>Ga0209719_1000360_pt1 | contig 69155 bp, 55 predicted proteins | sample AD_JPNAS2_MetaG_FD_184421 | JGI IMG/M metagenome (GOLD analysis project Ga0209719, IMG submission 184421) | Active sludge microbial communities of municipal wastewater-treating anaerobic digesters from Japan - AD_JPNAS2_MetaG (SPAdes) (version 2) | ecosystem: Engineered > Bioreactor > Anaerobic...
CTTGGGGGTATAATCGCGACCACAAGGAGGGCAAGAAACAGGTCGTCATCGGGCTTTTGACCGACAGCCAGGGGGAGCCGGTCTCGATCCAGGTTTATCGCGGCAACACCAACGATCTCAAAACCTTCGGCCACCAAGTCCATAAGATCAAAAAGGAGCTTGGCTGCACGGGCGTCACCCTGGTGGGCGACCGGGGCATGATTCGCACCGACCAGAAAGCGGCCGCTCAGGAGGCGCAGTTTCATTTCGTCACCGCCCTCACCAAGCCGCAGATTCAGAAGCTTCTGGCAGAGAGGGTGCTCCAACTGGAGCTGTTCGAGGAGAAGGTCCACGAGGTGCTCGGCGAAGACGGGCGGCGTTTTGTCTTGCGCCGCAACCCGGTTCGGCAAGCCGAGGTCCAACGGGCTCGCGAAGAGAAACGCCAGGCGCTGGAAGCCGCCCTCAAGAAAGCCAACACCTACCTCGATGAGCACCCGCGCGCCAAAGTCGCCACCCAGCACCGACACTTGGCCGCCCGGCTGGCCAGTTACAAGGTGCAGGACTGGCTCAAACTGAGCGTCAGCCAACAACGCTTGGTCTTGACCCTCGACGCTGCGGCGCTGCAAGCCGCCGCGCAGTTGGACGGCTGCTATGTGGTCGAGACGGATCTCAAAACGGCGGCGGCCGACGCGCAAACGATCCATGACCGCTACAAAGACCTGGCCCTGGTGGAACGGGATTTCCGCACCCTTAAGACCGGCCACCTGGAGATCCGACCCTGGTTTGTCTGCACGGAAGACAACACCCAAGCCCACGCTTTGACGGCGATGCTGGCCTTAAAAGTGCGCCGTCATTTGGAGCAAGCCTGGCGGTCGTTGGAAGTCACGGTGGAAGAAGGCTTGCGCCAGCTCGAACAGCTCTGCGTCATGGAACTGGTTCACTCGGGCAGCGGCAAGGTCGTGGCGCGCCAGGTGCCCGAGCCCAGTGCCCGCCAGCAGCAACTGCTCCAGGCACTGAAGTTGGTTCTTCCGGCGACGGTGCCCGAAGCCCAAGTCACCGTAGGCACGCGCAAGAAAATCAACCACGTGCGTAAACCCCTTGAAAAATAAGGCCGAAACCACGATTCCGGTTTCAGATCTCAATGGAACTTCCGTTGGAAAGCATCGGCGTGCGCCGCGTGACCTTCGGCACCGGAATGATGCGTGCCACGCTGCCGTTGGTAGAACGGATGGCGGCGGAGCTGCGCGCGTCCGGCCAATCGGATTTGCTGGAGCAGACGGAATTCACCCACGCGCGGGTTAACGCGCTTTTCAAGTTATGAGCCTATTCAAAAAAAGCGGCCATGAATCGAACTGCACTTGAACTCCCATTCCCGCGCACCACACCTATGATTTTCAAGGACTCTAGCCGGTCTAAATCTGCATTGCAGATACATTTTTTATTTGCGGCGGTGGGTTGCCGCGCGCATATTCTCCCCAGCCGTGCAACTGAGCGCTTATTCTGATTATGCGATCCGCGTGCTGATGCAAACCGAAATGCCAACCCTGCCCGCAACACCGAACGCCATGATTCCGCTCGATCCGAACGCGCTTTGCGAAGGCTGCGGAAAATTTGGCGCCTATCATTTCGGCGAAGTCACTTTTTGTTTGGAATGTTACGAGGGGAGCAGCTCCTGTTGCCCCGAGTTCGGGGAAGGACGGCGGCCCGCCGAGGGGCACCCCTCCCCTGCCCCATTACCTTGACGAGAATCACCGACAAACCTTTATGAGTACACCCATCATTGATCGCGATCTAACCCAACAAGCTCCTGCCAGTCCCCGCGAACGCATTGGCGGTTTCGTCATTGCCAAACGGGCGGTGGACAAATGTCGTGCCAGCCGGAACGGCAAAGCCGGCGAATATAATTACGATTGTCCGCTGGACAATGTGCTCTTCGGCTTCAAGCAAATCACCGGAGACCAGTTCAAAGCCGCGGTGCTGGCGGCGACGACTTACGAAGAGGTCGGGAACTGGCTGCAAACCCACGGCGCCCCGAGAACACCGGAAGAAATCAAATCCTGGTCGGATCAAGTCGAAGCCGACAGCCTGTTCCACTATCCGGAAAAACGCGCTTACTTCGTGGAAAATTGCGCGCAGCACGGGTTGAATCCGGAAACCACCAGCACGTTTGACTGGCTGGAGGCGGACGACCGGGCCAGTTTTCCCGGGCAGTGAGAAGCGGATCGCGTCCAACCAAGCTGCAAGGCGAATCCAAGGTTCGCGGGCCGGCGTCAAAACCACGCCGCCCGCGGCAATCGAACAGGCCGTACGGCGCCGAAGTGGCGGCACATGATCCATCGCTGGTTCTGTCCGTGGGCCATTCCACCCGACCGCTCGCGGATTTCTTCAACCTGCTTCAAGCCCATGCGGTGACCCTGATTGCCGACGTGCGGACGGTGCCGCGCTCCCGGCATAATCCACAATTCAACCAGGACACACTGGCCGTCGCCGCCCGGCACGCGGGGATTCAATACGTCGAGGCGCAACCAGCTCACCCCCGGTCCGCTGCCCCGTCCCTGCCTTGACGTTTCCCAGTCGGTTGTTTTGCCCAAACTTGCACCCGTCTAATCCTCTGCTAAAGTCCGGCTCATGAAACCCTTGGTCTATCGCTTCTTCGCGCCGGGAACTGGCGCGTTTTCGACGCATCTGGCGTTGCTGTTGCTTCGTCTGTGGTTGGGATTGACCCTCCTCTTCAACCACGGCCTCGGCAAACTCCTGAACTTCGAAAGCATGTCCGCAAAGTTCCTGAATCTGTTCGGCCTCGGCAGCAAAACCAGCCTGGCTCTCGCCATCTTTGGCGAATTTTTGTGCGCCGCCCTGCTGGCCGTCGGATTGCTGACCCGGTTCGCCGCTTTCTGTCTCGTGCTCAACATGTTCGTGGCCTTCGCCTTGGTTCACAAAATGGCGTTGAGCGGCGCTTCCAGCGGGGAACTGGCTTTCATCTACCTGGCGGGATTCCTTACCCTGCTGGTTGCCGGTCCGGGACAATTTTCAGCCGACGGCATTCTTTTCTCCAAACCGGCTAAAGCGGCAAAAAACACCTGAAATTTTGTTACGGGACCGCACCGGGAATCAATTGCCATCTCATCAATGAGTGTCGCCGGCAACCGCCGGCAACCGAATCCGCCGATGGCACCGCTTCCTCCGGTTTTTCCCGGCCTCGTCGGCATGGATCGGCGCCATCGGCGGACGCCAGCATTTTGAGATAGCTTCCCGGCTTCCCTTCATTTGGCCCCGCCATGACGGCCTGACCTCACCCCGCCTTCCCCTTGCCCGGTTCCTCCGGCCAAACCGGAGCCAGCCGGCAGCCTCTACCACAGCTAAACAGGCGCCCGCCATAAGAAATTTCATTTGCTTCGGGCAAAGCCTCGTCTATGTTAAGCGTCACTTAATCCGTTTATTAACTGTCGTGAAAACTATATCAGTCCTGACCGCAATATCGCTGTTGGGCGTTTCGCTTCTACTGGCCCCCACCAGTTGGGCCCAAGGCACGGAGTTCACCTACCAGGGAATGCTCAACGACGGCACCGGCCCGGCCAACGGCAGTTACGACTTGCGCCTGACCGTTTATGATGCCCTGACCGGCGGCGCGCAGAAAGGCAACGCCGTCACCAACACCGCCACCGCCGTGAACAACGGCTGGTTCGCCGTCACGCTCGATCCGGGCGCGGGCGTGTTTGACGGCAGCGCGCGCTGGCTGGAAATCGCCGTGCGCACCAACGGTGGCGGCTCGTACACCACCTTGACGCCGCGACAGGCCATCACGCCCACGCCCTACGCCATTCACGCCGGACAGGTGAATGCCGCCGGCGTCGTGGGGTCACTGCCCGCTTCCGCCCTGCTGGGCGGTTATCCGGGCAGCGTGCAATTCACTGATTGGGGCAATCAATTCCACGGTAGCTTTCAAGGGGATGGTTCGGGTCTGACCGGCGTGAATGCGTGGGCTTTGAACGGTCTGACAGCGGATCGGTTTTGGCAGACGGGCGGCAACTTCGGCATTGCGCCGGGCCTGGATTACCTCGGCACTGCCGATCCCAATCCTTTGGAACTGCGTGTCAACAACCAACGCGCGCTACTGGTCGAACCGAGCGTGCCGGCGGGCGGCACGCCGAACTTGATTGGGGGTCATTCCGTCAATAGTGCCAGCGGTTCGGGCAACGTGATCGGTGGCGGCGGGAAAAATGCCTTTCCCAATCAAGCCATCGGCGATCATGGCGTCATTGGCGGCGGCACCGGCAATACGGTGGGCACAAACTCCGTGGTTGGCGGCGGCGTCGGCAACTTCGCCGTCGGTCAGCAGGCAGCGATTGGTGGTGGTGAAGCGGGCATTGCCCAGGGAAATCATTCCACCGTTGGCGGGGGCAAGCTCAATGGCGTGACGGGCGAGTTCGGCACGATTGCGGGCGGCAGCTACAACCAAGCTCACGGTTACGCGGCGGTGGTCGGGGGCGGCGGCGGCATTGGTCCGACCCCGATGGACATTTACGGTAATCAGGCGCTGGGCAATTGGAGCGTCGTCGGTGGCGGCCGATTGAATCTGGCCGCCAACACGTTTGCCACGGCGTCGGGCAGCGGCTACAACCATGTGAGTGGTTATGCCGCCACCATTGCGGGCGGTGGCGGATTGGATCCGAACCTGGGGACGCTGCTCACCAACCGCGCGTCCGGCAGTTGGAGCGTAATCAGCGGCGGACGCGAAAACTCCGCTGACGGAGAGTCCGCCACCGTGGGCGGCGGCGAACGAAACACCGCCTTGCGAAAATGGGCCACCGCCAGCGGCGGCACCGGCAACCAATCGCTGGGTGAATCGGCGACGGTGGGTGGCGGCTTTTACAACACGGCGGACTTTTCCGCTTCCACTGTCAGCGGCGGGGAGGAGAATGGCGCTTTGAGCCAGCACGCCACCGTGGGTGGCGGCGTGGGTAATTGCGTCCACAGGGAAGCCGCGACCATCGAGGGCGGCGCGAATAACCTGAGCGACGGTCCTTACGCCACCGTACCGGGCGGACGGGAAGCAAAACCATCGCAATACGGGCAACTGGCGCTTGCCGCGGGCATGTTTGTCAATCCCGGCGATGCGCAACACTCGATCTTCATCCTACGTGGGGTGACCGATCCCACCACCCCGGCGACCAAAATGGCACTGGACGGTGGTGGCACTATGCTCGCCATCCAACCCAATCAAACGCTGGCTTTTGACATTCTGCTGGTGGCTCGGCCGACCCGAACGTGCCACCGGGCACGGATTCACTCGGATTTCACTTTACCGGCGTCGTCAAGGACGTGAATGGAACCGCAACATTTGTGGGGAGTCCGACCATCACCACGTTGGGCGCTGATCCAGCGGGCTGGTCGGCCACTCTCGCCCTGGCCGGCAACCGCATGGTCATCAATGCGAACGGAAATACCAGCAGTTCAGGCTTCTCTACGACAGTCCGTTGGGTGGCGCGCGTGGATGCGGCGGATGTGAGCTGGTAAACCTCGACCTTGCAACTGAAACCCATGGCAAGAACACAACACGGATGCGCCTTATGAAAAACTGGAAAGTTGAGCTCAAAAAAATCGGGGACACCGGAAACTCCGGAACGGCAGCCAGCGCGCTCGCCGACTGGTGCCGGCTGGTGACCCATTTGTTACCGGTCGGAACCCGCCAAGACTGGTTCGTCCAACCTCTGCGCCTCGGCGTCGCTGTGGCTCTTCTGCTGCTCTGTCTGAGCGCGTCGTTCGCGCAGAGCTACTCGATTGACTGGTGGACCATAGACGGCGGGGGCGGCACCAGCACCGGCGGCGTCTATGCGGTCACCGGCACCATCGGCCAACCGGACGCCGGCAGCACGGCCATGACCGGTGGAGCGTATTCGGTGACGGGCGGGTTCTGGGCGTTGGCGGCGGTGCAAACGCCCGGCGCGCCGTTGCTTTCCATTGCCCGCACAGCCACTGACACCGTGGCGGTCTGGTGGGCCTCACCCTCAACCGGTTGGATACTGCAACAGAATACCAACAGTGTGACGAGTGTGAACTGGAGCAACGTGGTGACGGCTCCGGTGGATGACGGCACGCACAAGATGGTCATCATCAGTCCGCCCACGGGCAACCGCTTCTATCGGCTCTTCAAACCTTGAAGCCCGGTCAACCAACGTCAACCAAATCACAAAACCTATGAGAATCACACTATCCCTGCTCAGCTTGGTGCTGGGCCTCACCTTCAGCCTGCCAACAGGGACCGCCCTGGCCCAAGGGACGGCGTTCACATACCAGGGTATACTCAACGACGGTGGCAACCCGGCCAACGGCAGTTACGACCTGCGCCTGATCGTTTACGATGCCCTGACCGGCGGCGCGCAGAAAGGCAACGCCATCACCACCACTGCCACCGCCGTGAGCAACGGGCTCTTCACCGTCACACTCGATCCGGGCGCGGGCGTGTTTGACGGCAGCGCGCGCTGGCTGGAAATCGCCGTGCGCACCAATGGCGACACCGCCTTCACCACACTCACGCCGCGACAGCAACTCACACCGGCCCCGTATGCGCTATATGCAGGCACGTCGTCAGACGTGACGGCTGGTTCGGTTGTGAAAAGCCTGAACTCTCTCAAAGACAACGTCACCCTGGCTGCCGGATCGAATGTGGTGATTACGCCGAGCGGCAACACGCTGACCATTGCGTCAGCGGGTGCTGGCGGAAGCGGGATCTGGTCGCTCAATGGCAGCAACGCCTATTACGCGACAGGAAACGTGGGCATCGGCACAACCACGCCCCCATCGCGGCTGGATGTGGTTGGGAACTGGAATGGTCAGTATGGCGCCTTGCAGTTGGCCGGCGACAAGCCAACGCTTCGGTTCACCGGCGGGCCGGTGACGGGGAACAGCTCCTGGCTGTTGCACGTGGGCAATGATGCCGGCAACCTGGGTTTCTACCGTAAAACCGGCGCGACCTGGTCTCAGGTCATGGCGCTCACCACCAACGGGCATGTCGGCATCAACACGACGATCCCGAACAATAACATGCTGGAAATCGCCGGGCAGAATGCGCTCGGCCTGGTCGGCTACAACCCGTTCCTGACTTTTTACGATGACAACGCCGGCTACGCAAAATCACGCATCCAGGGCGTGGGTGGTGATTTGAATCTCTTTACGGAGAGCTACATGAACGGGTCGAACCCATTCTCGTTCCTCAAACTGGCCAACAGCGGCAATGTGGGTATCGGCTCCTCGGCGCCTGTGGGAAAACTTGAGGTGGTCGGCCAGGATGCGGTGCGTCTGATCGGCTACAACCCGTTCCTGACCTTTTACGATGACAACGCTGGCTACGCAAAATCACGCATCCAAGGCGTGGGTGGTGATTTGAATCTCTTTACGGAGAGCTACATGAACGGGTCGAAACCGTTCTCGTTCCTCAAACTGGCTAACAGCGGCAATGTGGGTATCGGCTCGTCGGCGCCTGTGGGAAAACTTGAGGTCGTCGGCCAGGATGCGGTGCGTCTGATCGGCTATCAACCCTTCCTGACGTTTCTGGACGACAACGCCGGTTACGCTCGGTCGCGCATCCAGGGGGTGGGCGGAGATCTGTTTTTTGAAGCCGAAAGTTACGTAAACGGCGCCAACCCCAATAATTACATGAAACTCTCAAACTCGGGCAACGTCAGCGTGAAGAATATCACCATTCGCGGCGGCGCCGACGTGGCGGAGCCGTTCGAGTTCAGCGCGGCGGAGGCGGAGGTTGTTCCCGGTTCGGTCGTGATCATTGACGATGAGCACCCGGGGAAGCTAAGACTCAGTACTCACGCCTATGACACGCGCGTGGCGGGAATTGTCAGCGGCGCGAACGGGGTGAATCCAGGCATCAGTCTGCATCAGGAAGGCGTGTTGGAGGGCAGCCGCAATGTGGCCCTGAGCGGACGGGTGTATGTGCTGGCCGATGCCGCGAACGGTCCGATCCGAGCCGGCGATTTACTCACGACCTCCGAGACGCCCGGCTGCGCCATGAAAGTAACCGACCACGCCCGCGCGCAAGGGGCGATCCTCGGCAAGGCCATGACCGGATTGAAGGCCGGCACCGGCACGGTGCTGGTGCTGGTCTCGCTGCAATGAGCCCGGGGAGGATAGTTGCTATGAAAACAACCTTTCTGGTTCTTCTGCTGGCTACCGGTGTGGCGTCCGCCGCGGTGCGCTCCCTCGGGCATCTGCCCACCGGGCAACCGTACATCAAGGATGAGATTGAATTCTGCCTCAAGGCCGACGTCGCCAGCGCGCTCTCTTCCACCGGCCTGCAACGACGGAGGGTGGATGTTGCCCGTATCGCGGCACTGCACCCGGCCGTGAGTGCCGTGATTGGAAATCATCTGGCCGCCGCCAACTGGCTCCGCGGTGAACCGCTTCCCGCAGCGATCCGCGCGGGCGGAAACGAAGTGCCCGCCATGGCGCGAACCTTGACGGCCCTGCTCGTCCCGGGCGCCGACGCGGCGGAAGTTGTCGTCGCGCTGCGGAAGCACCCGGATGTGGAATGGGCCAGCCTCAACACCTTGGAAGCGCCAACGTACGAACCCAACGATTCCCAGTGGTCGAACCAATGGGCGCCTAGGCGGATTCTCGCCACGAATGCCTGGGAGATTGCGCAAGCCAGCACAAACTTGCGCGTCGCAGTGGTGGACACGGGGGTGGACCTGACGCATCCCGATCTGGCGAGCCGCATTGTTTACCAAAAAGGTTTCGCCGGGAACGCCAGTGGCGATGCGATGCGGGATGCACGGGGCGGCGCTAGCATTGATCATGGCACGCACGTGGCTGGCATCGTCGCGGCCATTCGCGATAACAACCTTGGTATCGCCGGCATCGCTCAACTCGGCATCATGGCAATGGGGTGCGCCGTCTGGGATGGCACGAACCAGTATCTCATCGGCTCCGAGACTGACGCCATCAACGATGCCATTGCCAACGGCGCCTCTGTCATCAATTGCAGTTTCGCGCAGGCGGTGCCGGTAAGCGCCGCCATGCAAAGCGCCCTGGACAGTGCGCGCAACGCCGGGGTGATCGTCGTGTGCGCCGCCGGCAACGACGGGACGAACATCCTGGCCAGTCCATCATCCGCCGGGTGGACCGCTCACACCTGGCCCATCATCGTCAGCAACACTCAGGAAGGGGCTAACGATACGCTCCATCCTTCCAGCAACTATGGTTCAGCGATCACGCTCGCGGCACCCGGTACCGCGATCCTGAGTACCGTCACCACGAACTTTCAAACGCCGAGCGCCGGTGGAACTTACAGCCTCATGACTGGCACTTCCATGGCGGCGCCTCACGTCGCAGGCGCCGCCGGCATGGTGCGCAGCATGAACCCCACCCGCATCACCGGTACCGGCGTGCGCGACCTTTTGATTCGCATGGCCCAGGATCGCGGCACGCCCGGATTCGATACCAATTATGGTTTTGGCATGACACAACTGCCCCTGTCCTTTCTCGGCGCGCTCAAAGCTGCTACCACCTTTGCCGGCACCAACAGTAACATCTGGCTCACGGATGGATCCTATGAACTGCCGTATCCGACCATTCCCGATGCCATTCGATTCACCGTCGCCGGCGGGACCGTCATTTTGAATGGTGGGGTCAGTGGCATCACGCCTTCCTATCCCGCACAGACCATCTCCAGCCCGGTTACGTTGAACGCGTTCCCGGATCGGCCTGTCACGATTGGCAACTGAATCCGTTGGCAAAATGCTTCAAACCCAAATTCCGGCATGAAAACCAAAACTCCCGTTCTGATCATCCTCTTGGTATTGATCCTCACCGTTCACCCGCAACTCTCCACCTGCCACGCCCAAGGCACGGCGTTCACCTACCAAGGGCGCGTGACGGCCAACGGCACGGACTTCAACGGCGTCGGCCAGTTTAAATTTGCCCTGGTCACCAGCACCAACTTCAGCCATCAGGCCACGGCCACGGCCCAACCGCCCAGCGGCGGGTTTATTACCCTGATCAATGTCGTCTCCGGCGGCAGCGGCTACACCACCGCCCCGACGGTGACCGTTTCCGGCGGCGGCGGTTCCGGGGTGGTCGCCCATGCCACGATCAGCGGCGGCGCAGTGACCGCCATAACCGTGGACAACCCCGGTTCGGGCTATACCTCCACACCGACGGTGACGGTTGCGCCGCCGCCGCCGAACATTGCCTACACGACGTATTGGAGCAACGACGGAACGAGCGTGGCGGGGAGCGAACCGACGGCCGCCGTGAACGTGAACGTGGCCAAGGGCCTCTTCACGGTGATGCTGGGCGACACGGCGCTGCCGAACATGGGCGCGCTGGATGCCGCATTGTTTGCCCAGCCGGATTTGCAGTTGCGAATCTGGTTCAATGACGGAGCCAACGGATTTGCGGTGCTCGAACCAGCGCAAAACCTGACTCCGACACCCTACGCGATCGTGGCGGGCAACTTGAGCGGGGTGCTGCCAGTCAGCCAATTGTCCGGCACGCTGTCCTCCGGGCAGTTGGGCGGAACATATTCCGGGGCGGTGACGTTCAACAACACGGGCAACGTTTTCAGCGGCAATGGCAGCGGGTTGACGGGGGTGAACGCGGCGATGGTGGGTGGCGTGAGCGGGGCGAATATCTGGAAGTTGAGCGGTAACAGCGGCGTGGGATCAGGCCAGTTTTTGGGGACAACGGACAACCAACCGCTGGAATTGCGCGTCAACGGCCAGCGCGCGTTGCGCTTGGAGCCTAGCAGCACCGACGCCCCCAATATCATCGCTGGATCACCGGTGAATTATGTTTCCAATAATGTGGTCGGAGCCACGATCGCTGGCGGCGGCACGACCAATTATTCTGGATATTCCCTTACGAATAGTGTGACTGCGGACTATGGTGCCGTGGGTGGTGGCTTGGGCAACACCGCCAGCGGTTGGGCTTCGACGGTGGGCGGCGGCTTTCAGAACAAGGCCAGAGGCACGTATGCGACGGTGGGCGGCGGCTTTGCCAACACCCCAAGTGGCGAAGGTTCGGTCGTAGCCGGTGGCTCGGGCAACACCGCCAGCGGCGGTGCTTCGATCGTAGCCGGTGGCTCGGACAACACCGCCAGTGGTCGCGATTCAACGGTGGCGGGCGGCGGGAGTAACACCGCCAGTGGCTATGCTTCCACGGTGGCCGGTGGCTATAACAACTTCGCCATTGGAGATTTTTCCTTTGCCGGTGGACTCCATGCTAAAGCCTTGGGCAACGGTTCATTTGTTTGGAGCGATGCCAATCCCGATAACTTTGGTTATTCCGGCGACAATAAATTTCAGGTTCGCGCCTCAGGAGGTGTGTGGTTTTATGCCAATGCGGCTGCCAGCGTGGGGGTGTATCTGCCGCCGGGTGGCAATGCCTGGGCCGCGACCAGTGACCGCAACGCCAAGGAAAATTTCCACGCGGTTGATCCGCAGGAGATCCTCACCAAGGTGGCCGCGCTGCCCGTGCTGGATTACAACCTGAAGAGCCAGGACCCATCCATCCGCCACCTGGGCCCCATGGCGCAGGATTTTTATGCGGCGTTTGGTCTGGGCGAGGACGACAAGCACATCACCTCGGTGGATGCCGACGGCGTGGCCCTGGCCGCCATCCAGGGCTTGAATCAGAAACTGGAGACGGAAGCAACTGCATTGCGAACGGAGAACGCGCAGTTGAAAGCGCGTTTGGAGCGGCTTGAACGGTTGTTGCTGGCGCAGACAAGCGGAGGTGCGAAATGAAAACCCGAAGATGGAAGATGGAGAATGGAAGGTGGCGGTTACCCGCATTGCCAACGTCTGGAACAACAGGCAATCAACGGCCGTCTCTGCCTCAGCGTCTCGGTGTCTCTGTGGCTCTTCTGCTCCTCAGCCTGAGCGTGTCGTTCGCGCAGAGCTACTCGATTGACTGGTGGACCATAGACGGCGGCGGCGGCACCAGCACCGGCGGCGTCTATGCGGTCACCGGCACGATCGGCCAACCGGATGCCGGCAGCACCGCCATGACTGGTGGAGCATATTCGGTGACGGGCGGGTTCTGGGCGTTGACGGCGGTGCAAACGCCCGGCGCGCCGTTGCTTTCCATTGCCCGCACAGCCACCGACACCGTGGCGGTCTGGTGGGCCTCACCCTCAACCGGTTGGATACTGCAACAGAATACCAACAGTGTGACGAGTGTGAACTGGAGCAACGTGGTGACGGCTCCGGTGGATGACGGCACGAACAAGATGGTCATCATCAGTTCGCCCACGGGCAACCGCTTCTATCGGCTCTTCAAACCTTGAAGCCCGGTCAACCGAGGTCAACCAAATCACAAAAACCTATGAGAATCACACTATCCCTGCTCAGCTTGGTGCTGGGCCTCACCTTCAGCCTGCCAACGGGGACCGCCCTGGCCCAGGGCACGGCGTTCACGTATCAAGGACGATTGGACAGCGACGGCACGCCCTTTAACGGCAGTGCGACTTTCAAACCAACGCTTTGGGATGCGGCGACGAATGGGGTGCTCCTGGCCGGCAATTCCCCCACTACCGTGACCTTGGAGGTCACGAACGGTTTGTTCACGCTGTCGTTGGATTTTGGCGCGCAGTTTTCCGGGGCAGACCGGTGGTTGCAACTGGAAGTGACCACTGGTGGCGGCCCGTTCACCACCTTGACGCCGCGACAAGTCATCACGCCCACGCCTTATGCCCTGCATGCCCGTCAGGTGGATGCCGTCGGCGTCGTGGGGACGCTCTCCTCCGGGCAGTTGAGCGGAATATATTCCGGGGCGGTGACGTTCAACAATGCCGGGAACGTGTTCAGCGGCGACGGCAGCGGGTTGACGGGGGTGAACGCGGCGACGGTGGGCGGAGTGAACGGAACGGATATCTGGAAACTCAGTGGAAACAGCGGTGTGGGAGCGGGACAATTTTTGGGGACGACGGACAATCAACCGTTGGAGTTCCGGGTCAATGGAGTGCGGGCACTGCGGCTGGAACCGGGTGTCAACGGCCGGCCGAACGTGATTGGTGGAGCAACCAACAATACGGTGGCGACATTTGGCGCGACCATCAGTGGCGGCTGGGGCAACACGATTCAGACCAACGCCGAGTCTTCCACCATTGCCGGCGGCTGGGACAACACGATTCAGGCCAACGCCGGCTCCGCCACCATTGCCGGCGGCGTGAACAACACGATTCAGACCAATGCCGACTACGCCATCATTGGCGGCGGTTTCCAGAACACGATTCAGACCAACGCCTGGGCTTCCACCATTGCCGGCGGCGGTGAAAACACGATTCAGTCCGACGCCGAGGCTTCCACCATTGGCGGCGGCTGGGACAACACGATTCAGACCAACGCCTACTACTCCACCATTGGCGGCGGCCACGCAAACACGATTCAGACCAACGCTCATGATTCCACCATTGGCGGCGGCTACATGAACACGATTCAGACCAACGCCGACTACGCCATCATTGGCGGCGGCGTTAAAAACACGATTCAGCCCGACGCCGATGCTTCCACCATTGGCGGCGGCGGTGAAAACACGATTCAGCTCGACGCCGATGCTTCCACCATTGGCGGCGGCTGGGGCAACACGATTCAGAGCTCCGCCTACGAGTCCACCATTGGCGGCGGCAACCAAAACACGATTCAGACCAACGCCTGGGCTTCCACCATTGGCGGCGGCGCCAATAACACGATTCAGACCAACGCCCACCACGCCACCATTCCCGGTGGCTATCGGAACGAGGCGGCTGGCGAGTATAGCTTTGCCGCCGGCCTTCGGGCCAAGGCCAATCATGATGGCGCGTTCGTCTGGGCGGATTCGAGCTTCGCGGATTTCTCTTCCACCGCCAGGAATGAGTTCAACATCCGCGCGCAGAACGGCGTCCGGATTCAAGCCGACAAAGGCATTCATTTGCACGCGCTGGATGCGCCCATCATTGTGCGAGACTGGGACCCGTTTGCCGCCAGCGCGGGTCCTGGCAAGGCGGGCATCGGTCGCTGGGGATTGTTCATGGAACCGAGTGCTCTAACCGTGGGCATTCCCTCCGATGATGTTCCCAACCGCTATTTCCGAGTATCCAAGTACAGCACCAACGGCACGGCTACTGCCCTGATGACCGTGACCCAAGCCGGAGATGTCACAGCCAAATCGTTTAATCCGTCGAGTGACCGGCAGTTGAAGGAGAACTTCGCGGCGGTGTCGCCGGAGGAAGTGCTGGCGAAGGTGGCGGCGTTGCCGATCAGCCGTTGGAACTTCAAAGGGGAGGCGGAGACCCCGCACCTGGGCCCCATGGCGCAGGATTTCCATGCGGCGTTCGACTTGGGGACGGACGACAAACACATCGCCACGGTGGACGCCGACGGCGTGGCCCTGGCCGCCATCCAGGGGCTGAATCAAAAGTTGGAGGCAAAAACTCAGGCGGCGGCGGAGCGGATTTACCAATTGGAAACCGAAAACACCGAGTTGAAACAGCGGCTGGAACGACTGGAATACTTGTTAATCAATAGACCCAACGGAGACAGGCAATGAAAACGCAACCTCAAATGAACCTCAGCGTGAATCAGTCCCGACCCCCATCCAGGACCATCCGGCCAAGCAGTGTTTGGCGGACTTGGACCATAGGCGCGGTGGCGCGGTGCATAACGGTCGCTTTGCTGCTCCCGGCATTACCGGTTATTTCCCAGACGCTGCCGGAGGCTTTGGACACCACCGACATTCTTTGGAGCACCTGGGTTACGGATACGCAGGAGAAAGTGGTCACCGGCACGGGCGGCGAGTGGAGCGGGCAGACGGCCGTCACCCACGACGGAGTGGACGCAGCCCGGAGCGGGACGCTGCCAACTGGCCACACCGCCCATTTGCGCACTGAAAGTCTGAGCGGCCCAGGGACGGTGACATTCTGGCGCCGCCACGGATTGACCAACTACGTCAGTCCATACCTCCTCCAAGCAAACGATCAGTGGATCTACCGCGACTTCCCGGGCGGGGAATGGCAGCCCTTGGCCGTGGAATTACCTCCCGGCCCCGCGACACTGGAGTTTCTATGGCAGAATTCTGACTGGGCGGGTCAGGCAACCGACAACTTTGCCTATGTGGACGAGGTAGTCGTCCATGAAGCCAGCGGCGCTCCGGTATTCTTTCCATCCTGGCCCAGCCAACTGACGGCGGGCGAAGGTTACCGGTTGAATTTTAATGTCCCGGTGCTGGGCGCAAAACCAATGCGGATCGATGCCTATCCACCGGATTCTTCGTGGTCTTATTATACTCAGGTTCCCCAATTAATGGCCAATGATGCGCCGCGCTTGTCGGGATATTTCTCTTCGCCTCTAGCGGAAACCAACTCGGCGGGAACGTGGACGATTGTTGCTTCCAATGCGTTAGGAGTGGTCACCAATTACATCACGACGGTGATTACCTCAACGCCGCCACATTCCATCTACATTGAAGGGCCGTACGAAGTCTGGGCCGGCGCCCAAGTGGAGCTGGTGGCTCAACCTTCCGGCACGCCTCCGTTCACGTACCAATGGGAAAAGGATGGAGCGCCGCTTCCGGGCCAGGTGGACGCCACGCTGGTGTTGCCCCATTTCTCCGCCGCCGATGAGGGCGTTTATGCCGTCGTCGTTTCCAATGCCTTGGGCGCCACCCGGAGCTCGGAACATTGGATCAGTCTGGGCGATCAACCGCCCATGATCACTTCGGCGCCGGACGACGTGAATCTGTCGCTCTACGATTACGGCTATTTGGAGGCGGATTTTGAAGGAACGCCGCCTTTTATGATTACCTGGCGGCGTGACGGTCAGGTGGTCGATGAAGATCCGTACACGATTTATACCGGAACTTTTCTCAGTTTGTATGGGCGCATGGTTGACACTCCGGGAGTTTATACTGTCTCCATCACCAATGGGCTGGGGGGGGTGCAGAGTGATCCGGTCGTTGTTCAAGTTGGCCTTGGAATCGACTTGGCCGCAGCCCTGGATAATCCAACCGTGGGGTGGCGGCAGGAATCCCCCTATGACGTTTGGTGGACCAGTCAAAGCGTGGTAACCCATGACGGCGAAGATGCCGCTGGCTTCACGGATTTCGCGCCAGGTTCGTTGCGCACCGCCGTGCGCGGCCCGGCCACCATTTCCTTTTGGTGGCGGGCGATGGACGCCGAGTTAAGCTTTCAGGTGGACGGCGTTGAAAAAGAGTTGTTGGAGGCGGTAGAAGACGATTCAGGTTGGCAAAAGGTGGTGTTACAACTCGACTCCGGCTGGCATGAACTCGAATGGCTGCCGGGATGGGAGGACTGGGACTATCCGAATAGTCAGGTCTATGTCGATGAATTCGAGATCTTCGTTGCCTCCAAACCGGAGATTTTGCAACAACCGCAAGGGGGTGATTTTACCATAAACGACACCGCGCACCTGACGATTGGAGTCCTTGGGGAGACTCCCTTCCGTTACCAACTTTACCGTGGCGACACGCTGTTGCAAACGGTTTCCGATGTGGCCAGTTCCACTTACTCTTTCGACGTGCCGATCCAGAATGACTCCGCCGGCGCCTACTGGATTGAGGTGACCGACGCGCTGGGTCGCAGTGCAACCAGCGACGACGCAATTATTTCCGTGGACGACAACTTTGGTGTTCTGGATAATTTTGCCGCGGCGGTCAACCAACCGGATGAGGATTGGTACTACACCGATTGGTCGTGGTTATCCGGAGATAGCTATTATCCAATTCGACCGTGGTACCGCACGTACGCCGATGGTTTTCCCGCCGGCACGGCGGCTTGCGGCCGCACCCCGGTTTTACAGGCCGGCGAATTGGCGGCGGTGTTCATGGACTATGACGCGCCCACGCCGATGGTGCTGCGTTTTTGGCTGCGGCTCAACGGCGCGACACCCGAGGAGGCCTTCGGATTAAGTCTGGATGGCGATTTGCAAAATCCTATCGTCATCGGCACCGCTCCCGGGACCAGCGGAGAAATCTGGACTGGTTATGAAATCGCGCTCGGCACCGGCTTCACCGAGATTCAGTGGGAAATTTTGGCGCCAGTGGACGGCGTGGTGGCATTTCTGGGTAACATCGAAGTACTTTCAGTTGCACCGCCGGAAATTACCCAGCAACCTGAACCCTTGGTTTTGGTTGCCGGTGAGAGAGGCAACTTGAGCGTCAATGTCAGCGGCGCCGGGCCATTCACGTACCAATGGTTCAAACAGGGTGTCGGTCCGCTGTCGGGAGAAACTGCGGCGACTTTGTCGTTTGCTTCGGCAGCCGCCGGGGACAGCGGCGTCTATTGGGTGGAAGTTGCCAACCCATTCGGAACGACAACGAGTGACACGGTGACGGTCACGGTGACAGGGCCGCGACCGTACTTCACCCAGGTGCTCCAACCCCAACAGTTGCTCCCGGGTGACAACCTTTCTCTCGAAGTGGCGGTCGTCAGCGCCAATGGGCCGCTGACCTATCGGTGGTACCACGATGGTACGTTGGTCCCAAGCAGCGGCAGCACTTACTCGCGGACGGGAGTCACCACAGCCGACGCCGGACTTTACCGCGTGGAGGTGTCCGACCCGTATTACACGATCACCAATGAAACCCGGGTGACAGTTTCGCCTGTGCTCTACACCGTGACCTGGCTGTGGGCGTCTGAGACGAATCATTCTGCCGGGCCGGAAGCCATCAACAATTCCGGCGTGGTGGTGGGGGATACCGATTCAGGAGCCACCGTCTGGACCAACGGCACTCCATTGCGTCTGACGCCGTCTGGAACACCTTTTAGCCAGGCCTATTCCATCAACGATCAGGGGGACGTGGTGGGGATACAATATGGCCCACGTTGGTTTGAGGGTCCGCGTACGGTCCAAGTCTGGTCACCCCCGTACGCCCCGGCCAATTTCACCAATCTGGGGACACCCGCGGGACATCCCTTTATAGATATTGCGCGCCTGAATAATCGCGGGGAAATCATCGCCACCGAAAGCGCCATGGGACTCTTTGGCCAACCGCGCTACTCGTTCCGTTACACTCCTGCCGAAGGCTGGTCACATCTGGGGCCGTTGACGGGCACATCACCGCTCCCGCCCGCCATTGACCAAGGCTGGGCCACCATCCTGGATATTAACAATGCGGGACTCATCGTGGGCTTGAGTTATTTCCAGGAGGAAAACTTCAATCCCACCCAAGCCACTGGCTGGCGTTTTGACCCGACCGTGCGGCCACTGCGCCGGCAGGCGATGGACACCTTGGATCCGCGACTGGCACTGACGCCGGCGGAACCGTGGGGCTGGTTGGACGTGGTCAATGATCTGGGAGACATTATCGGGCGGCACTGGGCCACCAATGCCCCCACCAAGCTCTACCTGATTGACGCCAATGGCATCACCCACAAGCTCCTCGAACGGCCGCCGGTGCTGTTCGGTATTCACGATGATGGAGAGGGCTTCAACATTGACGCCATGAACAATCGTCGGGAAATGGTGGGCTACCGCCGGGCGGAGGACGGCGGGCATGCCATCTTGGTGCGTGACCGCACGGTGGCGCCGGGCGTGCTGCCGACCACTTTCAATAATTTCGAAATGTACGATTTGGAAGACCTGGTGATTGGCGGCACCGGGGAATTCCGCCTGGCCTACGCCCGCGGCATGAACGATGCCGGCCAGATTGTCGGTTCGACCAGGCGGGACAGCGGCGACGGGGGTGCTCCCGGTTTTCTGTTGACGCCCGTGATGGCTTATCCCGATCAAAGTGCGCACGCATTGGAAGACCTGATTACGCGGACCGCCGGCGAGCCGGTGGAATTCAGCGCGAGTTCCCTGTTGGTGAACGACTTGGGGGTGGCGCCGCTCGCGGTCGTGAACGTGGCCACCAGCAGCGATAACGGGGGCACCATCACGGATCTCGGCGGTGGCCAATATCGTTACACGCCACCCGCGGGCCCCGATCAGCCCGATCGCTTCACTTACACCCTGCAAGCCGCCGACAGCACCACCGCCGAGGGCACGGTGCGGGTTCTGCTGGCGCCCGCGCCACTGCCTCCCCCGGACGGCTCCGCAGTGCAAGTCCTGCCGGAAGACCAGGTGCGGATTCGCTTCGAGGATTTACCCCCCGGCCAGACCTTCAGGCTGGAAGCCGCCCAGGACCCGGAGGGCCCCTGGGTGCAGCTCGCCACCTTCATTGTCCGTCCGGATGGCGTGGTGGAATACATTGAGATGCCGCCCCTCGATGCCAATGCCCGCTTCTACCGGGTGGTGCCGGTGGAGTGATTCGCGATCCCGCGCGGAGTCTAGACCAACCCGAGCAGCTGCCGCTCTTTGAGGCGATGCTGCGCCAGGGCCGGCTCAGCTACGGCGAAATTCGGGACCGGGAAACCGGGCGGTTGCAAGCGCTCAGGTATGCGACGCTGCTCTGGCAATTGTTGCGTTCGCTCATTGAAGGCGCCCTCGGTGGCCTCGTTCGCCAGTTGGGCCGCAGAGTCATCAACCAGGGCAGCTCCGGCAGTCGATCCCCGATCTCCCCTCCCCGATTTCCCATCTCCGATCTCCCATCTCCGCGCTCTCTGTGCCTCTGTGGTTGATCACCCTCGCTGAATGTCACCGTACGGAATGAACCACAGAGACGCCGAGGACACAGAGAAGGCCATGGCCGGGCAATCTGTGTTCCGCCCCGAATCTGTGAGGGACGGACTCCACACCGATTCAGGACGGAACACAGATTGGTCCCGGAGAGTGACCGGCTGCGACCTCCAGAAACAGCCCTGTCTCGACCCGTTATTTTGTCCAAACTTGCACCCGTCTAATCCTCTGCTAAAGTCCGGCCCATGAAACCCTTGGTTTATCGCTTCTTCGCGCCGGGAACTGGCCCGTTTTCGACGCATCTGGCGTTGCTGTTGCTTCGTCTGTGGTTGGGATTGACCCTCCTCTTCAACCACGGCCTCGGCAAACTCCTGAACTTCGAAAGCATGTCCGCAGAGTTCCTGAATCTGTTCGGCCTCGGCAGCAAAACCAGCCTGGCTCTCGCCATCTTTGGCGAAATTTTATGTGCCGCCCTGCTGGCCGTCGGATTGCTGACCCGGTTCGCCGCTTTCTGTCTCGTGCTCAACATGCTCGTGGCCTTCGCCTTGGTTCACAAAATGGCGTTGAGCGGCGCTTCCAGCGGGGAACTGGCTTTCATCTACCTGGCGGGATTCCTTACCCTGCTGGTTGCCGGTCCGGGACAATTTTCAGCCGACGGCATTCTTTTCTCCAAACCGGCTAAAGCGGCAAAAAACACCTGAAATTTTGTTACGGGACCGCACCGGGATTTAATTGCCATCTCATCAATGAGTGTCGCCGGCAACCGCCGACAACAGAATCCGCCGATGGCATCGCTTCCTCCGGTTTTTCCCGGCCCTCGTCGGCATGGATCGGCGCCATCGGCGGACGCGAGCATTTTTCGTTCGTAAAGCTGAATTGCGCCTCCTTCATTTTGGCTTTTGCTCAGCCGATTCCGGCAAAGGACAGCACAGCAACCAGAAACAACTGGCTAAATCCCATGGGTCTCATTGTATTAAATCCGCCTCTTTCAGGGGCTCCAAGACGCCATTTTGGAGCTTGCTCTTGTCGAAGCCCTGCTCGGACTCGGCGCGGACGCTGACTGCGACCTTGCCGGACATGTCCGCCAGGTTGGCCATGGCCTTCCAGGCGGCGAATAGGCCGTTCCGGTCTGCCGTAAAGCAGCACCCAGTTGCCCCAGTAGCGCACTTCCTCGGCCAGCCCGCCCCAGGTCGCCTCTCCCTTGGCGTTCTTGGGGCCGGTCATGCCGCGCACGTTCGGATCGGGCTTCCCGAACTTCTGCGGGTAAACCAAGGTGCAGAGCTGGATGATGTGGGCGACCGGATTGAGGTCCAGCGCGTAGGCTTCACACCCCAGCCGCAGGGCTTCGAGCGGAATGGCCCCGCCGCCCGCAAACATGTCCAACACCCGGGGACGCGGTGCGCGGCCAGCCCGCATGTCCTCAACGGTCACGCGCTCGCCGGTGAACTTGAACTCTTGCATCCAGACTTGTCGGGTGCCGGTAGCTTGGGCATCCGCCAGTTCTTTGGTCAGGCGCTCGGCGTGGGCCTTGAGGATGTGCTCCTGCGCCTCCTTGATGGTGCTCGTCGCGCCGGGATATTGGCAGAGCGCCTTGACGAACTTGGCGGCGTTTGCTCGGCCCAGGGATTTGCGCCACAGGTTGCGCCACGAGCGCAGGGTCGGACCCAGATTCTTCAGTCCCTGCAGCGAAAAGAGGTCGGCGCCAAGCGGGATGACCACGAAATCGGAGCCGATGAGCACGGAGCGGTTGATGGCGCCGAGGTTGGGGCCTACATCCGCCAGGATGAGGTCGGCCTCCACGCGCCGGGCGGCCATCTGGGCGACCTGCCAGAAATCGGATAAAGAACCTGTCACTTAATTTTGCAGCTGAAGACCTCCGCCGCAAGACGAGCCGCTTCAACGGAGGTGCGTCAGCGAGAAAATCAGCTCCGGCAGTCGATACCCGATCTCCCATCTCCCATCTCCGATCTCCGCGCTCTCTGTGCCTCTGTGGTTGATCCCCCTCGCTGAATGTCACCGTACGGAATGAACCACAGAGACGCCGAGGACACGGAGAAGGCCATGACCGGGCAATCTGTGTTCCTCCCCGAATCTGTGAGGGACGGACTCCACACCGATTCAGGGCGGAACACAGATTGACGCCGAGACGGTGATCCCTCTGAAAGGCGTGCACGCCGCGCTGTCCAGTGCTCTTTGGAGCCTCATCCCCTCCGTGCCATGGTCTTTTCATTTGGAGCGGTGCTTGACGAGTATCTGGAAAGGGATTTGGGGATTGTTCTGGCAGCGCTCCTGCAGGGCGGGCCAAGAAGCCTCGGGGTGAAGGTCCGCCTTGAGCGCGATCAGGCAGATGCGCAGGGCCGAGAGGTTGCAGTTGAGGTTGTAGTTTTTTGCTGCTGGTCGTCTTGGGTCTTTTGTTTGGCAAATCCCATGGCGACGGGGGCGCCGCTCTGGTGGTCACTCAGGCACAGGCTCAGGGCGCGATCGCGAATCCATTTGCCGTCCAGGGCCAGGGCGCGGGGAAGGGTGCCGAGGTTGGCCTGGAGCCAACGATTGAGGCAGTCGGCCAGTTGGTGAGGATCGATTCGGATGAGCAGGTTGCGCAGGGCGGAGTAGCTGGGGACTTTGCGGAAAGAGGTGCCTTTCTTGCGCGGAAAGCCAAGCCAAGCGCGTTGGGCCTGGGTGAGGAACTGGGCGTATCGCTGAATGGCGGCGACGTTGTCACGGCCGGCAAACAGGGCCATGGCGATGAACACCAGCAGTGACCAACACGGATAGGTGCGGTTGGCACGGCGCGGGTCGGGGAAGTTCGGCTCTCCGCTCGTTCAATCTGTGTTCCGACCCGAATCTGTGTGGAGTTCCCCACCGATTCGGTGCACGGCACGGGTCGAGCGAGCCAGAGAATTCCCACACCGATTCAGGGCGGAACACAGATTCCCGAAGAGGACAAGTTCTTCCTCACGAATTGGCCCAAGGATTGAATCTGGCAACCGTAACCTAGGCACCAAGTAGGGCGGAATGTAGTTGAAGGCCTGACGCAAAACGGTTAGTTAGCCCGCGGTTGGGGCTTGGTGTCTTTTCATGGCCTGCCGTGTGGCAGGTTTTCGTCAAGCTTCCAACCGTTTTTTTTCCGATTCCTGTGGGATGGCTGTGGAATGAAACCGATCCTGCCGATAACGCTGATTTGCCTGGGGCTGCTCGCCCCGCGGTGCGGCGCATCCGAACCTGATTCGTCGCTCTCGCTCTGGCTGCCACTGGATGAAGGTCTTGGCAGTCTCGCCATCGATCGCTCGCCGAATCAACTCGAGGCCGAACTCGCCAACGTGCGATGGGCCAAGGGGGCCTTTGGCACAGCCGCCCATTTCGGCGGCACCAATGCGTTCATCGAACTTCCGCCCGTTCCTTCCCTGAACGGCGCAACGCAATGCACCATCTCGGTCTGGGCAACATGGGAAGGGACGGGGCGCTATCCCAATCTGCTGACGACGCACACTTGGAGTCCCGGCGGCATGATGCTTTTTGTCAGCGATAACTCTTGTTCCTTCCGGATGGGGCGGCCCGGCCATCGGGCTGGTGTTCCGGGCAATGCCTGGGACGAAATTGGAGTTGGATTGCTGAATGCGCTTCCCATGCGGCAGTGGGTTCATCTGTGCGTGGTCTTTGCGTTGCCGAACATCACCACATACGTCAATGGCAAACCGGTTGACCAGGGGGATTGGCCTTATCCTGTCTCAGCCGACGGCTTGCGCCTCGGAGGCTGGTCGAGCCCCGTTTCCCACCACGGCCTAATCAGTGACCTGCGCATCTACGGTCGTGCGCTCACGGGGGACGAGGTCAGCGACCTCGCGGAGAATTCCACGCGCACCAACGCTGAGTACACTCTGGTGGATGAATCCGCGTACGCCCCGCCGCTGGCGGCGCGTTTTGAGAACCGCCACGCCACTCTGGCCATCGACCAGCAAGGCCGAATCTGTTCGCTGCGCAGCAAGGCATCCGGCCGCGAGTTGTTGGCCTGCCGGCAGGAACTGGTGTCGGCCCGGCTCAAAGACGGACGCCAAATCACCGCCCGCAAAGCCTCGTTTGCCAACAATACGCTCACGTTTGAGTTCTCACCGAGGCGTGGTGTGGCAGTTCTGGCCGTGGATGAGCGCGAGGACTTCTTTACCTTCACGATTCAGTCCGTGACCGTGCCCGATGTTGCCTCTCTGACCTTTTTCAACCTGCGGGTCACGCCGGCAAAGTATCGCGGCAACATGGTCAATATGCTTTCGGATGACACAGATGCCGTCTGCTTGCGGGGTTACGACCTTCCCGTCGAGATGGCACTGGACGGCAATCTCCCCGGACTGCGAGTCTGGACCGTGGCGGAGCGCGGCCTCACCGGATGGCGGGCTGGGTTGGCCGCGGGTCCCAAACCGGAAATGACCGCGATGCTTCGCGCCATGACGATGGAGGCAGGGGTGCCAGTCTCGAAGCTCGGCGGCGCATGGGCACTTGGCGCCGAGGCGAACCGCGGCTCCTACCTCTTCGCCGATCTCTCGCTGGCTTCCGTGGACGACTGGATTGACATCGCGCGCCGAGGCGGGTTCACGCACATCCACCTGCACGGCTGGTGGGACACGCTCGGGCACTACGGCGTCAACACCAACCTCTTTCCCAACGGCCTTGCGGACATGAAAGAGGCCGTCGCTCGCATCCATGCGGCGGGCCTCAAAGCGGGCATCCATACGCTCACGGCCTGCATTGATCCGCGAGACGCCTGGGTGACACCCGAGGCCAGCCCGCACCTGATCGCTACCGATTCCTATACGCTGGCGCGGCCCATGACGCCTACGGACACCGCGATCTACGTGAACGAGAAGCCGAGCCCGAATCACGATGTCGTTTTCACCTACATGGGCAACGGCAATGCCATCCGCATCGGCACGGAAATCGTGCAATACGGCGAGGTGGTGTCCCAACCGCCCTATGCCTTCGCAAAATGCCAGCGGGGCGCGTTCAAGACCGTCCCGGCGGCCCACGCGGCTGGCGACCCTGTCGATTATCTCCAGCAACGCTACATCGCGTTCTATCCCGAGCCCGGCTCGCCACTGGCCTATGAACTGGCCGACCACATCGCCAACGTCTTCAATACGTGTCAACTCGACCAAATCTACTTTGACGGCTCCGAAGGCATGATGAGCCGCTATGGCATCGACTTTATGCGCCGCACGATTTTCGAGCGCCTGAAAGGTGAGGTTTTGGCAGAGGCCAGCGAATGGGGCGCGCACAGTTGGTGGTTTCATTCCCGGCTCGGCGCCTGGGATCATCCCGTCTGGGCCGTCAAGCGATTTCATGATCTTCACATCGCCTCCGACGCTCAGTTCCGCGCCTCCGAACTGATCGAGCCGCAGATGGGCTGGTGGGCCCCCCGCGAGCCATCGGCTCATGCACGCGGTCATTTCCTGGACGAGATGGAGTACTTCGCGGCAAAGAACCTGGGACTCGACTCCGCCATGTCCATCCAGGGCGTCAACGTTTCCCGCCACCCGCTGTCATTTCATGTCGAGAACCAGTTCACCGTTCTCGGCTGGCACGAGCAACTGCGGTTGGCGCGCTACTTCGACTCTCAGACGATCGCACGTGTGGCGGTCCCCGGCGACGAGTTCCGTCTGCGGCAGGACCCGGGCGGCGCGTGGAAATTCACGCCGGTCAAAATGTCGGCTCATCGCATCAGTGCACTCGGCAACGGCTCCGAACGCTGGACGAGCGCGAATCCGTTCGCCGATCAACCGGTCGCGGCCCGCATCGAGGCGCTCTATTCCGTGGCGGCCTACGACAGTCCCAAGCGCATTTGCGTAGCGGACTTCGCCGACTTGGAGGCCTTCCAGCAGGCCACCAGTTCGTCCTCGGTGCTGCTTCAACTCAGAGCGGTGGCGGACGATACGCGTGGAGGCGAGCGCAATCTGAGCCTGCGTGCCCGGAACCAGGGCACAGCACGCCGCGGCGCATGGGCCCGGGCAGGTCTCGCCTTTCCGGCCCCCTACCGCAACCTCTCCGGCGCCGAGGCGCTGGGCGTGTGGGTCAAGGGCGACGGTAAGGGCGCGCTGCTGAACATACAGTTGTGCACGCCGCGCGAGTACACGCATGCGCTTTCCGATCACTACGTGCTCCTTGACTTCACGGGCTGGCGTTACGTCGAACTCCTGCTGCGCGAGCGGGATCTGGAGCAGATGTCCGACTATGAGTGGCCGTACGGGGGCGGCTACGATCTATACCGCAACCCGCTGGACATGGCCCACGTTTCCGAGGTCAACCTCTACCTCAACAACCTGCCTCCCGGCGACAGCGCTGAAGTGATCCTCGGCCCTGTCATGGCGCTCGCCGTTCAGCCTGCTGAATTGAGGAATCCGGTGCTCACCCTGAACGGACAGAGCCTCGCCCTGCCTGTCACGCTGAAATCCGGCGATTTCCTCGAAATCGATACGACCGGCAACGGCACGCACTACGACCACAAAGGCAATCTGCTGACGCGAGTCCGTCCGATGACCGCGTCCGGTTGGCCGGTGCTGAAGTCGGGCGAAAACGCAATCGCCTTCGATTGCGAGAAGCCGACCGGCGCGAGCGCCCGCGCTGAAGTAACGCTCACCGCCAGCGGCCAGCCGTTTGGCACAGTCAATCCGCGCGCCAGGATCGACTGGAAGCACCTGACGCGTGAATACGAGTTGCCGCGCTGGATCACCGCACCGGAGGGCGCGGACAACATCTGGGACGTGGCGGTTCGTCCGGACGAGCAAGCCAGGCTGGAAATCGAACTGAGCGGCGGCATGGACACACCCACCCTGACCGTGAACGGCGAAGTTCTCCGCTTCCCGGTTGTGCTCAAGCCCGCCCAGCGGCTGATCTGCCGCGGTGACCGTCATTGGCAGATCATTGACGCGGAACGCGCCCAAGTTACGGAAGGCGATCTCACCGTCGCCGCACCCATTCTGAAGAGCGGATCGAACCGTGTTTCGTTCACCTGCATTGCTCCCGAGCGCGCGTTGGTGAAACTCGTCAAGGTTTACAAACCATGATGGCCGGACACCCCCTTCTGGCTGTCGCTTCATCCAAGTGGCTTGATTCCAGCGTTTGGTGGGCCTTCCAACGCCCTGCTGTTTGCTTTGCTGCGAGAAGGACCCGTGCACGCCAATCACACCCGACCCTTTCCCAGTCGGCTTCTTCTGCGCTCTGCAGGGGCCGCGCGGCCCCGTCGCGATTCCGTGCACTCGATCTTGGACCCGCGCGGAATCGCAGCAGACAATGGCGGCACTTCAGTTGTTGAACGGAGTTCCGCCCAGCACCGCCGCCGTCAGACCCATCGCGTCGAGGAGTTGGCGGGCCAGAGCCTGCTGGTCCGCGGGCGGGGCGTGGGGCGACATCAACTCCGCGAAGCGCCCCTGGAACGTCAGAGCATCTGAAGGTCGTCGGTGGGCATCGGTATGCGCCGCGTGGAGGGCCTGCCTGCCGCGCCTGCCTGTGCCGTGCCCGACACGGCAGACAGGCCGCTGCGCTTTGCGGCGCAGACAGGGCACGCGACCTCGTGTGCTCTGTTCGCGCGCACGAAGGCGTTGGAGTGGGGACGCCCTCGTCCCCCGGCGATGAGAGTTGCAGGCCCGCTTTGGCAGGCGTTACCCCTCCGGCAATCTCCATCCGTTGCAGGCCCGGCGCCCTCACCACGCGACAGAACACCGAGCACAACCAGATGCACCGCTCGAACGCGGCCTCGAGCGCGGGCTTGCGCAAACCGGCCGGCTCCGGTTCAATCGCGTCCCAACAAACGGCGGCCCTTCAAGGCATGCAGGATATTCTGTTTTACGTTTTTGCGGCGCTGACGCTGGTCTGCGGTTTTCTGGTCGTGGCGAACCCGATCAGCCGCAGCCCGGTGACGAGCGCGCTTTTCCTGGTCTTGACCATCGTCTCGCTGTCCGGCTTGTTCGTCCTGCTGCACGCCTTCTTCCTGGCGGCGGTGCAGATCGTGGTCTATGCCGGGGCGGCGCTGGTGCTGTTTCTCTTCGTCATCATGATGCTCGACTTGAAGGCGGAGGAGCGCCGTCGAATCACGCGCTTGGGCCTGATCGGAGGCGGGTTGGTCGCCGTGGCGATGGCGTGGCTATTCCGCGTGGTTCCGCGGGAAGCGGCGCTTGTCGCCTCCGGACCAGCTCATGTCGAGGGGTCGACGCCGGCTTTGGGGGCGCTGTTGTTCACGCAGTACCTGCTCCCCTTCGAGGCGATATCGCTGGTGTTGGTGGCGGGGATGGTGGGAGCGATTCTGCTGAGCAGGAAGGAGCCATCGTGACCGTCGGACTGGCACACTACCTGACGGTGAGCGTGGTGCTGTTCTGCCTGGGTTTGCTGGGGGTGATCGCGCGCCGCAATGTGGTGATCGTCTACATGGCGCTCGAGTTGATGCTCAACGCGACGAACCTGGCGCTGGTCGCCTTCTCGCGGTTCAACCACAATCTCGAAGGCCAGGTCATGGTGTTCTTCATCATCACCGTGGCGGCGGCGGAGGTGGCGGTCGGCCTGGCCCTGATCGTCGCGCTGTATCGCAAGCGCCAGACCGCACACGTCGAAGACCTCGCTTCGATGCGACTCTGACGCCCTCCGCATGCACGCCGCATCGACCCATCTCGCCTGGCTGGTGCTGCTCCCGCCACTGGGGGCGGCGGCGGGCATCACGCTCCTGGCCCTGAACCGGCCGGCGGTGAGCGCCCGGCTCTCGATCGGGGCGATTCTGGCCGCGTTCGGCGTCAGCCTGGTGCTGTTCACACAAGGTGTGGAAGGGCGGACGGCGTGGACATGGCTGTCGATCGACGACGGGCGTGGGACTTTCGTTGCCGAACTGGGGTTGCGGTTGGACCACTTGAGCTGCCTGATGCTGCTGGTGGTGACGGGCGTCGGCTCGGTGATCCACATCTACTCGTTGGGCTACATGCGCGGAGACCGCAGCGTGGGGCGCTACTTCGCGGGGCTGAGCCTGTTCAGTTTTTCGATGCTCGGGATTGTGCTGGCCGACAATTTCCTGATGCTCTTCATCTGCTGGGAACTGGTCGGCGTCTCGAGCTACCTGTTGATCGGGTTCTGGTTCGAGCGCCCGGCGGCAGCCGATGCGAGCAAGAAGGCGTTCCTGACAAACCGGCTTGGCGACTTCGGGTTCCTGCTCGGCATCATTCTCCTCTGGGCCGCATTCGGGACGCTCGATTTCGCCGAACTCGAGCAGCGTATCGGCGCCGGCACAACCCCTTGGCTGCCGTCGCTGGTCGGCCTCCTGATCTTCTGCGGCGCCGTCGGCAAATCGGCCCAGTTCCCGTTGCACGTCTGGCTGCCTGACGCCATGGAAGGGCCCACGCCCGTCAGCGCGCTCATCCACGCGGCGACGATGGTGGCCGCGGGCGTCTACATGCTGTGCCGGGTGTTTTTCGTGTTCGCGGCGCCGGGATCGGCGGCGCCGGACGTCATCGCGTGGGTGGGCGGAGGCACGGCGCTTCTGGCCGCGCTGATTGCGGTCCAGCAGAACGACATCAAACGCATCCTGGCCTACTCGACCCTTTCGCAGCTCGGCTACATGGTCCTGGCCGTGGGCCTCGCCGGCATGGCCGCCGGCGCGCATCCCGTTCCGGCGATGTACCATCTGACCACGCACGCCTGCTTCAAAGCGCTCCTGTTCTTGGGCGCCGGGTCGGTCATTTGCGCCTTGCGCCACGAGCAGGACATCTGGCGCATGGGTGGCCTGGCGCGCCGCATGCCGATCACGTTCTGGACATTTCTGGCGGCGACCCTCGCCCTGTGCGGCATTCCGCCTTTCAGCGGTTTCTTCAGCAAAGACGCGATTCTCGCCCTGGCCTGGGAGCGGCAGCCTGTGCTCCTTGGGCTGGCTGTGGCGGTGGCGTTCCTGACGTCGTTCTACATGTTCCGGCTGGTGTGGGTTGCGTTTCTGGGACCGGCCAAGTCCCAGGCGCCCGACCACGCGCGCGAATCGCCCGCGGTGATGACCCTGCCTTTGTTGGTGTTGACCGTGCCGAGTGTCGTGGCCGGTTTTTGGGGGATCGACTCATACCTGATCGAGCACTTTCGTCCTGGCGAAGGCCTGTCCGCACCAGGTTGGCTTGGGCAACTGACCGCGCCGTTTCACCATGCGCCGGTGGCGGCGTTCAGCGGGTTGATCGCGGCGTTGCTGGGGATCGTGTTCGCCTGGAGGCTCTACAGCCATCGGGTTCAGGATCCTTTGCCGGGCCTTTTGGACGCCGCGGCCCGGCCGCTGCGCGACAAGTTCTATTTCGATGAGTTTTATGGGCGGTTGATCGCCTGGACCCAGGACACCCTCGCCCGGGGGGCGGACGCGGTCGATCGCTGGGTGATCGGCGGCGCGCTGGTGAAGGGCGCATCGGGAAGCATCGAGTTGTGCGGGCGCCTCTTGCGGCTGGTCCAGACCGGGAGCCTGCAGACTTACGCGTTTCTGTTTGTCCTCGGCGCGGTGGTGGCGATTGTGCTGATGCTGGGATGGTGAACCATGGACTCGCTCACGTTCATCATCTTCTGCCCGTTGATCGGCGCGGTCCTGATTGCCCTGATCCCGCGCAGCTTCGAAGTCCTGTTTCGGGGCATCACGCTGGGAGCGACCGGCCTCTCGCTGGCGGGGGCGTTGTGGATTTTTTCGGAGTTCGAGCTCGGAACGGCGCGCATTCAGTACGAGGAACTCGTGCCGTGGGTCTACTCTTTAGGCATCAACTATCACCTGGGTGTGGATGGCTTGAACGTGGGGCTTCTCCTCATGGGCGCACTGGTGGCGTTCGCGGCCACCTGCGTCTCGTCCGAAATCCGGGAGCGACAGAAGGAGTTCTACCTGCTGCTGCTGCTCATGACAGGAGGAATCCTGGGCGCGTTCGCCTCACTCGACCTGTTCTTCTTCTATTTCTTCCACGAACTGGCGTTGGTCCCGACATTCATCATGATCGGCGTCTGGGGCCGCGGGGCCAACCGCCGCGAGGCGGCTTTCACCATCACCTTGTATCTGAGTCTGGGGGCCCTGATCGCGCTGGTGGGTCTGGTTGCGCTCTATCTCGAGACCGGGGCGCACACGTTCGACGTTGTCGCCATGACCCGGCATGTGGCCGCGCATCCCGTCTCGGAAAGCGCGCAGAACATCATCTTTCCCCTTTTGATGATCGGATTCGGCATCCTGGTGTCGCTCTGGCCGTTCCACACTTGGGCGCCGCTGGGGTATGGCGCCGCGCCCACAGCCACGGCGATGCTGCATGCGGGCGTCATCAAGAAGTTCGGACTCTACGGTCTCTTGCGCATCGCCGTGCCGCTGCTGCCCGAGGGGGCCCAACGCTGGGTCGGACTCCTGGCCGTCCTCTGCCTGGGCAATCTGGTTTACTGCGGCCTGGTCGCGATGCGCCAGAAGAACTTCGGCCTGCTGATTGCCAATTCGAGTGTTGCGCACATGGGCTTCGCGTTCCTGGGCATCGCCAGTCTGAGCCTTATCGGGGTGACGGGCGCCGTGGTGGTGATGATTGCGCACGGCCTGTTGGCCGCCCTGACTTTCGGTCTCGGCGGCTATCTCCACCAGCGCTTGGGCACGCTCGAGATGGCGCAAATGGGCGGCCTGTTGCGGCGCCTGCCCTTCGTTGGCGGAGTCCTGATCATGGCGATGCTGGCCGGATGCGGGCTGCCGGGATTCGCCAACTTCCCCGGCGAGATTCTGGTTCTCTTCGGCGCCTTTATCCGGCATCCGGTCATCGTCAGCCTGGCTGCGTGGGCGGGCTTGATCATCGGCGCGGTCTACGCCTTGCGCGCGGTCCGCGTCATGCTTCACGGAGAACTGCCGCAGCGCCGGCACGACACGCCGGATGCCGCGAACGCCTGGCGCAAACTGCCGTACGCGCTTCTCCTGGCCGCCCTGGTGGTCTTCGGTTGCTTCCCGAGACTCCTGACCGACCGCATCGTCGCCTCCGCACAACAGGCCATCGCGTCCGTTCAAGGCTCTTCCGTGGCGGAAATCCAGCACGCCGACGACCGCCTGTTTGGCGGGTCTGAACCGACAAAGGCTTCGATTGGCCAACGTGGGGCCTTCTATGCCGGCCAAGAGGGGATCGCGGCCGGGCGCTCGAGGCGGCAGTCTGGGTGTTCGATCCGGCTGACGGGAAACGCTGCGCATGAGTGACCTGACAGCCATAGGACTCGAACTGGCGGTGATGGTCACCGCTCTGGCAGTGCTTCTTCTGGACCTCTGGACGCCCCCGGAGCAGAAGCGTCAATTGGGTTACGTGGCGGCAATCGCCGTGGGGGTCATTTTCGTGGCCAGCTTCGCCGTGCTGATTCCGGAACCGCGAATGGCCTTTGGCGGAATGTATCGTCTGGACGAGCTGTCGCTTTACTTCAAGCGCTTTTTCCTGCTGACGGCGTTGGTGGTCCTGCTGATGTCGATCGAGATCGCCGATCGCATCGAAGCGGGCTTCCCCGAGTACTGCGCGCTGCATTTGTTCGCGCTCACCGGCATGATGCTCGCGGCATCGGCCTATCATTTTGCGATGGTCTTTGTGGCCCTCGAACTGATTGCTGTCACGTTCTACATCCTGACGAGCTACCAGCGCCGCCGCCTGGCCTCGCTCGAAGCCGGGGTCAAGTATTTGGTTCTGAGCGCAGTCGCGTCCGCGTTCCTGGTTTACGGGATTGCCCTGGTCTTTGGAGCGAGCGGCACGCTGGATTTTGCCAGGCTGGCCGACAGATCGAACACCGGGAGCCATCGCATGCTCGAACTGGGCCTGTTGCTGGTCTTCCTCGGGCTCACCTTCAAGCTCGCCTCCGTGCCGTTCCAGTTCTGGGCTCCGGACGTCTACCAGGGCGCCCCCACCCCAACTGTGGCGTTCCTGGCCCTGGGATCGAAGGCGGCGGGAGTGGCGCTGCTGATTCGGGTGTTCCACGAAGCGGCGCCGGCAATCGGACGGGGCTGGCACGGACTGTTCGCGGGCGTGTCGGCCGCAACCATGCTCTACGGCGTCCTCTGTGCGATCCCGCAGCGGAATTTGAAGCGATTGCTTGGGTATTCGAGCATCGCCAACGGCGGGTTAGTCTTCATGGGCCTCTCGACGTTCAGCGCGCCGGGCCTCAGCGCCGTGCTCTATTTCCTGGCGGCGTACCTGTTCACCCTCGGCGCGGCATTCTTCGTGTTGTGCCTGGTGGCGCCCACCGCGGAAGACGCGGATATCCCGGCCCTGACCGGGCTGCACCGGCGCTCGCCGCTGCTGGCGGCCGCGCTCGCTCTGTCCATGGTTTCCCTCGCCGGGATTCCCCCTCTGGCCGGTTTCTTCGGAAAGTTCCTGCTCATCAAGGCGGCTCTCGAGAACGGCCCTTCCTGGCCCGCAATGTATGCCCTGGCGAGTGTTGCCTTGCTGACGGCTGTGATCTCGATCTCCTACTATTTCGGCGTCATCCGAGCGATATACTGGCCGGGAGAAACGGAACGCGAAGTCGTCCGCGATCCCGAGCCGATTGTCCTCTCAGGGCTCACCCGAGCGGTCCTCTGGTTCTGCATCGTCGGCATGCTCTGGCTGGGGATCGCGCCGGACAAGATGTTGATCCTCGCCGAACACGCCGTTCGTGCCCTGGCACTGTAAATGGGCTAACGGTCTGTGCAAAAATTACTTCCGATCAATTTTTGCACAGACCCTAAGGCAGCGCGCGGCGCAACTGATCGAGAATCGCGGTGACCAGGCCGCCGCGGCTGATCTCGCCCGAATCGTGCGCCGGAACCGCATAGGTCTGGCAGGGGCCATCCGCGGACTTCAGAGCCAGCCAGACCGCACGCCTGCCTGCTGCATTCGTCTCGACCCCGCCGACGGCCAGCGCCCAGGGAGTGCGTCCCCACAGTGCCGCCGCCCCGGCAAGGGCTTGCGCCTGCTCGAGCGCAGGAGGCGCGGCGGGCGCGGCGGGCAGACTGAGGATGCGCGTCAGCGTCTCTTCGTTCGGGGCAGAGCACGCGCCTGCGAGGAATTGCGGCGCATTCGGCAATGAGGCAAGAGCCGCGGCGAGTTGTCCGCCGCTGCCGACCTCGGCGATTGTGACGGACGCCTTGCGCGCCAGAAACCGCCGGGCGACCACCTCTTCGAGCGACGTGCCGTCGTCGGAATAGATGAACTCGCCCAGATGCTCGCGAATGGCCTCTTTGATCCGCTCGAGGCGCGCGCGATCCTCGGGTCGATGGCCCGGGAGGCCGAAGGTGAAATCCACCCGGCTGCCCTCGAACAGCGAAGTCACCATCACGTCGGGCGCGATCGCCACGTGATCCTTGATTGACTGATCGATTTGCGACTGGCCAATCCCGACAAAACGGAGCGTCAGCGAGTGCCCGAAAGAGCGCGCGCCGCACCGCTCTTTCAGGAAAGGGGCCAGTTCCCGCTGAACCATCGGCTGGAGTTCCCGCGGCGGCCCGGGCAGCGCGATGACCAGCGCGTCCTGATTCCCTTGAAACGTCTTGCCCAGGTCAAAGACAAGGCCGACGGCTGTTCCGGCGCCGTTCTTGAGGTAGCCGCCGCGTTCGGGGACCAACGTCTGGCGCCTAAGGTTGGGTCGGATGCGATCGCGTGTCTGGCCGAAGCGCCGTTCGAGGTCGGCCAGCACGGCCGGGTGTTCGCGCAGGGGGATGCCAGTGAATTCGGAGAGCGTCTCGCGCGAGATGTCGTTCGGGGTTGGCCCGAGCCCGCCGGTGACCAGGACCAGCGGCGCTCGGTTCGTCGCAAAACGCAGCGCGCGCAGTATGTCCTCGCGACGATCGTCCACGGTGAGCGAGCCGACGCAGCGGCAACCCAGCAGCCGCAATGTGCGCGCCAGAAAATGCGTGTGGCCGTCCGGGTAGACGCCTTCGAGCAATTCGCCTCCGGTCACGACAATGAAATAGTCGATGGGCTGCGTCTCTTCGAAAGCCGCAGAACTGTCCTTATCGCTCGCGGCGTTCGCAATCGCCATCCCTGCGGCGAGCCCGAGTGCAAGAAGCAAACACTTCAGATTCATGCCGGGTCGAGACGATGCGCCACTGTGTTGACACGCGTCAACGCTGGGCCGCACGAACGGTGCGGTTCTCATTCTCAGTGCAAGGCCTTGCCGCCGGGCGAGGGACCCCACGTTGTCCACGGCACCGGAGAACGCAGCGACCCCATAGCAGGCCGGGTCTCCGGACCCGGTGCTGGACGTTGGCAAACTGAGAATTGCTGACGCGCACTGAGCACACGAGCTTCACTCTTCTGCAACACTCCGGACCGGCCATGGGATTGCGGATGCAGCCGCTTGCAAACGCGCGCGGGGACCACGTACACTCAGGCCATGCAAATCCGCTTTCCTCTGCTGCTTGCGCTCGCCGTGGCGACCTCGATCGAAACAGGGCGTGGTGCGGACTCATTTTTTCCCCTCATGGCATGGAACTGGGCGCCGTCTGATGCGGCCACCTTCGAACGGATGCGCGACTGCGGGTTGACGGTGGCGGGCTTTGTGTCGCCCAAGGAACTCGATCTCTGCCATGCGGCGGGGCTGAAGGCTATCGTCTCCGACCAGCGCGTCTCCGGCTACGACTGGCGCAAGGTGGACGCCGGGGTGGCGCGGACGAAGGTCGCCGCACTGATCGCCGAGACCGGATCGCATCCGGCGGTGTACGGCTACTACTTGCGCGATGAGCCGGGGGCGGAGGCGTTCCCGGGACTGGCCACGGTGGCGTCCATCGTGAAGGAGCTGGCTCCGGGCAAGTGGCCCTACATCAATCTCTTTCCCAACTACGCCAGCGCGGCGCAACTCGGCACCGCCACCTACGAAGAGCATCTCGAGAAGTTCGTCGCCACCTGCCGGCCGACGCATTTGAGCTATGACCACTACGCGCTGATGGAGGACGGCTCGTTGCGCGCCGGGTACTTTCTGAACCTCGAGCAGATGCGCCAGGCCGCCAAGAAACATGGCCTGCCATTCTGGAACATCGTCCTGAGCGTGGCCCACTTCAATTACCGTGAGGCCACCCCTGCCGACCTGCGCTTCCAAGTCTACACCACCCTCGCCTACGGCGGGCGCGGCATCGCCTACTTCACCTACTTTACGCCCCAGGTGGGCAATTACCGCATGGCGCCCATCGACCAATTCGGCCACGCCACGCCCACATGGTCGGCAATGCAGAACGTCAACCTCCAGGTCGGCAAGCTCGCCCCGACCCTGCTGCAACTGACCTCGAACGAGGTCTATCATTTCGGGGCGATCCCCGAAGGCGCACACGGCCCCGGGGAATCGAGCCTGATCGCAGCCGTCGGAAACGCGCCGTTCATGGTTGGGGATTTCACGCACGCGGACGGCAGCCGCTACGCGCTCGTCGTCAACAAGGATTCCCTCCGATCCCACCATGGCGCCGTCACGTTCCGCCAAAACCCTCGCCGCGTTCAGATGGTCTCGCCCTATACCGGACAGTTGATCGGGTTCACGGGCGAACAACAGTGGCTGGCCGCCGGACAGGGAGTTCTGTTGAAAGTCGAGTAGCTCGGCCGGCGCAAGGCCCGCGCAGGGCGGCCCTGCCCGGATGTTCGGCAAAGCTTCCGATCCATGCGGACGCACGCCGACGGCGCCGGAGATATCGAACGATTTGCACGAATGATCAGAGACGAACATCGAGTGTGCGCGCCCCATCGATCCACGCGCCGCCGCTTTCTGCAAACGCTCGCGACGGCCCCGACCCTTCTTGCCGTCCCTATCGTGGCGCCAGCCTCCATCCTGGCCCAGGGCGCGCGTCCCGCCCCAAGCGAGCGCATTGTCCTGGCCGCCATCGGCGTCGGCTCGAGAGGGGTCCGCAATCTCGAGTCGTTTCTCGGAGAGTCGGACTGCCAGGTGATGGCCGTGTGCGATGTGGACAAGCTGCACGCCGAAGAAGGCAAAGAACTGGTGAACCGGCATTACAAGAACCAAGACTGCCGCGTCTATTACGATTTCCGCCATCTCCTGGCTCGGGCAGATCTGGACGCGGTGGCGCTGGCCTTGCCCAACCACTGGCACGCCGTCCCTGCCATTCAAGCGGTCAAAGCCGGACTGGACGTCTACAGCGAGGCGCCCCTGGCCCACACTCTTCGAGAAGGCAGGGCGATTTGCGAAGCTGTCCGGCGGTATGGCTGCATCTGGCAGACCGGGAGCTGGCAGCGCTCGGTCGAAACCTTCCGGACGGCCGCCCAACTCGTGCGCAACGGGCGCATTGGAAAAGTGCGCGCGGTCGAGGTTGGTGTGCCGTCGGGACACCCGGACCTCTGCGGCACCGCCGGGCAGGAACAGGCGGGACCGCCACCCACGCACCTCGACTACGAGTTCTGGCTCGGACCCGCTCCGTGGGCACCCTATTGTCCGGCGCGCGTCCACCAGAACTGGCGCTGGCACCTGGATTACGGCGGAGGCCAATTGCTCGAATGGGTGGGCCACCACGTCGACATCGCGCACTGGGGCATGGACTGGGACGCAACCGGTCCGGTCGAGGTCGAGGCGGCGGGCGAGTTTCCGTCACGCGGTCTGTGGAACACAGCCACGGCGTTTCGCGTCACCTGCAAGTACGCAAACGAGGTCTCGATGCTGATTGCCGCGGGGGCCCCCCAGGTGCGCATCGGCACGCGCTGGATTGGCGAAGACGGGTGGATCTGGTGCGACCGCGAGACGATCGAAGCCGAACCGAAACGGCTGTTGCTCGAACCCACGGACGCGATGAAGATCAAGCTGCCCGGCTCTCCGGGCCATCATCGCAACTTTCTTGATTGCGTGAAATCGCGTCGCGCCCCGGTCGCGCCCGCGGAGGTCGGGCAGCGCTCGATGACCCCCGGTCACCTGGGACAAATCGCCATGCAGCTCCGGCGCAAGCTGTCCTGGAACCCGGAGACAGAGACAATCGCCGACGACCCGACTGCGTCGCGTCTTCTGGGAACGGCCATGCGCGAGCCGTGGCGGCTGGGGTGAGAGAAGCCGGGCCCTGCGGAGGACAAGGACCAATGCAATCCCTCAGTCGTTTCTATCTGTACGCCGCCCTCGCGCTCCGCCGCCCTCGCGCTCACGTTGCCGGCTCAGCAGCCCCTCGGTTGGGGCATCGAAGTGGGCAGCGACCTGGCAGTGCTCAAGAAAAAGGCTCTGTGCAAAATACTACTGTCGAAAACGCGCTCCCAAGCTTTTGGCGATGCGCCACCAGGGCCAGATCAAGGGAAGCCAACGCAGGAGGACACGCCCGCGTCTGGCCAGGGTGTAACCGGCCATCGGAGCGGCGATCCAGAGCAGCGGACGCGCCTCGCGCGCCCAGTGCACGGCGCGATCTAGCCAGCTCAAGGAATCGGCCAGGCGACTCCAGTCGTGGTGGAGTCGGGCGCGGTGATCCGCGGCGGCGATGATGAGCGATTGCCGTCGGGTCTCGAGTTCGCCTAACGTCCGACTCGAAAACATGCGCGGTCCTTTTCGAACTCCGCCAGGGTGCCGGCGAATGGCTTGAGCCCGTGTTTCAACTCGCGTCGGATGCCGATCAGGAGCCAGGCCGAGCCGCCGCCATAGAGGAGGGTCAAGCCGACGAACGCAGCGATGGGCGACCTTGGCCAGAGCAGCCAGATGAGGCCGGCCGTGAGCGTGCCCAGGGCCAGCAGCGCGAGAATCGCGGCCGCGGCCACGCGCAGGAGGAGATCGATCAACCGGACCTTCTCCTGCTGCAACTCGACCGTCAACAGCTCGAAGCGCGTTCGCGCGAGAGCCAGCACGGACTCGATCGCGCCGAGCAACGAGGCGAAGAAGCCTTGAGGCGACTTCGGTTCGGTTGCCATGAGGCTATCTGCGTCCCAGCAACAGGCCGAACAACAGGCCGACGCCGAAAGACGCGCCGATGGATTCGTACGGGTGGTCGCGGATCAGGCGGTCGGCCGCCTTGGCGCCGGCGAGGGCTCTGTCTTCGAGTTGAGTGGCGGTGGCTTTAGCCTTGTCGACCGAGGCCTGGAGGCGGGCTTTGATTTCCGCGGTCTTGCCGCTGGTGTCGCCCACGCCCGCCTTGAGCAACTCCTCGGCGTCGCGGATGAGGACGCGGAGATCCTCGGCGACTTTTTCGCGGCTGATCTTGGCCGGCTCTTCGATGTTATGGAAATAGGTTTCCATGGTCATGTCCGTATCTTTCACTTGTTGCGGCGGCGGGCTCGCCGGTGGGAGAGCCCCACGTCGCCCAGACTCAACTTGGAGCGCGAAACGGCGCGAGTCGAGCCGAAAGTTGAACGTTATTCGTACGTTTTCGAAAGCTGCTCGAACCGTTTGTAGACCGGGGATGCGGGCGTGATGCGCTGCCGGATTTCCGCCAGAACACGCCGGGCCTCGGCGACATTCGAGCGCCCGACCAACAGCACATAATCCAGCTCGATGTCCGTCAGCCGCGGATCCTGGATTTCGCTTTGGTGCTGGGCCAGCCATCGGCCCACGCCCTGGGCCCCCTCGCGTTTGGCCGCCTCATAACTCTCTTCGACGCTGGCGGCCATGCCCGGCAGTTTGCCCGGGGCGGGCGCTTGCCCGCCGTCTTGCCGCACCGGGGTGGTGGCGATTTCCTTTTTGGCGTAGTGGCTGAACTTCCAGCCCAGCCAGACCAGGGCCACTACCATGACAACGGTCAGGAATTGTCTCATGAGTCGGAGAGTCGTTGAATCCGGGCGCCGAGCCGACGCAGTTTGTCGTCGATGCGCTCGTAGCCGCGGTCGAGGTGGTAAATGCGTTTCACGTGCGTCCGGCCCCGGGCGACAAGGCTGGCGATCACCAGCGCGGCCGAAGCGCGCAGGTCGCTCGCCATCACCGGCGCGCCGCTCAAGACCGAGGGGCCCTTGACGACGGCGCTGGGTCCTTCGATCGTGATGTCGGCGCCCAGCCGCGCCAATTCGCTCACGTGCATGAACCGGGTCTCGAAGATGCGCTCGGTGAGGATGCTGATGCCGGACGCCTGGGTCATTAACACCATCATCTGCGCCTGGGCGTCAGTCGGGAACCCGGCGTACGGCTGCGTGGTGACATCCACGGGGCGCAGCCGCCGCCCGCCCTTGACCGTCAAGTTCCCGCCGGCGCGATCGAGTCGAACGCCTGCTTCCTCGAGCTTGTCGAGGACCGCGTGGAGATGTTCGGGACGCGCGCCCCGCAGGGTCACTTCGCCGCGCGAACACGCCGCCGCAATGGCAAAGGTCGCCGCCTCGATCCGATCCGGGATGGCCTCGTGCTCCGCGCCGTGCAGTTCCTTGACGCCGGTGATCGTGATGGTGGGACTGCCGGCGCCCGTGATTTGCGCCCCCATCGCATTGAGGAATTCGGCCAGGTCAACAATCTCCGGTTCGCAGGCGGCGCTCTGGATCACCGTCACCCCCTCGGCCAGCGTCGCGGCCATCATGACGTTGGCCGTGCCCAAAACGGTCGGGCCAGCGCGCCCGCCCAGGAACATGGCCGAGCCCTTCAGCCGCCGGGTCTGCGCGCAGACGTACCCGCTGTCAATCTGGATTTTCGCTCCCAGGGCGCGAAGTCCTTTGAGATGGAGATCGATCGGGCGGGTGCCGATGACGCATCCGCCAGGCAGTGAGACTTTGGCTTGTCCCAAGCGCCCCAGCAGCGGGCCTAGAAGGCAGACGGAGCCGCGCATCTTGCGCACCAGGTCGTAGTCGCAGAAGCCGCGGATGCGATTGGCCTCGATCGAGACGGTGTCGCCCTGGGACCGGACTTTGGCGCCCACCGCGGTCAGGATGCGAACCATGAACGCCACGTCGCTCAACGCCGGCACGCGCCGAATCACGCACGGCTCACGGGTCAGCAGCGCCGCCGCCATCAGCGGCAACACAGCATTCTTGGCCCCGCTGATTGTGACCTCGCCTTCCAGCGGTCGCCCGCCCTCGATCAACAGACTGTACATGGCACGCAACTTGTTCCCCGCGCCGCATCGAGACGGCGCGCCCCGTCCGTCTCCCCGACACACCGGCCGCGGCTGGACTGTGGGCGGCAATGTTTCATCTTCGGGCAGGCCGCGCAATCAAGATTCGTTCCCGCCCGCTCAGATCGGCCTCGACGGCCTCGACGATCCAGCCGTGTCGAACGAAGAGGTCTGAAACGGCTGTGGCCTGGCCATCACCGAATTCGACCAGAAGATGGCCGGATCGGTTCAGGCGAGCCGCAGCCCCGGCGGCCAATTGGCGGATCACGTCCAGACCGTCTGGACCTCCGTCGAGTGCCGGGCGCGGATCGTGATCGCGGACCTCCGGGGCGAGACGCTCGATCTCGACGCTCGGGATGTAGGGAGGATTGGCGACAATGACGTCGAAGTGCAGCCCCGGGCGAACCGCGGCCAGGCCGTCGCCGCGCGCCCATTCAATGCGGTCGGCGACTCCTTGTCGTTCCGCGTTCGCGCGGGCCCGGACCAGGGCCGGTTCGGAGATATCGAGGGCGGTGATGTGCGCGGCGGGGCAATGCCGGGCCAGAGCGATGGCCAGGCAACCGCTGCCGGTCCCGAAGTCCAAGACCGCCGGCGCGGCGACCGGCAAAGTCTCGAGAAGTGTCCAGGCGCGCTCGGCCAGGACCTCGGTTTCCGGGCGCGGGATCAGGACATCAGGGCCGACAGCGAGTTCGAACCCGCAGAACGACACCAGGCCGGTCAGGTGCTGCAAGGGCTCGCGGTTGCCGCGGCGGCGGACCAGTGCGCGGACCGTTGCCAGATCGGATTCGCCGAGGGTGCGCTCGAAGTTCAGGTAGAGCTGGAGCCGGGGCAGCTTCAGCACATGGGCCAGGAGCAACTCGATTTGCAGCCGGGGCGAGTCCACCCCCTTCTGAGCCAGGTAGTCGGTGCTGCGTCGAATGACTTCCAAGACCGTCACAAGACAAGAGTAACGCCGCCGGTCGGCGGGGTCAGCCACGAACTATGCACAACGTCAGAAGTGACACCGCGTGGGGGCATGCGGCCAACAACGCCCTGTAGGCCGGCGCCTCTGACCGGGCGTCATTGACTTATGACGCTGCCTATCGAAATGCTGATGGCCGTTGACGGCGGGGCCTTGGCGTGATAGCCCCTGTGCTCGGATAATGTTGGAGTCTTTTTCGCCAGTCCCAAACCGATGCAAGACCTGATCTCGAAAGCCGCGACACTGCTCGAGGCTTTGCCCTATCTGCAGAAGTACAGCGGGGCCACGTTTGTCGTCAAATACGGCGGCAGCTTCATGGACTCGCCCGACCCGGTCATCCGGACCAGCGTTGCGCGGGACATTGTTTTTCTCGAGGCTGCGGAGATCAATCCCGTCGTGGTGCATGGGGGCGGCAAGGCGATCACGCGCGCCATGGAAAAAGCGGGGCTGAAGGCGCAATTCGTCCAGGGCCAGCGGGTTACGGACGAGGCGACGGTGCGGGTGGTCGATGCGGTGCTTTCGGGCGAGATCAATCCGGAGGTGGTGACAACGATCAGCTCGTTAGGCGGGCTGGCCAGGGGTTTCGCCGGCACGGAGGTTTTCACCTGTCGGAAGCTTCTGGTGCACGGGCCGGACGGGCAGCCGCTGGACATCGGTTTCGTGGGCGAAGTGACCGGCGTGAACACAGCCCCGCTCCTGGCCTGCATCGAGAAGGGGATCACGCCCGTGATCAGCCCCACCGCGCGGGACAAGGACGGCCAGGTGTACAACTGCAATGCGGACGTCGCGGCGGCGCGCGCGGCCATCGCGTTGCGCGCGCGGCGGCTGGTTTTCATGAGCGATGTGCCGGGCTTGCTGCGCGACCCCAAGGACCCCGCCACGGTGATTCCGCATCTGCGCGTCAGCGAGGTGGACGCTCTCAAGCACGCCGGGATTGTCGAGCGGGGCATGATTCCCAAAGTCGACAGCGCGGTCGCCGCCATTCGGGCCGGGGTCGACAAGGTCTCGTTCGTCGACGGACGCGTGCCTCACGCGGTGCTTCTCGAGATATTCACCGACGAAGGCGTTGGGACGGAGGTGGTGCTCTAGCCCCATATTGCGCAAATCCGGGCTGGCCCGCCGGACGCCGCTTGGATCGGACGGACTCCCTTTTATGAAAGACATCATTCCGCCTCCACCCATCATCGCCAATCAGTTCGAGACGGTGCGCGAGCTTTTCCAGAAGTACGTCGTGCCGAGCTACGGCCGCTTCGACCTCGCGTTCGCCCGCGGCGCCGGCAGTTTCCTTTGCGATGTGTCCGGGAAGCGCTACCTCGACCTGGGCAGCGGGATTGCCGTCTGCTCGCTGGGCCATGCGCATCCGGAAATCACTGAGGCCCTGATCGAGCAGTCGCGGAAGATGGTGCACATCTCGAATCTCTATTACCACGAGCCCCAGGGGCGCCTTGCGGAACAGATCGTACGCCTGCTGGCGCCCGGCAAGGTGTTCTTCGCCAACTCGGGTGGCGAGGCCAACGAGGGCCTCTTCAAGCTGGCCCGCAAGTTCGGACACGACGAGGGCCGGTTCGAGATTCTCACCGCGCTGAATTCCTTTCACGGCCGGACGCTGGCAGGTATCGCGGCCACCGGTCAGGACAAGGTCAAGAGAGGATTCGAGCCGATGGTGGCCGGGTTCCGCCACGTCCCCTTCAACGACCTCGAGGCAATGCGCCAGGCGCTTTCCCCGGCGACGGTGGCCATCCTGATCGAGGGCGTCCAGGGCGAAGGCGGCATCACCCCCGCCAGCCCCGAGTACCTGCTTGGACTCCGCGCCCTGTGCGACGAAAAGAGACTCCTCTTGCTTATGGACGGCGTCCAGTGCGGTTATTTCCGCACCGGCCGGTTCCAGAGTTTCCAGCGCATTCTCGAAGGGGTGTCCGGCGCCGACGGTTTTCTGCCCGATGGGGTGTCGATGGCGAAATCGCTCGGGGGCGGTTTTCCGATCAGCGCGTTCTGGGTGCGGGCGCCGCACGCCGACCTGCTCAGTCCCGGACTCCACGCCACCACGTTTGGCGGCACGCCGCTGGCCTGCGCGGTGGCGATGAAGGTGCTCGAAGTCGTCGGGCGCGACCGATTGGCCGACAACGCGCGAACCGTGGGGGCACGCCTCAAGGCCGGTCTCGAAAACCTCGCGCGCCAGTTCCCTCGAGTCCTCACGAACGTGCGCGGATTGGGGCTCATGATCGGTTTCGAACTGGCGGAGAAGGAGGCCATTCCGGCGTTCGCTACCGGGCCAAAAACGGCGGCGACCCAGTTTGTCGATCGCCTGCACGCGGCTGGCGTGCTCACCGTGCCGGCCGGGGCGCGGGTTGTGCGGCTGCTCCCCCCCTTGAACCTGAACCGCGCCGAAGCGGACGAAGGCCTTGCGATCATCGAGCGGGTGGTTCGCAGCCTGGCGTGAAGCTGCGCGGTGTGGTCGCCAGCCCCGTCTGCCTGTTTACCAAGCATCGGCAAGGCTTTCGCCTTATCGGGCTTGCGGCGGAAGCGTTAACTCGAACATGCGGGTCAGTCAGCGCGGGGGCACGAAGCTGGTGGACATCTACTACGACCTGACCACCGCGGGGACCAACGCAACTCAGGTCGCCGTAGCCGTCTCGACCTACGGCGGCCTGTCCTACACACTGCCGACCACGAATTTCGCCGGAGCAGTTAGTTCCGATTGATCTTTGCACAGACCCTTAATCCGGTCGATTTCTCGCAGGTCTAGATGGCCTCGGCGGAGGTGAATTTCTGGACGGGAGAATGTCTGTCGCCTTGCCTGTAACGAAAGACGCTTTGAACTTGTTGCCCCCGGGGCGGTCTTGGTCCATCCTGGAAAGCGAGAAACGCAGCGCGCGCAGGACTGTCAATAGAACTCATGCCCAACCGTGACGAAATCATGGCCGCCCTCAAGGCGGTGAAATACCCCGGCTATTCCCGCGACATTGTGTCGTTTGGCCTGGTCAAGGAAGTGTCGGCCGACGCCGGCGCGGTCAGCGTTAATCTCACGCTGCCATCCAACAGCCCGCAGTTGGCGGCGCAGATCAGGGCCGATTGCCAGCAGGCGCTGCGCGCCCTGCCGGGTGTCGACGAGGTCCGTGTCGAGATCCAACAACCGACCGGACCGAATGCAGGGCCGGCCGGCCCCAATCCCTGGGCGCAACAGAGTCGCGTCCCGGGTATCAAACGCGTGATCGCCGTTGCGAGCGGAAAGGGGGGCGTGGGCAAGAGCACCGTCTCGGTGAATCTCGCCTGCGCGCTGCAACGCTTGGGCGCGCGGGTAGGATTGCTCGATTGCGACATTTACGGCCCGACCATCCCGCTGATGATGGGGCTCAGGCAGCGTCCGACTGTGAGCGATCGCGAGACCCTGGTTCCCCCCGTGAATCACGGAGTGAAGCTGATGAGCATCGGTTTCCTGGTCGAGGACGATCAACCGGTGATCTGGCGCGGGCCGCTCATCACCAAGACCATCCAACAGTTCCTGTTCTCGGTGGACTGGGGGGACCTCGATTACCTCCTGGTCGATCTGCCCCCCGGGACGGGCGATGCCCAACTGTCGCTGTGTCAGACTGTGCCGCTGGACGGCGGGGTCGTGGTGACCACACCGCAGGAAGCCTCGCTGGGCGTGGTGCGCAAGGGGATTGGGATGTTCGAGAAGGTCAACGTCGCCATTCTCGGCCTTGTCGAGAACATGAGCTACTTCACCGCGCCGAGCGGGGAGCGCATCGAGATCTTCGGGCACGGAGGTGGTCGGGCCGAGGCCGAGCGCCGAAGCATCCCATTCCTTGGCGAGATTCCTCTGTTCACCCAAATCCGCGAGGGTGGAGACCGCGGCGTGCCGATTGTGGTCTCGGCGCCGCAATCGAAGCCCGGCGAGGCATTCATGGCGGTCGCTGAGAGGCTGCATCGCATGACCGCCGCGACATGAAGTGAACCCCTCATGAAAACACGCATCGGCATCCTGACTGGCGGAGGCGATTGCCCCGGTCTCAACGCAGTGATCCGCGCGGTCGTCAAGACAGCCGCCAAACGGGATTGGGAGACCGTGGGTATCCTGGGAGGTTTCGACGGTCTGTTGCCTCCGCGGCGCACCCGACTCCTGGACTACCACGAAATGGACGGCCTCCTCTTCGTCGGCGGGACAATCCTCGGCACCGCCAACAAGGGGCAATTCACGGCGAAGATCGGCCACGGCATCGCCCAACGGATTCCGGACGACATCTTGGAGGCGGCTCGGACGACCGTGAGCGAATTGGGGCTGCGCGCGTTGGTGGTGGTGGGAGGGGACGGCTCTCTGAGCATTGCCCAGCAACTCCACGAGAAAGGCATCCCGCTGGTCGGGGTGCCCAAGACCATCGACAACGACCTCGAAGCAACGGCCATCACGTTCGGATTCGACTCCGCGGTGGATTGCGCCACCGACGCTCTCGACCGTTTGCGCACCACCGCCGAAAGCCACGGCCGGGTGATGGTCCTGGAGGTGATGGGGCGATATGCCGGGTGGATTGCGATGTACGCCGGGATTGCCGGCGGCGGCGATGTCATTCTCATCCCGGAGATTCCTTTCCGCTTCGATCGGATTTGCGCGAAGATCGCCGAACGCGAGCAGGACGGACGCCGATTCACGCTCGTCGTCGTGGCCGAAGGGGCGCACGAACACGGTGGCACCTACGCAACAAGCGGCCCGCAAGAGACCAATCGCGAAGCCCGGCTCGGGGGCATAGGCGCCCGTGTGGCCGAGGAAATCCAGAAACGGACCGGCAAGGAGGCCCGCGTATGCGTGCTCGGGCATCTGCAACGCGGCGGGCGCCCGACAACGTTCGACCGACTCCTCTGCACCCGTTTCGGGGCCAACGCGGTCCGCTTGATCGCCGAGGAACGCTACGGCTGCATGGTCGCGTTCCGCCCGCCCGATATGGTCCCAGTCCCGATCACCGAGGCCATCGGACGCCTTCGCCACGTGCCGGTCGACGGCGATTTCGTCCGCACGGCCCGTGCCCTGGGCATCAGCCTTGGCGATTAGCCTAACCACTCACGTACGGACAACGGAATCTCCATGACCAAAAAGACAACCCTCCAATGAAATCATCTCAATACATAATACTGACGGTTTCGGTCTTGGGCATCCTCTCGCATGGCTTCTCCCCATCCGCCTCAGCCCAGAGTTCCCCGGATTGTATTCCCCCGCCCACGGGGCTGGTCAGTTGGTGGAGAGCGGAGGGCAACGCCGGGGACAGCGAGGGAAGAAACCACGGCGTGCTTCGGGGGACAGTCGGGTTTGCACCGGGCCTGGTTGGCAAAGCATTTGTCTTTAACTATGGCTGGGTCGAAGTGGCTGACACTCCCGAGCTGAACTTCGGTGACGGGGCACCGATGACGATCGAGCTTTGGGCCTATCGGACGGGGGCCCACGGAACGATGCACTTCATCGGCAAACGGACCAAATGTTCCGGCGCGACGCATTCCGACATGAACTATCAAATGGGGTTCAACGAGACCTGGGGTGAAGGGATGTTCTTTGGCGCCGGTGACACCGAACACCAGGCAAGCAACGGCGCGCCCATGCCGCGCTATACTTGGATTCACGTGGCGGGTGTTTTCGACGGGACGAACTTGCTCCTGTACACCAACGCTGTTCTGGCGGCATCGCAACGGTCCACGCTCGGGTCAATAAACACAGCGCCTCTTCTCATCGGCGGTTCAGACGGTTGCGAGCCGTTTATCGGCCTCATCGACGAGGTGTCGCTTTACAACCGGGCGCTCTCAGTTGACGAGGTGCAGGCAATCTACAAAGCAGGCAGCGCCGGAAAATGCTTCACAGCGATGTCGCCTTCGATCCGTGTCGTGCAGGTGGAGCTTTGCTGGCAAAGCGTTACGAACACGAGCTATCAAGTGCAGTACCGCTCCGACCTGACCGCGAATCTCTGGACCCCGCTCGTCGAGTGCATTCAAGGTCGTGCTGGGACAACCTGCGTGCAGGATACGGTTCTTCCTGGAGATGCTCAGAGATACTATCGCGTGGTGCCCACGAATTGTGTCCCGGCACTGTGCAATCCATCACCCGAATAACAGGATAACACGAATGCCAGAGCCAGACCCTGGCCGCCACGTGCCGCATCACACAGCGGAAGCGTCAGACTGCAACGATTTGTGCCGGGGTCATTAAGCCCGGCGTACCCGCAAGCCCGGGCGGGATTGCGCTCCAGGGGTCGATTTGCCTGAGTTGCTCGGGTTCGGTCTGAGCATCCGAGACGCCGGTGATGCGGTTAAACCAACGATACATCGCCTCTCGGTTCTCCTGCGAATACCCATGCGTGGTCGGCCCGGTGTACAGCGCAATCCGATCCTCCGCGCCAAGGAGTCTGTAGAGCCTCTTCAGGCGCGCATAGGCGGCCTCCGATCCGCGGATGTCAAAGTAATCCCGTTCCATGCGGGCCAGTCCATGCGAGAAGGACTGGTAGGCATCGCTGGCCTTCCCGTTGCAACCGTGTTGAAGTGCAGGTGGATTTCGATTCTCCGTTCGCTCGTCAGATTTCATGGCCGAATCCTCATGTTCGAAGGGCAAAACAAATCCGCACTCGAAGGTCCCCGTCAGCGTACAATCGTCCCAGGCCTTTATAAGTGCACGCACTGCCCGATTCGGGTTTCATTTGCCGCGTCACGTACCAACAGTCAATCGAACCAGACTCGACGGTGCGCGTCGGCAGTGGACTGTATTTGCTCGACTCGATCTGAACTCTTTAATAAAAGCACGCACACAGACACTCTGGTGCTATGGACTTCCTGATCTATCTCAGTTGCCTGGGGGCGGGCCTGGTCTTCACGATCTTGAGCGCGGTCCTCGGTCACTTCTTCGGCGGCGACCACGGCCATCTGGACGGCAGCGGCGGCCATGCGGAGGCGGGCATCGATTCGAGCGACGCGCCGGGCGTCTCGGTGTTGAGCCCGACCATCATCTGCTCGTTCATTACCGCCTTCGGCGGATTCGGCATCATCTTCCATCAGATCCCCGCAACGCGGAATCCGGTCATCAGCGCGCCGCTGGCGGTGCTGGGTGGGATAATCGTGGCGTCCGGTGTGCTGGCCGTGTTGAGGCAGTTGTTCCGCCGCACCCAGAGTTCGAGCGAATCGCGTGTCGCCACCCTGGTCGGCGCCGTGGGCACGATCATTACGCCGATCCCCGCGCACGGGGTGGGCGAGATTGCCTACGTGCAGGGCGGCACCCGATACACCGCGCCGGCACGCACGGAAGACGGCGTTCCTCTGTCGAACGGGACTTCGGCGCGGATTACACGCATTGCGGGAGGCCAGTTTTACGTGACTACAGGCTGAATCGCCATTCGCACCGACGGATTGCCGCAACACTCGAGCCATACTCAACCCGATCAATCCAAATGAACATCATGCCGCTCCTCGCCCAAGTCAATTTGCTGGAGAAATTCTGGGTGGTCGCCGTCGCCCTGATCGTGCCGATCGTCGTGATTATCAGCATCGTGGTGGTGCTGAGCCGCTACACGAAGGTGGGCCCAAACCAGGTGCTGATCATCTCGGGACGCAAACACGCCTACCGCGATCCGGATGGCAGCGAGGTCAAGCGGGGATTTCGAATCGTGAAAGGCGGCGGCACATTCGTCTATCCCGTCGTCGAGAAGGTGGACATTCTCTCGCTCGAGCTGCTGACGATCGACGTCCAGACGCCGGAAGTGTACACGAGCAAGGGCGTGCCGGTGAAGGTGGACGGCGTGGCGCAGATCAAGGTGAAAGGCGATGACATTTCGATTGCCACCGCCGCCGAGCAGTTCCTGGGCAAGAGAACGGACGAAATCCGCAACATTGCCACGCAGACCCTCGAAGGCCATCTCCGCGCCATTCTCGGCACCATGACCGTCGAGGACATTTACCAGAACCGCGATGCGTTCGCATCAAAGGTCCAGGAGGTTGCGGCGGGCGACATGGCCAACATGGGCCTGGGGATCGTCAGCTTCACGATTCGCGACATCCGGGATGGCCAGGGCTACCTCGAAGCCCTCGGCAAGCCGCGCATCGCCCAGGTCAAACGCGACGCCGTCATCGCTCAGGCCGAAGCCGACCGCGACGCCCAGATCAAGTCCTCGCAGGCGACACAAGCCGGGCAGGAAGCCAAGTTCGCCGCCGACACCAAGATCGCCGAGGCGCAACGCGACTATCAGACGAACGTGGCGATGTATCAGGCGGCGGTGAACCAAAAGAAGGCCGAGGCCGACCTCGCCTATGACCTGCAGAAGTTCAAGACCGGCCAACTCGTAAAGGCCGAGGAGGTCCAGGTCCAAATCATCGAGAAGCAGAAGCAGATCGAACTGCAGCAGCAGGAAATCCTCCGCAAACAGCGCGAACTCGAAGCCAATGTGCAGAAGCCGGCCGACGCCGAGCGCTACAAGGTCGAGACCCTGGCCAATGCGAAGAAATTCCAGCTCGAAACCGAGGCTGCCGGCGCCGCGTCGGCCACCAAGGCGGCCGGCTTCGCCGGCGCGGATGTGGCCAAGGCCACCGGCATCGCGGAGGCCGAGGCAAACAAGGCGCGCGGCCTCGCCGAGGCGGCCATCATCGAGGCGCAGGGCAAAGCGAACGCCGAGGCGATGCGGCTCAAAGCGGAGTCGTTCAAGCAGTACAACGAGGCGGCGGTCATCGAGATGATTGTCCGCGTGCTGCCGGACGTGGCGGGCAAGGTGAGCGAGCCGCTTTCGAAAACCGAGAAGATTGTCATCATCAACTCGGGCGGCGGTCTGGGCGGCGGTGCCAGCAAGCTGACCGGCGACGTCACCCAAATCATCGGCCAACTCCCGCCTGTGATCGAAAGCCTCACCGGGATCAAGTTCGAGCGGCTTCTCGAACAGGTGCCGGCGCTCAAAAAAGCCATGGGCAAGCCGGACAAGACCGAATGAGCTATGACAGGATCGCCTGAGCTCAATCTCGAGACCATCCGACTGGCCTACGACGGCAAGAAGGAAGGGCGTCTCACCAAGTGGACCACGACCGCGTTTCGGGCAAAGGTTCCCGCCGGCTGGCTGGTGGTGACGTGCGGCAACACCGGCCGCAGCGGCATCGCCTTCTATCCCGACCCGAAGCACGAATGGGACGGCGGCAGCATTGGTTGAGTGCATGCGTCTCCTCGAAGCCATCGTCGACGCCAACCATCGCGCCCTCAGCGGCGACGAACAGGCCGGGCTGCGCCCGCACGAGTGGGCCGACGCCCTCCCTTTGGTGGTCTTGACCTGCTTCGACCCCCGGTTGCATCCGCTGATGCCGGAGGTCCTCGGAGTTAGAGAACCCGATTTCATCTGGCTCACCAACGCCGGAAACGTCGTCACCGGGCCGCTCAGCAGCACCGTGCGCTCCCTGGCGCTGGCCTGCGGCATGCATGACGGCAAGGAAATCGCGGTCCTGGGCCACACCGACTGCCGGTTCTTTCAGCCCGTTCGCTTCCTGCTCGAAGGGCGCCTCAGGAGCAGAGGCATCCACCTGGGCGCGGCGGCGGCCAGACTGGACGAGTTTCTCGGGCGTTTGGTCAACGAACGGACCAATGTCCGCACCGCCGTCCAGCACATTCGCCACAGCCCCCTCATCCCCCGCGCCATCCCGGTGCATGGGCTCATGGTCGACATCGAATCGGGCCAGCTCGAATGGGTCGTCAACGGTTACGATGCCCAGCCGGCCGCCGAACTCAGGCAGCAACCCCTGCCGCCGCCCGAGGCGCCCCTCGACCCGGGTTTCCGCATTTCAGGTGATCTGCCGCCGATCGGAACGACTTAGAGTTTTTGAGTTCGACGAAAACCTTTCCGGAAACTCGTGTTGGTGTTGGTGTGACTGCAATGATCCGGGACTTGCGCCGGGATTGGTGTTCGTGCGCAAATCCGTGTCGAATCCCTCACCGATTCAGGGCGGAACCCAGATTAGGCAGAAGCCAGTTTCCAATTCAAATCAACGCCGCTGCAGCGGCGCCCACGGGTCAGGGACTGCGGCGTTGCGCCGATTTCATGTCGCGATCGCGACACGGAATTGGGCTAGGACTGGTACAAGTACCAGGCAATGAAGACTGTGAGAGTCTCGGACTCTGGAGCAGCACCCGACTCTGTTGGATGTATCGGCGGCGCCGGCGCCCGTTAACCCGGATATTCATGAGGCTTCGCGGGGTCTCATATCCGGGCTCCGGATTGTTTTTTCTGGCAAATCCTCCCCGCTTCTCCAATCCTGCTGCTGCCAACCGAGATTGCGCCAGCGCCGCGGCGGCCTGACGCAGCCGTAGGCATTGCAACTCATGTCCGCCACTGAACGCATATTGTTGAACGGGGACGAGGCGATCGCATTGGGCTGTCTCCACGCTGGCGTGGCTTTGGGGACAGGCTACCCCGGCACGCCATCGACGGAAATCCTCGAGTCCTTTTCCAAGATGGGCGGACGCGCCCAGTGGTCGCCCAACGAGAAAGTCGCGTTTGAAGTCGCGATCGGCGTCGCCTACGCGGGCGCGCGCGCGCTGGTGACCATGAAGCACGTCGGCCTCAACGTGGCCGCCGATCCCCTCTTCACCGTGGCCTACACCGGCGTCAGCGGCGCCCTGCTGATCGTGTCGGCCGATGACCCGGGCATGGCCTCGAGCCAGAACGAGCAGGACAATCGGCATTATGCCGAAGCCGCGGGTGTCCCGATGCTCGAACCCTCCAATTCGCAGGAGGCCTACGATTTCGTCTTCGCGGCAATCGAGATTTCCGAGCGATGGCAAACCCCGGTCCTGCTGCGCGTCACGACCCGCGTCTGCCACAGCAAGACAGTCGTCCGCCCCCGTTCCGTCCAAGTCCAGCCGCCGGCTCCGCATTTCGTCCGCGACATACCGGGGCGCGTCATGATCCCTGCATACGCCCGTCCGGCCCACGGCCGCCTGCGCCAGAAGCTGGCTGAGATCCAGGCCTGGAACGAGACCTCGGATTTGAACCGTGTGTTGCCCGGAGACCCGGCCCTGGGAATCATCACCTCCGGCGTTTCCTACGCCCATGTGCGCGAAGCCGCGCCCAAAGCCTCTGTTCTCAAGCTCGGTCTCACCTACCCGCTCCCGCTCCGCCGCGTGGCCGAGTTCGCCCGCGGCGTGGTCCGGTGCGTGGTGATCGATGAGGGCGATCCGTGGCTGGTCGATGCGTTGCGCGCTGCCGGCATCCGCGTCGAAGGCAAGCCGGACATGTACCGCTTCGGCGAACTCAACGTGCCGCGCGTCCGGCGCATCCTCGAAGGCGATGTCAGCCCGGAATCCAAGCCGCCTCCCGGCAAACCGCCCCAACTGTGCGACGCCTGCCAATACCGGGTGGTGTTCGACACACTCCGCCGCCACAACTGCATCGTGGCTGGGGACATCGGGTGCTACACGCTGGGCGTGCTGCCGCCGTTCGAGGCGATGGATTCGTGCGTCTGCATGGGCGCCAGCATCGGCGTCGGCCTGGGCCTGCGCCACGTGCTGCCGCCCGACGAAGCTCGGCGCGTTGTCAGCGTGATCGGCGACAGCACCTTCGTCCACAGCGGCATCAGCGGGCTGGTCGAGATGGTCTACAATCCGCCCCCGGGCGGCCACGTGTTGATCATCCTGGACAACTCGACCACCGCAATGACCGGCCACCAGGAACACCCGGGGACCGGACGCACACTCGATCACGAACCCACCAACAAGCTGGTCATCGAGGACCTGGCCAGCGCCCTCGGCGTCCGCCGCGTCCATGTGGTCGAACCCCGCGTCGGATCGGAGGATTTTGAACGCATGCTGCTCGAGTGTCTGGCCTCCGGGGAACTGTGCGTCCTCATCGCCCGCCGCCCGTGCATCCTGATCGCCAAGCGCCTCAAGGAGTTGGAGCAACGCCATATCGCTCCCAAATCGCCGCCCGCGAGCACGGGAGTTGCCGCCGAGGCCACCTGCTGCTCGAGCGCCGTTCCGGCGGGCGCAGGCGCGGATCGACTCGAGAGCGGAATCTGACTATGACGGCGACGGTAACCAACATTGTTGTGGCCGGCCTGGGCGGCCAGGGCGTTCTCAAAGCCAGCGATGTGCTCAGCGACGCCCTGCTGCGCGCCGGACACGATGTCAAGAAGAGCGAAGTCCACGGGATGGCCCAGCGCGGCGGATCTGTCCGAAGCGATGTCCGGTACGGCCCTGAGGTGTTCAGCCCCATGGTCTCGCCCGGAGAGGCCGACTACCTGGTTGCGCTCGATTCGAGCCAGGTGGATGTCTGTCGCCACCTGTTGCGACAGGGCGGCATTGTGATCGCGCCCGACGCCATCGAGGCCGCCGCGCTCCCCAATCGACGCAGTTTGAATGTCGCTCTGACGGGCGCCCTGAGCGTGCACCTCGACTTGCCCGCGGAACTCTGGACGGCGGCCTTGCACGCCAATTTCCGCCAGGACTTGTGGGCGGCAAACGAGCAGGCGTTTCGACTCGGACGCCTCAGTCAGAACGGCTCAGCAAAACATGCATCGACCTGAACCCAACGCGCAGACCGGGGCTGCGACCGTCTCCTGGCCGCGCCCTCCCGATCGCAACTCAACCGCCATGAGCAAGAACTATCAACCCGGCCCGTTCCATCCTGCGAGCGCGATGGATTATTTGCCATTGCCTCAACTGCGCGATTTGCAGTTCCAACGCCTCCGCGCAATGGTACAGCGGGCCTGCGATCGGGTGGCCCTGTTCCGCCAGCGGATGGAGGCCCGCTCGTTGAAGCCCGCCCACCTCGAGACGCTCGATGACATCGCCAAGCTCCCCTTCACGGTGAAGACGGATTTGCGCGACACGTATCCGTTCGGGCTCTTTGCGAGCCCGTTGACGGAAATCGTGCGTTTCCACGCCTCGACTGGCACGACGGGCAAGCCGATTGTCGTGGCGTACACGCAAGAGGACCTGAACGACTGGACGCAGGTGATGCTCCGGAGCTTCGCGGCGTGCGGGGTGCATCGCGGCGACATCGTCCACAACGCCTACGGTTACGGGCTGTTCACCGGCGGACTGGGGGCGCACTACGGGGCCGAGGCGCTCGGCGCCAGCGTCATCCCAATCTCCGGAGGCAACACCGATCGCCAGGTCATGGTGCTCCGCGACTTCGGCGCGACCGCCATCTGCTGCACCCCAAGCTACTTCCTCCACCTCATCGAGCGCGCCGCCGGCATGGGCATCAACTTCAAGGATCTCCCCCTCCGCGCCGGCATCTTCGGCGCCGAGCCCTGGACCGAGTCGATGCGCCAACGCATCGAGGCGGAAAGCGGCATCAAGGCCTACGACATCTACGGGTTGTCCGAAATCATCGGCCCCGGCGTGGCGATGGAGTGCTTGCACCAGGCGGGTCCGCACATTTTCGAGGACATGTTCTACCCGGAGATTATCGATCCCGAGACGTGCGAACTGCTCCCCGATGGGGCCGAGGGCGAGCTGGTCCTGACCACGCTCTGCAAGCGCGCCATGCCGATGATCCGTTACCGGACTCGCGACATCACATCGCTCAACTCAGAGCCGTGCGCCTGCGGGCGGACGCTGCGGCGCATCCGGCGCATCGGGCGGCGCAGCGACGACATGCTGATCATCCGCGGCGTGAATGTCTATCCATCGCAGATCGAGTCGGCTCTGCTCGCCGTCGAGGGCGCCCAACCGCATTACCAGATTGTAGTCGACCGCCAGAAGGGGCTCGATGTGCTCGAAGTGCAGGTCGAAGTCACAGCCGAGCTGTTCAGCGACACGGTCGGAGGACTCGAAAAACTCCAGGCCAAGCTGAGTCGGTCGGTGGAAAGTGTCACCGGCCTGCGCGCCGAAGTGCGTCTGGTCGCCCCTCACACCCTCCAGCGCAGCGAAGGCAAGGCCAAACGCGTGATCGACAAACGGAAGATGTAAACCGGGTCCCGTCTCAAGAAAGGCATGCTCATGATCCTCAAGCAACTCTCGATCTTCCTCGAAAACAAACCTGGGACGCTGAGTGCGCCCTGCCGCGCCCTCGCCGATGCGGGCATCAACATCCAGACATTCGCCCTGGCCGACACCCAGAAATTCGGTATCCTCCGCCTCGTCGTCCACGAATGGGAAAAGGCCAGGCGGGTCTTGCTCGATGGCGGATGGACGGTGAAAGTCACCGATGTGGTGGCGATCGAGGTGCCGGATGCCCCTGGAGGTCTGGCGAGTCTCTTCGAGGTGTTCGAGCGCGGCAGCATCAACGTCGAGTACATGTACCCGTTCACCGCCAAACAGGAGGGCAAGGGACTGATGCTGTTCCGCTTCGACGATCCGGACGCCGCGGTCAAGGCCCTCCAGGCGAATAAGGTCAGTGTGGTCGGCACCGTGGAACTCTTCAAACGCCTCGGCAACTAGCCCGCATGTTTCATGGACTTGTGACCGCGGCGAAGCTGAAAACTCGAAGACGCGGATCGCTGCGGGCTAGAACGGAGCGATCCCCCAGCCATCTGTCGCATGCCTGATCCAACGCCCGATTCCATCAAGCCCAAGTACAAGCGCGTCCTGCTCAAACTCAGCGGCGAAGCCCTTGGCGGCGAAGCCGGCACCGGCATCTGCCCCGAGGTCGTCCACCACATGGCCGGCCAGATCCGCGAGGTCCGCGAACTGGGCGTCCAAATCGTCGTCGTGGTCGGCGGCGGCAACATCTTCCGCGGCCTGAGCGGGAGCGTGCGCGGCACGGAACGCGCGACGGGCGATTACATGGGCATGCTGGCGACGGTGATCAATGCCCTGGCTCTGCAGGATGCGCTCGAGAAACAAGGCGTCCCCACACGCGTGCAAAGCGCCATCACCATGGCGCAAGTGGCCGAACCGTTCATCCGGCGTCGCGCCGTGCGCCACCTCGAAAAGGGGCGTGTGGTCATTTTTGGCGGCGGGACGGGCAATCCCTACTTCTCCACCGACACGGCGGCCGCGTTGCGGGCGAACGAGATTGCGGCGGAGGTTGTGCTGAAGGCGACCAAGGTGGACGGCATCTACGACAGCGATCCGAAAGAGAACCCGGACGCGCGAAGATTCAGTCAAATCACCTATCAGGAGGCCCTCCAGCGCCGTTTGCAAGTGATGGACACCACCGCCTTCTCGCTCTGCATGGACAATCGGATGCCGATCATCGTTTTCAACTTCTCCCAACCCCAGAGCATCCGCCGGGTGGTTCTGGGCGAAACCATCGGGACCGTCGTCACCGGCTGACGCGCGTCGCTCACGCCCTCGTTTTCCCAAATTCAACCCAAAAACTCGTCGCTTATGACAATCCAGACAATCCTGGCTGAAACGAAAGACAAGATGCAGAAGACCGAGCAGGTCGTCCTGCACGAGTTCGCCGGCGTGCGGACCGGCAAAGCCTCGTCCTCACTGATCGAGAACATCATGGTGGAAGTCTACGGATCCCAAATGCGCATTCGCGAGCTGGCGGGCATCACCACGCCCGAACCGCGCGTGCTGGTGGTCCAACCGTGGGACGCCGCCGCCCTGCATCCGATCGAGAAGGCGATTCAGAAGAGCAACCTCGGGCTCAATCCCATGGTCGACAAACGGGTGCTCCGCATCGTGTTCCCCGAGCTGAGCACCGAACGGCGACAGGAGTTCGTCAAGATAGTCAAGAAAATGGCCGAGGACGGGCGTGTCGCCGTGCGGCACGTGCGGCGCGAAGCCATCGAACACCTCAAGGCGGCGGCCAAGGCCGGCGGGGTCACCGAAGACGAACAGAAGCATGCCGAGAAAGATGTCCAGAAGCTGCACGACGACTTCATCGGCAAGATCGATCAGCACGCCGCCCACAAGGAGAAGGAAATCATGACCCTCTAATCCTCGACCGATGAAACTCGCTTTAAACAAGTCACGTTTCTGTGCTGCGTCAAACGGGTCAAGGATTCTACCGAGCGAGGCGTCGGGCGCCGGTGATCGTGGTTGCCACCCGGCGGCCGCGAATTGTCATGCGCCTCCTTGATCTGAGCAGGCGAAGCCTCGCTCATTATCCTTGAACACGACCGCGCCGGGCGTTGTCTCTTTGATTCACCGATATGAAATGGTCCTGGCGGGTCGGGCGCATCGCCGACGTCACAGTCTATCTCCATGCGACATTGCTGATCCTCATCGCGTGGGTCGGGTACGAGTACTACGCATGGCGGCATCGGGCAGGAGACGTTGTCGAGGCGGTGCTGTTCGTCGCGTGCTTCTTCGTTATCGTCCTCCTCCATGAGCTGGGCCACGCCCTCGCCGCCCGCCGCTACGGCATCCGAACCCGCGACATCACACTGATGCCCATCGGCGGCCTCGCCCGGATGGACGCGCTCCCGGACAAGCCGCATCAGGAGTTGATCGTCGCGCTGGCGGGTCCGTCCGTGAACTTCCTAATCGCCCTCCTCTACTGGGGAACGATCAGCCCGATCTCGGAACTGGCGCTGACGACCGACCTGAGCTGGGGAGGCGGCCATTTCTTCCAGAAGCTCGCATGGGCCAACCTGGCCATGGGCGTGTTCAACCTGGTGCCCGCCTTTCCGATGGACGGCGGGCGGGTCTTGCGCTCGATCCTGGCAATGCGGCTGGGCGCCAACCGCGCCACGCGGCTGGCGGTGGATGTGGGCCAGGCCCTGGCATTCGCCTTCGGCGCCGTGGGCCTCTACGCCATGAACCCGCTCTGGGTGTTCATTGCCCTGTTCGTCTTCGTCGGCGCCGATCAAGAACTCGAACTGGTCAAAATGCGCTCGGTGTTGTCAGGCGTGCCCATCAAGCGCGTCATGATCACCGACCTGCGCACCCTCGCACCCCACGACCGCCTCGATCGTGCCATCGACCACACGCTCGCCGGCTTCCATCAGGATTTCCCGGTCCTCGAAGGCGACCGCGTCGTCGGCATCCTCACACGCCGCGGGCTCCTCACCGCCCTCACGCGCCAGGGACAGAACGCCACCGTCGATGACGTGATGCAACGCGAGTTCCAAACCGCCCAACCGTCCGAGGAAGCCGACGCGGTATTCGGCCGCCTCCAGACATCGGATTGCCGCTCGCTGCCGGTCCTCGACCACAACCGCCTCGTCGGCATGGTCACCGCCGAGAATCTGGGCGAGTTTCTCATGATCCAGTCCGCCCTCAGAGGCAAGCGCAAGGCGGCGCAGGGCTAGCCCGGTTGTTACGCAGCGCGACAAGGCCGCAACCAAAGAAGATATTCAGCGCGCCACAGAATGTCATCTTGCCCCCGTCGCACTCCGGGCCGTGCTCGGCGCTTTGTCGCTCGGCCTTTTCCAGGTAGGCCAGGCGCAACCTGCCGATCGAGAGAGCCTTGGTTTCGAGCGAGCGCCGAATCAGCTTGCCCTGAACCCGAACCCGTGCGAATAAAGTCCCCGATGGCCGGAGAGATGGCAGAGTGGTTTAATGCGCACGCCTGGAGAGCGTGAGTGGGCTTATACCCCACCGGGAGTTCGAATCTCCCTCTCTCCGCCATTTCCAAAGAACGGTCCTTGATTGACACACCCGGCACAGCGCCGCCTTATCGCATCCCATCATGAAGACACTGTTGTTTGCACTGACTGGACTTGTTGCCCTAGCGCCACTCATGCGCCTGTCTGGCCTGGCTGCCGATGCCGCCGCCGCGGACAAGCAGATTGACGCCGTTCTGGATCGGTACATCGAGGCCATGGGAGGCCGCGCAGCGATCGAGAAGGTGACGACTCGGATTATTAAGGCCTCGTTCGAAGGCCCGGGAATGCCCGCGGCCCTGGATTGGACCCAGTACGCCAAAGCGCCCAACAAACAGTTGGCGGAAATCGACATCGCGGGAATGGGCAAGATGCTCGATGGCTTTGACGGGCAAATCGCCTGGTCCAAAAACCCCTTTGCCGGGCTGCGGTTGAAAGAGGGTGACGAATTGGCAAAACAGAAGCGCGACGCTGAGTTCTACCGGGACCTGCATCTCCGAACCGTCTACACGAACCTGACCTACAAGGGCACGGAGAAGGTCAACGGCGCCGACGTGTCCGTGCTCGAAGCCAAGCCGTCCGCTGAGGCGCTCGAGCGCTGGTATTTCGATGCCACAAATGGCCTCCTGGTGCGCCAGGATTCCGAGTTCAACACGGCGGAGGGCCGGATGAAACTGCATATGCTCTTCTCGGATCATCGGGTGGTGGGCGGGATCAAGTACCCGCACCTGATGCGCATTCGCACCGACATCCCGGGACAACCGGGGGCGGAGTTCTCGATCAAGGTGAAGGAGATCAAGCACAACGAGGCCATCGACGACTCGAAGTTTGCCAAGCCCGGAGCCTAACCCGAAAGTTTCACCTGTGGGGCAATCGCAGCATTCCGGATGGTCTGCGGCTGAGATTTCCGGGTCTGTGAAAGCCAGCATTTCAGGTGAATATGACGGTGACCGGTCAGATGACATCACCCGTTGGCGAGCAATGCGGGCGAGCTCGCATCTTTCACACCCCGATGGTGCACAGGGCACTCAGACTTCGCAGGAGGACTGCTGCTATGCGGGCTCGAGAAGTAAAACTGCGCCAGGATCGAGAGACAGATAACTGCACCACACTGTTCCCATGAGAGACCATTCTCAGGACCGACAGAATGCTCCCGGTTCCCTTGCTGGGCGCGGTTTTGCCAGAGCCCGGATGTCAGACTCCGCGAAGCTTTGTGAAACATCCGGGCTAGCCGGCCTATTCCACAAACCTCGACCGCCGCGAGGCACTGTCTGGGAATGGCGCAGTCACCAGGTCAGTGATCCGGGCTTTCTCCTGCAGCCGCGGCATCGGCTCTCCGATCTTCGGTTTCGCGGCGGCCACAACCCCCTGAAGCATCCGGGCTGGACGCGGTGAACAAGTACTGGCATGTCGTGGGCGTGGGGATTCAGAACACCCTGGTCTACAGGGTGAATTTCCTTTTCCGGGCCTGTTTTGCACTGATTCCGCTGATGGCGACCATTTACCTGTGGCGGGCCATCTTCGCGAGCAATGCAGACAGTCCGCAGATCGCCGGCTACTCGCTGGCAACGATGACGTCGTACTATCTGCTCGCGACGATCGTCGATGCCCTCACCGCGGTGGCGGAGGACGACTGGCAGATCGCGGCTGACATCAAGGATGGCCGGATCAGCCAGTTCCTGCTCAAACCGATTGACTACCTTGCGTACCGGCTCTGTTTGTTCGGGGCGGGTCGGATCATTTACGCGGCGGTTGCGGCCCTGCCGGCGACCCTGTTCATCGTGGTTCAGCGCTCGCATTTTCTCCTGCCGTCGGATGGGCTGACGCTCGTGTTGTTCCTGGCCTCGACGGTCCTGACGGCGCTCCTGCAGTTTCTGATGTCCTACACGATCGCCTTGCTGGCCTTTTGGGTGCTCGAAGTATCGACGTTTATCTTTATCCTGTTCGCCTTCGAGTACATCGCGGGCGGTCACCTCTTTCCTCTCGACATCCTGCCGTCCGCCCTGGCCAACGCGCTCAGTTACACGCCATTCCCCTACCAGCTCTACTTTCCGGTCAGCATCTACCTGGGCCGCATCGCCGGAGACGAACTGTGGCGCGGGCTGTTGATTCAGTCGTTTTGGGTGGCGACGCTCTTTGGCCTGGCGCGCTTCGCATGGCATCGGGGCATCCGGCGCTACGCGGCCGTGGGCGGTTGAGCACTGCGCAAATCTTCGAGTCATGAACGCCTCGTCGCACAGCAGGGCCTTCGCGGGCTGGGGGTTGTTGCGCCGTTACGCCCGGCTGTACGGGGCCCTGTGGCGCAACTCCGTCGTGCGCGAGATGGGGTTCAAGACGAACTTCGTGCTCTGGATATTCGTCGAGATGCTCTGGTTCGCCCTGCAGATCGCCTTCATCGCGGTGATCTACCAGCATACGGATCGGATCGCGACATGGTCGAAGTGGCAGGTGGTGATGCTCATCGGCGCCAGCCACTTCATCCAGCAGGTCTTCACTGCCGTTTTCCTGCTGAACTGCTCGAATCTCTCCGAGTTGGTCCGGACCGGAAGGCTTGATTTTCTGCTGTTGCTGCCGATCAACACGCGGTTTCTCGTCTCGTTCAGGCAAGTCGATTTGGGCGCATTCGTCAACGCGGCATCCGCCGTGGCCGTGATGATCTATGCCGCCCGGCAGTTGGACCTCGAGCCAGGCATTGTCCAGGTCCTGGCCTTCCTGGCGTTGTGCGTGGCGGGCGTGCTCATTCACTACTTCCTCATGTTTCTCCTGGCGACTATATGCTTTTGGACCGTCCGGGCGCAGGGGATCGTCTGGGGCTACTACAACCTGTTCACCGTCGCGCGGCTGCCCGACGGCGCGTTTCGACCCGGCGTGTTCAAGACGGTGTTCACCTTGGCCCTGCCCATGCTGCTCGTGTCCAACGTGCCGGTGAAGCTCCTGGTCGGGATGCTCGAGTCGCCTCTTGAGATTGCCCTGCTGCTCGGCATGGCGTGTGTCTGTTTCGTGATCTCGGAGGCCGGCTGGCGAGCCTCAGTACGCCAATACACAAGCGCCGGATCCTGACTCGAGGCAGCGACAAAAGTGACGACAGAGAGCGATGGACTTGTGATGCACAGCGCGGCAGAGCCCGATCGGCAATAGGAAATGTGCAATGGAACCATCCGAATCAGGTCGAGAGTTGGTGTTCGATGCGCTGCGCGGGCAGCCGGTCGCGCGGATTGCGACAGGTCCGCTGGCGGTCCACTACTGCGCGCGGTTCGCCGGCGCGACGCTTCGGCAATACGCGACCGATGCCCGTGTGCTTGCGGAGTCGGTCATCAGGTATTCCGAGCGATTCAAGCCGGATGCAGTGTGGCTCTCAGCTGATACCTGGGTCAGCGCCGAGGCCATGGGCGTCCCTGTGGGAGCAACAGCGGACAACCAACCGTTTGGCGGACTCGGACCGCCGTATGTCCGAAGTGCACGCGACATCGGCAAGATCCCACGGCCAGATCCCGGCGGGCAGGGGCGCTACCCGCTGATGCTGGAAGCGCTCACTCGAATCGTCAAGGCCCTGGGGCCGGGCGTTTGCGTGGTGGCCTGCCTCGATCAGTACCCGTTTTCGCTGGCTGCCGCCCTGGCCGGTCTCGAACAGACAATGCTTCGCCTGGTGGATGATCCTCCGTTTGTCGAGGCGCTGATGGAACGGTGCCTCGAATACGGGCTGGCCTACGGATGCGCCCTGGCTTCGGCAGGGGCGGATATCCTGAGCGGCGGAGATTCGCCGGCGGGCTTGATCGGGCCTCAGCTCTATCGCGAGAGGGTGTGGCCATTCGAACAGCGTCTGATTGCCGGATTGAAGTCGATGACAGGCAAGCCGGTGTCGCTTCACATCTGCGGCGACTCGACGCCGCTGCTGGCCGACATGACTGCCACGGGCGCCGACATCCTCGAAATCGATCACCAGGTCGACCTCGGCCAGGCGTGTCGGGCGGTCGGACCGAATGTTGCGTTGTGGGGCAACCTCGATCCGGTCGCGGTCCTGGCGCAGGGCAGCGTCGCCCAGGTTGAAGCGGCCGCCCGCCAAGCGATCGAGACCGTCGCCGCGTGCGGGCATTCGCGGTTCGTCCTGAGTTCCGGATGCACTTTGGCGGTCGAGACGCCGCCTGAGAATCTCGATGCCATGCTCGAGATCGCGCGACAGCGGACGTCACATCGCGCTTGATCGAGTTCGGTTCCAGCCCGCATGTTTCATGGACTTGTGACTATAGCGAAGTCGAAGACTCCAACGCGTTGACCAATCCGGGCTAGAGAGGCCATGAACACCGAAGACAATCTATGAGCAAGACCTCTCCTCTGCGGTTGGCCTTTCTGGGCTGCGGGGCCCGAGGCACCACCTATGCACAACTGGCAGCGCGCCGGCCCGATCGATACCTCATCGTGGCGGGCGCCGACCCGGCGTCGGAACGGATCGAGCGGATACGCGCCGTATGCTCGAACCCGGATTTCCGCGGCTTTGCCGACGGGGCGGCCATGCTGGCCGCGGGGAAGTTGGCGGACGTTCTTGTAATCGCCACGCAGGACCATGGGCATTTCGAGCCTTGCCGACGTGGTCTCGAGTTGGGCTACAACATCCTGCTCGAGAAGCCGATTGCCACCCATATCGAGGAGGTGCTCGAAATCGAGCGCTTGGCGGCGCAGACAGGTCGGCGGGTCATGGTGTGTTTTGTTCTCCGTTTTGCAGCCTTTTATCGCAAGGTGAAGGAGATCATCGATTCCGGAAGGCTGGGCGAGGTCTCGGGCATCCAGGCCAGCGAAGGCGTGATGCCGTGGCACCAGGCCCATTCGTTTGTGCGCGGCCATTGGTCAGTCGTGGCCAGGAGTACGCCGATGCTGCTCTCGAAATGTTGCCATGACACCGATGTGCTGCATTGGCTCGTCGGACGGCGTTGCCTGAGGGTGGCAAGTTTCGGCTCGCTCGAGTTCTTTCGACGCGAGCGGGCCCCCGCGGGCGCCCCCCAACGATGCACGGACGGTTGTCCGGTGGCCGAGAATTGCCCATACAATGCGCTGCGCTATACGGGCGACCGGCGCGTTCCCTGGCTGGGAATGGTGTACGACCGGGCGGCGTCCGCAACGCCTCAGGAGATTGTCGACTGGCTGCGAACAAGCCCCTGGGGGCGATGCGTCTACCGCTGCGATAACGATGCGGTGGATCGCCAGGTGCTCGCCCTCGAGTTCGAGGGCGGGATCACGGGGACGTTCACCATGACGGCCTTCGAAAACGGGCGGCACATCGAGGTCTATGGCACCAAAGGCGTGCTCAAGGGCGGCGAGACCTACCGACACCATTTCGGGGCGCACCTGGTCTTCCTGCCGCACGAAGGGGCGCCCGAGCGCTACACTGTCCAGGCGGAGGACGGCGGCTACGAACTGCACGGCGGCGGCGATCCGGGCCTGATCAACGCCCTGTACGACGAAATGACAAGACCGGCGGGCGAACCGTTGCAGGCCGGCATCGACTCGACGGTCCACAGCCATGTCCTGACCTTCGCAGCCGAGGAAGCGCGATTGACACAGCGGACTGTGGACGTGGCGGAGTTCGCCCGGAGAATCGCCCCTCTGAGAGCGGGGTGACCCAAAAAAGAAGCACCCACTCGGCAGTCTTTGTCGCTGCGTGCGTCGCCAACTTTGCGGTCAAGCGGCGTGGCGGTCGACAAAGGCACCGACAAAGGTTCGCGACAAAGGCGATGTCGTGGCGAACCCCATTGTCATTCGAGGCGGTGTGTCAGAATGGCCGGGGGTTCGTGGGGAAGCGTTGACATTCAACAGTTCAATGCGCATGGCGACCATCAACTGGAGTCTCCTGCTCCTGTCCATGAACGGCAAACGCTCAACGTCCAGCTCTCCACTCCCAACCCTTAACTCTCGATTGACCTGGTCTACCGATCGGGGCGCGTGGCGATACGGTAGAGGTGCACCTCCCACGGTTTGAACGTGTCGCGAAATGCACCCTTGTCGAGGGGCAACGCGCGGTCCTCGTACAGCACCTCGACGCTGACTTGGTCTGGCCATTCCTTCACGGTGAAGGTGGCGGTGGTCGAACCGTCGCGCATTCCCACAGCAAAAACGTACAAGGCATCGCCCAGGCGCCTGGTCGTCGTCGCCACAGGGACCTCCGGATTGTCCGTCACGACGCGCACGCCATCGGCGAGTGGCGGTTGGTTTAGGACCGGCGCGAGCCGATGAATCTGCTTGTTGAGCGCCGTGACGGCGGCGAGCATCTCCGGGTCGCTGAGCAGGGCCGCTTCATTGAACTTGGGCTGCCACTCGTGCACGAAATAGATCAGACCCCGCGAGCCGTGAATGAGCGACATCCAGGCCTCGGCCCGGACATGCTGGGGCGTGGGCTTGGCGGTCGGATGCGAAATGCGGGTGCATTCGAGGCAGTTCCACACAATCCGACGCCCCTCAGTCCACGACACGAGCCGCTCGACACCCCGGGCGACGAACCACAGCTTGCCAGTCACCGCCGGGCGCTCGTGCACCACGGGGTAAATGTCGAACGACACGATATCCCCGCCCTTGACGTACTGTGGGTAATCCTCCGGATGATTGGTCCGGACGCCGCGTCCGTACCATCCATCCCAGGCCACCCCTTGGCCCAGATTCAGCAGGACGGGCCGGGTCGGATCGACGGCTCGGATGCGCTCGTAGTCCTCGACGATCTTTTCAGGCAGGATCGGCGGGCCGTAGCCTTTGCCTTCGCCGAGCGACTGGGCATTGTCGGGTTCGTCATCGTGCATCCAGCCGATGATGGTCGGATCGTCAAGGTGGCGCCGTCCCACGGCGTTCTGGTCGCAGATGACCTTCATGTCTGTCGCGCGCAACGCCGCCAATTGCTCCTCGGTCGGCCCACGCCACAGGCCGACGTACGTGTTAATACCGGCAGCGCGATACTGGGCGGCTCGGGCGGGAGACTGCAGCCACACGGCGATTGGAAAATAATCCGGCGAGGCCGAAGGACCATTCTTCCAGGCCGAGTAGTCGGCGGGAAGACTTGCTGGCGCCAGCCAAAGCAGAAAGACAAACCAAATAACCGGTCCGGCAGAGCATGGTCGCCGCGTCGGCCTTGGCTCTGTCCCTGTCGCGCGGGTCAGCGCCTCGAAGAACATACGGCCCGCGGACCTGAGTTTGCTGGGATTCCTTACGGCCGGCGCGCCGTCGTGCGGACGGGAGTGTGCGTTTGCTGGTGAGTTACTCCGAGAACAGACATCCCCTCGGCGGTCTTTGTCGTTGCCTTCGTCGATATGCTTGCCGTCAGGCGACGTGGCGGTTGACAAAGCCGACAAAGGCGTTGTCGTTTGGAAACTTATTTTCATTTGAAGCGGTGTGCCGGAATAGCCCGGGGAACTTATGGAGAGCGTTGACATTCAACGCTCATCGTAAAACACCCAACCATCAACCATCAACCAACGTTGCTACACCTTCCAGGGGTCGCGTTCCTCATAGTCACGCCACGTATTGGCTTCCGAGTCGCCGATGAACTGTTCGGTCCGGGGATCCCATTTCAGCGCCCGCGTGTTCCAGTAAGCCAAGTTGCCCAGGTGACAGACCGTAACCGAACGGGCTCCGACCTCGACATCGCAGATCGGTCTCTTCCGCGTTCGAATGCAATCGACGAAGTCCTTGTAGTGATTGTTGCTCTTGTAGAGCTGGACAGGCAGGGCGTCGAAATTCTCCTTCTCCAGCGATTCGGGCTCGGCCTTGAATCGCCCGCGATCGACGCAGACCTTGCCATCGGTCCCCACGAAGACCACGCCGAAGTTGTAGCCCTTCAAACCGCCGTGAATCAGAACGCTCCCGTTGGCGTACGTGTACCTGAGTTGCTTGATGTCCTTGCCATCCGGAGGCGTGATCTCGACCGGCCCGCTCTCGTCCATCCCCAGCCCCCATTGCGCGATATCGAAATGGTGGGCGCCCCAGTCGGTCATGCCGCCGCCGGAATACTCGCGATACCCGCGCCAATTCGGGAAGTGGGTGTGGACGCCGCGCGGGCTTAGGACGGAGTTGTAGGGGCGTTGGGGCGCTGGGCCGAGCCACATATTCCAATCGAGGCCCGGTTCCATCGGTTCCTCGGGCAGATCGCACCATTTGCTGGGGCCGCCGACATTGGCATAGACCTCCTTGATCCGCCCGATCTTGCCGTTGCGCACCAGCGTGCACCCCTTCCAAAACGCGCCGTCGGAACGCTGCATCGATCCGGTCTGAAAGACGCGCTCGTTCTTGCGGACCGCATTGACCATGGCGCGCGCCTCGTGGATAGTCAGGGAAAGCGGTTTCTCGCAGTAGATGTCTTTGCCCGCATTCGCGGCGGCGACGACCGGATAGGCATGCCAGTGGTCGGGTGTCGCAATCACCACGGCATCAATGTCTTTGCGTTCGAGCAACTCGCGGAAATCCGTGTACGCCGCGCATCCCTTGAAGGTCTTGTCCTGCTTGGCCGCATAGAACTCCTCGACTTTCTGTTTGTGGTGCTCGCGGCGCGTCGTGTCGACGTCGCAGACAGCAACCACCTGGATGTTCCCATGCGGAAGGAAGCTGTTGAGAAGGTGGCGGCCTTGTGTCCCCACACCGATGAAGCCCATCGCGACGCGGCTGTTGGGTTGGACGCCGCTCTCGGCAGACCAAATGCGGTCGGGCAGCAACAGGGGCGTGGCCAGCGCGGTGGCGGTCGCGGTGCGGAGAAAGGAGCGACGGCTGAGATTCGAGGATTGAGACATAGATAATTGTTGGGTCTGACGCTCGGCAGGGCGGGCGGATTCAACCGGAGCTCGGATTCCCCTCGTGCTCTCAAACGAACACTTGACTTCCGGCATCTCTTGGGACGTAGTTGCAGCAGAAATCAACCCGAACCCAGTATGTGCTGACGCGTGTTATGTCTGCTATTGCCTTGACCCGGAACAGCCCAGTGCGCCGCCTCCAGGCGTCGAGGCTGGGCTTCACACTGATCGAACTGCTGGTTGTCATCGCAATCATCGCAATCCTGGCGTCAATGCTCCTGCCGGCCCTGGGCAAAGCCAAGCTCAAGGCCACATTCGCCAGTTGCGCGTCCAATCAGAAACAACTGGTCCTCGCGTGGCAGATGTACGCCCTCGACAGCGACGACACCATGCTCCCCACATCGTACCGGGGCGAACTGGGGCAAATGGAACTGTACGCGGGCGGTTTTTGGAACGGGCCGAATCCGAGCATCGCGTTGGGTATCACGGAAACCGAGGCCATGAAGCGAGTCACGGCCGGCATCGCCATGTCGCCGCTCTACAAGTACTGCAGCGCGATCGGCTCCTGGCATTGTCCGGGCGACACGCGCACCAAGCGGAACAAACCGGGTCGGGGCTGGGCGTACGACAGCTACTCGAAGGCCGACGGGATGAACGGCGGCATGTGGACCGGCATCAAGCCTTACACCAAGACGACCGAGATCAGCGAACCGGTCAACTCCTTTGTTTTTATCGAGGAGGCGGATCCGCGCGACTACAACAACGGTACGTGGGTCATGGATGTCACGCCGCCCGGCTGGGTGGACCCGTTTGCTCTGTTCCACGGCAACATCAGCACGTTCGGGTTCGCTGACGGCCATGTCGAGTCGCATCGGTGGCTCGAGACCTCGACCATCAAGGCGGCGTCCGACTCGGCCCGGGGCATTCAGAGCTTCTATTGGTCCGGGGGCAACGCCAAGAACCGCGACTTCGTCTGGGTCTGGAACAAGTTCCGACACCTGAACTGGAAGCCGCTGAATTAGCCAGGTCGGCAAATACATTCGAACCCGCCACGGTGACCGCCCGCCAAGGGTCAACCGCGAACCACGCTGAACACGCGGAAAGAGGAGGCTTGCAGAATCCGGCAGTAGTGCGTGAGCGGCAATTTGGCGGCGGCTACGGTTCGTGGCAGACAAGAGATACGAACCGACTATGCCACGAACGCAATTGTTCCGTTAGGGCACAGTGAAATCACGCGCCCGTCGAGCAATTGTCGAGCAATTGCCTTGACGCGAGGGGGGAGTAGCGCATTAAGCGACCAAGCAACACAACGACCGATTCCCCCTTAACCAGGCCATGGTCGGGCTGTGTCCTTCATAAAGGGCGGGATGGCTGGATTGGGTGGAACGCCAATCAACGGCGGGCGCGACTGCACCTGGTGGCCAACAACGCGCGGTTCTGCCGGTTGGGACCCAAGGGGCAGTATCCGAACCTGGCCAGCCGGGCGCTGGCACTGAACCTGGAGCGGTTGT
>Ga0209719_1000363_pt1 | contig 68407 bp, 65 predicted proteins | sample AD_JPNAS2_MetaG_FD_184421 | JGI IMG/M metagenome (GOLD analysis project Ga0209719, IMG submission 184421) | Active sludge microbial communities of municipal wastewater-treating anaerobic digesters from Japan - AD_JPNAS2_MetaG (SPAdes) (version 2) | ecosystem: Engineered > Bioreactor > Anaerobic...
TCCAACACAAGGGGTAGCCTTTGTTCACAATCTGATTGCCGGTTCGATGGTGGCCGTTGGAAGAGGTGTGAATAATGGCGCATTGACTAAAATATCTCCCCGTTATACGCCTTATCATGTACCCCATCAAACTGAGATCGCAGGCTTTATGACGTTTTTACATGGTGATATGAGATTCTACAATAATATCTTTATACAGCAAAAAATACGGTTGGAACTTCAACAGTATTTAGATTCTATGGGTGATAATGAATGGGATGATACCAATCTGGTTTGCGGTACTTTACCATATGAAAATTATCCCACATGGGAAGAATACGAAAAGCAGTTTGAAGGATATTGCGGTATGGGGTCTGCACCAAGTGATCGTTACTACAATCCGCTTCCAGTTTGGGCTGAAGGGAATGTTTATTTTAATGGTGCAAAGGCGATGTCTAAGGATAATGCAGTTGTAGATCATGAACATACAATTACTGTTTCTGTTGAAGAAAGAAATGGTAAGTATGGGATCCAAACAAATCTGAATGATTATGTGCAATCATTGAAGGCGGCTACACTAATATCAACAGATACATTAGGAATGGCTTTTGAACCTGAGCAGAAATTCGAAAATCCAGATGGAACATCAATTGTATTAAATGTGGATTATTTTGGCAACTCCAGCGGACTGTCTCCAATTTCAGGTCCTTTTTCGGAAAAGTCACTTAAAATGTTGCTCCTGTGACAACCTTAGGAGTGATATATTAAAACCTTGAGTTAGACAAAACAATGAATTAATCGGGCTCCTTCGGGAGCCCGTTTTAGTTTTATACGATCATTGAAAACACGGGAATGCTGAGACCGAAAAAGCTGAGTGAATAGGAAAAGAACTTAAACGTCCGCAGCATCCGACAAGGCCGGTGAGAGGAATACGCGAGACAAAAGCCAGGAGTGCAAATGACAAATTGAATTCCCACGGTTTCGGTAAATAGTTTCTGAATTCAATGTTGAAGTGCAACAGGCAAAAAAATGAAACACAACATAAAGCATACATCTCAAGAGATTTAGTGCCCAAACAAAATTTCATGGAGAACCTTATGATTCCATTTGAACAATTAAATTTTAATTGACCGTCTTAATCGCTTGGCTCTATGTCAGTCAGCGGGTTTTTCATGTACAACACGGATTTTTTTTGGCGCACGAGATTTTAACAACTCGGTGTTTTATTGAGTCATGATGTTATTCCGAGGCTATCTATTGCACGTGAAGGTTATTTTAGCGGAAAACTTTTAAACCTTATAATACAGTACAGCTGTCTTAAGAAGTGTTATTTCTCCCCGAATGAACTTTAATTTTGCAATAATGCCGGTTCAAAGTTAAGTTAATATACAAATATATCGAACTTACCCTCGCTCCAGTCTTCTTCGCCTGAGAGAACCATTGCCGTATCTATCAAGGCAAGATGGCTGTAGCTTTGCGGAAAATTTCCGAGAAGCCTGTGACTGTTGAAGTCTATATCTTCGCTGAAAAGATTTAGATGATTTCCGTATGAGAGTATTTTCTCGAAGATTTCTTTTGCGAGTTCTTTTTTGCCGATTTTATAAAGGCTTCTTGCCATCCAGAAAGAACATATCGTGAATGATGATTTCGGAATTCCGAAATCATCAGAATCCTTATATCTGTACATCAGCCCGTCAACGCATAGCCTTTCATAGCTTTTTTCAACAGTCCGGATATATAAAGGATCATCCGCGGAAAGAAAGCCGTAATTTTCAGCAAGCAGATTTGCCGCGTCCATGCTGTTGGCGCCATAGTATTGCGTTAGCGCTTGCCATTCAGGATGTATTCCGTTATCAAGAATATTCTTTTTGATTTTCGCGGCAAGCTTGGAATAGTTCTGTGCATAATCATTTTTGCTGAGTTTACCCGCAATCTTCGCCGCGCGGTCCATAGCAACCCAGCAGAGAATTTTTGAGAATGTAAAATGCTTCATCTCTGTTCTGAATTCCCATATTCCCGAATCGTTTTTACTCCAGTTGTTTTCAACATGATGCGCCAGAGTTTTAACTACCGTCCACAATTCTTCAATATTATCAAGTGTGTTCTTGAATATCAGCATACTTGAATATATAACGTCCATCAAAACTCCGTAAATGTCATTCTGCTTCTGCATGTATGCCGCGTTTCCGATTCTGACGGGTTTTGAATTTTTGTAACCGGAGAGATGATCTAGTTCCTCCTCCTTGAGTTTCTTTTTGCCTTCTATGCCGTACATTATCTGAATTTTTTCATCCTTATACGGAATAATATCGAGAATAAACTGAAGAAATCGTCTGGCAACGCTGTAGTGCCCGAGCCGTGAAAGAATATGAATGGTCATCGACGCGTCGCGTATCCAGCAGAAGCGGTAGTCCCAGTTGCGTACCTCACCGATGGTTTCGGGCAATGAAGTTGTTGCGGCCGCAAGAATCGCACCTGTTTTCTGATAAGATAAAAGCTTCAGAACGAGACTGCTTCTTTCGACATGCTCGCGGTAATTTGATGAAACATGAGATTTCGCAAGCCAGCCCATCCAGTAAACTTTTGTTCTTTCATATTCGATTCTGATGTAATCCTGATTTACCTCAGCTAGTTTTTCATTGTAGCTCAAAAGAATAAACGATTCATCTTCGAGTTTAACCAATTTGCCTTCTGCTATATCATTTAAGTTCATAGAAGAATACATGTATATTGATTCGTATTTGCCGCTTCTTGTATAATGTTTTAAGAAATCCTTTTCGACGGCATATTTTACTATGCTTCGCGCATAATTCGGTTTCGGTGAATATTTTATTCTGATTAATGGACTTCCTTTCAGCACTATAAAATAACGGATTATTTCTGACGGAGTGTGATAGATTCCGTTATCAGTTTTGTATCTCGGCATAAAATCTATGAGTTCAAATTTACATTCTTCTGATTCAAACACTGTTTTTAATATGTTTGTTTTGCGTACATAACTTTGCGAGATAGTGTAATCTCCTTCCGGTTCAATCGAAAATTCACCGCCTTTTTCTTCATCGAGTATTTTGGCAAAGAATGATGAAGAATTAAAATTCGGAAGACAGCACCAGTCAAGTGAGCCGTTTTTTGAAATCAGCGCCGCTGTTTTTCCGTTTCCGATTATTCCGTAATCAAGATTTTCCATTAAATATGCCTGCCGGATTTTGAAAAAGATTCGAGTAGTCTATGTATTGATTTCAGGTCAGGGGTGCTGTATTTTGCCTTGCTCGGACCGTTTCCTATTTTAATCGAATATGCATTGTCAGGAAGAACCGCAAACATGTCTTCATCAGTATAGTCGTCACCCGCGCAAAAAATGAAATCATATTCTTTTTCAGACAGCCATGCTGAAGCGGCTGTTCCTTTGCTTGCGGCAATACTTTTAATTTCAATTATCTTATTTCCTTCAAATACTCCGACGTCAAGATTCCCGGTCATGCTGATTAAAGCATCCTTTAATTCGTGCATTCTTATCTGTGCAAGAGCTTTGTCTGCGCGGCGGTAATGCCATACGAGAGAGTATTCTTTTTCTTCAATAAATGATCCAGGTGTTCTGTCTACGAAAACTTCCATCACGGGTTTAAGTTTATCTTTCCAGTTTTGTGCCGGAGAGCCGTGATTCTGCCAATTCTCGGATTCTTTTTTTGATGAATTTCCGTGTTCGGCGACAAGAGAAACCCTTAAGCCGGAAAACCATTCTGAAAGAGTTGCTTTGTCTCTTCCGCTGATTATTACAATTTCATTTTTTAAATCTTCAGAAAGATCCCTTATTGTTTGCAGGATTTTTTCGGACGGCTTTGCCATTTCCGGCAAAGGATAAAACGGAGAAAGAGTTCCGTCATAGTCAAGAAGAATGAGCCTGGATTTTGATTTATTATAATCATCAGTTATCATATTTTCAATAGTGCTGTTGAGGCGGTGCATAAGCATTTCCCTTTGGCGGATTTTGATTTTATCAAGTGATTTGATGAATTCCGATGCCCATCTTTTTACCGTATATCGGGAAAGACGGTTCTGCATGAATTTATTTCTTCTTTGTGCTTCTTCATCGCTCATCGTTAAAGCCTGTTCTATTGAATCGGCTATTTCAGTACGGTTTTGCGGATTAATTATGATTGCTTCGCTCAGTTCGCAAGCGGCGCCTGTCATTTCGCTTAGTATCAGAACTCCTCTCTTGTTTCCTTTATCCTTTGTTGCAATGTATTCTTTTGCAACAAGATTCATTCCGTCGCGTATCGGTGTTATGAGAGCTATTTCGGATTCATAATAAAGCGCAATTATCTCCGGAAACGATAGCGACCGGAACATGTAGTGAATAGGAGTCCATCCGATTGTTCCGTATTGACCGTTTATTCTTCCGACCAGCCCTTCGATCTTGTCTCTCAGACGGATATATTGGTCGACTTCTGTTCTGCTGGGTACGGCAAGAATAACAAGTGATACTTCACCGATGTATTGCGGATATTTATCGAGAAAAAGAGAAAACGCCCGCATGCGGTTGATTATTCCTTTTGTGTAATCAAGTCTGTCAACGGAAAGAATCAGCTTTTTGTTGCCGATTTGTTCTCTTAGCTTTTTAATTTCATTCTGAACGCTCTTATCTTCTACGGCAGATGAATATTTCTCATAATCGATACCCATAGGAAAAGCGTCTATTTCAATTATTCTGTTTTCTGCTGTGATTGTAAGCAGATTGTGTTCGTAACCGGATATGCGGTGCAGGCTTTCGAAAAAATGACGGACATAATCATATTCATGAAATCCGATCAAATCAGCTCCCATCATTCCCTGAAGTATTTCTTTTCTCCATGGAAGAAGCCGAATGAGCTCAAAAGAAGGAAACGGGATGTGAAGAAAAAAACCGATTTTTGCATTAGGTAATTTTTCGCGTATCATCTGCGGAAGAATAAGTAACTGGTAATCATGAATCCAAATAGTGTCATTTTCATCAGCTAAGGCAACAACGGCGTTGCAGAATTTTTCATTTACCTTTCTATAAGCTTCCCAGTGTTTTGGTTCAAATATGCAGTTTTTAGGGAAGTAGTGAAAGAGAGGCCATATCGTTCTGTTGGAAAAACCGAAGTAGTATGATGATATTTCGTTTTTATCAAGAAACACGGGATGAGAATTCATTTCTTTCAGTTCGGATTCTATAACGAGTTCGTCACCAGGGTTTATTTCATCCGATGATATTCCCGGCCATCCGATCCATAGACGGTTATCATAATCAAGTGATCCGACACCGGTAGCCAGTCCGCCGGTACTTGGTGAAAAAGTAAGCGAGTCATCTTCTTTTGTGATAGAAAGCGGCAGTCGGTTGGAAACTATTATTAATCTGTTCATTTTTTTTTCTTTTAAGCTTTCGATAAGTGTCTCCGTTTCGAATATTTTCTTCATGATACTTCTCTAAAAATACCGAGTCAATATTTTTTTTATTGCCTGATGAAGACGTTTGCGCGCTATACTTAATTGAAGAAGGAAGGCTTATGAAAATAGTATCATGGAACGTAAACGGTATACGCTCGATAATCGGAAAGGGTTTTTATAATTTTGTTGAAGAAACTGATCCTGATATTGTTTGCTTGCAGGAAATAAAGGCAAACGAAGATCAGGTTGAACTTTCTTTGGATAACTATCCGTACAGAATATGGAATTCAGCCGAAAAGAAGGGTTATTCCGGAACAGCAATATTTTCAAAAATTAAACCTGTTTCATTTTTACTCGGAATAGATGTAGAAGAGCATGATCATGAGGGCAGGGTTATATCTGCCGAATATGACGGATTCTATCTTGTAAATGTCTATGTGCCGAATTCGCAGAGAGGCCTTGAACGGCTGGATTACCGTTCAAACAAATGGGATGTGGAATTTCTGAAGTATCTGAAAAATCTTGAGAAGAAAAAGCCTGTAATATTCTGCGGAGATTTGAATGTTGCACACAAGGAGATAGATCTTGCCAATCCGAAATCGAATGTAAGAAACGCAGGGTTTACCGTTGAAGAAAGAGCCGGTTTTGATAATATCCTCGAAGGGGGTTTTGTTGATACATTCAGGATGTTTGAATCCGGAGGCGGTCATTATACATGGTGGAGCTATATGGGAAGAGCCAGGGAAAAGAATGTGGGATGGCGTATAGATTACTTTTGTGTGTCAGGTGCTTTTAAAGATAGAGTGAAAAAGTCTTATATTCTGCCTCAGGTCATGGGTTCTGATCACGCCCCTGTCGTCATTGAAATATAAGAAAGCCGCGGTAATGCCGCGGCTTTCACCGTTACATGTAAATTTGAAAGCTCAAGTCTAATCGTTTTCCGTCTTTGTCTATTGAATCCTTTAAAGGATGCGAATATAGAGTCTTTATTGCTGCATAGTGTGAATTGATAAAAAAGTTAACACCGAAGGCAATGTTTGAAAGAGTTTCGGTTCCTCCGCCGTTCAAGGTGTTTTTTCTGTAAGAAAAGCGCATAACCGGCTGAACCTGCTTGAAGAAGAGCATGCCTGCCTGACCATAGAAAGTTAGAAACTCATCATAAAGAGGTATTATTATTGTTTCATCATCAGATAATCCTTCACCGGGATTGTTTGAACCCATGATTATTCCGCCCTGCATCAACAGGACTGTGGCACTTGACATGTTGACATCTACCGCAACGTCTGCGCCCCAAGCGAAATAGTTTTTGAATTTTCCGCTGGATGTCGGATAAACTTTATTCTGAAAATCTACTCCGACGCCGAAAGCAAGAACGTTTCTTTTCCCTAAATAATTTTCGCTGTAGAAGTATGATTCATCTTCTTCGTTTTCAAGAGCATTCCAGCTTATTCGCGCTGAAAGTCTTGGAGAATCAGAATTGTTTCTTCCTTTGGCGTCTTTTGCACTGCGTGAATATCCGTCAAAGATTCCGAGTCGGTATTCTAACGAGCGAGTTCCGAAAAGACCGCGGAGCATAACCCCGGCATCGCGTCCGTTATTTGAATAATTGCTCATAACGGAAAGATTGGAATCTTCAGTTGCGCAGAGTGTCGTTGCCTGGCTGGCAAGATTGGTGCGTGTAAGCGGAACGGTAAGAAGCCCCGCCATTATCTGAAAACCTCTGTTTACGGTGAGACGGGCGAAGGCATCCTGTGTAAAAATGTGATTTGCTCCGTCACTGTCATTGTCTGTTTTGCTTTTATCGGAGCTGTTGCCGGCTTTCAGGTCGTCTGTCTGAAAGAAAAAATCGACCTTCGGTGCAACCTGTCCGTTGAGTATAATGCGTGATCTTCTTATCTGAAAATCGTAGGAATTCTCTGAATCGAGTTTTCCGTAATTAAAATTTGTCTGAAGAAAATAATGAAGCTGAATCCATCTGTCAGGCCCCAGAGTAAGTCTCGCCTTGGAAACATCCTCTTCCGGAATCTGGTTTGAATATGAATAACTGCTGAAAAATATACTCATCAGAGCAGTAAGCGCTAAAAGATATCTCATCTAATGCCCCCTTGTGAATTTAACGAATTGTTTGAGAATGAACTTATTTTGGCAACTAAAAATTTTAACTCTTATAAAGACTTCTCTTGACAATGGATAAAATGCGGTAAAAGTGAGCAAAATCGGAAGGATAAAATGAAAGGACCAATAGGTGTTTTTGATTCGGGTTTCGGCGGACTTACCATTCTTCGTGAATTTCTTAAAACAATGCCGGAATATGATTTTGTTTATATCGGAGATAACGCGCGCGCTCCTTACGGAAACCGGTCTTTTGAAATGATTTATTCATATACGCGAGAATCAGTTATGCGCCTGTTTGAGATGAATTCGCCTCTTGTGATTCTTGCATGCAATACCGCAAGTGCAAGAGCTTTAAGAAATATTCAGCAGATTGATCTTCCTCAAATCGGCGGAAAGAAAAGAGTTCTGGGCGTCATCCGTCCTACAGCTGAAATGATAGGAAGCGTTACGAAGAGCCGTCATGTGGGCATACTTGCAACGGCCGGAACTGTTATGTCAAATTCGTATCCGGTAGAAATTAATAAAATATTTCCGGATATCACCGTTACCCAGCAGGCCTGTCCTATTCTTGTTCCTCTTGCCGAGAATGATGAGATTGACAATCCCGGGTGTGACTATTTTGTTAAAAAATATATCGATGAGCTTATATCAAAGGATACATTGATCGACACCGTTCTTCTCGGATGCACTCATTATCCTGTTATGATAGAATCATTCAAAAGATTTATTCCGGAACATATAAAAATTGTTCAGCAGGACAGCATAGTTGCGGCTTCATTGAAAGATTATCTCTCCCGCCACGGCGAAATCGATGAAAAATGCTCAAAGAATTCTGCGGTGCGTTTTTTTACAACGGATTCCATAGATAATTTCAGTTCAAGAGGCAGAATTTTTCTCGGCAAAGAATTCTCTGCCGAGAAAATAATAATCAGTTAAAATTTAAAGAACTGAATTGTTTCTTTCAGTTTCTCTGCTAGTGTTGCAACATTTTCCGCAGAACCGGCAATCTCTTCGGCTCCTCCGGCATTCTGCTGGGTCAGCTCGTTGATGTTTGTAATTGATTTTACAATTTCACCGACCGCATTTTTCTGTTCTGACGTCGAAATCTTCATTTCGTCGGTTCTGTTTTTCATTGTTCGCGCTTCGTCATTGACAATTTTGTTGGTTTCGAGCTGTTTTTTCATCGTCTCTTCGAGAGCTGTTATAGTCGCGCTTATCGTCTGAATGTTTGAAATGATCGTGCTTATTGTGCTGACGGTGTTTTCTGCCGCCTGCATTCCTTTTGTGATTTCTGAATTAGTACTTACTATAAAATTGTCAATCTGCTTGATGCTTGTCGCTGTCTGATCGGCGAGTTTGCTGACCTCATCCGCTACAACCGCGAAACCTTTGCCCGCGTCGCCGGCCCTCGCAGCTTCGATTGCCGCGTTCAAAGAAAGAAGATTTATCTGTTCGGATATGTCGCTGATAATATTTACAATTCCGGTCATTTCTTTTGAGCTTGCCGTAATCTGAGACATGCTCTTGTTGAGGTTTCCGATTGTTATTTCGCCTTCTTTTGCATTTGATGAAATTCTGTCCGTTGTTGTAACAGCAACTTCCAGCTTTTCGCTCATCAGATTAATTGCATCGGAGAGAATCGTCATTCTCTGAGTGAGTTCTTCGATTGTCTTGAACTGTTCTTCCGCGCTTGTTGCGACGCTGTCAACTCCGGCGCTCATCTGTTCGGTTGTTGCGGTAACTTCTTCTGCGGTTGCCGCCTGATTCTGGGAAATGTCGGAAAAAGCTCCTGCAGTTATCGACATTTCGTGAGAGCTTGCCGCGAGTTCGCCTGAAATACCCTGAATATTTCTGATTATTCTTTTGAGATTTTCGGAGAAAATGATCATTTTATAGGAGAGTTCTCCGATTTCATCGTCAGTGTGCGCGACTATTTTTCTTGAAAGATCTCCCTTTGATATACCGTCAATGACGAGATCGTAATCTGAAAGCGGGCGCATTTTTTTATTTATAAGCCATGACACGAAAAAAGCAGCCGATATAAGTCCGATTGCCGCAAAAATCAGAATATAAATAGCGTATTCCACGACAGATTCTTCAATATCGTCGATATCAAGAACTGTTATGGTGAACATGTTGTACTTAATGTTTTTAGCGGCTATCATGAGATTTGCGCGTTCATTGAAAAAGTATTTAATAGGTTTCAGGATTTCGCCTTCGATAATTTTTTTAGCGAAATCGGCGTCCTTCATGTCTTTGAGTATCATTGATTGGTCAGGATGTGAGACTATTGTTAATGATGAATCAAGAAGAGCAGAGTAGCCGTTACGGCCGACTATAGCTGCTGAATAAATTTTTTCATAAAAAGACTGTGCTTTAATAAGAAATCCGATATTTGCTATGGTTTTTCCGTTTTGAACGAAAGGACAGGTGAAAAGCAGAACATTTTGCCCGGTAAGACTGCATTCGAATACTCCGCTAAGATGACGCTTGTTTCCGTTGGAATCCGATGAATAATTCTGAGAGAATGCTTTTTTGAGACCGAGATATTGGTTTTCTCCGTATAGATTTTTTCCTGTAAGAGAAAGATTTGTCGAAGCGTAAACTTCAAGATAATCGTCCGGTGAAAGAATCATGATTTCATCATAGATACCGTATTTTTTCTTATAGTCCTTCATTGTAGCGATAATGTCGCCGTATTTTTTTGAGGAGATTGATATTGCTGAACTTTCTTTTTCTGTGATTAAATCGGCGTCATCACCGACTTTATCGATAAAAGATTCAAGTTGTTTGTCGACAAGAATCGAAATGGTTTTCATTTGTTCGGTATAAGAATTTTCAATTGATTTGTACTGAATATTGAAAACGGCAAGTGATATAATCAGAATCAATAATGATATAGCGCCTATTGAAAGAAAAGACAGCACGTGTGAAATGCGGGTTTTGTTTATGTTGAATTCGGGATCCAGTTTCGAGAAAATGCCTTCATTGACAAAAGGGTCAATCAGTTTTTCGGTGACGATATAATAGACTATTGTTGTTGCGATTGTATTGAAGATCATCACTGAATAGCAGTTGACCTGCTGGAGAAGTGTGGCGTTGGCGCTTTTTTGCAGATAAATGATTACAACCGGTGCCAGAATGAGCCATCTTACCATTCCGCTTATTGCGTGGCGCTTCGGAAGTGAAAACGCGCATTTGCGCGCTTTGAGATATTCGTCATCGGATATTTCTTCGCCTAGTTTTAATTTTGTATAGTAAGTGACAAGAGGTTTGAGTATTTTGCGGTTCGAAAAGACTGCAATCGTCAGAGCTGTAAAAGAAATGCCTGCAACGACGCCGAGAAAAGGCGCATAATTCCGGAGGCCGGTGATTTTAATGAAAATATATGCCGATACCGGAATCAGTATGAAATATGGAACACCCTGAGTAAAAAGTAAAAATTTTAAATAGAGTTTCCCGATTTTTTTTTGTGTCACCACTTTCTGCCTCCGAAGAACAATTCATCCGCGAAAATAAAGCGATATAGCGGCTTAACATCCTGTTCTTAACAAATAGGTGTTCTGTTTATTTTTATTGATATATTGCCAACGATACCTCAACTAAATCAGAAATCAAGTCATAAATTAAAATACGGCGTTTTTTTTAAACATAACGAGCGGAATGGTTGACTTTGGTTCAACACGTATGATTATTTATACAATATGGAGGATATATGGTAAGATTCAAATACAGATTCATAAATTTTGTTCTGACGTGCATTGTTATTTTAGCTGCTGATCTTTTAATAGTTTTAATCAATAAGAAAGTAATGTCGCTTGGAAAACTCGGAGACCGCCGCCTTATAGTTTTGGCTGGAATGATTTTCGTTCTCGCGATATTCTATTTTGTGGTTAAATGGGTCAGCCGTTTTTCAGAGTGGTTCGCCGAAAAATTTGTTCATGTTACAAGAGTTTATCTGGGAAGAGTTCTGGGTCTTTATATTTCTGTAGCAGTGCTTCTTCTTCTGATATTCGCGGGTTACTATTATGCGTGGTTTGATGTAAATCTTTTCGTAAATCCCGGGCTGTTGTTGAAATAATATATTATAAAATCCGGAGGTGAAATTTGAGATTCGTGGTCATGGGCAAAAAACCGCGGCACTCTCGTTTCGGGCGGCGTAACCTATGATGTTTATGAAAAAAAGGTTCATGGTGACGATTCCGGAGCTCATGCGAATAAGTGGTCGTATACCGCGTTTGTCGCGCGCACTGAAGTTTTGAAGGGTGTTTTTAACATCGATGAGTTCTTCAGTTTTATGATAAAAAACAATATGATGAAAGCGGATAACGATATCACCAATATTGATATCGGAAATGAAATCTGGTATGGAAAGGGAACTGTAAAAATGCGGAAGTATGAGATTTTAGTTAATTAAAGGGCGCCGCTGCGCGGGGCTTATCTCGCGAATATTGTCAGAAGAGTAATAACTGTTGCGATTATTGTGAAGCCTGCGCTTGTCATCCACATCATCATGGTGAATTTCTTGTTCACATCATCGAAACGCTTGTCAACTTGCTCAAAGCGGTTATCCATGTTTTTCTGCATCATTTCAAAACGTGTGTCCATGCTTTTCTGTATCATTTCAAAACGCTTGTTTACGTCATCAAAGCGCTTATCGACTGCAGCAAAACGTTCATCCATCTGTTTCTGCATTGACTCAAATCGAGAGTCCGTCTGCTTCTGCATCAATTCAAAGTGCTTGTCCATCTGTGCAAAACCGGACTGCATCGTTTCGTTCTGTTTCAGAATTATTTCGCGCTGGCTTCGAAGTTCTTCTTCTATGCGGGTCATCCGTTCGATGAGCTGAATGTCGTACGGGCGCAGTTGGACTACATTGCTTTTCGCGCCGAAGCGGTCGAAGTTTGATTCGATATACGAACCTATCTGTTCAAGCTGTTCTTTCGTAAATTCCATAACGACACTCATTTTCCACCTCAAAATATTGCGAATTTTGTCTTGTGTCAAGATTTTATCTAATGATATATACGGATTTCAGCCTCGCTTTTTTCAAAAAACTTACAAAAAGTGTATAAAAAATGCTGGAATTTGTGTAAGTTTTTGTTCGGAATGAACACTACATATTGAGTATTTTATGAAATTGAATTTCGCGCGCGTGATTGATTTAGATAGAGGTAAAATGAAAAGGGCTAAGAGTGTATTTTTAATTTTGCCGGTGATTTGTCTTATTTTTGCCGCGTGCGGCGGAAGCGCAATCGGCGACGCTTAGCAGTTTGAGCCGAATGAACCTCCCGTGATTCTTTCGATAAAGGCGGTTAATTTTGACGGAAGCGAAATATCCCAGCTCGACATCGAGCCTTATAAGCAATTCAAGCTCATCGTTGAAGCGGTTGACCCGGATAACAATCCTCTTGAATATAAATTCGATTCTGAATCAGGTACGTTTGCCGGAATTGTGAAAAATTCTGCCGGATGCACAGCTGTTTTTAAAACAGGAAGCGTCAAGGGCGGACAGAATATTGATCTTTGGGCAGGCATATCTGACGGAAAGGGCGCAATAATCCGCCAGTCGTATAATCTCGGCACTGGAAAAACCGGTCCCGCGATAAGTGCGATTTTTAATAAGACGATATTCAAACCTAATGAGTCGATAAAGCTTTCTGTTACAGCAAACTGCTCTGGATTTTTTCAGCTTAACTGCGATGGAAACGATAATTTTGATTTTGAAAAGGACATGTACCGTTATTCGTACAGTCCGAACAAGACGACTGATTTTATATTAGGCGGACCTGAATTTGCTTCATACGCGGACATTCAGCTTAAACCGAGAGCTGATGGAATATACGGCAATACGCCAAACTATAACATAGTTCTTGTTTTCCGCGACGGATTATTGCAGACCAGCAAATTTACTCAGAATATATGCGTGGACGGGACTCCTCCTGAAGTTATAAAAGACGGTTTTTCGCCTACCGGAACAGACATCAGCACTAATCCGGCAGTAACCGTGACTTTTGATGAGGAGATCGGATACGCGGACAGCTCATGCCTAAAGCTTTTGCCTGATGACGGAAAAGTGAAGCTTGTGAGTATTGATGGAAAAGTGGTTCGATTCGCTGTCAGCGGACTAAAAACTTCGACACCGTACACTGCAACTGTAAGCGGAATAAAGGACATCGCCGGGAACTTGATGGAAGACAGTGTACCTTATTCATTTACGACTATCAGCGGCAATCTTCAAATTATGGACACAGAAGAAAAAACAAAGTTTGCGGCATACCGCGGCTTCGAGGAATCTTCTGTAAATTTAAAAGCGTCTTTTAAAGGAAACGATATTGATATTGACCAAGTGGCATTATCTGTAGAGCCATCGTCAAACGGTGTCAGTGTCGATGGCATGGGTAAAGTAACAATAAATCCACGTGATTTAACGAATGAAAATGATGTAACAGTAAAGATTAAGGCTTATCAGTCATCAACTGAAGAAACAGCTTATTATACTATAACTGTCGAACCATGGTATCCGATATATTCTGAAACACGCTATACTGATCTGGAGATTATTACTAATAATCTAAACGGCAGATTTAGGCTGATGGAAGATATTAAAATTAAAATTAATGCTAATGGCGGTGATATCATTCCTACTATAGGTTCGTCTGATAAGCTGTTCACCGGGATATTTGATGGTGGTGATAAAACCTTGTCGAGTTTTAAAATAACAGCATCCGAGGAATTCGCGGGTTTATTTGCCGCCAATGCAGGCACGATAAAGAATCTTAAAGTCGATAATGCTTCGTTTGATAAAGATAATATCGATTATGTCGGAATAATATGCGGTCATAATGACGGTAATGGCAAAATAATAAACTGTCATGTTAAGAATTCTACTATAAATGCAAAAGTCCGTGTTGGTGGAATAACCGGATCTAATAATGGAGAGATTGACAGTTGTACTGTTACAGGCGGATCAATCACTGCGGAAAGTATAGTCGGCGGAATTGTCGGATATAATTTTGGAACAGTAAAGAATGCAATAACTACTTCCTTCTCTGATACCGAGGTTTCTGGAAGTGATCAGGTTGGCGGATTCGTAGGCAATTGGTCAAACGGCGAGATCGCTTCAGGCTGTTATTCCAAAGGAGAAGTCAGCGGAATAAATAATGTAGGCGGATTCGCGGGCTTAATACAAAATGATGAAGAAATAAGCGGATTGTATTCAACATCTAACGTAACTGGAATAAATTCCGGAAGTAATATCGGCGGATTTGCCGGCAGAGCGGTTATGAGTAAAAGGATGATAATCTGTCATTCGACAGGAACAGTCAATGCCGAACAATCCGATAATGTCGGCGGACTGATCGGTTCAGTCAAAAATTTTACTTTTGCTACAAGTTTAGGAAAATGCTACCATGAAACTGGTTCCGTAAGCGGAAAGACTAATGTAGGCGGATTGATCGGAAAATCTGAGGGAATAGAGCTATACAGCGGTTCTGGAAACGGAGATGAAACTTTTGCTGAATGTGATGTTACCGGTGAAGAAAATGTCGGCGGTCTGATAGGAGACTTTAACGGGAATACGAATCTTCGGGTTCTTGGCGAAGGAACGAATCAGGTTTATTCAAAGGGTACGGTAAAAGGAATTAAAAATGTCGGTGGTTTGATAGGTAATGCATTTAATAACCCCCGGATAATAAATTGTTATTCTGAAAGCGATGTATTATTGAAGGATGCAGCTTCCTCCGGTTCGCAGAATTTCGGAGGTCTTATTGGTCAAGTATCTGCTAATTCTAATCTATCAATTGATGAAACTACTTATAGTCGTGTTGAGAATTGTTATTCGGCAGGAAAAGTCGATGCCGGACAATCCAGTAATGTAGGCGGATTGATCGGAAAAGTTGAAGGCGGGGGAGATTATGAGTCTATACAAATTATAAATTCGGAATATAAACCGGGTGTCTCGGCTGTTGATACACAAGTTACGGGTAATCAATACGTCGGCGGTTTGATCGGTTATGTTAGTGGAATAAATATTTCTAATGCCGTAAAAGTCACCGATTGCCATGTCAGGCTGAAGAATGATGCAGTCACAGATGTAAAAGGTTCTGCTTATGTCGGCGGATTGATTGGGAATGTTAAGTGCGAAAGTAAACCGGATGCCGTAACCATCAGTCTTTGTTCTGCTATTGGAAATATTGAGGCGACTGAAACTGAAAGTTACGTGGGCGGATTGATCGGAAATTTTGAAGGAAATACTAATAGAGCCGGAAATAATATTTCCCAATGTTTCTCGGAAGGAACTGTTAAGGCATCATCTATATATGGCGGAGGTCTGATCGGATATGTCAGATACTGTAATATAATCAATTGCTATTCGAAGTCTGAAGTTATTGGCGATGGTCAAATTGGAGGACTTGTGGGTAATTTTGATTATTTAAAAATTGAAAATTGTTATGCTGTTGGAACGGTTCCTAAAAATCAATTTTGCGGTGGCCTTTTGGGTATAATAGGTTCTAATTTACTTAATAATGATATAATTAATTCTTTTAGAATAAGAAATAGTGGAAATCAGCAAAATGGTTTTGGCAATGGTGATTATGATTCCAATCAATTGAAAGGAATAGGTCCGTATTCGAATGTTTCTCCACAATGGGACATTTCTTTTCCTAATAGTGGTACTCCTAGAATCTGGCTGCTTGAAACAAATACAAACGGCGGTTTTCCGTATCTGAGGGAAAATCCTCCGCAATGATGGAGAGAATCCTCTCGTTTTGCCTTCAAGTCAGGCGGATTCCAAAGGCATTGCCTTTGGAATCCATTGTATTGTCCGGTCACCGGACTTGCAGCATAAGGCTTCAATGACTCCGAGTGTCGGAATACAATCAAAGGCTTCTTGCGATGCCTTTTGCTGCAACCTCCTGTTGCATATTGAAGGCATCGCTTTGCAGGGATCGTTCCTGCTTCCTTTGTAATCTGTTGTTTCGCATGGATCATGCGAAAATTTCAAAGGGTGTTTCACACCCTTTACCCGGTTTCTGTTACTTTCTTTTTGCAAAAAAAGAAAGTAACCAAAGAAAAGTTGCCGCTGCGCGGGGCTTGGCGCGCGAATTCCTCGCACCGGCTATGCCGGATGCTGCGGACGCGCGAGTTGTGTCCGACTGCGTCGGACGTTTCGGGGATTTTGCTCGGCATTCATCTTTTGCTGAATCATCATTGATATGCTGTTAGAGAATCCTCTCTCCCGGCCTCTCTCCTTTGCTAAAGGAGAGAGGAGTAAGAAGGGATACTATTCATAGGAATAGTTTATTGATTTAGTTTCGCCAACCCCTCTTTATCAAAGAGGGGTTGGGTAGTTTCCGCACGGAGGCGGAAACATTGCCCGAGAGAAAGACTCAGTCTTTTGCGGGAGACAGCAAGAATTACCTCAGAGATGTGTGCGAAAGAAATATTGATGTCAAATATCGAAACGGACATGGATGGACGTTGAGAAAAAGCAATTTTTTATTTATACAAATAGTAAAATCGCATGGAAGCGCAAACATTGCCCGCGAGAGGAGCTTTAGCTCCCAGCGGGAGACCGCAAGCATTACCTCAGAGATGTGTGCGAAAAGAATATTGATGTCAAATATCGAAACGGACATGGATGGACGTTGAGAAAAAGCAATTTTTTATTTATACAAATAGTAAAATCGCATGGAAGCGCAAACATTGCCCGCGAGGAAGACGAAGTCTTCAGCGGGACAGCGCAAGAATTACCTCAGAGATGTGTGCGAAAGGAATATTGATGTCAAATATCGAAACGGACATGGATGGACGTTGAGACAAAGTAATATTAAACTGATATCAAAAGTAAATTCAGGCTGGGTGAGGGAGCAAGAAAAAAATATCGTTTTTTACTATTGTTTGAATTTATATTTGTACATCATATAGTTTTCACTATACCAAGCAGTTTAAATGAAATTCTTGACAGAAGAGAGGTATTATATACAATACCATTATGAAAAGAGTAATTATTGACACAAATGTTATTCTTTCGGGATTGAGATCCTCTAAGGGGTCTTCTTATAAGCTCCTTTCTCTGATTCCTGAAAATAGATTTGAGATGCTTTTGTCAGTTCCTTTGGTTATGTAATATGAGGCGGTTCTATTAAAGCATTTGAAACTGTTGGGTCTTTCTAAAAATGATATTGATGATTTTATAGATTACTTATGCAAAACATCAATTCATCATAAGATCTATTACCTTTGGCGGCATTTTTTAAAAGATCCGTATGATGATCATATATTGGAACTTGCGGTTGCCGCTTCAGCTGATTTTATTATTACTTTCAACATAAAGGATTTTGACGGAACTGAAAACTTCGGGATTAGGGTGATTGAACCGGATGAATTCCTGAATATCATAGGAGAAAAATTATGAGTACTTTAAGCGTTAGGATTCCGGATTCTCTTCATAAAGAAATAAAGAAGTTATCAAAAAAAGATAATATTTCAATCAATCAGTTTATCGCAAGCGCTGTAACCGAAAAGATAACTGCTTTAGAAACTGCTGATTATCTTCAGGAAAGAGCTGAAAGAGGCGACTTAAAAAAGTATTCTGCGGTTTTAAATAAAGTAAAACCGGTTTAATTCTATCTCGCGAAAATTGAAAGAAGTGTTATAACTGTTGCAATGATTGTAAAGCCTGCAGTTATCATCCACATCATCATTGAAAACCTTTTGTTCACATCATCAAATCTTTTGTTCACATCATCAAATCTTTTGTTCACATCATCGAATCTTTTGTTCACATCATCGAATCTTTTGTTCACATCATCGAATCTTTTGTCGACTGCGGCGAATCGTTCGTCCATTTGCTTCTGCATGGATTCAAAACGCTTGTCCATCTGGGTGAATCCGAACTGCATCGTTTCGTTCTGTTTCAGTAGTATTTCGCGCTGGCTTCTTAGTTCTTCTTCGATGCGTGTCATCCGTTCGATGAGCTGTATGTCATAAGGACGCAGTTGGATTACATTGCTTTTCGCACCGAAGCGGTCGAAGTTTGATTCGATATACGAACCTATCTGTTCAAGCTGTTCTTTTGTAAATTCCATAACGGCACTCATTTTCCACCTCAATTTATTATCATTTCTGCCTTATGTCAAGGCTTTATCTGACAATATATACGTAATCCGACTGAACATTTTCTCAAAAAAGTTCAAAAAAAAGCTGGAAAAATTGTTAATTTCTATCAAAAGTATACACTACGTGATAAGAGCATCGGCTTGTGATTTCATATTTGTTTTTGAGGTTATTTTGAAGAAGCTGGGGATTGTATTTTTTGTTCTGCCTGTGTTTTGCCTGCTTATTTCCGCATGCGGCGGAAGCGCAATCGGGGATGCGCAGGAATTTTCGCCGAACGTGCCTCCTGCAATAATTTCAATAAAGGCTGTTAATTTAGACGGAAGCGAAATAACCCAGCTCGACATCGAGCCGTACAAGCAGTTCAAGCTTATCGTCGAAGCGGTTGATCCGGATAACAATCCGCTTGAATATAAATTCGATTCCGCGTCGGGCACGTTTGCCGGCATATTTTAAAATTCCGCCGGATGTACGGCTGTATTCAAGACCGGAGCTGTCAAGAGTAGACAGAATATTGATATTTGGGCGGGAGTTTCTGACGGAAACGGCGCAATTGTCCGCCAGTCGTATAATCTCGGCACGGGCAAATCGGGCCCCGCTATCACCGCGAGTCTTGAAAAGATCAGATTCAGACCGACGGATTCGGTGAAGCTTTCCGTGAGCGCAAACTGCTCAGGCTTCTTTCAGATGTACAGCAATGGAACAGGAGAGGAAGACTTTGACTTCGAAAAGGACATGTTCCGTTATTCATACAGCGAAAACAAGACAACTGATTTTGTATTGGCGGGTCCGAAAAGCACATCCAAAGCCGATATCTATCTGGACTCCAAGGCTGTATATGACAACACCACAAGCTATCAGTTAGTATTAGTTTTCCGCGACGGATTATTTCAGACCAGCAATTTTACCCAGAAGATATATGTTGATGAACAGAAGCCGGAAGTCAATGGTTTAAGCCCTGATAAAGATGCAAATCTGACTCAGACATTTGCCGTGACTTTCAGTGAAGAAATCGGATACGCGGACAGCTCATGCTTAAAACTCGATAAAGGCGGAAGCGTGAAGCTTCTGAGAATCAGCGGAAATATTGTTGAGTTTTCAGTAAGCGGACTCAAATCATTGACGCCGTACACTGCGACTATAAGCGGAATAAAGGACATCGCCGGAAATGAAATCCTTCCTGATTCGACTAAATCATTTATGACAAAGTATACAGGAAGCAGTGAATTTATCGTTTATGCTGAAAACGTAGGAATGTCCTATACTTCATACAGAGGATTCGAAGACAAAAAATTGACTCTGACTTCGAACCAAGGCGAAGAATTTACATGCGTATCGTCCGACTCTAGTATTGTTGAAGTTGATAGCAGTGATTCTAAAAAAATAACTGTAAAGACACATGATTATGCTTTGGCCGATAAAAATTTAAATACCGATAAAACTGTCACTGTTACCGCAATCAGAAGTAATGGCGAAAAAGCTGAATTCATTGTGACAATAAAACCCTGGTATCCGGTAACAAAGGCAAGAGAATTCGGCAGCGGCGGAATAATAGACCAGAATCTCAATGGAAGATTCAAGCTCGAAAATGATATTGATTTTAGTGCTTCTGATGTGACGGATGTTTTACCGATTGGTGAATTCGTGGAAGAAAATAATCCCCTAAATAAACCATTCACAGGAATCTTTGACGGAAATAGAAATAAATTTAAATTATCAAACATAACTATAAATGCATCAGCTTTATATAGAGGTCTTTTTGCTTATAACAAGGGTACTATTTCGAATCTTTTAGTGAATGGGGCAAAATTTGAGAATAATGAAAAAAGTTCACTCGGAATAATCTGCGCTGTTAATGAAGGTACTATATCAAATTGCGAATTGATGAATATAACAATCACTGCGTCATCTTAAGCAGGAGGAATCGCGGGTTATAATTTCGGTGTTGTAGATGCAAATGGCAAATTGATAGGCGGAATAATCAGTGAATGCAAGGTGACCGGCAATTCAAAAATAAGTGCTTCTGCTGGCTACTCTGGAGGTCTCATAGGTCATGTCATTGGAGGAGAGATTACTGCTTGCTCTTCTTCATGTAAAGTCTGGGGCGGTCAATCCTCAAAAAGTCTTGGTGGATTGATTGGCGAACTAAAATCTAAAAAAGGTTGCGGTACTACAATGTTGAGATGTACTTCATCCGGCGATATTTCAGTTGGCGGAGGCAGCTCTATTGGGGGGCTTATAGGTTATTTGGAAGCGGAAGATTCGGGTATAATCATTACGAAATGTTCTTCTGTTGGAAATGTTTTCTCCACTGGGACTGTATTAACTTCTTTCGGTGGATTAATTGGTAATCTTAATTCAGCGACAGTTGAAAATTGTTTTTCGACAGGTACCATTTTAAATGACGAGAATTCATTGATTAATGCTTATTATGTCGGCGGTTTAATCGGATATTGTACTGAAGGCACTATTACAGATTGTTATCATATAGAAGGAAAAGTCGGCGGGGAAAATGGCATTGGCGGTTTGATTGGTTTTGTAAATAATAAAGACTATTTCTCAAAAATTGAAAGATCATTTGCTTCAAACCTTAATGTAAACGGACAAACCAACGTCGGCGGACTGATAGGCAGATTTAATGAAGGTGCTACTAAAACTGTAACTGTCAGTCAATGCTTTGCGAATACGAGTGTAAATGGGTCAACTTATAATGTCGGTGGATTGATAGGTTTTATTTGTAATGCTTCTGTAACCGATTGCTATTCTGTTGGTAAAGTTGAAGGAAGTGAAAGCATTGGAGGATTGATTGGTTATGTTAATGACGGAAATAGTACTGTCTCATACTGTTATTCTGTTGCCACGGTCATTTCTAAAAGTTCCAAAAATTATGGTGAATTGATTGGATATATTAATTCGCCAACTGCAAATGGTTTTAAATGTGATAATTCATATTATTTAGAAGATGAAGTAAATTCAAGTTATGGACAGGGTAAAAGCAAAGAGCAGTTAAAAGATAGAACTACGTATACTGGTTGGAATATATTGGATACTAATACTTTAGGAACAAGATGGTGGATTGATTCTAAAATCGCTAATGCCATTAACGACGGTTTTCCGTATCTCGCAAACATTAAGTATCCGTAATAAAGATTAATTAAGGATCCTCTCGTTTTGTCCTCAAAAGCCGGACGGGCTCCAAAGGTGATGCCCGCGAGGCGGGCAGACACAAAAGGTGCTATTCTTCCGAGTGTCGTAGAGCAACACAAGGCTGCGCCTTATGTATCCGAGTTTCGCATGGATCATGCGAGAATTTCAAAGGGACGAGGAGCTCAGTCGCCGCTCCTCATCCCTTTGATATCCCATTCCTGGCTCTTGTCGCGCGAATTCCTCGCACCGGCTTTGCCGGATGCTGCGGACGCGCGAGTTGAGTCCGACTGCGTCGGACGTTTCGGGGATTTTGCTCGGCATTCGTCTTTTGCTGAATCATCATTGATATGCTCTTAGAGAATCCTCTCTCCCGGCCTCTCTCCTTTGATAAAGGAGAGAGGAGAAAGAATGGATGCCATTCATAAGAAATAGTTTATTGATTTAGTTTCGCAAACCCCTCTTTATCAAAGAGGGGTTGGGTAGTTTCCGCACGGAGGCGGAAACATTGCCCGAGAGAAAGACTCAGTCTTTTGCGGGAGACAGCAAGAATTACCTCAGAGATGTGTGCGAAAGAAATATTGATGTCAAATATCGAAACGGACATGGATGGACGTTGAGAAAGAGAAATAATCGATTGATATCAAAGACGAATTCAGGCTGGGTGAGGGCGCAAAACCGTATCAATTTTTACTGATATACAAAGTGTTTTTTGTACTTATTGTTGACGAATTGTTTCGTGTATATTACTATTATATACATGAATAATCCGATTGTCTTTGATTCCCTTACGGGATTTGACTGGGATGAAGGAAATATTTCTAAGAATTGGAACAGCCATAAGGTTTCTGCCGGCGAATCTGAAGAAGTATTTTTTAATGAACCTTTCTTTGTTTTTGACGATGATATACATTCTCTTTCTGAGAAAAGATTTTTCATTCTTGGAGAAACAAATGCCGGCAGAGAGTTATTCATTGTTTTTACCGTGAGAAAAAATAGGATACGTGTTATTTCTTCTCGTGACATGCACAGGAAGGAAAGGAGAGAGTATGAAAAACTTAAAGCAAATTCCTGATTTTAAAAATGAAGCTGAAGAATTTGATTTCTGGTCAAAAAATGATGCTTCCGATTTTTTTAGCATCGCTGAGGCTAAACGTGTTAACTTCAAAAACCTGAAGCCCTCTACTCAGAGTATTTCTATCAGATTACCGGAATCTCTTTTGGAAAGAATAAAAGTGATCGCTAATAAAAACGATGTTCCTTATCAGTCTCTCATTAAGATGTATTTGTCTGAACGGGTAAATGAAGAATTGATTAAAAATTAAAGTCGGCTATCTTTCTATCTCGCGAATATTGTAAGCAGTGTTATAACTGTCGCGATGATTGTAAAGCCTGCGCTTGTCATCCACATCATCATGGTGAATTTCCTGTTCACATCATCGAAGCGCTTATCGACTTGTTCAAAGCGGTTGTCCATGTTTTTCTGTATCAATTCAAAGCGTGTGTCCATACTTTTCTGCATCATTTCAAAACGCTTGTCGACAGAACTAAAACGTTCATCCATCTGTTTCTGCATGGACTCAAAGCGTTTGTCCATCTGGGTGAAACCGAACTGCATCGTTTCGTTCTGTTTCAGTATTATTTCTCGCTGGCTTCTGAGTTCTTCTTCGATGCGGGTCATGCGTTCTATGAGCTGAATGTCGTAAGGACGCAGCTGCACTACATTGCTTTTCGCGCCGAAACGGTCGAAGTTTGATTCGATGTATGAACCGATCTGTTCAAGCTGTTCTTTCGTAAATTCCATAATGACACTCATTTGCTGCCTCAAAATATTATCATTTACGCCTTATGTCAAGGTTTTATCTAACAATATATACGTAATCCGGCTGAGCTTTTTCGGTAAGAATTATAGAATATATGTAAATAATGCAATTTTACTCCATGCATTAAATTTTCGGAATCATTTATAGGCGGTCGATCGCGCAATGTTTTGGTTTTTTAATATTCACTTGACTTCATGTTTGGTTTTGCTTTAATTGATTTATGTGGGAAATTGAACGGACTGATGAAATTGCGCTTTGGATTATGAGTCTTGATGAAGATGCCCGTCAGGCAGTTTTGAAAAGTTTGCTGATTTTGCGTGAAATCGGTCCGAATCTCGGCAGGCCGTATGTTGATAGTCTTAAACAGAGCCGCTATCAAAACATGAAAGAGTTAAGAATTCAGAACAAACTTAGAGTATATCGCATACTGTTTATTTTCGATCCAAAAAGAAAAGCTGTTCTGTTAATAGGCGGAGATAAAAGAGGAAAAAAAGATTTTTATAGTATAATGATTCCAGCAGCTGAAAAGTTATATGATAAATACCTTAAAAAAAGGGGCATAGATGAAAACAAAAAAAAATAGCATTATAGATGAAATATCATCATCTTTACCTGAGAAAAAAATAAGAAAAGCCTATGCTGAAGCAGAGAAAGCCATATTGCAGATTCGTTTGTCTGAAATAAGAGAGAAAAGAGGAATTAGGCAGGAAGATCTTAAAACATTTTCTCAGTCAGGTGTTTCAAAACTTGAATCAAGAAAGGATATGAAAATATCTACGCTGATCGAATATCTGGATAATCTCGGTCTTGGGATTGAAATAAAAGCATATCCGAAGAATAATAAAAATAAATCAGAAAAAGAGATACTGATATTGAAGGCATAGTATTACCTCAGGCAGTTAATATCCCATCTATTATAAAGTTATTATTTTATTGACAGGCGTTTCTTTTCTGCATGGATGATTTCATTTGTGATGACATGGAGGCTTTATGAGCGATCTTTCAACAACCGCGTATTGCGGACTATTCTGCGAAACATGTTCCGTTTATATATTTTCCCGCACAAATGAAAACGCGCTTGAGGCACTGGCCTCCAAATTCGGCATGACGAAAGAAGAGATGCGCTGTAAAGGATGCCGTTCGGATAAGCTTAGCGTTTACTGCGAAAAATGTTCATTTACGGCCTGTGCTTCACAAAAAGGAATTTTGAACTGCGAAGACTGCGCCGAATTTCCATGCGATAAACTTAAAGAATTTCAAAAGCAGATGCCTCACCGTGCTGAACTCTTTGAATCGGCAGAATGCAGAAAGAATCTCGGCATAGACAAATGGAAAGAAAAGATCGCCGCAGATTATTCATGTGAAAAATGCGGAAACGTCAATTCGCCGTATTTCGTCAAATGTGCAAAATGCGGAAATATGCCGTCGAGCCCGTTTTTTGAAAGGCATTCGGCAGAAATAAAGAAACACCTCAAAATTGACTGATTTCTTTATCAATACTCCGCAAATTATCCATAAAAAGTTCTTGCCAATAGTGCTTACCCTAATAGAAGGAAGGGTAATACTGTTTGGGAGAATTTATGTTTGATAAAGCCAATCTTTTGTTTGAAATAGGTTCTGAAGAAATTCCTGCCGGATACATACCTCCGGCGCTTGAAAATATTAAAAAAATGATGTCGGATAAGCTTTCAACCGCAAGAATTGATTTTTCTGTGATTGAAGTTTATGCGACTCCGAGACGTATTACCGCTGTTCTCTGCGGCGTTTCGGACACACAGAGAGACGAGATTCTTGAGCTGAAGGGACCTTCCGCTGACAGAGGATATTCTGAAGACGGCAAACCGACTCCGGCTCTTCTAGGTTTTCTCAAAGGAAACGATGTAGAAGAAAAAGATCTTGAGATTCAGGAAACCCCGAAAGGTAAATATTATTTCGCCAAAAAGAAAATGAAAAGCGGAAAGACCGAAGAAATTCTTCCGGAGCTTCTTTCTTCTGTTATCAAAGAACTTCCTTTTCCGAAAAAGATGAAGTGGGGAACTAAGCAGATAGGTTATCCGCGTCCGATAAGATACATTCTCACTCTTTTCAATGATAAGGTTCTTGCCTTCGATGTTGACGGAATAGTTTCTTCAAATTTGACGCGCGGTCATTATGTTCAGTCGGGTTCCATGATTGAAATTAAAAAGATTTCCGAATATAAATCGAAGCTCAAAGACGCAGGTGTTTTTCTCGATCAGAACGAAAGACGCGAAATGATTAAGGCTGAACTTGCTTCAGCGGCAAAGAAAGCCGGCGGTGTTTTGGTAGATGACGAAGAACTTGTTTCCATTGTAACATACCTTGTGGAAAAACCCCATGCGGTAGTCTGCGAGTTCAATTCCGATTATCTCAAAATTCCTGACATAGTTCTCATTACCGAAATGCGCGAGCATCAGAAATATTTTGCCGTGAGATCGGAAGACGGCAAGCTCACAAATAAATTCCTCGTTGTTTCGAATAATCCCGCGACATCATTCGTCAAAGACGGAAACGAGCGCGTCATCAGGGCGCGTTTTTCAGACGCGGAATTCTTTTTCAACGAAGACAGAAAGCACAAACTTGAAAGCAAAATTGAATCACTGAAAACCGTTCTCTTTCATAAAGAGCTCGGTTCTATATATGACAAAGTCGAAAGAGTAAGAAAGACAGCTTCGGTTATTTCAAAACAGCTCAAACTCGATGCTGCTGTTTGTTCCAAAATCGACCGGGCGGTGCTTCTTTCGAAGGCTGATCTCAACACTTCGATGGTCATGGAATTTACATCGCTTCAGGGAAAGATGGGCCGCATTTACGCGCTTATGGACGGCGAGGATCAGCTCGTTGCTGACGCGATTGAGGATCATTACCGTCCGCGTTTTCAGGGCGATGCGGTTCCTTCATCTATTGTATCTGTTGTTCTTTCATCCGCAGAAAAAATCGACAATATCATGGGTTCTTATTCAGTCGGAAATATTCCTAAGGGTTCACAGGATCCCTATGCTTTGCGCCGTCAGGCGAACGCGGTTGCCGACCTTTTCATAAAGAACCGCCTGAACGCCGATATCGCGCTTATTCTTGATGAATGCGCTTCAATGTACAAAGACGGAAAAAATCTTGTTTCCAAGGTTCTTGAATTCTTTTCTGCCCGTGTAAATACAATATTTGCGGATGCAGGTTTCGCTCATGACGAAATCGACGCGTGTCTTTCTCTCGGTGAATATGATTACTACGATTTGTTTCTCCGTGCCGGTGTTTTGAATAAATTCCGCAAAGCTGAAGATTTCTCCGCAATGCTTCTAGGTTTCAAGCGTATTAATAACATTTATAATTCGTTCAGAAGCAAGAATGAGAATTATACTCTTGATCTAAACGAAAAACTTTTCTCGGCGGATGCCGAAAAAAATCTTCATTCGTTTTTTGTGTCGAAGAAGGACGCCATTGATTCGGCAATCGCTTCAAAAAATTACGATGCGGTTTTTTCTGTTTTAACAGAAGCGAAATCCCATATCGATAAATTCTTTGATGATGTAATGGTTATGGATAAAGACACGGCTCTCAGAGATAACCGTCTCGCGCTATTGGAGTCAATTGTATTAAGATTCAGGGGATTGATTGATTTTTCAAAGATTTCCGATTGAGGTATAAATGCTCGATTCTGCACTGAGTTCTTATGAACAGGCAAGGAAGCTCGCTAAAGCTTCTTACATGGAAAATGTTTCGGCCGGTAGATCAGGCTATCTTCCTTCGCTCGACGGTATTCTCGGCAATGCCGAAGTTGCGAGCGAAGTAAACATCGGAATCATAGAAGTTCCGCTCAAAAAAGTTGTCGGAACTTATTCCCATTCGCGTGCGAGCGCATTTTCAGCAAATTTCATGCCTCTTGCGCCGATTGATTCCGAATTCAGCGGAAAATGGAAATCACTTTATTCCGCTCATCTGACGGAAGGAATACGCGACTATATAATCGCCTATGAATATCTCAACTGGTTCTATGTCAAAGAAGGCAATAAACGCGTCAGCATTCTGAAATATTTTGACGCTGCATCAGTCACTGCTGAAGTACGCCGTCTTATACCGAAGAAAGACGATTCTGATTTAACCAACAGAATTTATTATGAGTTTCTTGATTTCAACCGCATAACGGGAGTTTCTTCTGTTTGGTTTACCGTCGACGGCGGTTTTTCGCGACTGCTCGAACACATGGAATCATATACCGGCAAGCTGATTCCTTCGCTGACGAAATACGAATCATACATGATTAACTGTTTCAATCCGTTCCGTTCTATTTATCACGCGAACGGAGGCGGACGCCTTAAGATTACTACCGGCGACGCTTTTGTCAAATTCCTTGAAGTTTACGGCGATGATAATCTTATAGATTCTGACGACTCAGGGCGAATAAAAAAATTCATTGATGAGCTTGAGAACATGGAGTCTCATCCTCTGAAAATCGTTACCGAGCCGGTTAAAGATTCCGGCAAAAAAATATTCAATCCGTTTAATTTTGTTACACCGCGCAAGGACAGCATCAAGGCCGCATTCGTATACGCGAAAAATATTAATGATTCGGGATGGACTTACGCGCATGAACTCGGAAGGCTTCATGTGGCGAATGCTTTCGGGGACAATGTACTTCTTGATTTTGCAGATTCAGTTCCGGAAAATATTGACGCTTATGATACTATAAAAAAACTCGCAGAAGAAGGCAATGAGCTTATATTTACGACATCACCGACGTTTTTGAATCCGACTCTGAAGGCGGCCCTTGAATATCCGAAAGTGAAATTCTTCAACTGTTCGGAAGCTAATTCGTATAAGAATGTCGTAACGTTTTTCGGACGTATTCATGAACCGCGTTATCTGATGGGCATCATTGCAGGTTCATTGACCCGCACCAATAAGATCGGTTACATTGCCAGATGTCCGCTTCCTGAAGTAATAGAATCAGTAAACGCTTTTGCTCTCGGAGTAAAACTCGTTAATCCATATGCCGAAGTTCTTATCAAGTGGATGAATAAGAATGAATATACCGGTTTCAATCCTGAGCTTACCGGAGAACTTCTCGTTGAAGGCGTCGATATTATAAACGGCGATTCGCTTCCTGTTCCGGGCGACCGCGGAAAGACATGCGGACTTTTTTCGACTGCCTATGATCAGAACGCCGGAAGATTTATTCCTTCGTGTCAATATGCTATTCCGATATGGCATTGGGGAATATTTTATGAAAAGGTAGTGCGTGCGGTCTTGAACGGCACATGGGGTTCTGTCTTTGAATCGGCCGGAGCAAGCGTCAGACCGGTTAATTTCTGGTGGGGAATGGATTCGGGTCTTGTTGATATTTTTTATTCACTTACTCATGTTCCGCGCGAAACACAGAGGCTTATTGACTTCTTTAAAAAGATGATAATGCAGAATGAATATTCTATTTTCAACGGGCCTATTTATGATCAGAAAGGAGAACTCAGGGTTTCAGAAGGTCAACTCGCTACTTTTGATCAGATATTCAACATGGACTGGCTGTGCGACAACATTTCCGGAACCATAGATGACGGATATGTTTCTGATTAAAATTCGAGAAGCTGGTATTCGTAGCTGTTAATTATCTTTGTGTTATTTTTTGTGATTGAGCGCTCGGTGTCTCCGTAATTGAGATGCTGATGTCCGTGAAAATGATATGCGGGTTGATATGTTTCTATAAGTTTCGTAAAACACTTAAAGCCCGTATGGCAGAGGTCTTTGCCGTCACCGAGTCCGAAAGCAGGCGCGTGCGACACGAAAATATCAACTCCTTTGTTGAATAGAATATACGGCTTTAGCTTCAAAAGCCTCCTGCTCATTTCAGATTCCGTATATTGGTGATTTCTGCTGTTGTAGAACTGGCTTCCGCCAAGCCCCATTATTCTTAAACCCTTATATTTTATGAATTTGCCGTCAATCGAATCGCATCCTTCAGGCGGAATGGTTTTATAAAGCGTGTCGTGATTTCCGTGAACGTAAAAAAGAGGGACATTTGTTATCGTAACAAGGAAACTTAGAAATTCGGGTTTTAAATCGCCGGTAGAAATTATAAAATCCAAACCGGAAAATCTGTCATAATCGTAGTGTTCCCATATGTACTGCGATTCTTTGTCGCCGACTAATAATATTTTCATTTCATATTCCGGTGACATATTTTTCCTTCAACCGGCGCTATTTCGTCAACACATTAATTCTATTTCGCAAGTGTGATTGTTAATCGTTTTGTGTTTATGTAAATATTTCATTCTGCGGATACTCAGTTCCGGCAACTGTTCTGTTAATGCGGACGATTTTTTCTATTTTTGCAATATCGACCTTGAAAGCGTTCGCGGGGCAAATAACCGCACAGTGATAGCAATAAGCGCATTCTGATGAGATTCTGCTTACATTCCCGCTGATTTTTATTGCACCATCAGGGCATTCTCTGATGCATCTTCCGCACTTATTGCATTTTGATTCATCAAAAGAAATATTCTGCCGGCGCAGAAAACCTATTATTTTTCCGAACGGATAAATGATTTTTATTACTTTTTTCTGATAAGCGAGGATTGACTTCGTTTTGCTGAAGCTGATAGGTGAAAAATTCTTTGAATTAAGTCTTTTAAAGAAATCTTCGAGTACAAGTCTGGTTTCATTGTCCGGGTATCCGTCAGTCTTCCAGAAATGCGGCGCTGTTATTTTTGCCGCCCCGCAAAGAGGTATATTGTTTTTTTTCAGTATACGTGAAATATTAAGGAGAGCTTTTCCGGATGTTACACCTCCATAGGTAACAAGAGCGAAACCGGATTTAATATTAGAATGGCTGAGGATACCTGAAAGATTCTCTTTCAGGTATCTGTCGAGCGTTTTGAATATTCTCAGATGATAAACAGGCGAAGCTATTCCGATAAGATCAGCATTTTTAATCAGCACTGCTGCAGATTCGCACTTTACTTCAGGCTTTGAAATGTCAAGAGCAATGAAGTCGTGCCCGTTATTTTGAAAAATACTGCCGAGAAAATTTACTGCTTTTTTAGTCGTTCCGTTTGGAGAAATGTATAATACAACTGTTTTCATTATAACTTTCTACTTCTCCTTTATTGTGTAAGTAAGTGATCCCGAAACGGAAATTATCCTCATGAATTTCATCGCCGGTGATGTTATATAACTATTGATGTATTCTTTATTTTCCCATTCATAATGTCCTTGAAGAGTGTTCGTTTTTCTGCACATGTAGAATTTTTTTGAAATGAATCCCGGAAATCCGGCGTAAAAAGGTGTACTAAGTACAGGAAGAATATATCTTTGAAAAAAAGATAATTTATTAACGCGGAAGCGGATGTTCAGTTTTGATTTGGATGGAAAAATCTCTTTATCCGGAATTGAAACTTTTAAAAAATATAAATTACTGCTTTCTGTTTTCCTTGCAAAACTGTTATTTATAAATCTTATACTGATTTTTCCTGAAAAAAACAAAAAGTGATATTTGATGAATGATTTTATAAGTTTCATGCGGCTTCCTATTTTTCTTCCTTTATGCCGTTTATTATTATTCTGAAAGCATCAGAAATTCTTGATTTTTTTTCATGAGGTTTGTAATCGCTTTTTAGGTAATAAAGAATTATCGATTGAAAAGACTCGTAAACTACTTCGGCGTTAATATTCTTTTTCAGTTCATTAATGAGAATTCCCTCATTGATAAAACCAATTATACTTCTGTTTATTTCTTTTCTTCGGCTGATTATATTTGTTTCAATGGAAGGAAAATCTTTGAAAACACAGGAGAAAGATTCGGAGTATACGGCATTTAATAAATCCAGATAAACGTCTGAAGCTTTTTCCAGTCTTGATGAAAAATCATCATCAGAATTGAGAATGCCGAATAAACGGGATTGGACATCTTTTATATGTTCCATAATTGATTCTTGAATAACTTCTTCTTTTGACCCGATGATCCGGTATAATGTGTTTTTCGCAAGTCCGACTCGTGCGGACAAATCGTCCATGTTCCAGCCTTTGGTTCCTTTTGTGAATATGATTTCGCCGACATGCCGAAGAATTTGTTTTTTGATATTTTCATTGTCGTATTTTATTAGTGTGCTCATGTGAACTATGAAACAGCATATAGTGTATACTGTCAAGATGAAAGTAGTATAAAGTGCTTTTGTGTAATATGCCGCCCGTTAGGGCGGTTATTGAATTATTATTTTTTCAGTTCATTATCAAACGCTTTTGAAACACCGGCAAATCGAATGGAAAACGGCTTGTTATAAGATATTTTTCTCCTTTAGAATGTTTCGTTAATTACTATCTGGTCACGTGATTTCCGTGTTTTATTATGTCGATCCGGTGACTGTTCTTTGTCCGCAGAATATCCGACGAGAAGAATGTTCACCGGTTCATATTCAACAGGAATATTGAAGTTTTCTCTAATTGCGTCAGGCTTGAAGTATGTCATCCATAGACTGCCGAGTCCCAGGTCTGTTGCAGCGTGCATTATATGATCCGTTACAATTGAAGCGTCAATATCCGATGTGATTTTTCCGTCAAACGGGCGTTTCCATGCTTCTTTGATGTTCGCACATATTATAAATGCGGATGAAGCTCCGTATGTTTCCGCTCCCTTTGAAAGTTTTCTGATGCCTTCCTGCGTCTGAATTACTAATATGCGGTAGGGTTGAATATTTGCCGCTGTCGGTGAACATATTCCGGCTTCAATAATTGTGTCGATTTTCTCAGCTTCGACTTTTTTTTCGGCATACTTTCTTACTGAATAGCGTTTTTTTGCAATCTGAAGAAAATAGCTTTCTGAATTCTTTCTACCTGAAATTTCAATTCCTGAATCCGAACTGCCGCAGCAGCTGCTTTTTCCGTGTGACATTTGTACCTCCTAGTGTAAAAATATATATTACAGTTAGATGTGATATTATCCCGGTGCATGCAGTCCGGCACACTAACAGTAATCCAAAATGTTACAGTTTGCGGCAAAAAAATTACATTTGCTGCATCTTATCCAGAACTTTCTGTAAAGAGTAATCTTCGAGATAGTCCTGAAATTTCTCATCGGCATCGGACAAAATGATGTCCAAGACTTTTTCTATATTTACTCCTATTTTACAGGAAGGACAGCACGAATGACATTTTGCCTTCATTAGATCATCATGGGTTAAAGTATAAATATCTTTCAAAGTTACCTTTTCAATATTGCATGATATGAAAAATCCGCCTCCTGCGCCTTCTTTTGATTCAATGTATCCGGCGTTTTTCATCTTCGATAAGACTTTTCGAATGCGCACGGGGTGAACCTTGAGCATGGATGAAAGTGTTGAACTTGTTAAGCAGGCGTCTTTATCTGCTGCAAGCAGCAATATTGAATGCAGACCCAATGCGAAATCACTATTGATCATTAAGTGTTACAAATATTGTTACAGTTAATTTGTCAAGCACTTGCAGAAAAATGTTTGACTCATTTTCGCGATTTCAGTGATACTTAAAAAATATTAACCAATGTTTAAAGAGGTGTTTGTTGAAAGTTGGTTTGCTCGGTTTCGGAAGAACAGGCAGAATGGTAGCTCAGGAAATTATTTCAGATGATGAATGTAACCTATTGTGGGTTGCTCGAAAGTCGGCTGAAGCTCTTGGCGATTATGTCGGCGAAATGTTCGGATTTTACCGTAAAGAGGGTGAGATAATATCGAAGCAGAATATTCTCAGAGATGGATTTTTTCCTGATAATTCAGTAGATGTTGTAATAGATTTCTCTTCTCAGTTTGCCGTAAAATATTATCCGGAATTCGCAAAGCACGGAATAAAAATCGTATCGGCGATATCACACTATTCAAAACATGAGCTTGAAGTGATAAAAAAGGTCAGCCGTAAGACTGCTGTTCTTTATTCGCCGAATATAACCATCGGTATAAATCTGATCATGGTTATGGCTAAGATGCTTAAAGAAATTATTCCATTCGCGGATATTGATATAATTGAAGAACATTTTAAAAATAAGAAAGGTCCGTCGGGTACAGCTGAACGAATCGCTGAATCTCTCGATTTGAATCCCGATAAAGTAAAAAGCATCCGTTCGGGCGGAATTGTCGGAAACCATGAAATTCTTTTCGGATTACCGAATCAGGTTCTGAGACTCTGCCACGAAACATACAGTCGCGCCGCTTTTGCTCTTGGCGCGATTCACGCCGCGAAATGGATTTCGGATAAATCTGAAGGACTATATTCGATGGAAAGTCTGATTAACGAAAAAATAAAATCACATATTAATAAAGAAGAGGTATAGAGAAAAGATGAAAAATATATTGAGAATTGCCGGTTTGATTGCCGCGGGGGTTATGATTGCCTTTGCTGTTATGATGAAAGAAAAAAATAATGTAAGCGTAGTTCTTTTTCTTGTGAGTTTTTCTATAGTTGCGTTTGTCTTAAAAAGCTTTCAAAAAGGAGTTGATGCTCCTAAGTAAATTATTGCAGTAGATATGTGAATCTTTTTGATATCATAGAAAAAACCGATTACATGCTGTTGATGTTTGTCAGGGATAATCTGTCGTCACTAGTCTGCGACAGATTATTTGTTTATATTTCGCGTGCCGGAAACAGTGCGTTCCTATGGATGGTTTCGGCGGTTATATTTCTTTTTTTTAAAAAGACCCGTCCCGCGGCCTTTTTGACGGTATTTGTTTTCGTTTTTGAACTTTTATTCTTTGAAGTAATAATCAAGAATGCATTTGCGCGCCCGCGTCCGTTCGTTGAATATGGAGTGAATATAATAATTCAGCCGCCGTCTTCATTTTCATTTCCGTCCGGACATGCATTATCTTCTTTTTCTTCTGCTGTAATTTTTTATCATTTCATAGGCCGTAAAGCACTTCCGTTTATTCTGATGGCGCTGCTGATAAGTTTTTCGAGAATATATCTATTAGTTCATTATCCGTCTGATGTTGCGGCAGGCGCGCTTTTCGGAATTCTGACTGCATACGGTGCAGTCAGAATTTACGAACATCTAGTCATCTCTTCCGGAAAGAAGCCCCAGACGGATTAAATAATAGAGAAGGGTTACTATCGCGGATGCTGCAGCGGCAACATATGTCATTGCGGCGGCGCTGAGAACCTTTTCTACACCGCCGATTTCGTTGGGTCCTACAATGCTGTATCTTCTTACGAGCTCTTTCGCTCTTGAAGAAGCATTAAATTCTACCGGAAGTGTTATCAGCTGAAAGAAAACGACCGCGCTGAAGAGTATTATGCCGAGCTGCATTAGTCCTGCAGAATTCATTATCATTCCGAGAAATATAATTATGTAAGAGCCCCATGATCCGATGCTTGCCATAGGTACGACTGCCGATCGTATTGCGAGAGGTGAATATTTTTCGGCATGCTGAAGAGCGTGACCTGTTTCGTGAGCTGCTACTCCGATTGAAGCTATAGAGTTTGAATTATAAACGTCGGGAGAAAGTCTGACTTCCTTCGCCTTCGGATCGTAATGATCTGAGAGGAATCCGCTGGATTTAACGACTTTAACGTGTGCAAGTCCGTTAGCTCTCAAAATATACTCCGCCGTGTCCTTTCCTGTCATGCCTGAAGAAGCCGGAATTTTTGAATATTTTGAGAAACTGCTTTTAACTTTCACCGATGCCCACATTGAAAACAAAAGCACCGGAAGTATCATTGCGATGTATAGAGGATCAATGCCAAACATAAAAACTCCTTTTTAATTTCTTATGAGAATAATATAACAAGAAAAAGCATATTTGAAAAGAATTTTACCATGTAATTATGTAAGTGCATGAATCCGCTCCTTTTTTTCTCGAAGGACTAGTTGAGTCTGTTGTTACTCTTATTCTGTCTCCTTTTACTTTGAACTTATTTGCCGCAGATTCGATTATTCCCTTGTCAAAATCACTTGGGTAAGGATTATCGCATACCATGGTAATTCTTTTTTCAGAATCTTGTCTGAAAGCATAGTGCCCGATTCCTTCGAGCATTGATCCGTTTTGCGGATCGAACATTATTCTGCCCTGAATTCTATGGTTCATGTGATAGGCTATATCAATTGATGAAAGTGCGGTTTCAATTGAGTTAACCTGCGGAGGCCAGTCTGCGTTTTCCGGGATTTGTCTCCCAATCTCCATGAGAGTATATTCTCCGACATTCTCGGCGATTTCTTTGAACGCATCGAGCCATGACTGCTGTAAATACCAGTCATTTTCTTTCGGGGAGGAAATCCCTTTTGATTCAAGAATTTCAAGTGCGATTTCTCTGAAAGTATCCATTCCCGCAACAATCGAAAGAACAGTCTGTCCGTTGACTTCAACATCGTGAGAAAGAGCTGTGAATTGTGCCATATATACCCCTTGATATTATTCGAAATCTGAAAGTTTGTTCATGTTGTCAAAAATTTTATGAATAAGATCGCGGCTTTTCAAGGTGGCGCGTTCGATACTTATTCCCACATTTTTAAGCGCTTTAATGCTGTCCACCATTCCGTCTGCTGACCGTGTGAGATTTTTTGCATCTTCGCTGATGCGGTTTACTTCCTGTGCTACGTTTTGTGTTTCGGATGATATCACGGCTGTGCTTTCATTCTGCTGAAATATGGCTCCTGTTGTGTTTGATATTTCTCTTTTTACGTCATTGATAATGGAATAAATCGATTTAACTTTTTCAACTGTATCAGATGATGTTGTGCGCATAAGATTGATGTTGGTGTTGATTCCGGTCAGTGAATTATTTGTTTGTCCGGCGAGTTCGTTTACTTCTGCCGCAACTATCGCAAAGCCTTTTCCGAGGTTACCCGCGCGTGCAGCTTCAATTGTAGCGTTGAGCGCCAGCATTTTTGTCTGATCGGAAATGTCCATAATCATCGTAACAATTCTTTCTATTGAACCGCTTGCTTCCTGGAGACGGTGTACAAGGCTGATTGTTTCATCGGTTGAAGTTACGGCATTTTTAGTTATAGATTCTGCATTTTCTGAAATGACGGATATGTTTTCGTTTGTTGCGGTAAGTTCTTCCGTGGCTGCGGCTAAGCTCGAAATACTTTCATAGGTCTTGCCTGTGCTTTGTGATACGAGAGCGATGCTGTTATTTATTATTTCAACATCAGATATGATATTTCCTATTTTTGAATTTAATGTCCGGAGAAAAAAGAAATATTGTTCTGTTACCGCAGCCAGACCGTTTAATGCCGGGCGTATTTCTTCGAAGCAGTCTTCAATTTCATTCCTGTGTTTGGTGCATTTGTCGCCATGCGATTTTTTGATTTTTTCGAAAATTTTGTGCAGAGGGTGGAAATCTCTTTTTGCTGATTCTTCATCACTGAGAACTTCGGTTAATTTTTCGGTAAGTCCGTTTGACATTTTTTTGAGGCATATGACCGTAATGATAAATGCAGTTAGTACAGATACTGCCGCAGCAATAAATAACATATTTTCAGGAATCAAATGAAAGGAGAAAAAAACAGCATTAAGAAAAACTGCTGTGATTGTGAAGACGGCGGCCCCTGCTTTTTTTACAGGATCATATTTTTTAAATCTGGCAGAAATGTGTAAGACAACGGCAGCGGCAATTGAGATGAATGGAACTGACAGGTATGCAGTCATAAAACCTCTTTATGAAAAAATGTATTCCACCGTGAATTTGTTTTTATGATTGTTCAATTTATTTTTTGAATCAGATGAAAAATAATTGATTAGTTTTTATTTTTAATTTAAATGTAGCTTAAAGTTTTAAATTTCCAAAGGTGATACGGTAAATATATGAAAAAGATCCTGTTTGCTGTTTCAATTGTTTTTTCTGTGTTTTTGTCTGCGGATGATTTTTCTTACCGCGGAATATTTCTCGGTATGAATAAATCTGATCTGCTCAGGGAGGTTGACGGACTTCCGTATATTGAGACTTCGGATAAGATAGTCATCGGCAATTATCATGATTCTTCAGTACTTGTAACTGTGACCGGAAATAAAGTTTCAGATTTTACGGTGAAAACTGATTCTGAGGATGATAAAAATGAATTTATCCGCCTTATAGCAGAATTATCTGCGAAATTCGGTAAACCTTTCTATCTTGATTCTAAAAAGTTTAAGGCGCTCTTTGCAAAAGACGGTAAATTCGTATCTTTGCGTATTAACAAAAAGTCTTCAGGTTTTACAAGATTTATAGGTTTCGGATATTCCAAAGAATGCTATAGTATTAAAAGTGTTCTTGAAGACTAAAAGATGATATATAATTCATAAAAATATCGCATAATTCTTGAATAATGTGAAAAATATCACACTAATTTCTTGACCGTTTAACCCCTCTTCGATAATTTGTCGATGGAGTTCAATATGGAAAGTGATATTAAGACTGTGATTTCTGTATGCATGGGCAGTTCCTGTTTTTCAAGAGGAAACAACGAAAGTATCGAATTGATAAAAAAATATATATCGGATTACAATCTTTCCGAAAGAGTCATTCTCAAAGGAAATTTATGTCATGCCAATTGTTCACTCGGCCCCAATATGTCTATCGGAGACAACATGTATCAGGGGATTTTGCCTGAAAATATTTATGATATAATGAAGTCGGCTTTTCCTTCTGAGAGGAAAGAGTGAATACTCAGAGTCCTGTTTATACGCAGAAAACCGAATGTCAGGACTGCTATAAATGCGTTAGAGTATGTGAGTTTAAGGCAATTAAAATTGAAGACGGTCATGCAATCGTTATAACCGAAGCATGTGTTTACTGCGGACGCTGTGTCGAGGTTTGTCCGGCCGGAGCTAAACGCGTCCGAAATGATCTTGTACGCCTCAAGTATATGATATCATCAGGACGTAAGCTGATTGCGAGTGTTGCGCCTTCTTATATAGCATGTATTTCTTCTCCGGCTCAAAATGCCTTCATTAATTCATTCGCACGCAGCGGATTTATCGGAGTCAGTGAAACGGCTCTCGGTGCGCAATCCGTCAGTTCAGCGATAAAAGACAGTATCAGGCAGGGCGAAATAAATATTACAACCTGCTGTCCGGTAGTGGTGGAGATTATACGAAAATATTATTCACATCTGGTTCCGCTGCTTACTCCGGTTATGTCTCCGGCACTGGCTCATGCTAAACAACTAAAAGATTCTTTCGGATCAGATTGTGAAGTAGTGTTTGTCGGACCCTGTATTGCGAAAAAAATTGAAGCAGACAGAAATCCGTCGCTCATCTCCATTTCAGTTTCATTTGATGAGGCCGTTAGCCTTTTCGGTGACCTTAAAGAAGAGGAATCCGCTGATTTTATTACAGATAAAGCAGGTGCCGGAAACTATTATCCCGTTGAAGGCGGAATGATACGAACGGTATCTGATGCAAGACATGCCGATAACTGCTACATGGCATTTTCGGGAGTAGATGAGGTTCGCGGAGTTCTCGACAGCATCGGCGGAATTGAAAAATGTAAAACGCTTGTTCTCGAACTTATGGCCTGCCGCGGAGGATGCATCAATGGACCTCTGGCCGGAAAAAACAAATCCTTTCTTTCAAAACGGATGAATGTTTTACAGAAAGCATTCGAGCGTGAAAATATAGCGGCGTCAGTATTCAAGGATATCACTGCCGGATGGGATAAGAGCTGTGTTAACACCAATGTCTATCGCGAAGAAGATATTGCTGCCGTTTTGAAAACTACCGGAAAATCCCGTGAAGATCAACAGCTTAATTGCGGAGGCTGCGGATATGATTCCTGCCGCGATTTTGCCAAAGCTATAATTGATAAAAAAGCCGAAAGATCGATGTGTGTTACCTATATGCGCCGTCTTGCCCAGAAAAAGGCGAATGCACTAATTAAGTCAATGCCTTCCGGTGTTGTAATTGCCGATGATTCTCTATCTGTTATCGAGTGTAATCTGAATTTCGCGAGGCTTTTTATAGAACAGGCCGACACCATGTTTAACGCTCGTCCGGGTCTAGAAGGAGCGAATCTTTCAAAAATACTTCCGGCAAATATATGTTCCATTTTTTTAAATGTTATACGTACCGGAAATGATTTCTTTGAAAAAGATATCCGTGTTGAAAACAAGTTCTATCATTGCAGCATTTTTCTTATTGAGAAAGGTCATGTCGCCGGAGGAATTTTTCAGGATATCACGAGTCCGATGATGAGAAAGAAGAATGTCATTGATAAAGCCGAAAATGTAATAAATAGAAACCTTCAGACTGTTCAGACTATTGCCGCTCTGCTCGGCGAGAATGCCGCAAGTACGGAAGTTCTTCTGAATTCAATAATTGAATCATTTAATGCGTCCGAGATGAGAGAGGACGAAGATGAATGAAGCATCTCTTTTTTTCGAAGTTGATTATTATCAGATAAATAAAAGCGGCATGAGCGTCGCGGGCGATGTTTTTCTATCGACACGCTCGGATGACGGAAGCATAGTTACGGTTTTAGCCGATGGTCTCGGAAGCGGAATCAAAGCGAATGTTCTCGCTACACTGACTGCGAAGATGGCGTCTGTATTTGTTCTAAACAGCATGGATATACGTAAAAGCGCTGAAATCATAATAGATACGCTTCCGGTATGTTCAGAAAGAAAAATCGGTTACTCGACTTTTACAGTTGCAAGGATTGAACCTGACGGAAACGTTCATATAATTGAATATGATAATCCCGGGTTTATTTTTCTTTCAACAAGCGGAGCAAAAAAAATAAACTGTGAGCGCATCGATATTAAAAGTTCGCCAGTCAAAAAAAATTTTATAAATTACTATACTCTGCGTCTTGAAAGGGGAGACCGTTTGGTATTTTTTTCTGACGGCGTAACTCAAGCGGGCATGGGCTGCGCTTCAACTCCGCTTGGATGGGGAAGTTTTAATACTTGCGGGTATATCGAAAATCTCGTTAAAACCGATCCGGGTATAGGCGCCGGTAAACTTTCCCGCAGTGTTGTCTCACAGGCTCTTGCCCATGATATTTATAAGGCTCATGATGATATTACCTGTGAAGTAATTTGCTGCCGTGAGCCGAGAAAACTGTTATTGGTCACAGGCCCTTCGATGCATCCTGAAAAAGACCGTGAAATGTCCGAAAGAATTCGTGACTTTAAAGGGTGCAGAATAATCTGCGGAGGAACAACTTCTCAGATTGTTTCGCGTGAACTCGAAATGGATGTTGAAGTTGATATTTCCAAAATTTCAAAGGATATTCCGCCGAAATCGATAATTAAAGGAATTGATCTTGTTACAGAAGGTATTTTAACATTGTGCCGTATTGCTGAACTGCTTGAAAGCGGAAAATTCAGAAATTCTGATGAAGCTAACGCTGCGACGGAGGCAATTGCCATTATGATGAATAATGATATCATTTATTTTCTGGTTGGCACAAGAATTAATGAAGCTCATCAGGATCCGAGCATGCCGCGTGAAATTGAAATAAGAAGAAATATTATAAAAAAAATAATTTATAATCTTGAAAATAAATATTTAAAAAAGACAGAATTGCAGTTTATCTGAAGGAGGAAAAATGGAAAAGATTAAAATTACTATCTGCACGGGAACTGCGTGTTATGTTTTGGGCGGTGCCGCTCTTCTCGAACTCGAAGATTTTCTTCCGGATGAACTTAAGTTTAAAGTTGAAGTAGTCGGATCAGCCTGCCTTGGGATGTGTAAAAACGCTTTGCCGGATTCAAAACCGCCTTTTGTAAAAGTTGACAATGAAGTAATTCATTCGGCTACTGTTCAAAAAATAATTTCATATATTTCTCAGAGGTAATATGTTTGTCGATAACAGAATGACATATCTAAAAAGAGAGGTTATGGCTGCTGTTGCTTCTCTTTTTTTTGGAAATAAGCTGAAAGAAGAAATTAACCGTATTCCTACAAGAATAATTCCGCGCAATTCCGTGTCTCACCGCTGTTGTGTCGAAAAAGACCGTGAGATAATCAGACAGAGGGTAATTGCCTCACTTGGTTTCGGACTTGAGGATGAAAAGCTTGTAGATGAAAGTCTGCTCTCGGATTTTGCAGAAAAAGCGCTCGATAGAGTTTCTCCGGATAAACAGATACTTTCATTTATTGACGAAGCATGTAAGGCTTGCGTCAGGGTTAATTATTATGTAACGGAAGTCTGCCGTAATTGTGTTGCCAAACCGTGCATAACAAATTGTCCAAAAGGTGCTATTTCAAGCGATGAAAAAAAAGCTAATATTGACGGAATGAAATGCGTTAACTGCGGACTTTGCCTGAAAATGTGTCCCTATCACGCGATCGTATATGTTCCTGTTCCTTGTGAAGAGGCGTGTCCGGCAGGAGCAATCAGCAAGAATGCTTCAGGCAAGGAGGAAATAGATTATAATAAATGTATTCATTGCGGCAAGTGTATTAGAGCCTGTCCTTTCGGGGCAGTCGTCGAAAAAAGTCAGATTATCGAAGTATTAAAATCTTTAACAGGTTCAGGTAAAACAACTGCGCTGATTGCGCCTGCCATTGCAGGACAGTTTCCATTTTCAATGAAACAGCTTTCAGCAGGACTTCGTGAGATAGGTTTTGATTATGTTGTAGAAGTCGCTCTCGGCGCTGATGTAACTGCGCATACAGAGGCGGAAGAATTTATAGAGCGCATGGATTCCGGAGACAGTATGATGGGAACAAGCTGCTGTCCGGCTTATGTAGAAGCTGTAAAAAAACATGCCAGTGCATTTGAGAAGTATGTTTCGCATGCAAAAACTCCTATGTCATATACAGCGTCGATGACACGCGAAAAATTTCCCGATGCGGTCAATGTATTTATCGGTCCGTGCATTGCGAAACGCCATGAAGGCTTGAGTGATGATAATGTTGATTATGTACTAACATTTGAAGAGCTCGGCGCACTTTTTATTGCGAAAGGAATTGATGTTTCGTCATGCGCTGAATCGGATTTTGATTTAGGGCATGCTTCGCCTCAAGGACGGAATTTTCCGGTAAGCGGGGGTGTCGCTGCCGCAGTAAAAAAAATTCTGCAAGACGAGGGCAGAGAATCAGAATTAACTCCGGTATATATCAACGGTTTCAATAAAAAGAGCATAAATCTTCTGAATATATATGCATCCGGGAAATCTCCGGGAAATTTAATTGAAGTGATGAGCTGTGAAGGCGGCTGTATCTGCGGACCCGGCGTTATTGCAAATCCGAAATTTGCGGCAAATAAACTTAAAGAATATGTTGACAGCAAAGAGGTCTGATAAAAATAGAGTATATATACTTAATAAAGTAATAGCTCTATGATGTTTCGGGGATAAAATGCGCTTTTTATATATACTGTCTCTTGTTTTTCTGTTTTCATGTTCTCAAAGTGATTTATGGAAAGAACTTACAAGAAATCCGGATATTTTACCGCCGGTTATTTCAATGGTTTCTCCTCGTGACGGAGAGACGGAAGTATCTATATCAAAAATGTCCGTAAAAGTTCAGTTTTCTGAACAAATGAATGCATCTTCAGTGAATAAAGAAACTTTTTATATAATGGACTCTTTTGGTTCAAAAATCGAATGTGCTGTTTCGGATTTTTCCGGATCGATTATTTTTAAAGCATCTCCGGTTTCTGATCTTTCGCTAAACAGCATTTATACGGTTTTTATTTCAAAAGAAGTTTGCGATATTTCCGGCAATAAAATGAAAAAGGATTATTCCTTTTCATTTACTACCGCTGTTACTGCTCCGCCCGCAGATTCAATATCGCCTCAAGTTACTATAAAAACGGGCGGGGCTCTTCTGACGAGCGGAAAAACCATATCTTCATCTTCTGTAATTATCATAGAGATAATCGAGAAGGAGTTGAGTTCCAAGGATTATGTAACAGGCAATACGGTTATTTCAGCAGGAAAATATTCGGTTCAGGAAACATTTGATCTTGCTAATGATAAGTTGACAATTACCATAACACCGGATCCATCGCTTAATTTAGGAAATAATCTTATTTTCCGTATCACTGCATCAGATTCATCCGGTAATGTTTCTACAACAAGTATAACAATAAATGTTACTGCGGCCGCTTCTAATAAAGTATATGTAAATTCATCGGCGGGTGATGATTCAAATCCCGGAACTGATGTTTATCCCGTCAAAAGCATTTCAGCCGCTATTAATCTTTTAAACAAGAGTGATGAATGTTTTATTTATCTTACTTCAGGCAATTACAATGAATCAGTTGCGGTTTCCGGTTTCAATAACGGAATCACAATCTCCGGAGGTTGGCCGAATGATTTTGGTACGGTGAATCAATTTAATTCAAAATCGATTATTTCGGGTTTGGACAGCGGAATATCGGTTAGTAATTGCTCAGATGTAAAATTATCAGGTCTTGCAGTTGTTACCAATGTCGGCACATATATTTCAGGAAGTGTTTATTCTAATATAACTGTTGCAGGAACATCTTCGTTTGAGATTAATTGCTGTGATCTGCAGGGAATCAATACGCCAAATTCAGAATATAAAGACGCTACTGGATTATTGATTAATTATATTTCTAATGTCAAAATTATCAACAGTAAAATCCGAACTAATTATGAGCGTAATAAATCATATTCAGATTCTGGAATTTTTAAGGGAATAGAAATCAAAGGTAATTCCGGAGGCAGCGAAGTTAGTGTTATAAATTCTCAGGTAGCTACAGGTGATTCTAATTATGCTTTAGGAACTTCGGTTTATTGCCTTTTTTATGATGGAGCCAGTTCTAATGATAAATTGTATATAGTTAATAATACTTTTGATCTTAGAGGCGGATCTGTTATGCAGTGTGTATATTTCGAGAATTCGTCTGACGGGGCTTACTATTATGACTGTAATTTTGCTCTTGGGCGGTTTAGCTCACCATTAGACTATGTTGTACTTTTATCTGATCCGAATATGAAATTTAAAAGTTATTACGGCAATATATCACTAACAAACTTTGCAAATCATAATAATTCAACTACTATTAATAATCCGGCATGTGCATTTCATAATGATTCTGGAAATGATTATGAAAATGACTTTATCCTATATTCTGCATTTGATTATTGTCCTAAAAGTACTTTGGGGCATTCAATTAATGAGGGATTCACAAATTGTATTGATGGTAAACCGTATCAAAATATGTTTCCAAAAAACACCTCAAATGATTATTGTGATATGAATGGGGATGCCCGCAGTACCTCAGGTTGGTGGGAAGTTGGAGCCTTTAAGTGATATTGATATTTTCTACAAATTAATTCACTTACCTGCGAGCCGAAGAAGAAGATAATAAACAGAAATGAAAAAATAAAGTGCCGCGAAGGTTTGTTCGTAAACGAGCAAGCCGGTTGCGGATAAAATAAATACTCCTGTCAGAAGAATGAACGGCGGAAAGTTAATCTTTGAAGGTTTGCAGATAGTCATCATTCCGAAAATCAGAAAAGAGAATGCTGCCGTTATGAATTTTTCTGCTTCCGGTTTTGCGGATATGCTGCCGGAAATCAGAAGATAAGCACCGAATGCCATTCCCGCGGCTGAAAAAATAATATAGGGAAGCGTGCTTACGGTTTCTGACGCGCGCAGATATTTTTTAATTGAAACAGCTATGAATACCGAAAGTGATACGATATAGATAGTTTCTCCAAGCGGAAAAGCTATAAATGATTTTTCCAAAAGAATGAGACCCATGAGAAAGAACCATGCTGAAAAAATCAGTTCCGTTCTTTCTGAAGTTTTCATTCTTTCTTTGACTATTTTTTCTATGTCTGCAAATGAGTTTTTACGTGCTGATTTCATTTTGTTTTCCGTATTTTGTTTTTAAACTGGTTAATCGTGTCAATGTGGCTGTTGAGCTCCTGCAGGCCCTTCTCGGTTATTTTGTAAAAAGAACGCGGTTTTTTGCTGATAAATTCCTTTCGGGATGAAAGGAAACCGGCAGTCTCAAGTTTTGAAAGGTTTACGCTAAGGTTTCCGTCAGAGGCAGAAAGCTCTTTTTTTAGGAAGTTAAAATCAACTTCCTCATACATCGCTAGAACCGTCATAATAAAAAAACGCAGTTCTGATGTGAAAATGTGGTTCAGTTCATATTTCTTTTTTTCTGGACTCATATGTGCTCCATAATCCCGGGAGAAAAAATCCCGACATGAACTGTACCGAAAATATAATCACTTCCGTGTTGTTGTCCGGCTGTTTGAAATATATGCCGGTGAAAAGATAAACCATTGCACCGGCTAAAAACGGAAGGCTTCTAAGATAAGCCGAGGTAATAAGAAGCCCCATAAACATTTCTATTGAGATGAAAGGCAGTATGTATTTCGGCGGATATAATTCCATGACTATGGGAAGTACGAAAAAGAAAAGTATTGTTGAAAGGGCGAGAAATGCCCATATTCCGCTTATAATCAAAGACTGTTTGAAAACAAACCCATGTTTTTTGATACAATATTTTGTGAATGCCTGCTGAACAATAACGCCTGTGATTGTCGAAAAAAACCATAGACTATAAATACCTGTCAGGTAGACGATGTTGCAGGTTAACGTAAGCCATATTCCCCAGAATGCGAAATACTTGCCTGTAGAATCATATTCTTTTTTTCTTTTAGAATAACCGGATGTTATTGTTGCCAGTTTTTTACTTTTATTCATAAGTAAACTTTGTAATATAAAGTATATTTGTCCAGAAATTTTTAAAGCATATTCCAATAGCTTGACATTTAGGTTGATGAAGAATAAAAGAGAAGGGGTGTTTCAATGAATCGCAAAAAGGACATACTAAAATCAATTATAGTTGGAGATGCTCTTGGTTCAGTCTTTCACGGGTTAAGTGAAGGACATATAAGAGCTAATTTTACTTCAGATGAAATTTATCCTGATCCTATAAAGGCATTGAAAAAAAATGAATCGCTATGGAGAAAGCCGGCTCTTTATACCAGCGTCTCTCAGCTTTCAGTTATAGCGGCTGTTCTTTCATCCTCGCGCAGAATTTCACCGGATTCTTTTTATCAGGCATTGCGATCATCTCAGGCAAGCTCTATGCTTCCATGGGGATGTTTCCGCCACCCTGACAGGGTATTTCAGGTATTTATAGAGTCGCAATCGGCAAAATTGCCGTTACCGGAATTTCAATCTCTGACGGTGCCGGTTATAGCGTTTGCCGGTGCATGCTATTATCCGGCGAAAATTTCATTTAATGATATCATAGAATTTGTCATTTCCTTTACGAAAGATGTTCCGACTGTTTGTTCGGCGCTTATTCTTTCTAATATCGCAGGCAAAGACTGTAAGTCTGCCGTAAACGCTCTTGCCGAATCTTCTGAATATCTTCTGGGATGCAAGGATTTATATCCCCGCTTTTTTTCAGCCGGAATAAATCCTGATAAGGCGGAGAATTCATTATCGCTGTTCAGCGAAATATTTGCAAAAGTTTTAGGAAAAGACTATCAGACTGCTGAGAAATATTTATCTGAAAAGATTTCAAAAATAACTTCTCAGAATATTACACGCGCTACCGTCGAAAATGTTTATTCATCGACTGCGATTGCCGCCGTAATTGCGGATTCGAATGATTCATTTGCTGCAAATGCCGCGGCTCATAAGGGAGGATTTTCAACACAGATAGCATCTCTTTGCGGTTTGTTTTCGGCTCTCCGCGGTTTTCCGGCTGATGATGAGTATTTTGATAAACTTATAAATAAAAAACGCATGGCTGAAATAATCAGTCAGCTGGATTCCGGAAAAATAAAATCAGCATTTCAGTTTATTGAAGAATTTCTGTCAGATGAATATCCTCTGACAGTCAAAGAGAATGAAGAATTTCAGAGAAAGACCAAAAATAAGGAAACATCTAAAGCATCTGACAGCAAAAAACGTCAGACTGAAGAAGAGCGTTTGAGCAGACATGTCGTTGAAAGCTGGACAAAGCTCGACAGGGCGAAATACAAAAAAGAAAAAAAACGGAACTCCGATTACGATGATTATTCGTAATCGGGCGTAAATCCTGCTTCTATAGTTTTCCGGACTTTCTCTGCAACCGCATTGAGATCTGCCGCTGAAGTTTCTGTTACGTTAACAGGCGGATGAATTACAGCTTTCACTTTGCCGTAATGAACAAAAATAGATCTCGGCGGAATGATTTTTTCTGAACCGGATATCGAAACCGGGAGGATCGGAAGACCGAGTTCGGAAGCAAAATGAAAAGCTCCTTTTTTAAACGGACCTATTTCATTTCCGTGAAAGCGTGTTCCTTCTGGAAAAAAGCCTACACAAGTTCCTTTTGTAAGTCTTTTTTTGGCTTCACCGATGCTTGCTATTGCTTTTTTTGAATTTTTTCTGTCTATACCCATGTTTCCGAGTCTTTTCATTATAAATCCGAATACCGGAATTTTAAGCAGTTCGGATTTCATAACCCATAAAATATCGGCGTTGAGTGATGCCCATAGAATTATCGGATCTGCATTGCTTTTATGATTTGCAACTACAACATAAGATTTTGTTCTGTCATAATTTTCAATGCCTTCCGTGATGATCGTCATTCTCATCATGAAAGCGGTAAAATTATTATACAAAAGGATAATTTTTCTTCCGCGTTTTTCACCTAAAAATATCGATGAAAAAAACGACACAAATGTCATAAAAACGAATCCGATCGGAAATATTGTATAAAGAAACGGTCTGTATAGAAAATATAGCAATCTCATGTTTAACTCCGTATCAAAACAATCATCATTGAACTGGGATTCTTGCAAGGATTTTTTGGAAGATATACTAAAGTAAAAAAGACCGGTCTTTCGACCGGTCTTATCGGGGTTGACGAGGCTCGAACTCGCGACCTCATACGTGACAGGCATGCGCTCTAACCAACTGAGCTACAACCCCGTTTATATGAACAAACTATTTCAGGGTGAGTTTTTGTCAATTAAAATCATAAGGTGAATCAAAATATTTTTTCTGTTCTCATTCTTTTTCGCTGAGACGCTGTTTTAAAGCGCTTTCATTGATTGGAAGAGGAAAATTGACATCCTTTTCGCTTTCAAGCTGATTATCACGGACTTCTTCTTTCCATTTGTTTCTTTCAGCTTCGATTTTTTTTGCAATACGGTCAACTGCTGTTTTAATGTCAGTATCCTGCGGATCAAGCAGAAACGCCTGTTTGTAATACATCTCGGCTTTGAGAAGATCTCCTATATTTTCATAACAGAATCCGGTAAAGAAAATCGTTTTTGTTTCCTGATTGTTGAGTTCAATTGCTTTTAACAGATACTCAAGAGCTTTCTGATATTCTCCGCGCGACATCAGCAGAATTCCCATCTGATAATTAACAAGATTATTTGTCGGATTGATATCCAGGGCTTTGGAGAAGTAAATAAAGGCGGAATCGATATCCTGAACGGTAATTGCAATCAGTCCCAGTTTGCAGTTAGCGTCAAAATTTCTTTCATTAAGAACGAGAACCGCTTTGTAAAGATTTCTGGCATCTTCCCATTTTTTTTCTTTTTCAAATAATTCCGCTTCTTTTATATAGATTTTTTCTTTGGCTGCAAGAGTGTTTTCGAGATAAACTGAAAATATCTCATAGCCGAGCTGAAATTTCTTTAAAGAAAACAACAGCTGCATCTCTTTATCGAATTCAAAAGCTGACTCGTATTTTTCGGCTTCTTTCAGCGGCAAAAGAATATCATTGTGCTTGATTAGTTTTTGTGAAAGATATTGCTGAAGTTCCGCTTCAGAAATCATTGCGTTGTAAGATGCGTTATTTGAGAAATAAAAAGAATATAATGAATCGGTAAACATGTCTCCGCGCTCGGAACTTTCATCGGGAACAATGTTTTGGTCTTTAAGGTTCACGCTCATCATTTTTGATAGAAAGTGTACATCTTCATAAAAAAGTTTTTCGGCATCAATTGCCGCTGAAAGTTTCTGAAGGGATTTGTTGCCGAAGAAAAGGCTGTCCTTTGAATCCGATGCCATAATTAAAACGGAATCCTGCGAAACAAAGACGCTGTGATTGGAAAAGAGTTTTCCGAGAATTCCGTAGATTGAGCATCTTTCGCGTGCATATTCCTTTGTAGAAGGAATGAGGACGGCGTAGATACCGTTTGCATTTATTTTCGTTTTTATAAGCGAAATTACAGGAAGAGAAAACCTGTAGCGGCTTTCGGTTATATCGAAAAGGTTGGGAATATCCAGAATAAGATCAAAACGGTCCTTTTCAGTTGCAAGCTTGAAAAGCAGATCGCCGGTTTTAACTGCCGGACCGCTCAATCCTGAGACCGGAGGACGGTTGAAATCTACAAACCGTCCGGGAACATAACTGAAAATTCTTCCTTCCCGGAAATAGCTGAACGATTTTATTCCGAAAAACTGAGAGCTACCTGAAAGAATGAGAGTTTTTTCACCGCTTGAAATTATGTGTGCCGCTAGGACTGCACGCTCCATTGATGTACGTGCGTATCCGCTGGTTTTGATTACAATTTTTCCGTTTGAACTTACAACAGATTCACCCGGTGCTTCGGGTCTGAACAAATCAGCGTTTGAATGTTTTAGAATTAATTCTGATCCGAAAGGCATCGCAAATTTTTTATGAAGAAAAATGAAAGTCGGAATAAGGATGATGAGAATAACGAAAAAAAGAACCTTCTTGTATTCCGGCATTTTTTTCTGGGCAATATAAATTCCCGGAAGAACTATGTTAAAAGCTGCTACGATGTAAAAAAGCAGAAAGTATGAAAAAGTAGTAAACGGTATGAACATGATAGATGAAAAAATACATGCAGGAAGAGCGAAGAATGATGTTCCTATGATGTGATGGGCTCTGGATTGATCAGAACTCTTAAGTATCGATTTAAGAGAATGACAAAGCGTGAATCCGAAAAGGAGTCCAAGGGGTACAAAAAAGAATAACGATTTGGAAACAGGAATTTCGCTTCCGAAGCGGCTTATCAATATAAAAAATATGAAAAAGAAAACAGGGTAGAGTATTTCAGAATAAATATACCATGACCTTAACCTTGCAAATGAAGAAAGTGCGTATCCGGTTAATATTGATAGTACGGAAGTGCTGAGAAAAATGAATGCCGATGTTGTGCTTTCTCCGTAATAACGCATAAATGCAAGTGCGCCGAGAAAAAGATATATTGCTATTGATGAGAAATTCAGAAAATTAAAAAATATTTCATCCTTGTCAGGTTCAGATTGCGGATTTTCTCCTGCAAAAACATCTTTTGCGAAGATATCTTCAGGCTGATATTTCAGGGAAATGAATATTGCCGGAAGAATTGATAATCCGAGAAATGAGACTGCTGCAAGTTTTGAAGCCGATAATGGAATAAAATGATAAATAAGAATGCCTGAAGCAAGTCCGAAAATGAAAAAGCCCATGTAGGTATGAGCGCCTTTTTTTTCATCAAAAAATTTTCCGCATGAAGCTTTGAGAAAATAATTGTTTTTGATACCGAGAAAAAACGGAACTGAAAGAGCTGCTGCCGCGTATAGAACCGGGCTGAATATAAATCTGCTGAGCACGGCTTCTGTTTTTGTTCCACCGGACTGACAGTAGAAATAAAAAGCAAAAGCAGATGCCGCAAGAAATAATATTTCATTAACAAGAAAAAGAATGCGGGTTGACTGAATTTTTCTGAAAATGATGCGCCCGCAGAATTTTCCGAGAAGATGGGCTATCAGTCCGCCCGCGATTACTATTTCAAAGACGTTTGCATAAGGGAATATCTGGCTGTAGACGGAAGAGAGTTTCATCATTAAAAAGGATGCTGCGGTCATTGAAAAAAATATGTTAAGATATATAAGTTTTCTTTGATAATTTTGGATATAATTGTACTGTTTGATCTCGCTCATGAACGGGAAACCTCTGGTTCGGATTTTCTGATTATGTTTTTCAATATAATAACCGACATTTTTAGTCTGTTACAATATAAAACAAGACATTTTCTTTAAGTTTTTAGAAAAACTGCCTGCTTCGGCGTTTAATCCTTTTTTATCCGTTAAATCAACAGAAAATCTTCTTTTGATTCATTTTATGTTATAATGAATAATCAATTACCGGTTTATCTTCTAAGGCTTTCCGCAGTATAAATTAAAACTTATGTTATTTGCTTAAAACTGAATAAAGAGTTTGAGCCATTTTTCTGCCGCTAAGAGGTTTTTTTAAGAATGAATCGATTTTCAATGCCTTCATCTTCGTCTCGACGTCGGTATCAATATATCCTGAGCACAAGATAAAAGGAATTTCGGGCCGTATATTTCTGATTATTTCAGCAAGATCAAATCCGGTATAACGGGGCATTGTGTAGTCCGAGATTACTGCATCAAAAAAGAGAGGTTTTTCCCTGAAGAGAGATAATGCTTTTTCGGGATCGCTGAATCCGAATGCGCTGTAACCGAAATTTTTCAGCAGAGAAGAGCCTGTTCTTACAAGATTTTCTTCATCATCTATAAGCAGTATATTTCCGGTTCCTCTAAAAAGCCCTGTTTCATCGGTAAAATCCTCTTTTTCCATGTTTTCTTCAACTGTAGGAATATAAATCGAAAAAACAGTTCCTTTTCCTTCTTTGCTTTTAACGCAGATTACACCTTTCAGCGATCGGATTATGCCGTGGACTACGGAAAGACCAAGGCCTGTTCCTTCTCCCTGCGGTTTTGTAGTGAAAAAAGGTTCGAATATACGGTCGATAGTTACATCAGGAATTCCGTTTCCGGTGTCTGTAATTTTAATTTCAATATGTTTCCCTTCCTGAAGCGGTTCACATCCGAACTGTGTAGCGGAAGTGATTTCAATATCATCAAGGGAAATTTCTAGTGAGCCTCCTTTGTCTTTCATGGCATATCCGGCGTTTGTACACAGGTTCATCATTATCTGGTGAAGCTGAGTTTTGTCGGCAAGAATTGATGATTCGCTGTTAAGTTTTTTGTGTATCTCAATAGTTGAGGGAAGCGACGCCCGGATGAGTTTTAATGCGTCCTCTATTACGTCTTTTGGTCTAATCGGCTGTTTTGCGTGTTCCATCTGCCTGCTGAAGACTAGGATGTGGTTTATAAGGTCTTTTGCGCGTTCTGCCGCGGATATTGTCTCCTGAAGATAGCTTTTAATTTCCTCCTTATTGTCAAGTGATGATAAGGAAAGTTCGATATAGCCGAAGATTGCCCCCAGTATATTGTTGAAGTCATGGGCAATTCCTCCGGCAAGCGTTCCGATTGCTTCCATCTTCTGGCTCTGCCTCAGTTGATTTTCCATTGCAACTTCTTTTGTCCTGTCGCCTGCAATCGCGAGATACGCATTTATTTTTTGAGAATCATCACGAACCGGTGTTACCTTCAGATTTATTGTATAAGAACTGCTGTCTTTTTTCGTTCCGTGAATTACCGAATTCCATGTTCCGCCCGATTTGAGTTTTTCCCAGATTTCGTCTGTTTCAATATCGCTGTTTTTGAGATCAAAAACCGAATCCTTTAAATCATTTGCGGATTCACCGCTTATTTCCGATGCCGCCGGATTGGCAAAACTGATTTTGCGGTCAGGATTGATTATGAAAATAGCGTCCGCCGCCTGATTGATCGCCTGATTGAGTGTTGCCAGAATATTCTGTACCGGACTGCTGATTTTTCCGGACAGAAATAAAAGCAATAATCCTGAAATGAAAAGGCTTATTCCTGTCACGATTAAAATCAGATTGCGGTTAGAATAGGCTAGAGTCATCACTTCATGTTTTGTCTGCGTGACGCCGATGCTCCATCCTGCGATATGAACAGGTGTAAAGCCGACCAGTTTCCGTGCACCGTTGAAGAAATATTCACCTGTTCCTGTTTCCTTATTTATCATTCTTTTTGATATTCCTCGGACGTCTTTGTTTTCTTTTAATGTGTCGATTTTCAGAATAAATCTTTTTTCGGGGTGGGCGATTATTATTCCGTTCCGGTCTATCATGAAGCCGAAGCCGGTTTTTCCGAGTTCAAGCGATGAGATATAACGCAGAAGATAATCGGCCTTGACTACGCCGACTATGCCTCCGAGAAATTCTCCGCGTTCCGATAGAATCGGTGCGCAGATTCCAAAGACGGGGTAACCTGATACCAGAGAAAACTTTACTGATCCTATTGCCACTTTGCCTTTTTTTGCTTCCTGAAAATATTCTCTTGAAGAAAGCGATAATCCGATTCGGGCAGGATCAACTCCGTCAGCCCTTATTATTCCCTCGGAATCGACCATGGTGATTCCTTCATAGTCAGTACCTATTATTTTATCGAGATCGGAAAGAATTTTGGATATTTCATTATATTTTTTCTTTATAACAAGATTGTGCATGTTGGGATCTTCCGCCGTTTTTTTTAAAACGTTAAGATCTTTGTTTATTGCGGTTTCAACCATGCTTGAAAGACTTTTAGCGATCTGAATATTCTGGGTTTTGGATATCTCTTCCATTGCTTTTGAAGAGTTTCTGAAGATAATAGCGGCCGTTGTCACAAGAGGAACTATCGATATCAGGACTCCAACAAGAATTATTTTCAGCCGCAGTGATATTTGTCTGCTCTTCATGCGCTTTGCTCCTGCCGGATCCAATTGATCATTATTTATTCTATACGGATTTTCAGATTAAGTCAATTTATTTCATAGATCTGATTTTTATATAAAAACACATGAAAAAATATTAATTTTGATTCTTGACGGCGGTTTGAAGAGGAATATTTTCAGGTTTGGAGTTTATTATGAGTTTTGTTCATCTTCATGTTCACACAGATTACTCTGCACTTGACGGAGCGATTAAGGTTGATGAGCTGATTACTTCAGCCGTGAAATATAATATGAAAGCTGTGGCAGTTACTGACCATGGTAACATGGCGTGCGCAATTGATTTTTATAAAAAAGCCGTCAAAGCAGGAATAAAACCCATCATAGGACAGGAATTTTATATTGCTCCTAAATCGCGTTTTGAGAAAACAAAATCTGAAGATGAAGATGCGGCGTATCACCTGATACTTCTTGCGGAAAACTATGAAGGCTACAGAAATTTGATGGAGCTTTCTTCAATCGGATATACCAAAGGATATTACTATAAACCCAGGATAGACAGAGAATGCCTTGAAAAATTTTCAAAAAACCTTATCTGCGCAAGTGCCTGCATAGGCGGAGAGATTCCGCAGTTCATTCTTTCTAATAAAAAGGAAGAAGCGAAGAAAACCGCGCTTTACTACAAGGAGCTTTTCGGTCCGGGACGTTTTTATCTTGAGCTTCAGGATCATGGTCTCAAAGAACAGAAAATTGTTAACCGTGAATTAGCACTTCTTTCTAAAGAACTTGATATTCCGCTGATAGCTACAAATGACTGTCACTATCTTAACAAAGAAGATTCCTTCGCGCATGAGGTTCTTCTCTGTGTTCAGACGGGAAAAACCATCTCCGACGAAAAGCGTATGCGTTTTGACACCGAGGAGTTTTATTTTAAGACAAGTGAGGAGATGGCTTCACTTTTTTCTGAATATCCTGATTCAATTTATAATACCGTAAAAATCGCGGAGAAGATAAACATCGAGCTACCTCTCGATAAGCCGGTTCTTCCTGTTTTTGAGGTTCCGGCAGGGCATACTCTTAACAGCTATATGAAGGAAATCGTTGAGAAGGGTGCACATAAAAAATTCGGCGAGAATATCCCGGATAATGTGCGCGAGAGAATCGACTATGAGCTCGGCGTAATTTTCAAAATGGATTTCGCTGGTTACTTTCTGATCGTGTGGGATTTTATCAATCATTCACGCGAGGTCGGAATACCGGTTGGGCCGGGACGCGGTTCCGCAGCGGGATCAATCGTCAGTTACTGCATGGGAATAACACAGCTTAATCCGCTTGATTATAATCTTCTCTTTGAGCGGTTTCTTAATCCTGACAGAAAGGAAATGCCCGATATGGATATTGACTTCTGCGCCGACAGGCGGGAAGAAGTCATTCAGTATGTAAAAAACAAGTACGGCGAAGATCATGTTTCTCAGATTATAACTTATAATACAATGGCTCCGAAAGCTGCGGTAAAAGACGTTGCGCGAGTTCTTGATGTTCCGTTCAACGCGGCGAATGCGATAACTAAAATGATCACCGAGAAAAATCTCAAGAAGTCAATTGACGCATCTAAAGATCTGCAGAAATTTATTAAAGAGAATGATGAAAACAAAAAGATTATAGATATTTCACTTCGCCTAGAAGGGTTACTCCGCTCATTCGGAAAACACGCGGCCGGGATTGTTATTTCAAAGGAGCCGCTGACTCATTATGTACCGCTTTATAAGGATCCGAAGGAAGGTAGCATAATCAGTCAATATGATAAGATCTTCGCTGAATCAGCCGGTCTTGTCAAGATGGACTTTCTGGGTCTAAAGAATCTTACGGTCATTGAAAGCGCGGTAAATCTCATCCGCAAACACAAGGACAAAAATTTTGATATAGAAACGGTCGCGATTGACGATAAGGAAACTTTTGAACTTCTGCGAAAAGCTGAAACGGACGGTGTCTTTCAGCTCGAATCTCCGGGCATGCAGAATCTTCTGCGCCGTCTCGGACCTACTGAATTTGAAGACATCATTGCCTGCGGTGCGCTTTATAGACCTGGTCCTCTTGAATCGGGAATGGCTGATCAGTATGTTCAGCGTAAGCATAATCCGTCACTTGTGAAATATGAACATCCTGTCCTGGAACCAGTTCTGAAGGATACTCTCGGAGTTATCATTTACCAGGAACAGGTAATGAAAATATCCCAGGTCATGGGCGGTTTCACCATGGGTGAAGCGGACAAACTCCGTAAAGCCATGGGAAAGAAGAAGATGGAAATAGTAAACGAGATGCGTGACAAGTTTCTCAAGGGCGCGAAGGAAAAGAAGATTCCGTCTAATGTAGCCGAAGAAATATATGACGCCATGAGTAAATTTGCCGAGTACGGTTTCAATAAATCTCATGCGGCCGCGTACGGACTTGTAACTTATCAGACAGCATATCTTAAAGCTCATTACAGAACCGAATACATGTGCGCGCTTTTATCAGTTTATATCGGCGATCAGGATGATGTGAAAAAATATCTGACTGACTGCCGAGCCGGCGGTATAGAAATACTTCCGCCTGATGTAAACAAAAGCTACTACGGTTTTTCAATCGAAGGTGATAAGAAAATCAGATTCGGACTAAATGCCGTAAAAGGTATGGGTGAAAAAGCCATTCAGGAAATAATTGCGGCCCGTGAAGCGAACGGTGAATTCAAGACTCTCAGGGATTTTCTTGAAAATGTTGCGCTTTCAGCCTTAAACAAAGGCACGCTTGAAGCTCTTGTCAAAAGCGGTGCGTTCAGTTCAATTGAACCTAACAGGGCCAAACTGTTTACGTCAATTGACAGAATGACGGATGCCGCGAAAAGATTTCAGAATGAAAAAAAATCAGGTCAGGCGAATCTATTCGGTTCGGCTTCTGTCGACATTGAGCTTCCGAAGATGACCGATTTTCCTGATTCTCTCAAGCTTACATACGAGAAGGAAACGCTTGGTCTTTATATTTCGGGTCATCCGCTTGAAAAATATGAGCGCGAGATACGCGCTTTTTCGAGCTGTTCTACTGCGAAGCTCGAAGAAAGAACTGAAAGCGTGTCGCTGGTGGGATTGATTGAAAATGCCCAGAAGAGAATTTCGAAAAAAGGTAAAACATACGTAACGGCGCTTCTTGAAGATCTTGACGGAGCAGTTGAAATATTCATCTTCGAAAAGGTTTTGAAGAAATATGAGGAAATTATTTTTTCGAATGAAGTCGTTATGATTTCGGGAAAGATTGACGCTGAAGACGAAGTTAAGCGAAAGATAATCGTCGATGATATCATTCCGTTAAAGCAGGCGAGAGCGAAGGCTATATCGGCGGTTCATGTGAGCATCGATCCTATTTTTGTCGATGATGAGATTCTTGAAAAAATAAGAAGCGCGATTGAAAACAACAGGGGCAATTGCCCTGTTTATTTTCATGTGACAAATCAGTACATCCCCGAAAAAATAGTCAGAGCAAACGGATTCTATAATATAAATCCGACGGATTCTCTGCTCAACACGCTTTCGGAATGTCTTGGAGATGATTGTGTCCGGTTCAGTTTCAAAGGCTGTGCCTAATGTATTCTTTTGATATGAGTTTTTAAAAGCGAATAGCCGGGTGATGATGAAAGAATTTTTTCATTGGCACCGGTAGCGCATAGATAAGCGCCTGCAAACCTGTTAAAGAGCTTATTCATAAGATTTGCCGTGCTGATTGCGATTGAATTGTCAATTCTGCAGTTGTCGCGAAGATAAATTCTGAGTTCATCTTTATATGTAATGATTCTGTTTTCAAGAAGCGTTCCGACTGTCATGATTATTTTGTCATTTATATCAAGCAGATTGGAGCTTCCCCATTCGCCGATTATGGTAATCTGAGAATCGTTCAATCCGTCATAATTTCCTGCTTCAGCATTCAGTTCTCCGTTAAGAATAATCTTTCCGTCTTTCTTCTTGAAGACGACATCCGCTTTCAGATTGTTATCTTTTTTGATAATTGGGGATGCTTCAATTTCTTTTTTGACTTCGAAGCTGATACGTTTTTCTATACTCTTGAAATATATCTTCATCTTGGTATTGATGTGTTCCGTGTTTCCGTCGGTTTCGATGAAGTTCAAAGTAAAAAGCGAATCGAACCGTTTTTTGTCGCTTCTGAATGCTTCTATAACGCTTTTCATCGGTTCGTCGTGAAACTTCATGCCTGAAAAAAACAGGCTGTGATCCGCTTTCAGTTTTCTTATCAGGTCGTGATCATAGTGTCTGTAAGGAATCATAAAACTGATGTTGAGATTTTCAAAATCACGCGATAGAGATAAAAGCATGAAAGCTGAAATAACCGAACGGAAAAGTTCGGATCTGTCCTCATGTTCGCTGTTATGAATTGTGTTGTGATAGCTCATCACGATTACAAACGGCGGCGCGTCTGTTTTGGAAAGTGCGACTATTTCTTCCTGAATGAATGCAAGGGTTCCGTTTTGGCGCAGTTTGAGCCTCACACTTTCAAGATTTGAAAGTTCCGCTGTGTCTGACGGAACAATATTCTGTTCCGAAAGTATGGTTTCAACACGGTTTTGAAGAAACTTGTCTTCAAGAAGAATTATTGCTTTATTACTGTATCTCATTTGACAAATCCATGCACTATATTTAAGCATATAATCAGGAAGAATCAAGAAAATTAAGGTGAGCCATGAATGCATGTCCTGTTTGCGGCGGAAAAAAATTCAGGTTTCTTTTTGATAAGGAAGGCAGTGGAAGAAAGATATTTTCTCTTTATAAATGTGCCGGATGCGCTCTGGAACTTCTGCGTCCATTCCCTTCCGATGCGGAAATTGACGGCTGTTATCAGGGAGATTATTTTACGAAACGTACTGACCGCGGGTATGATGATTACTTTTCCGAAAAAGTCCGTTTGGAAATTGAGAGAGTTTTCAGGCTTAATCTCCGTGATCTGGATTTTAATGATTATGAAAAAACACTCGAAAAACCTTTTTCTCTCGATATAGGCTGTGCGGCCGGTTACTTCGTCGGTTATATGCATCAAAGGGGCTGGAATTCCTGCGGCATTGAAGTCTCTGAGCCATGCGTCGATTTTGCCAAAAAAAATAATCTCAATGTAATTAAGGGAGATTATCTTCAGACGGAATTTCCTTATAAATTTGATCTCATAACAATGTGGGCGACGATAGAACACCTTAAGAACCCGGATAAGTTTATCGAAAAAATATTTCATGATCTCAAGCCGGGCGGAATGCTTATTGTTTCTACATGCAGAAGGGGAATATCTTTTTCAAAACTATTCGGTAAAAAATGGCGGTTCTATAATTTCCCTGAGCATTTGTGTTTTTTTAATTCTAAAAATCTCAAGCGTCTTATATCTGAACGCGGTTTTTCTGTGAACAAAACAGTGACTTACGGAAGCGGGATCGGCAAGGGCCGGGACGTAAAAAAGAAGATTGCTGATTTTTTTGCTAAAAGATTTTTTTTAGGTGACATGATTCTTCTGTCAGCGCAAAAGAATCTGGTTCCGGAGGAGTTGGAATGTTTACAGAAGGAAGGATTGAAAGAATTCGTAGTATTGTCGCCGAAGCGAAATTAGCCGGAAAAAAAACGGCTTTTGTTCCCACTATGGGAGCGCTTCATGAGGGCCATTTGTCTCTTGTACGTGCCGCGAAGGAAAAAGCGGATTTCGTTGTAATGAGTATATTCGTCAACAGAATTCAGTTTAATGACATCAATGATTTTGCAAATTATCCTAAGACGCTTGAAAATGATTTGTCGCTTGCCCGCGAAAACGGCGTCGATCTTGTTTTTATTCCAGACGAGGATGAGATATATCACGATCATAAAACCTATGTGGATGTTGAAGGTCTTACCGAGGAGCTTTGCGGCGCGCACAGACCGGGTCATTTCAGGGGAGTGTTTACAGTAGTTTCAAAGCTTTTTAATATTGTTCAGCCTGATATTGCCGTTTTCGGACAGAAGGATATTCAGCAGGCGGTATCAATTGAAAAGATGGTAAGTGATTTAAACTTTCCGATAGAAATAATAGTTGCACCGATAATCCGTGAGAGTGACGGGCTTGCGAAAAGTTCGAGAAACGTCAGACTTGATGCAGTTCAGCGAAAGAATGCGGTTTCGATTTTTAATGCGCTTTCTTCCGTTGAAAAAATGATTGAAGGCGGTGTTTATGATTATCAGAAGATGTATCATGAAGCCGAAAAAATAATTCTGGAAGCGTGCGCTGAAAAAATAGATTATATAACTCTTGCTGATTATCATTCTCTCAGGCGCATTGACAGGATTAAACACAAGGCGGTTTTTGCTGTTGCCGCGTATTTCGGCGGAGTACGCCTCATCGACAATATGATAATAGATTTTGACGGAGAAAAAATAAAATGCGTTCTTTGATTTTAGTTTTAACAGCTTTGGTTTTGTGTTCGTGCAATTCTGCTGATGATGTTTATAAAAAAGCAGCCAGAGCTTATGCAGAAAAGGACGCTGCAGTATTTGAAAAATGTTTAAGCACAGCAAGCTTAAGTAAAACAGTTTCTGATATTGAAATGATTAAGCAGCTGTCCCCTGAAGCAAAAAAGGAACTGCAGGCCGGGTCAAAACATAAGATGAAAGATGATTCTGTTAAAGAATATCTTTTGTTTCAGATGAATGTTACGGGCGTTGATAACAGTTTTGAAGACCGATTCGGCAGTAAAGTCAAAACCGTTTCAGTTAATGGAAATGAAGCGGAAGTTCTTAATGAAAACGGCGTAATCGTAAAGCTGATAAAGGAAAACGGCGAATGGAAAATTGATTTATAAACCAGGATTGATGATTGTCATTGTGGTGATGACAATCGCCACTTATCATATCAGTGTTTTTGTGTTTTATTAGCCGGAAAGAGGTTAACAATGAAAGCAAAAATAATTATTATGATGTGCCTTTTATCGGCGGCAATATCATGCTCGAAAAAGGCTGATGTCCCGGGCATCAGTCTTTTCAACTACGGCAGTATCCCTCAAACGGAAATTGAAACTGTTTCAGGCACAAGAATTTATATTGATATTGCCGATCCCCAGATGGTAATCAAGCCGCCTAAGGCAGAAGACATTCTTCTGATTACACATTCCCATCATCCCGATCATTATAATTCAGTATTTGCCGATTCATTTCCGGGAAAAAAATTAATTGCCGAAGAAGGGAATATTGAAACAGCCGGATGTAAGATTACCGGAATTAAAGCAATTCATAATATCGGAGATCCGTATCTTGCGAAGGGCGGAACAGATTATATCTTTTTGATCGAAGCCGACGGAGTCAAGATAGCTCATTTCGGGGATATCGGTCAGGAGTCATTTTCTGATGAACAGTTATCTCTTTTGAATGGACTTGATGTTGCACTTATGCAGTTCGAAAATCAGTATAGCGGAATGCCTGCAGGAAGCGATAAAGGATATAATCTCATAAAACAGATTCAGCCTAAAATAATTATTCCGACTCATGTTCAGGATGCTTCAATAAAAAAAGCCTGCGGAATATGGAAACCCTATTTTTCTGTTAAAAACGGCGTTAAGATAACGAAAGACATTTTGCCTGGTTCAACTTCATTCATGCTCATGGGATATAATGGATCGATATATTCGAAAGAATTAAATGCACAGAGCTGGGATAACTGAAATATATATTTCTTTATAAAATGATAGTTATGACTGCGCGGCAGTAAGCCGCGCATGGCGTTTAAGTTATGATTATTCCGCACTCATAAAAAGCTTGCTTATTTAACCTGATTTGTTTCATTAAATTATTATAATAAATCAGGAAACAAAAATGAAAATATTATTTATCGGCGGAACGGGAACCATCAGCCGCGCAGTTTCGGAGAAAGTCATCGAAGAAGGCCATGAGCTCTATCTTTTAAACAGGGGTAACCGCGATCTTCCAGAAGGTGCCCTAAGCATAAAGGCGGATATTCATAATATTGATGAAGTTTCCGCAAAAATCAAGGACATGAGATTTGACTGTGTAGCGGATTTCATAGCTTTTACGCCTGAAAATGTTGAACGCGATTATAATCTTTTCAAAGATAAAACCAGTCAGTATATTTTTATAAGTTCCGCTTCTGCGTATCAGAAACCGGTTGGAAATTATCTCATTAATGAAGGAACACCTCTTTGCAATCCGTACTGGGAATATTCACGCAATAAAATCGCATGCGAGGATGTTCTTCTTAAACTATACAGAGAGAAAAATTTTCCGGTAACGATTGTCCGCCCGAGTTATACTTACGATGAAAGAAGCATTCCTTTAGCCGTCCACGGCAAAAACGGAAGTTATCAGATTATCAAACGAATGCTTGCAGGAAAGAAAGTTATTGTTCAGGGTGACGGGACATCGCTTTGGGTGATGACTTATAATAAGGATTTCGCGAAAGGTTTTACCGGACTCATCGGAAACATCCGTTCAATTGGAGAGTCCTTTCATATTACTTCTGATGAAGTACTTACATGGAATCAGATTTATACCGCTCTTGCAAATGCTCTCGGTGTTGAATACAAGCCTTATTATGTCAGTTCGGATTTTCTTGCTAAATGCGGCAGTTATGATTTTACAGGAAGTCTGACCGGTGATAAATCAGCTTCAGTAGTTTTTGATAATTCAAAGATCAAGAAACTGGTTCCTTCGTTTTGTTCTACGGTGCGCTTTGATCAGGGAATGCGTCTTGCCGTAGACTACATCATGAAGCATGAAGAGTGCCGCAAAGAAGATGCAGAATTTGATAAATGGTGTGATAATGTCATTGCCGTTTTAGATGAATCTGCCGAAAAATTAAAAAAGATGTAAGGAGGAATTATGTTTATTGCCGCTGTTATATTACTTACAATATCTGTGATATTTTTCGGAGTATGGGTTCACGCAATGTTTGCTATGGTAAAACAGAAGAAGCCAAAATTCCAAAAAGTAGACAGAGAAACAAAAACTTCAAAAAGCTCAATAGGTCTGACAGGTTTTTCCAAAGAAGTATCTTTCGTGAAAGAAAAAGGTTATGAAGCAGAAATGAAATCCGCGATGACATATAGTGAAATTGCCGAGGGAATCAAACGGAAAGATCCCAATGTCTTTATATTTCTGCGGATAATGATCGGTTTCGGCGTCGGCATTCTTGCGGGTCTCGCCTCAATTGGTTTATTTGTAGCAAGTTACGGAAATTCTGACGGATATTTTATTCTCGGTGTGTCATGCTTCTTTACATTTACATTTCTGTTTATAATAATAAATCAAAGGATTAAGAACAAAAAATCAGTATAAGTATAAGTATATTGATTCTAAGCCCTCTCCCTTTGGGAGAGGGCACGCGGTAGCGGGGTGAGGGGAATAACATTAACTTTGCATTTTCAATAATATCTTCAATATTCTTTCTTTCGGAACATCTTTATTCTTTACCATAGTATCATAATCTTCATCATAATATTCGAGGTCATATCCAGTACTCTCGACACTTATCTTTTTTTCGCCGATGTAATCGAAGATTTTTTTAAACCAATCCGGATTCAAGTCCCGTGCATTGACTTCAAATGCGCAATAAGTTCCCTGTTTTCTGATAAATTGAGTATACCCTTCATTGCCGACAAAACTGTTTACGGGAGCCAATGGCGTGTAGCTGAAACTGTTGTCTGTAAAATCCGTATCAATCGCCATGAAATGTTCGTGTTTATCGATGTTTTTAATATCTGCTTCGCATACTTCTTTATGAAGCTTTCCGAAATCGGTTTTGTCTGCATCTTTAAAAAAGATTACTGTTTTTACTCCGGCGTATTTCTGTTCTTTAAGTTCAATGACTTCATGTTTTATCATTTTCTATTACCTCTTTTGTTTCATTAAACATTGCAAAACTAAACAAATGTTAAGTCAAGTTAATAATTAGTTTATACGCTTTAAAAATTTGCGTGAATACGCCCGCCTGCTTTTCGGGATATGAAGATTGTTAGTAATAATTAATTATTCCGGACCTATGACGGCAGTTTCTTTATTCTCGGGCATGAAGCGTACTTTTAAGAAAGCGCCGGTCCGACAATCACGCATTCGAAATCTTTCTCGTTATATTTGACTTTAACAAATGATCCCTTGCTGTATTTTGGAATATCTAATATCGAAACAGTCTGCTGTGCTTCAGAAGTAAAGGGCATTAGATTTTCGGGATAAACTTTCAGGCTGAAATCAAGAACCGGGTTTTCGTTGATTCTTGTTCCGGATTCTCTAACCGAAAGAATTTCAGCACGGGCTTCCTTGCCCTTTGACATAAGTGAATAATTTTTTAAACTGCCGGCAACAAGAGAAGCAAACATCAGACCAAGGAATAGTATGAGAAAAAAGACAGCGATAAAAAAGGGCCAGCAGTAAAGAAGTAATTCTGAAACAGTTACGGGTTCTTTTGCTCCGAGAGCAATAAGCCAGACTGCTCCGAAAATTCCGAACAGGCAAAGAAGTAAAAACGAGCGGCTGCTGATTCTGTTTATTTTCTTTATTGTCGCGCGTTTCACGGATGCCTCCTCAAGTTTGGTTCTAATAAAAAAAATGCTGATTAATCTGAATTTCTAAATGTTTTAATTTATTTGTCAATGAAAAGAGTTATTGATGTCGCAAGCAAAGGCTTCGCCTTTGTGATTCGTTGTTTGCATGGATCATGCAATAATATTCAAAGGGCGTTCCTCGCCCTTTACCTGGTTTTCGCATGGTCTCATGCGATAAGATCAAAAGGGACCGGGCTTCAATCGCCAGCCCCGCCCCTTTTGAAATCCCCGCCCGCTCTTTGTCGCGACAGAACTATCGCGCATTACTTCGTAATGGCTGCGATAGTCTGCGCTGAAGATGTGTCCGACTTCATCGGACGATTTAGGTGTTCTTGATATAATTGATTTTTTGCTTAAGCATAAAATGAATGAGAGATAGCCCTCTCCCGGGAAAGGTTTTTTTTTGGCTTTGCCAGTTAGAATTTCATTTTGGGAGAGGGCACGCGGCAGCGGGGTGAGGGCACACTTCTTTGTCCCCGGCATTTGATTTAATTTGAAGTTGACAGTTGATAATAGCTTCATTCTAAATACTTTCCGGAGAAACTTTATGAAAAATATTGTTTTTATAGTGAACCTTCTTCTTTTCCTTTTAGTATTATCATGTAAGAAAGTAAACTCTGAAGAGCATCAGATTGAAGATAAGTCGATCTATCAAAAAAAAGTTCTTCCTTCAAATTATGATTATACGCAGATAGAAGGAGAACCTTTACGTCTCAGTCTAAGTTATATTCATCCTTCTGTTTATTTCAAAATTGCCGAGGAATCAAATATTGATGTTTCTCTAAAAGAGAAAAAACTGATTTTAGAAAAAGCCGGCGGGGCAAAAAATATTGAGTCATATAAGATTTATTTAGAAAGAAATTCAGATGAAGATATTGATAATTATCTTAATAAAAATGTTCATTTATTAGATTTGAATAATGACGGATTAAATGACGTTGTAATATATTCTCATCCAATGTCTTTAGCTTCAATTGAAATATTTTTAGCAGACAAAAGCAATTTCTTTAAGATTCTTTCCTATACAGGGGGATATGCAGAAATTAAGTTTGATTATCTCATCGGGAAAAAGAATTACTTGATCGTTAAAGATTCTGAATCGGGTGGTGGTTTATTTTCTTATACTACAATTTATGAAATATCTAATGACAAAGCAGTTATGTTGGAAAGACGTGTATATAATTCTGAAACATTATTCCCAAAAGATTTTAAAAATTATGATAAAGCACAAGTAATAAAGGACTCCGATATATGGGCAGTTTGTGATAAAAATATAATTGAGGGTGAAGAAAGTCAATTTTACCGTGCGGCAACTATTCAAACTGATACTGTATGTTTTATTCTTAATTCACATAAAGAAGATGGTGTAGATTGGTTTTTCTGTATTTTCTCTTATAATTCTGAGAATTTTGAAGCTTTAAATACTTATCAAGGGTTTACTGGTGAAACATTCTATTACGGTTGGATAAAATCTGAAAATGTTAAAAAATGATAATTCAATATTTGATGAATTGATTCTTTGTGATCTGTTCATATGGATTATATTAAAATGGTGTAATTAATTTAGTTTATAACACTCAAAGATATTGATTGAATTTGGAAAAGCTTAACTTTTTATAAAAATATATATTATAAATAAGATCGTTAATTAATAATAAGGATAATCAATTTGACTACAAGTTCTGATAATGATTATGTACTAACAAAATCTATAAAAAAGGGTGATACAACAATTAGTTCAGTCTTTAATGATTTCGTTGAAAGAATCAATTCAGAATTTTCAGTAAATGTATTAAATGTAATTTTAGATTATCTTTATATTAATAATTTTAAAAATCCTCGATTAAATATTATCGTTGAGAATTTCGATGACTATATCAAGTTTTACAAATCTCCATATAATTTTGATAAAAAGATTGAGCGGAAGATTAAAAAAATATTTGAAGTCAGTTTTGATACTTCTAAAGTTATAAATTATAACAAATTATTTGTTATTGCTAGTAATTTTCGAAATGTTGCAATTGATGAGGCTCATAATAAAATATCAGAAGAAAAGCTTCAAGATATTGCACAAGTAATAGATAAAGATAATATCTGGTTAATAAGAAAATATGGATCTTGTATCACAGTATTTTTGTATAAAGAAAAAAATTACAGCTACACTAATAAAAAAGATATCCTAAAACAATTTACAGAACTATATTTTCCTCTACTAAAAAAATTCGATGAGTTTAATTATTGTAAATTTTCCGATCTTAAAGTTGATTTTGATACAAAAGAAAATTTTGAAAAAAATTATCAAGGAAATTGGTATTATTATTGCAAATAAACTCCAATCGCTTTTTCCGATAATACTCAGGATAAAATGGAAGATTCTGTAATTTCATTATTAATTCCAAAAAGATCAATATAGATGATGATTGCTTCTGTATATTCATTATTCATCATGTGAAGCCCCCCCCTTCTTGTTAGTAAAAAATATAAAGTCAATAATCACAGTTATTAAATTGAATCTGCAGTAAAAGAGCTATGCTGGAAGTAGAGATTCAATGAGAAAATACTGCAAGTATAAAGATAAGAAATTTCTCCAATGTTTTGTAATGTTCTATGGATTAAATTTAATTACTTTTAATTCCATTTTGTTGTTAATAATTCCAATTGTTTTCTTGTCTCGAATATAATAACTGGAATCTTCTTCGATATGTGCAATTACGCGGGACTCATTTGTTTTTAGATTAAGTACTTTTAAATCAGCTGTTTTTTTGTCGTTATTGTTTACATCAATGAAAAACAAGTAATTAAAATTATCATCAATTTCAATTTTTGATTCATTGACGAGCAGCTCCGGAATTGGGATATCTCTAATTGAATCATCTTCTGTATCGATAATTTTAATTGTATTACATGTAAGTTGTGAAGGAGTATACATCAAGGCAATTTTAGTTGAAGCCATTTTCAGAATAGAAATATTGCTGCTAAAGGTATACTTTTTTGTTATCTTTGAATTTGAAGTAGAGACTACATTTATTGTTCCGCTTTCAGTAGAACTCTCGGTAATAATGACGACGTTTTTGTTGTCGATCGACGGTTTAAACCCGTAAACTGCCCCTTGATAAATTACTTTTTTATTTTCCCCAAATTCTATCGTCGATTGATTTGAAGGGATATCCTTTGGGTTTGACCACAATAATATCTGCCCGGCGTTATAATGTAATTGAACCAGATTTTCTGATGAATAATTATTAATTGTACTGAAATGCTTTACGAGTTCCGAGTTTACATTGTAAACTTTAAATAAATCCATTTTATTGTTTCTTATCCGGCACAGGAGAATAATAAAGTCATCATCATATCTGTCTATAAATACATTAGAAAATATTTGATCGTGTTTTGATAATGGATTAACTTTAGTTCCTGAAAATAAAATACATGTGCAGAAAAAAAGTAAAGACGGCAACAGTAATAATTTTTTCATAACAACTCCTTTATATTGTACTGAATTGATTGCAGTTCTGCAGTCATATTTTCTGCAAAATATCAATTAGATGAATGTACTTGATCTGTCTCGCTTCAAATAATTTGAACATTTTGAAAATAAATTAAGAGGCAAACTCCATGCATTCCTTATTTTTTGCCACTCGGCATTTTTTTGCAAGCATTAACTTGCTTTTACGCTCATTAAGTATGTTTTTATCACGTCCAAAAAACATATCAGACGGACGAAGATAGTTTATACCCGAATGAAGTC
>Ga0209719_1000369_pt1 | contig 67633 bp, 57 predicted proteins | sample AD_JPNAS2_MetaG_FD_184421 | JGI IMG/M metagenome (GOLD analysis project Ga0209719, IMG submission 184421) | Active sludge microbial communities of municipal wastewater-treating anaerobic digesters from Japan - AD_JPNAS2_MetaG (SPAdes) (version 2) | ecosystem: Engineered > Bioreactor > Anaerobic...
TTCCAGTTTCATGGCGCTTTCTCCTTCCAGTGGTGGTTTGTGGGGACAAACCCTTCTAAAGGGAAAGCGCCTTTTTTTCTACCTCTTCTATGACTTTATGAATTCACACAAAAGATCTTACACTACCAATTTGTGAATCAATGACAGGGTGTGATATAAGTAGAGAGGAAAGGATGCAAAACATCGAATTGCTTTGGGTTGCCTTGATTGTGGGAATATGGTTGGCGCTTCAGTTGTATATCCTGCCCAAAATGGGCATATCGACTTGACTCAAGGATCGTTCCCAGGTCGGCGACACGTCAGAAAGCAAACAAGACGACAAAAATATCCCATGATTACAATGGGTTTTGTCTATATTCCGACATCTGCGCCCCATCAAGACATGGGTGTGGGTAGGTTTGCACCCTTCCTGTGAGCCCAGGCAGGCCTGCCCCAAAAATGCAACTCGAATTCAACTAGTTATCTTGGCTCAAGCGAATATTTTTTCAGAAATGATTTGACAAACAAGGAATCTTGTGGTTTAATTCGCCCACTTTAACTCGTCCTGCACGTAAACTCCCCCGGTCATCCATCCATAAGCCCGCCATTCACCCCGATGAGGTGGTATGTGACCAAGGGGACTGCCGGTTGCCTTCCCATAGGCCCGGAGAGGACTAGCAGAAAGGATTTTTTTTGAAAAAGACACTGTATTTGATCGCGGCATTCCTGTGTATGCTCTCCCTCGGGAGCGTATCGGCATCGCTCGACGATCAGCCTCAAGGCGTTATTCAAAGCGGAAATGAGTGGACCCATGACCAGGAGACAACGGATTTATCCGGGCGTCTCCTCGCCGAACGGCCGGAAACCCCGATCGAAAAAGAAGCACGTCTCACGCTCGCCCATGCCCCCCGATCTGCTCATCGAGATTCCCGCGGGACAGTGGTCGCGAGTTGGTATGGCTCCGCGCATCACAACAAACGGACGGCAAGTGGGAAGAGATTCGACATGCACAAAAATACCCTTGCCCACAGGACATTGCCCCTGGGGACCCGGGTGCGGCTCATCAACCCCGCCAATGGCAGGTCCGCCGAAGGGATCGTCAACGACCGGGGACCCTACATCAAAGACCGGCAGGTGGATGTCTCCTACGCGATGGCCAAGCAACTCGGCTTTGTCGAGAAGGGGGTCGTGAAACTCGATATGGAAACGATCGCGGTCGCGGGAAAAACAAACCACAGGGATTGACCAAAACACCGCTCCCTTCAATGCCAGTCCCCCACCCGAGTCTTTTCCTTCCGCTGCAGAAGTTGTTGCGCAAGAAAGAGGAGTTGGAGCGCCCGACGGGTCCGGTTACAGGTTCCGGGCCAGAACGTAGTCGGCAATGGCAAAAAGGGCGTCTCTGGGGGGTGACGCGGGGAAGGGGGCGAGGAGGCCCTTGGCCTCCGTGATCAGGGCATCGGCCTGCCCCAGGGCATAATCGATCCCGCCCCGGCGGCGGACGACGTCCATGATGAAGCGGATCGTGTCGTCGTCGAGGGCCCGTTCCCGGACGGCACGGCGGATCCGTTCCGTTTCTTCCCGCGATCCCTGCCGCAGGGCGTGGATCAGGGGGAGGGTCATTTTCCCCTCCTGGAGGTCCTTACCCACGGCCTTGCCGAACTCCTCCTCGCGGGCGACGTAGTCGAGGGTGTCGTCGGTCATCTGGAAGGCGGCGCCCACGCGCAACCCGAATTGACGCAGGGCCTCGACCCGATCTTCCGGCGCGTCGCCGAGCATCGCACCCAGCGCACAGGCTGCGGCAATCAGGATGGCCGTCTTGCGCTCGATGATCGTCCGGTAGTCCGCCTCGACCAAGTCGGTTTCGCCGCACTTGACGAGCTGAAAGACCTCCCCCTCGGACATCAGGTTCGTCGTCTCGGACATGAGCGTCATCACGGGCAGGCTCCCGTCCGCCGTCATGAGGCAGAAGGCCTTGGAATAGAGGAAGTCGCCGACCAGGACGCTCGTCTCGTTGCCCCAGATCGTGTTGGCCGACCGCCGACCGCGCCGCGTCTTCGCCTCGTCGATGACATCGTCGTGGAAGAGGCTTGCGGTGTGGAGGAACTCGATGACCGTGGCGAGGGGGTAGCGCCGCTCGCCCGCGTAGCCGCACAGGTCGGCGCAGGCAAGGAGCAGCAGGGGGCGGAGGCGCTTGCCGCCGCCGCTGATGAGGTGACGGACCACCTCGGGGATGAGCGCCACCTCCGAGCGCATGTGCTCGTCCATGCAGGCCTCGACCTGCTTCAGACCCTCATCGTAGCGGTGGATAACGTCCTGGATATCCATGGGTCCCCGGTAAGCGCTCAAAGACGGCGGGAGCCCCCGACGCACGCCCGCACATCGAAGCCCCCCGTGAGACGGAAAGAGAATGGCGCAGAGGATTACTTGTTCTTGTGCCGATTGGCCTTAAGGCGTTTGCTGTACTTGTGCTTGCTGATCTTCTTCCGGCGCTTCTTTACGACACTCCCCATAAACACTCCCCTAATTCTTCAGGCTGGCGGTGACTCGTCCCTTCGGGGTCCGGCCGTCACCTCTCGCACGGCCCACGCGATCCCGGCACTCCGGACGCCAAGAGGTGAGCTCATACCACGGAGGCGCGCCATTTAGCAACCTTTTTTTGCGTCGCGGCCCGCCCGGTCCGTCGCGGCGGCAAGCTCTGCCTTTCGGATGGCGACGAGCACGGCCGTCAGGGCGGCCTGGGTCATGCCGGGAATCCGCTCGGCCTGGGCGATCGTCGCGGGCCGGACCCGGGACAGCTTCAGCTTGAGTTCGTTGGAAAGACCGGGGACGGCGCCGTAATCCAGCTCGGGCGGGATCTTTCGCCGCTCCAGGTCCTTCATTTTCTCCACGGCCTCGCGCTGCCGGCGGATGTAGCCCTCGTACCGGGACTCGATCTCGATCTGCCGGACGACCTGGCGGTCGGTCACGGGCTCCCACCCGGGAAAGGCCGCGAGGTCGGCGAACCGCAGCGCGTCGCGTTTCAGAAGATCGAAGAGGGAGGCGGGGTTGCGGAGCGGGGCTTGCCCGAGGCCCTCCAGGACGGCGTTGGTCGCCGCGACAGGATAGACCATGGCGGCCTTGAGCCGCCCGATGCCCGTCTCGATCCACCGGACCCGTTCCTGAAGCGCCCGCCAGGCGTCGTCGCCGATCAGGCCCAGGGCATGGCCCCGGCCCATGAGGCGGATCGTCGCGTTGTCCTCGCGGAGGATGAGGCGGTACTCGGCCCGCGACGTGAACATCCGGTAGGGCTCGTCCGTCCCCCGCGTGACGAGATCGTCCACCATCACCCCCAGGTAGGCCTCGGAGCGGTCCAGGACGAACGGGGGCCGGCCCTGGACGGCGCAGGCGGCGTTGATCCCCGCGCAGAGGCCCTGCGCGGCGGCCTCTTCGTACCCGGAGGTCCCGTTGATCTGGCCGGCGAGATACAGGCCGGCGACCCGTTTGGTCTCCAGGGTCGGCCAGAGTTCGGTCGGCTGGACGAAGTCGTACTCGATGGCGTAGGCGGGGCGCATGATCTCCGCCGCCTCCAGCCCCGGAACGCTGTGGACGATCGCCTCCTGGAGCTCCGGGGGCAGGCTGTTGCCCAGGCCTTTGGCGTAAACCTCCTCCGTCTGAAGCCCCTCGTGCTCCAGGACGACCGGGTGGGTCTCGCGGCTCGCGAAGCGCATCACCTTGTCCTCGAGGGAGGGGCAGTAACGGGCGCTGACCCCGTGGATCTGCCCGGAGTAGAGCGGAGAAAGGACGATGTTGTCCCGGATGAGGCGGTGGGTCTCGGCGGTGGTGGCGCCGAAATAGGAAGGGAGGCGCTCCGGTCCGAGGCGTTCGGTGGCAAACGAGAAGGGCTCCGGGTCGGGGTCGCTGTCCTGGCGCTCCAGACGGGAGAAGTCGATGGTGGAGGCCTTGAGCCGGGGCGGCGTCCCCGTCTTCATCCGCCCCATCTCGAAACCCGCCTCGCGGAGCCAGGTCGCCAGGCCGACGGCGGCGATTTCCCCGGCCCGTCCCGCCGGGTACCGGACTGTGCCGACATGGACCAGGCCGTTCAAAAATGTGCCTGTGGTCAGGACGACCGTGCGCGCCCCGGCAAACAGGCCCGTCTGGTCCACGACCCCGGTGACCCGGCCGTTCTCGACGACCAGGCGCTCGATCAGGGCCTGCCGGATGTGGAGACGCTCCTGGCGTTCGAGCACGGCCTTCATGGCGAGGCGGTAGCGCTGCTTGTCGCACTGGCAGCGCGACGACTGCACGGCGGGTCCCTTCGAGGCGTTGAGCCGCCGGAAGTGCGTCGCCGTCCGATCGGCGATCCGGCCCATCTCGCCGCCCAGGGCGTCAATTTCCTTGACCAGATGCCCCTTCGCCAGCCCCCCGATCGCGGGATTGCACGGCATCAGGGCCATGGCATCCAGGTTGATGTTGCACAGCAGGGTCTCGCAGCCCATCCGGGCCGCCGCGAGGGCCGCCTCGCAGCCCGCATGCCCTCCGCCGACCACGATCACGTCATAGGATTGCAAATGTCCGCCTCCCCGCACCAAATCCTTGCAGTCGAATGGGGAATCTAATAAGATCCGCCTCAAAACACAACGAAAAAGAAGACCCCGTGGGAAAATCGGCATCCTGGAACAACACCAAGCGTTTCTACGATCTGAAGAGCTTCTGGCGGAACACCTTCGGGCACCGGGTCTACAAGCTCCCCATCGACGCCGGGTTCACCTGCCCCAACCGCGACGGCACCGTGGCGCGGGGGGGATGCATCTACTGCGACGGCCGCGGCTCGGCCTTACGGCAGGCGGGGCCGCTCCCGGCGGTTGCCGAACAGATCCGAAAGGGCCGGGCCTACTACCGGGAGGCCCGGCACGCCGGCCGGTTCATCGCCTATTTCCAGACGTTCACCAACACCTACGGGTCGCTGGAGCATCTCCGGGCCCTGTACGACGAGGCCCTGGCCCAAGAGGACATCATCGGCCTGTCCGTCGGAACCCGCCCGGACTGCGTTCCGGACGCGGTCCTGGATCTTTTGCAGGACTACGCCCGGGACCGCCACGTCTGGCTCGAATTCGGCCTCCAGTCGATCCACGACCGGACCCTGGCCGCGCTAAACCGGGGACACACGGCGGCGCAGTTCCTAGACGCAGTCGCGCGGACCGCCGGCCGGGGGATCCGCGTCTGCGTCCACATCATCGTCGGCCTGCCGGGGGAGAGCCACGCGGACATCCTCGAGACCGCCCGCGTGCTCGCCTCCCTGCCCGTGCAGGGAATCAAGATCCACGCGCTTCTGGCCCTGAAGGGGACCGTCCTGGGCGACCGGTACGCCCGGGGGGAAATCCAGACCGTAAGCCGGGAGCACTACGTCGGAACGGTCTGCGACGTTCTGGAACTCCTGCCGCCGGACCTCGTCGTCCAGCGTCTGACCGCCGACGGGTACAAGGACATCTTTCTGGGCCCGCCGTGGGCGGTCAACAAGATGGCCGTTCTGAACGCGATCGATCGCGAGCTGGAACGGCGGGACGCCTGGCAGGGCTGCCGTAGCGCCCCACGGCCCCGTAGCGGTTCGGAGGACATGCGCTGACGACGGCACGCTATTTGCTCATTTTTTGGGTTGAAACGGCAGGGGCCTGTTCGGGGAGGCCGCCCGGCACGAAGCTTCCCGTCCGCAGCCCCTCACGGGAATGGGGAGAGAGGCGTCGACGGGACGGCCGGGCGCCGTCACCGACGTTCGTTGAAGGATGGTTATGATCGGCATCGTGGATTACCGGGCGGGGAACCTGACGAGCGTGGCCCGCGCCCTCGAACACCTGCATGAACCCTGCGAAGTGACGGATCGGCCGGAGGTCCTGGACCGGGCGAGCCACATCATCTTCCCCGGCGTCGGGGCGGCGGCCGAGGCGATGGCAAACCTGCGTCGGAGCGGCCTCGACGCGTGGCTCAAAAAATGGGTGCAGGAGGGCAGGCCGATCCTCGGCATCTGCCTCGGCACCCAGGTGATCCTGAGTGAGAGCGAGGAGGACGGCACGACGCCCGGCCTCGGCATCATTCCGGGTGTGGTCAAGAAATTTCCCGGGACGTTGCAGGCGGAGGGACAGCGGCTGAAGATCCCCCACATGGGGTGGAACACCGTCGAGTTCCAGGGCGATCACCCGGTGTTCGCGGGCTTGCCCCGGGCGGCTGAATTTTACTTCGTCCACTCGTACTACCCGGCGCCGATGGACGAACGCCTCGTCGTCGGCTGGACACGCTACGGGATACGTTTTTGTGCCGCCCTGGCGCGGGACAACCTGGTCGCCGTGCAGTTCCACCCGGAAAAGAGCGGCCGCCCGGGACTCCGCATCCTGTCCAACTTCTGCCGCTGGGGAGGCAACGATGCTGCGTAAGCGGATCATCCCCTGCCTGGACGTCCGGGCGGGCAAGCTCACCAAGGGCATAAAATTCAAGGGCAACATCGACATCGGGGACCCGGTGGAGGCGGCGCGGCAGTACTATGAGCAGGGGGCCGACGAGATCGTCTTCTACGACATCACGGCCTCGTCCGATCAGCGGCAGATCATGCTCGACGTCGTCCGGCGCGTCGCCGCGACGATCTTCATCCCTTTTTCCGTCGGCGGCGGCATCCGGACCCTGGCCGACATGCGGGCGGTCATTCTGGCCGGGGCGGAAAAGGTCAGCGTCAATTCGGCAGCCGTGCAGAATCCGAGGCTCATTGCCGAGGGGGCAAAGGCCTTCGGGAGCCAGTGCATCGTCCTGGGAATGGACGTCAAACGGGTCGAGGCCTCCGCCCGGATCCCGTCCGGCTACGAGATCGTCATTCACGGCGGCCGGATCGATACGGGTCGCGACGCCCTGGAATGGGCCCGGGAGGCGGAGTGCCTGGGCGCGGGGGAAATCTGCCTCAATTCCATCGACGCCGACGGCACCCGGGACGGTTATGAAATCCGCCTGACGTCGCTGATCTCAGACCGGGTCGGCATCCCCGTGATCGCCTCCGGCGGTGCAGGCACGCCGGAGCACCTCCACGACGTCCTGACTCGGGGCCGGGCCGATGCGGCCCTGATCGCCTCCATGGTCCACTACCGGACCCACACCCTTGCCGACATCAAGGCCTACCTCTCCGGGCGCGGCGTGCCGGTCCGCGTGCACTGGGCGTAGCGCCGCGCGGGAGGTTCATGTTTGTGCTTGACGAATCCCCGGCCTTTACATAGACTAAGACGATTCACGACGGGGAGGATTCCGGCCCCGGGGGGAGGGTACCACCATGGATGCAAAACGGTATGAATTGAACGTCCAGCTCGCCCAGATGTTGAAGGGCGGGGTTATCATGGATGTGACGAATGTCGAACAGGCGAAGATCGGCGAAGAGGCGGGGGCGGTGGCCGTCATGGCCCTGGAGCGGGTCCCCGCGGATATCCGCCGCGACGGCGGCGTTGCCCGCATGTCGGACCCGGCCATGATCGCCCAGATCAAGCAGGCGGTTTCCATCCCCGTCATGGCCAAGGCCCGGATCGGCCACTTCGTGGAGGCCCAGATCCTCGAGGCCCTGAAGATCGATTACATCGACGAGAGCGAGGTCCTGACCCCCGCGGACGAGGAGTGCCACATCGACAAGACGCGCTTCGCCATCCCCTTCGTCTGCGGCGCGCGGAACCTGGGCGAAGCCCTGCGGCGTATCGCCGAGGGGGCGGCCATGATCCGGACCAAGGGCGAGGCGGGAACCGGCAATGTCGTCGAGGCGGTCCGCCACATGCGGACGATGAACCGGGAGATCCGGCAGCTCGCGGCCATGCCCGTCGAGGAGGTCACCGGCTTCGCCAAGGCGAACGGCATGCCCTATGAGCTGGCCCTGAAGGTCAAAACCCTCGGCCGCCTGCCCGTCGTCAATTTCGCTGCGGGCGGGATCGCCACCCCGGCGGACGCGGCGCTCATGATGCAGCTTGGCTGCGACGGGATCTTTGTCGGTTCGGGAATCTTCAAGTCGGCGGATCCGGCCCGGCGCGCCCGGGCCATCGTCAAGGCGACGGCTTACTTCAACGATCCGGCCCGGGTCCTGGAGGCCTCCATGGATCTGGGAGAGGCCATGCCTGGCCTGGAGATCGCCTCCATCCCGGAAGAACAGCGTCTCGCCGGACGGGGCTGGTAAGATGTCCCCCGTGATTCCCATCCGGGCGCCGCGTGCGCCGGAGATCGGGATTCTCGACCTCCAGGGCGGCATCCAGGAACACCTCGATCATCTGGAGCGTCTGGGCATCGACGCCCGCAGGATCAAGACCGCCGACGCGCTGTCGGACGTCGCCGGCCTCATCCTACCCGGCGGCGAGAGCACTTGCATCGCCCGGCTGCTCGCCATTTTCGGCCTCGACCAAGTGATTCTCCGGGAAGTTCGGCGGGGCATGAAGCTCTGGGGAACCTGCGCCGGGACCATTCTCGTCGCGAAGACCCTCGTGGGCGAGCCGGCGCACCTCGGACTCATCGACATCACCGTGGAGCGCAACGGTTTCGGTAGCCAGTTGGACAGTTTTGCCGCCGAGGCCGTGATCCCGAAGGTGTCCCCGGACCCGATCCCCCTGACCTTCATCCGGGCCCCCAAGATCACGCATGCCGGGCCGGGGGTCGAAATCCTGCTGCAAATCGACGACTACATCGCCGCGGCCGAGTCTTCGGACGTCCTCGTCACGGTTTTCCACCCCGAACTGACGCCCTGCCTCGCCCTGCACCACTATTTTGCCTGCAAGTGCGGCCTGATCCCGCAAGAAACGGGTGGGCCCGTCCTCGATCCCTCATGGAAAACAACGAGCTGGACGCGCCTCGCCCGCCTGCCGTAAGGCATCCCCATTCCCGATCGAATCCGTCAGCTCAAAACCGCGGCCGTTTTTGTCTGAACTGCTTCGGCCTCGGTGACGATACGGGCCATGAGCTCCGCGACTGTCGGTTCGTCGTGCAGAAGTCCCATCACCTGTCCCACGGGCAGGATGCCCCGGGTGGTGTCCCCGTTCTCCGTGGCCAACTGGAACGCCTTGCCCGCATTGGCAAAATAGGCGAGCTGGCGGGCCGTCTTCCATCCGGAGAGCATCGCGCCGATCATCATCTTGAAGAAGGGCATGTTGATCATCTTGGCGATGTCCCGGCCGTTGAAGAAGGCGGCGGGCAGGTCGAGCCCCTTTTTCATGGCCTTGTGGGCCGCCGCGGTTTCCATTACCCGGCAGTAGATCCCGTCGAACCGCGTGGAATACAGGGTGTTCGTGACGTCCTTCTCAAGGGACAGCTTCTTGAAATTTGGGTGCAGGGGGCTTTCCTTCGTCGTCATGAACCGGGTCCCCATCGCCACGGCCTCGGCCCCGAGGGCCAGGGCGGCGGCAAGCCCGCGTCCGTCACCGATGCCGCCTGCCGCGATGACGGGGATCGTGAGAACGTCCGCCAGACTGGGAATCAGGACGAACGTCGTCACCGCTTCGCCGTGGGCGGCGGCCTCGTTGCCGGTGGCGATGACGGCGTCGCACCCGTAATCCTGAGCCCGCTTGGCATGGTGTGCGTTGACGACGGTGGCGATGACCTTCCCCCCGTATTTGTGGGCCTCTCGGACCAGCCAGTCCCCCTTGCCCAGGGCGAAATTGATGACCGGCACCTGTTCCTCGAGGAGGATGCCCGCCGACTCGCGTGCACCCGGCAGAAGGAGGGAGGTGTTTACCCCGAAGGGTTTGTCCGTCAGCTTCTTCACCTGGCGGATGTAGGCCCGGGTCTTGTCCTTGTCCAGGGCCCCCGTGGCCAAGATGCCCAGACCGCCGGCGTTGGAAACGGCGGCCACCATCTCCGGGACGCTGATCCAGCTCATGCCGGAAAGAACGATCGGGTAGGTGATGCCAAAAAGTTCTGTAATGCGCGTTTTCATCTTGTAGTCCTTTCTTGAGTCCTGATCGTCGCCGGCCGCCCCCGAGGCGGCCAATGATCATCCGAATGTATGAAATTCACGCGGAAATACCGTTCCCCGCCCTTACGAGACGGGGAACGGAAACGCCCGCGTTTCAGGCGGCCGGGATCATCTTGTTCACCCGGGCAAGATGCTCCCGGGCCTCTTTTGCCATCCTCTCGAGCAGTTCCTTACAGCTCGGCACGTCCCGGATGAGCCCAATGGACTGTCCCACCATCAGGGGGGCGTAATCCACATTGCCGGTTTCCCACGCCTCCTTGATCCGCTGGCCCGACATCAGGGGGATGAGTTCCTCCAGACCGCCGCCGCGCTCTTCGATCGCCGTGATTTCGTCGAGAACCTTGCTCTTGAGCCCCCGGCCTTGGAGCCCGATGGACTTGCCGAAGATCATCGTCTCGAATTCCTGACGCCGGATGATCTCCTGTTTGATGTTGTCGTGAACCTCGCACTCCTTCGTCGTCACAAAACGGCTCGCCATCATCACGCCCGAGGCACCCAGGACCATCGCCGCCGCCAGCGTGCGCCCATCGGCGACGCCGCCTACAGTCACGACTGGGATCTTGACGGTTTCGACGATGCGGGGCGTCAGGATCATGGTTGTCACGTCATCGTTCAGGGGATGCCCCCCCTCCTCGATCCCGGCGGCGTAGATGCCGTCGTAGCCGACCTTCTCCGCGTGGACGGCGTGGCGCACCGCTCCGACCTTGTGAAAAAGCTTGACGCCGGCCTTCTTCAGCATCTCGACGTACTGAGGTCCTGCCGCTTTGTCCGCGGGCGTCCCGGAGAATTCGATCCCGGCGACCTTCTCCTCGGCGCAGACCTCGATATACATCCTGTGGTGCTCCGGAGTGATGCGGATGGAGGGCAGCAGGGTGATGTTCACCATGAAGGGCTTGTCCGTGAGTTTGCGTGTCTCACGGATCGCGTCGCGGAATGCCTCTTTCGTTTCGTAGTTACCCGCCGTCAGGTTCCCCATCCCCCCGGCGTTGGAAATCGCGGCGCACAGGTTAGGCTTGCAGAGCCACATCATGGCCCCGCAGATGATGGGATAGTCGATTCCGAACATGTCCGTAATGGCCGTCTTGAACATAAGTCCTCCTGTGATGTGTTGATGATACGGTCGCTTGTCTTCCCGGCCCCCCGTCTTGCCGGGGACCGGCACTCTATCCGCCGCCGGAGCGTCCTCGCTCGGGACCCCTCCGGAGATCAGGCTTCCGGATCCTTGACCAGACTTTTGTTGATCGTTTCGCGGACCTTCTTCTGAAACAGCCGCCGCAGGATGTAGCCCCTGAAGAAATCGCCGGAACGGGCGAGTTCCGTCGTGATGCGCACGTTTTCCAGGACCGTCTTTCCCTGGACCAGCTTTCTGCGCATGTGCATCTCGCGATCGATGATCTTCTCGCCCAGTTCGAGATAAAAATCCATCTCGAGCAGATCGATCCCCAGGTGATACATTTTTTTGAGACATTCCCGTCCCTGCCGGAGATCATCCTGGTCGTAAAGGACCTTCCCCGGCTCCGCGGAATAGGGCACCAGCAAACGCAGCCGCTCGGCTTTTTCGAGTTCGGATTCCGTCAGCCCCGTCAGCTGCAGGAAGGCCTCCCGGTCGACCAGCGTCGTGGCGTCCACGTCCGGTGCCACGAAAACCGCATTTTCGATGGACTCGGCCTCCGACAGGGACAACCCGTCGTCCATGCGCCGGAGGATATTGCGGATCACGGCCAGGGGGAAAAACCGCTTGGCCTTCAGATACTGGATGGCCTCGATTTTTTGAATGCAATCCTCGTCGTAATGGGCCATCTTCTTGTTGATCTTCTTCGGGGCGGGCAGCAGGCCTTCCTTGACGTAGAACCGGATCGTCGAGGCCGGAACGCCGCTTTGCTTCGCCAATTCGCCGATCTTAAGGACCATGATTCGTCACCTGCCGGTCGGGTGCCGGCCGCGCGCAAACCGGCCACCTTCGTACTTCATGGTCCCGCCAGAAACGCCTCATAAGCGCGCCCCTGCTTCGAACCCTTCGTGAATGGCGTCCAGGGCCTTGGCCACCTTCCGGGCGTCGCCGATGACCTGATACGGGAGCCCCCGCTCACGGACCGGGACCTCTAGCGGATTGTAGGAGCGGGACCCCAGGGCCAGCACCACCGAATCGGCCGGGATCTCGCGGGTGCCCTGAGCATCCTCCACGACCACGGCGGTGGGGGTGATCGCCCGGGCGCGGGTCTTCGCAAGGGTTTTCACGTGATGGCGATCGAGATCCTGCAGCATCCCCCAGCGCGTCGATCGGCCGATGTCCGGTCCGATGCGGTCCAGCATTTCGACCAGCGTCACATCCTTGGTCCCTCGTGTCGCCAGCTCGTAAAGGTCCTCAAGGGGCTCCGCCCGGTTGATCAGGAGGAAGCGGACCATGTCCCCGGAAAGCGTTCCCTTTTCCGCGAGGAACAGGGCCGTCTCCACCCCCACTGCGCCACCGCCGATGATCACCACCCGTGGACCGGTTTGAACCCGGTCGCGGAGCACGTCCCAGGCGCCCACAACATGGGGCAGATCGGCGCCGTCGAGGGGCGGCGCCCATTCCTCGGCGCCCGTGGCCAAGATGACCGCGTCCGGTCGTTCACGGTCGAGGAAGGCCTCGTCCACTGTCACGCCCATCCGCACCTCCGCGACCCCGGCCGCCGCCAGTTGGGCCTCGAGGTCGCGGGCCAAGACCTGAAACTCGTCCCGCCCCGGCGGCAATCCCGCCAAGAGGAGCTGACCGCCTAGAATCTCTTCTTTTTCACAGAGCGTCACGCGATGACCGCGTTGTGCGGCCGTTGCCGCGGCCGTCATGCCGGCCGGGCCCCCGCCGATCACCAGAACCTTCCGGGGCGCGGGAGCGGCTTCGATCCCGCGTTCGCTCTCGTGGCCGGCCCGGGGATTGCACAGGCACTCCACGGGTTGCAGGTTGAACAGATGATCGAAGCACCCTTGGGCGCAGGCCACGCAATGGATGATTTCGTTTTCCCGGCCCGCCGCGATTTTCCGGGGAAGATCGGGATCGGCGATGAGCGCGCGGCCCATCCCCACCATATCGCACATGTGGTCGGCAATCATGGCCCGGGCGGTGGCCAGATCGTTGATGCGATGTCCGGCAATCACAGGCACGCCCACCTGCTCCCGGATGCCGCGCGCCAGATAGGCGAAGGCCCCGCGGGGCACCTGCGTGATGATCTGCGGGACGCGGGACTCATGCCAGCCCACGTTGACGGAAATGGCGTCGGCACCGTTCTCGACGAGCTTCACCGCGTATTCCCGCATCCGCATCCGGCCGATCCCGCCGGGCATGAAATCGTTGCCGTTGATCCGCCAGAGGACAGGATAATCTGCGCCGACGGCCTCGCGGACGGCCCGGGCGATCTCCAGACCGAACCGCATGCGGTTTTCCCAGGAGCCGCCGTAGGCGTCCGTGCGGCGGTTCGTCAATTCCGAAAGAAACTGGCTGATCAGATAGCCGGTCCCGGAGAGGATCTCCACGAAATCAAACCCGGCCTTCCGGGCGCGCCGGGCCGTGTCGGCAAAATCCTGGACGGTCCGCCGGACTTCTTCCGTCGCAAGCGCCCGAGGCTCTTCTTTCGTGAATTGCGACCGGACGGCCGACGGCGCCACGGAGGGCCGGCCTCCCAGAAGAATGGAGAAATTGTAGCGGCCCGAGTGGTTGAGCTGAAGACCCGCACGGCCACCGCCCAGTTTCATCGCCTCGGCCAGTCGGCTCAGCCCGGGAAGGAACTCATCCCGGTGGGCGCCGATGATGATGGCGCTACCGGCATCGTCATTCACCATTCCGTAACCGGCCACGAACGCCCCGGCGCCGCCGCGGGCCCGCTCCGCATAGAATTCCACCAGTTGATCGGTCACGAAGGAGTTCTGCACCATCGACAGGTGCATGGCCGGCATAAGGATGCGGTTGGGAATAACCATCCCGTTGATCCGGATCGGCTCCAGCAGAACATCCGGGCGTTTCGCGTTGCGTTGATTTTCCACGATCCGTTCCCCCCACAGTCAGGCGACTCTTCAAGGTTGCCCGGCAGGAAAACAGCCGATCGTTCCGGGCATACCCGCCGGCAGATGAAACCCCGAAGAACTGTCAAGAATGAAGTTATTGTTTAATGTCATAACCAAACGCGTTCCCCTTGTCAACCCAAATTTTGTTCCGCCTTCATCAGGGTCTGTCAGGAAACGCGCGGGATGATCTCCGACACAGGAACAGCCGATAAAATTTAATGAAATCGGAGCGATGTACGATATCTGAGTCTATCGCCGTCCCTTTCAAAGAGGGGAAGACGACCGCCAGAGGTTCAACCTCGGAGACAAAGCGTAGGGGATTCAGTCGCGCAGGAGATCCATTTTCCGGCGGATCAACTCGGACCGGGCGCGGTCGCCGCTCCGGCCGTAATAGGCCTGCTGGACATTGAGATAGGTGAGGAGGGCCTTTTTCCAGCCGTTGCGGGAGGAAACCTCCACGGCCTGGTTCAGGGTTTCGGCTTCGTACTGCTGCGCTTTTACGAGGAGGCCGGTGGCAATCAGCACGGCCAGGGGGTCATCCATTTGGTCAATCTCCGCACGGGTGGAGGACGGGTCGTTCCTCTGCCATGCCTTCAGAAATCCTTGGTACCGGGGGGGAAGGCACCCGATCTCGACCCCGGCCGGATCACCCTTCAGCATCGTAAAGAAGGCCTGATTATCCGGCTGCGGCAGAACGGCCGCGATCTCAAGATATTCCCGATCGTCCAAGGGCTCCAGCAGGGCGGCCTGGACCGCACAGCGTGTGAGATACACCCGGGCCAGCATCTCCAGATCACCGCTTTTCTTCACCTCGGCCACGGCCTTGCGGAAGTGTTGCACCGCAAGATCGGCCTTGCCTTCCAGGGCGGCCTGCTTGAAGCCATGCAGTTGTTTGGCGCCAAGGGCTTGCCAGTCCGGGATGGACTTCGAGCCGCAGGCAAGGATCAGCAGGCAGCAGACAAGGGGAAAAATCCGTTTCATGGCAGTCTGATCTCCGGCTCCTTTTTAAGCGGAATCAGGCGGTCGATGTTCCCGGCCAAGTCGTTGATGGAACGGATCGTCGCCTCGAGGTCCAGCCGCAGACCTTTCAGGTCGCCCGTGGCGCCGACGGCGTCCGTCGACATGCGGTTGACGTTGTCCACCGTGGTTTCCAACTTCTGCAGTTTGGCGAGCAGATCCTTCAAAATCTTGCTGACCGAAACAAGGGCGCCGTCCTGGCCATAGAGGGACGCGTCTGTTTTGACGGCCATGGCATCAACTTTCTTCAGGATGGCGTTGATCTGTCCGGTGATGTCCTTGACCTGACTCAAGGCCTGCTCGACGGATTTGACGCTCTCCCGGTCGGCGACCGCCATCTCGAGCAGCGAGTTTTTCTGCGACAGCTTGGAGGTCAGAACCTGCGCGTTTGCCAGGGTCCGGCTCAAATCTCCCTGCGGACTCGCCAGGGCGGCCGTGAGTTTGTCCACGCTGGTGGCAATGCTGTTGACGCGATCCAGTAAAGGCTGGATCATCTTCACGATCTCGTTGATGTCACTGGTTACGGTCATCTCCCGAACGGTCTGCTCATCCAGGAGCGGGTGTACAAAGTTCGTCGTCGTCACCACGATCCGGGGGGTGCTGATGATGGGTTTTTCGAGGACGAACCGCGTGTCCGTCCGCAGCCATTTGACATGCCTCCGGGGAACGGAGATCCGGATCATGACGAGACCGTTGTCGTTCAATTCCAGCTTTTCGACCTTCCCGATCTTGAACCCGGAAAAAACAACCGGCATCCCCTCGGTCAGGTTGTCGCCGGATTTCGAGGAGAGGGTGTAGGTGTGGGTCGGAGTGAATACGTCCTTCTTGTAGGCGATGTAGACCACCGAGGCCACGATCAGGGCCGTCGTGATCAGGATGAACAGGCCGACTTTCCGTTCAATGTTCTTCGCCATGGAGTGCCCCGTATTGATCCTTCATCCAAACATAGTCGAATATATGACATTCCTCATACAAATCGTCAATCCATTTCAGCGACCGGCCGACGTAGCGGACGTCTTGCAGATCCGGCATGATCTGGAACGGGCGGTCGATCACCAGAACGGACCGCTTCACCATGGCCGCGCGCAGCAACATGATGCAAAACCGCTCCTGATCGTCCAGGGAAGAGATGCGCCGATCGGCGACGGCGCCCAGGCCGAAGCGGTCCAGGGATGCGAGTACCTCACGTCGGGCCTGGTCCCGCGGCAGGTTCTCATGGTACTGCCGGATCAGCGCCACGTTGAGCCAGGCGTCCAGGTTGGAGATCAGCGGCGCCTGCACCGACACCATCCCCAGCCGGGCCTTATGCAGGGCGATAGCCTGCCGCAGGGCCGCCTTCAGGTCCCCTTCGTCGTCGAAGAGATTCAGATGAATCTTAGGATCAATGACAGCACCTCGATGATCACGATGGCAATGAAGACTTTCACCATCCCATTCAAGACGGCCACGGGAATGCTCGTCAGTTCATGGGAGGCCCGCAACCCGAAGCGGAGGGGGATCAGCGTGATGAAGAAGCCGAAGGTCATGCATTTCAAAAGCATGATGACGATGTCTGAAAACTTCGTTGAATTGATCAGGGCATTGACGTACGTATCCAGACCCATCCCGAAAATGAAAATGGAAAACAGCATGCCGCTTCCCAGGACGAGGATGGAAAACAGCCAGCTCAAGAGCACGACGGAAACCATTCCGCTGACAATGCGGGGAACGAACAGGTAATCGAGCACGTCGATGTTGAACAGCGACAGGGTGTTCAGCTCCTGATTGACCTTCATGACGGCAATTTCCGCGTCGATGGCCGAGCTGGAACGCAGGGCGATCAAGAGAACCGTGATGAAGGGGGCAAGTTCCGTGACCACGAATCCCATGAGGATGCTCCCCAGGTATTCCGCCAGTCCCAGATCCTTGATCACCGCGAAGACGATCCCGATCAGGAGCGACCCGAAAATGATGGAAACCGTGATAAAGAGCGGCAGGATCTCCACGGCGGTGAAATAGATCTGATTGACGAGGACCGTCTTCGTCGCGCTGTTGTACGAACGACGGGAGAACACCTTGGATATGACCACGCCGGCAAAGGCGAGGGTTTCCTGAGCGGACAAGACGTTTTTCACAAAGGGATTGCCGAGGGTTTTGAGGATTGGGGCCATCTGCGCCACGGTCGTCTCGTCGTCGGAGGGATATCGCTTGCGCTTTCAGCGCCGGCGCCGGACGGCCCCGGGAAAGCGGTTGCCGATCCAATGTGATCATGCTACCATATCTAACCCGGGAGGGCAATGTGGATTTGGCATTAAAATCCGCGTGAAAGGACCGCTCGGTTGAAGGGAGGAGCGCGATGAGGCGGATCCGTTTTCTATCGGAAAAAGACACGGTCCTGACAGGCGTGCTTTGCGAGGACGATCCGTCTCAGGCACAAGTCCTGTCCGGGCGATTTCCCGGCAAGCCCGGGCGGTCAAAGACGTTCCGGCGCATTCGCCGTCTCCTCGCCCCCGTCGCCCCGCCCAACATCCTCGCGCTCGGCCTGAACTATCGTCAACATGCCGCGGAAACCCGGATGGACCTCCCCAGAATCCCGGTTGTCTTCATGAAAGCCACCAGCAGCCTCGTCGGTCCCGGCGACCCGATCCTGTTGCCCGGGGCCGGTCCGGATCATGTCGATTATGAGGGAGAACTGGCCGTGGTCATCGGGCGGGAGATCCGGAATGTCTCTCCGGCCGTTGCCCGGGCCGCCATCTTGGGGTACACCTGCGCCAACGACGTCAGCGCCCGGGACTGGCAGTTTTCGAAACAGAGCGGCCAGTGGATCCGGGGAAAAAGCTTCGACACCTTCTGCCCCATGGGACCCTGGATCGTCACCCCGGAAGCACTGCCCGATCCACAGCGGTTGCGGCTCCGCACCCTCCTGAACGGTACCGTGGTTCAGGAGGCGAGCACGGCCGACATGATCTTTTCGATTCCGGACATCATCAGCGATCTGAGCCGGACCATGACCCTCTTGCCGGGCACGGTCATCCTGACCGGCACGCCCCAAGGGGTTGGTTTCTCGCGCACTCCGCCGCTCTTTCTGCGTGACGGCGATACGGTGACGGTCGAAATCGAGGAAATCGGCGCCCTGACGAACCCAGTCCGGGCCGAGAGGGAATCCGCCCGCCCCGGACCTTAGATCCTCCAATCCTCAATCACCGGTGGTATTCTGTTGACAACTGTGCTACTATACCTGAATTGTTAACTGTATTGGGCGATCCCTGTTGGAGGTGGGTATGAGCAACGAAGGGAAGAAGGGCAGCAGCAGAAAAACATTTATCATGTTTCTTCTGGCCTTTCTGATCGGTTTCTTTGTGGTATCGGTCGTGGAAGTGATTCGCTCCTCCTTTGGCCCTGTCGGACCGGACGTGCAGACGGCGTCAGCCGTGCTCAGCGGCGATGCAACCCGGACTCCCGGGTCTTTCGCCGATCTCGCCGAACGGGTCAAGCCGGCCGTGGTCAATATCAGTACCTCGAAGACCGTCCGCACCAGTCCCTTCCGCATGCCGATGGACCGGGGGATCTGGGGTGACGAGTTCTTCGAACGTTTCTTCGGAGACATGCCGCGGCGCGAATTCAAACAGCGGAGCCTGGGTTCGGGCTTCATCATCAGTCACGACGGCTACATTTTTACGAACAATCACGTGGTGGAGCAGGCCGATAAAATCCTGGTGAAACTCTCGAACGGCAGGGAGTACGAAGCGCGGATCATCGGCAAGGACGTCAAAACGGATCTGGCCCTGATCAAAATCAAGCCGAACGACAGCCTCCCGGTCGTGGAAATCGGCGATTCCGAAAGTGTCCGCGTGGGGGAATGGGTGATCGCCATCGGCAATCCCTTCGGACTGGAACAGACCGTCACCGCCGGCATCGTCAGCGCCAAGGGCCGCGTCATCGGGGCAGGCCCCTACGATAACTTCATCCAGACCGACGCCTCGATCAACCCCGGAAACAGCGGCGGACCCCTGTTCAACATGGAGGGAAAGGTCGTCGGAATCAACACGGCCATCGTCGCCCAAGGGCAGGGCATCGGTTTCGCCATCCCCATTGCCATGGCGAAAACGATCCTCCCGGATCTGAAAAGCAAGGGGAAGGTCACGCGGGCCTGGCTCGGCGTCTCCGTCCAGGACCTCGACGAAACCATGGCGCGGAGTCTCCATCGCGAGGATCAGACGGGCGCCCTGATCGCGGATGTCTTCCGCGGAGATCCGGCGGACAAGGCCGGCTTGAAAACCGGCGACATCGTGACGCAAGTCAACGGCAAGCCGATCAAGGATTCCCATGAACTGCTCATGATCATCTCCACTTTGCACGTGGGAGACCGGGTCAACATCACCTTCATGCGCGAAGGACGGGAGCGAACGGTTCAGGTGGTCGCTGCCGAGCGCAAGGATCGGGGTGAGTGGATCAGCACCCGCGATCCGGCGGAAGGCCTGGGGATGGAGGTTCAGGAAATCACGCCGGACATCGCCAAATACCTGGGCGTGCCCAGAAAATCGGGAGTCGTGGTGGTGGAGGTGGAACCGGGCAGTCCGGCCGATGAGGTGGGCATCCAGCCGCAGGACATTATCCTCAAGGTGAACAATGTCCGGATCGCTTCCATAAAGGATTACATCCGCGAATTATCCAGGAAAACGGGAAAAAACAGTCTTCTGTTCTTGGTCAAGCGGGGGAAGGCCACGTTCTTTGTCGCCATCCGAATCTCGTAACATGGGCCCGGGGGCCGTGTTGCTGGCACGGGCGGACGATCCGGAGGTCGCCCTGCCCGCCCTGTATGAAATGCTTCAGGCATATTGGGGAAACTTGGGCTGGTGGCCGGCGGAATCACCGTTCGAGGTCATTGTCGGCGCCATCCTGACACAGAATACGGCCTGGCAGAATGTAGAAAAGGCCGTAACCGCCCTGAAGCGCGAGACCGTCCTGTCCCCGGCGCGCATCCGCGATCTTTCCGAGGACCGTCTGGCGGAATGGATCCGCCCGGCGGGATATTACCGGCTCAAGGCCCGCCGGCTCAAGGCGTTCATCCGTTTTTTGTACGAGCGTTACGCCGGCAATCTGGACCGGATGTTCGCCCAGCCCACGGAACGCCTGAGGGAGGCCTTGCTGTCCGTAAACGGCATCGGCCCGGAGACGGCCGACAGCATTCTCCTGTATGCAGGGGGAAAACCGGTTTTCGTCGTCGACGCCTACACGAAGCGAATCCTGTGCCGGCACGGGATGATTCCGGAGGGCGTCGACTATGCGACCCTGCAGGGCCTTTTCACGCGCCACCTCCCCGCGGAGGCGCCGCTGTTCAACCAGTACCATGCCCTGCTGGTCCATACGGGAAAGACGTTCTGTCGGAAGAAACCGCTTTGCACTGGATGTCCGCTGGAGCCGCTCGTCGGCCCCGGCGAAGCGCGGTGACGCGCCGCCCGGAATCCGGCCGAGGCCCCTTCACCCTGGAGATCAAACATGCTTCTGGAAATCAGCAATCTGAGCGTCGCGGTGGGAGACAAGGAGGTTCTGCACGGCATCAACCTTACCATCGATCAGGGGGAAACCCACGTTCTGTTCGGCAAGAACGGGTCGGGCAAGACCAGTCTCCTCATGGCCCTGATGGGGTTTTCCAATTACCGGATCACGGGGGGTCAGATCCGGTTCAAGGATCAGGACATCACCCGGATGCCCATCAACGAACGGGCCCGGCTGGGCATCGGCATGTCCTTTCAGCGTCCGCCCACCCTGCGCGGCGTCAAGACGAAGGATCTGATCCGCACCTTCGGCGGCCGCCAGGAGGACCGCGAGAAGGAGATATCCGGCCTGAACATGGCAACCTTCATGGACCGGGATATCAACCTGGGCTTCTCCGGCGGGGAGATCAAGAAATCGGAGCTCCTCCAGCTGATCCTCCAGGATCCGGAATTGATCCTTCTGGACGAACCGGAATCGGGCGTGGATCTGGAAAACATCAAGATCATCGGCCGATCGATCAAAAAGCTCCTGCAAAAACACCTGCGCCGGCAGCGGACCAAGTCAGGCCTGATCATCACCCATACCGGTCTCATCCTCAATTACCTGGAGGCCGATATGGGTCACCTGCTCCTCGACGGTCACATCCGCTGCGAGGGCAACCCCAGGGAAATGTTTGAAACCATACAGACCGCCGGTTATGAGGAGTGTGCCAGATGTCAGAGATAATCAAGGAAGCGGAGGCAGCCCGGAACAAGCAGGGACAGCATGGCGCAGACGTCGATCTGGACTCTTTCCGCCGGGACGCGCCAGCGCATGGGACGGATCCCGACCTGACCTGCCTGTCGGACTCGGAGATGGAACACCTCGCCGGCGTAGGAATCGTGGCCGCCCCCCAGGAGCGGGCCGGCAGCTTCATCCTGAAAGACCATTCCCCGGTCCACTGTTCCATGGGACAGGACGGGGTCGAACTGCTGTCCATCAAGACCGCCTTGGCCAAATACGGAGATCTCGCGGAATATTGGTGGAAGGCCGTCCACCCCGGCACGGACAAGTACACGGCCCAGGCGGCGCTCGCCCTGGACGACGGCTATTTCATCCGCGTCCGCGCGGGCGTCAAGGCCGCCCTTCCCGTCCAGGCCTGCCTGTTCATCGGGGCGGAGGGCCTTTCCCAGAATATCCACAACGTCGTGATCGCCGAAGCCGGATCCGAACTGCACATCATCACGGGCTGCACCACGGCCCCGGACCTGCACCGGGGATTGCACGTGGGCGTCTCGGAATTTTACGTGCAAAAAGGGGCGACGGTTACCTCAACCATGCTGCATAACTGGGGGGACGAGATCGTCGTCCGTCCCCGCACCAGCGTTATCGTGGAGGAGGGGGCGACGTTCATGTCTAACTATGTCTGTCTGAAATCCGCCCGCTCCGTGCAGATGGACCCCCTGGTCCGCCTCGTGGGACCGGACGCCGTGACCCGGCTCAACACGATCCTCGTTGCCGCCCCAGGCGCCGATTTCGACGTCGGCGGCCGCGTTTCCCTCGAGGCGGCCGGCACACGGGCGGAAATCATTTCCCGGACGATCACGACCGGGGGCAACATCATCTCCCGCGGCCTCCTTACCGGTCATGTTCCCGGCGCGAAGGCCCATCTGGAGTGCAGCGGCCTCATCCTGGCCGACGGAGGCTACATCCGCGCCATCCCCGAGTTGGACGGCCGGGTGGCGGGCGTGGAGATGTCTCACGAGGCCGCCGTGGGACGGATTTCCCAGGAAGAGATCGAATACCTCATGGCCCGCGGGCTGACGGAGAATGAAGCGTCCGCCCTGATCGTCCGGGGATTTTTGAATGTCAAAATGGAGGGTCTGCCCCGGGAATTGGCGGACGAGATCGAACGCATCGTGGAGGCGTTCGGGAAAAGCGTCTTTTAGGTACGAGAGGCGTGTCCCCCCTCCATGACTACGCCGGGGTCATTCACCTTCACTCCGCGTACTCCTTTGACGGGCATGTGGCCGTTCCGGAGATTCTCCGGGCGGCGCGGGACTGCGGCCTGGATTTCGTCATGCTGACGGACCACGGCACCCTGCGGGCCCGGGACGAGGGCCTGGAGGGCTGGCACGACGGCCTCCTCCTGATCGTCGGTGAAGAGATCTCCCCCCGTTTCAACCATTACCTGGCCTTCCAGATCCAGGACGCGGTCGAGATCCCGGAAGGCGGGGACGCGTCCCCGCCTCAGGGCTATATCGACGCGGTCGAACGCCGGGGGGGATTCGGCTTCATCGCCCACCCCGACCACGGGGGAAACGAACTGTTTCACGTGAAACATTACCCCTGGCAGGACTGGTCCGTCACGGGATGCACCGGGATGGGCATCTGGGATTTCATGACGGACTGGCAGGAAACGTTGACCGGGCGAGGAAAAGCCATCTGGTGCTATCTGCAGCCGGCCCTCGTCCTCACGGGCCCGAAACCGGAAACGCTCCGGCGCTGGGATCAGCTGAACCGGCGGGGAAAAATCGTCGGCATCGGCGAACTGGACAACCATGGCACCCGCAGGCGCTTTCTGGGCCTGACCGTTTCCGTCTTCCCCTTCCGGCGGGCCTTCCGACTGATCCGCACCCATCTCCTGACGGAGCGTCCCCTGACCGGTCACGCCGAACAAGACATCCCCCTGCTGTGCGGGGCCCTCCGGAACGGCCGGGCCTACATCGCACTGGAAGCCCATCGGGAAGCGAAAGGATTTTCATTTTCCGTCACGGGGACCGGCGGCACCGCATCGCTCGGGGACGAATGCCGCCTGGACGGGTCCTCGAAACTCCGGGTCCGCCTGCCGGACCGCAGCCGCATTCGCGTCATCCGGAACGGTCGCATGTGGCAGGAAGCGGCGGGAACCGCCCTCGATCGTCCATTGCGCGAACCGGGATGCTACCGCGTCGAGGTCTGGCGGCGCGTCCTGGGTCGCCACCGCCCCTGGATTTACAGCAACCCCATCTATGTCCGTCCCGGAACCGCCCCGCTCCCTGACAGCGGGTCGGCATTTGTCTTGACAGCCCCCGACCCGTCCCCTATAGTGTGACCGTAGATATGTCTCTGCAAGATCGCCCCATCGAGGAGCTTCCCTTGTCAACCCCCTATCCGAAAACGGCGGGTCCCCTCCGGATCCAGGACAATACCCTGCGCGACGGGCACCAGTCCCTCTTCGCGACCCGGATGCGGACGTCAGACATGATCCCCGCGGCGGAACAGCTCGACGGGGTGGGCTTCTGGGCGCTCGAAATCTGGGGCGGGGCGACGTTCGACGCCATGCACCGTTTCCTCGGCGAAGACCCGTGGGAAAGGCCCCGCATCCTGAAACGTTACCTCAAGAAAACACCCTGCGCCATGCTGCTCCGGGGCCAGAATCTCGTCGGCTACCGCCACTACGCGGATGATGTCGTCAACGCCTTCGTCGACAAGGCCTGCGAAGCCGGCATCGACGTCTTTCGGGTCTTCGATGCGCTCAACGATTTTCGCAACCTGGAGACTGCGTTGGCCCGGATCCGTGCCAACGGGAAGCACTGCCAGGGGACGATCTGCTACTCCCTGACCGGCCGCCGTCTGGGCGGTGACGTGTTTACGCTGGATTATTACCTCGCCCGGGCCAGGGAACTCGAGGCGATGGGGGTGGACTCCCTCTGCATCAAGGACATGGCCGGCATCATGTCCCCCTATGACGCCCGGGATCTGATCATCCTCCTGAAGCGGCATCTCCGGCTGCCGCTTCACCTTCATACCCACGAGACGAGCGGCATGGGTACGATGACCTATCTCAAGGCCGTCGAGGCGGGACTCGACGGCCTTGACACCTGTCTCGGTCCTTTTGCGGGACGGACATCCATGCCGGCCGCCGAACCGCTCGTGGCCGCGCTTCAGGGGACCCCCCGGGACACGGGCCTGGATCTTGCCCGGCTCATCCGGGTGAGCCTCGAGCTGGAAAAGCTGTTCCCCCGGTATCAGTCCTACCTCGTCCCGAGACGGCTCTCCCTGATCGACAGCGGGGTGCTCGCCCATCAGATCCCCGGAGGGATGATCTCGAACCTCGTCGACCAGCTTAAGGACATGCGGGCCCTCGACCGGCTGAACGAGGTTTGCGAAGAGATCCCGGTCACCCGGAGGGAGCTGGGCAATCCCCCGCTGGTCACCCCGATTTCCCAGATCGTTGCGGTCCAAGCCGTGATGAACGTCCTGTTCGGCAAATACAAGATGGTCAGCAACCAGCTGAAGGACCTGGTTTACGGGCTCTACGGCCGGACCCCCACCCCCGTCGATCCGGAGCTGCGGAAGAAGATTCTGAAACGCTACAAGCGCGGCGCCATTCCCATGACAGGCCGGCCGGCCGATGACCTGGAACCGGAACTCGCCGCCGCCGCGGAACGGATCGGGAACCTCGCCCGGAGCGAGGAAGACGTTCTGACCTACACGCTTTATCCGGTCACCGGAGAGCGGTTTCTCAGGGAAAAATACAAAGCGGGCTAACCTGGCCGAAAGGAAGTGGGATTTGGAATCGAGTTTCATACGGGGACGTGCCACTCCGACAGGCTCATGCGGCAACGGGTGTTTCAACCGTTTCGCGCTCAGGAGGCCGTGATGTGGAAACGCCTGTCAGACTTTGCCATCCGCTACGGCCTCATCCCTCTGGCCCATAACCTGATCCGGATCTATCTCGGTCTGATCCGGAAAACGGTCCTGGGGGAAGATCGCATCCTGCGCGTTCTGGAGGGCAACCAGAAGGTCGTGATCGCCATTCTGCACCAGCGGATGTTCGGCGTCATCGGTTATGCGCAGCGCTTCGGACGTTTCGCCCTCGGCGCCATCATCAGCCAGAGCCGGGATGGGGACATGATCGCCCAAGTCGTCAGCCGTCTCGGCTTCCACCCCGTGCGCGGCTCAAGTTCGAGGGGCGGCAAGGCGGCGCTTGACGCCCTCATCGACTATCTGGACGGGCACCCGGCCGCCGTACACGCCGTCGATGGACCCAGGGGTCCCAAAGGGGAGGCCAAGGCGGGGATCATCCGGATTGCGCAGCGTTCCAGGGCGCTGATCTTCCCCGTTTTCATCTCCACGGACCGGACCTGGATTCTGAAGAGCTGGGACCGCTTCCTGATTCCGAAGCCCTTCAGCCGACTCATGATCCGCTGGGGAGAGCCCCTGCACGTCCCTGAACACCTGACGGAAGCGGAGTTCGAAGCGATGCGGCAAGCACTCGAAGCGCGTCTTCGGACGAACCACGCCCGCGACGACCTCGCCATGGGCTGGGATCACCCCCTCTGATCGCCCTACGCCAGCATCCCGCCGTCAGCGATGATGCAGGCCCCGGTGGTATAGGCGGCGGCGTCGGAGACCAGGTACAGCACCGCACCCGCCATGTCCCCGGGCTGGCCAACCCGCCCCATGGGGATCATCGGCAGGACGGCCTGCATAAACTCCGCGTTCTGGACCATGACGGCCGAAAATTTCGTGTCCGTAATCCCCGGTAGGAGCGCATTGACGCGAATGTTGAATCCGGCAAGTTCCTTGGCGAACGATTTCGTCATTGCGATGACGCCCGCCTTCGTAATCGAATAGATCCCCTGGAACGGGGCCGGCTTGATGCCGTTGATGGAGGCCACGTTGACAATCGCCCCGCCGCCCTGTTCCTTCATCACGCGGGCCGCGTACTGGCTCATAAAGAAATAGCCCTTGAGGTTGACGTTGCAGGTCTTGTCCCAGGCCCATTCATCGGCGTTCAGAACCTCTCCGAAAAAAGGGTTCGTGGCGGCATTGTTCACCAGGATGTCAAGTTTCGCGAATCGGGCGCGGACCTGGGCAAACAGATCCCCGATCTGCGTCATCTCTCCGATATGGCAGGCCAACGCCGTCGCACGTCCGCCTGCTTCATGGATCGCCGCGGCCACCCGCTCCAGATCGCCGAGCTTGCGGCTCGTCAGAATAACCTCGGCGCCGTGTCCCGCCAGAGTTTTCGCGACGGCCTCGCCAATGCCGCGGCTGGCGCCGGTGACCAGGGCGATTTTCCCCTCCAGTTGAAACATCCTCTGTCCTTCCGTCATGCCCAACCCTCCTCGCAACAGATGGTTGATGGTTCCGTCCTTTCTCCATCTCCTTGGGGTCGCTCCAGAGTCTCCCGTCCTGGGGCTTTCATCCCGCGGGATGAACGGCTCTCGTCTCCGAACATTTCAGGATTGTTGACGACGCGCCCCGACCAGCGCGGCAATGTGGGCGGGGGTCGTCCCGCAGCATCCCCCGATAATGTTCGCCCCGGCCTCGACCAGCCGGGGAAAATAGGCGGCGGTGACCTCGGGCGTTTCAGGATAGGTCGCCCGGTCGCCGACCATCACGGGCAGGCCCGCATTCGCGTGAACCAGAATCGGCGTCAGACGGTCCACCGCCCGAATCTCCCGAACGACCTCGACCATCCTTGCCATCCCGATGCCGCAATTGGCCCCGATGATGTCCGCCCCGGCCTCGACCATCGTCCCGGCCATCCGGGCCGGTGTAACCCCCATGATCGTCCGGTATTCGCCCTTGGGGGTCTTGTCAAAGCTGAAGGTGCAGATAATTTCCAAATCCGTCCGCTCTTTAGCCGCCCGGACGGCGCACCGCGCTTCGTCGATATCCGCAAAGGTCTCGATGCAGCAGGCGTCGGCCCCACCCTGTTCGAGGGCCACGACCTGATCGCAAAAGGCCTCGAAGAGATCCGCCTCCGTCACTTCCTGCATGATCAGGAGCTTCCCCGTGGGTCCGATGGACCCCAAAACATGCCGACCCGGACCTGCCGCCTGCCTGGAAATGGCAGCCGCGGCGGCGTTCAGCTCCCCCACGCGGTCTTCCAGCCCGTACAGAGCCAGCTTGTACCGGTTGCCCCCGAAGCTGTTCGTCTCGATCATGTCCGCGCCGGCCTGGATGTAGGCCCCGGCAACGGCCAGGACGGCCTCCCTCATCTCCACGTTCCAGAGCTCCAAGCATTCTCCCGGCTGGAATCCCCCCTGTTGCAGCATCGTGCCCCAGGCCCCGTCGGAGATGAGAACCCGGCCTTCCTTGACTTCATCCCTGATTTTTTTCATGTCTTGACCTTTCTCCGCAGGTCCCGATGGCGGACACCGAACCTCCACGGCCCTCTCCGCCGGGCGTTCCGCGTGTCGGCCGAGGCGCACGAACGGTCGCCGCTCCGGCCGTGGGCGGTTCGGGGCCGCCATGCTGTCCGCCGCTTCTCGCGTCCGTGCTCGACGCATCGAGCAGCATGGACCTCTCAATCTCCGTGCCCGGGGGCAGGACGAGAAAATCCTCATCCCACGCCCCGCGCAACAGCTTTTCGATCAATAAGGAGGTCCCCTCGACTTCAATCGTTTGAAGCGCGAAGGCGGAGGCCATCCGCCCGGCCGTCTCGCGCCAGTTCCCACCCCCGGGCACCCCCGTGTCCAAAAGGACAAGGCGGCGATAATGACCGATCATGCCTCGCATGATGATTCGGGTCTGCTGTTCGCCGTAGCGTTCTAAACAGTGCTTGTATTCATCCCATATCGTGATCCGGTTGTCCAGCCAGCCCCTTGTCAGGTAGTAACTTCCCTCGCTGTTGATTTCGATGCGCCGGGCGATGGACCCCAGCAGAAGCGTGATGCAGTCGTCCACCTTCGGAACAACCAGGGTCTTGTCCGTTGAGCGCAATCCCACGAGGGCATTCCCGCAGAAACCGAAGCCGAGCAGGATATGGGACACCGCGTCATCGACCCCATCGATCTCGGTCTGGAGGCTCTGATGGAGCCTCTCCGGAAAAATGTGCAGTCCCGCTTCGAGAAAGACCATCGGGATCTCTGCGTTCAATCTATCCGCAACTGCACAGATTTCCTCGCGAATCGTATTACAGGCCAGCAACAACGAGATCATCGCGGCACCCCTTCATCCGGTTGGCGGAAAATCGAGCGCCTCGACAAACCGGGATTGGAACGCCGGATGCCCCGACAGTTCGACGTGTTCCGTCCCGGCGGCGATCACGGCCGCTCGCTCCCATTGCGGCATCGAGATCAGGGACAGCCAGGCGCCCAGTCCGGCGGCATTGCCGACGGGCCGGATCTTTTCCGGGGCCAGCGGGGGCAGCAATCCGATCGCGAGGAGGCTTTCGGCCTTGAGGCGGCTCCCGAAGACCCCGGCCAGGAGCACCTCCTCGAGGTCCGCGGCCGTCAATCCCCACCGATCCAGCAGGATCTCGATTCCGGCACGGATCGCGCCCTTGGCGAGCTGAAGCGCCCGGACGTCCTGCTGGTGGAGGATCACCTCCGTCTCTCCCTCCGTCAACCAAAAGGCATTGCCCCCGCCGCCGGTCCGCAGCCGGGGCAGCAGGGCCCGGGGAACGCTTGCAGGACAAGATTCCGCCCGGCGGAGGCGACCGCTTTGATCGATGATCCCGATCCGCACCAGTTCAGCCACGGCATCGACCAGGCCGGATCCGCATATCCCCCTGGGCGCCGCCCCACCCACCACCGAGAGCCGGACATCGTCCCCGATGCGGACGGCGCTGATCGCGCCCGCTTCGGCCCTCATGCCCTGGCGGATCCCGGCGCCCTCGAAGGCGGGCCCGGCCGCCGTCGAACAGGTCACCCGGCGGAGTCCCTGCGCCAGAACGATTTCGCCGTTCGTCCCAAGATCGATGAGCAGCCGGATTCCCCGCGGACGATCCATGTCCGTCGCCAGAATGGCGGCGGTAATATCCGATCCCACATAGCCGGCGATATTCGGCATAACGAGGAGCCTGGCGTAAGCCGGCGCCCTCAGGCACAGTCGGCGGGTAGGCACGACCAGACGGGAGCGAAAGGCTGGAACGAACGGGGCTTGGGCCAAGGCTCGGGAGGGGACGCCCAGTAGCAGGTGGCTCATCACCGTATTACCCGCGGCCGTCAGGAGGTAAAGACGGGAGGGGTCAATCCCGTTTTGCGCCAGCAGGGCATCGATCATCCCGTTGACGGAGGCGACGACATCGCCCTGGAGACGGGCAAGACCTTCCGGGTCCTCCAGCGTATGGGCCACGCGGGTCATGACATCGGCGCCGATACGCGCCTGCCGGTTCATCGCGGCCATCGAATCGAGCAGGGCGCCCGTCCGAAGGTCCGCCAGATATCCCGCCACGGTGGTCGTGCCGATGTCCAGTGCGATCCCATAGGCCTCCCCGGACGTATCCCCTCCTTCAACCGCAACGAGCCGGTCCCGGAAGATCACCGCCGTTACGTTGAATTCATTTTTTCTCAGCAATTCCGGCAGGGTCGCGATGACCCCCGGGGTCGCCGTGAGATCGGCATCCAGTGCGTGAAGGAGGCGTTCGAGATCCGGTGTCTGATCCGCTAACGATGGCGGCGCAAGCACCTGAAACTGCTTCAACACATGAGGCGCGGGGGCTTGGCCGTCACCCGGGTCAATGTCCTTGCCCGTCAGCGCCGAGGGTCGGTCGGTCGGGTCGTTCTCGACATAGACCGTCACACGGTCCAGCGGTTGCCGTTGACAGGCCAGTACCTCCTGTCCCTGCAGATGGCCTTGCTGTCGATGTTTTTCCTCGATCTCCGTGGTGGGCGTAACCGCTCCGGACAAAAGCCGCAGGCGGCATTTGCCGCACGTTCCCCGGCCGCCGCAGTCCTGCGAAAAAAAAATGCCCGCCTGGGCGACAGCCTCCGCCAGGGTGGTCCCCGGGGAAACCCTCACCGTTCTCCTGGCGGGAAGAATGGTGAGGATCGGATGTTCCCCCTTCACGCCGCCCCCCCGGTTACGCCTTCTTGCCGTCATCGCTGGCCCCTCCGGGGGGAGCGATCAGACAAGAATCCGGTTTTGTTTGGTTTTCTTCTCACAACCCTCCTCCGGTTATGGGCTTTTCGAATTCAATGTCGATCTTTTCAACCGCATCGATATCCCGTTGATAGTAAAAGGAACCGACGAGAAAGAAAAGGGCCGCCAGGGCCGTGAAAAAGGGGAGGAAGGAAAGCGCAACCGTCAGACCCAGGCGATCCGAGAGAACGCCGACAAAGATGGGGCCGAGAGAGCTTCCCAGCAGGTGTTGGATGACAACGTTCAGGCTCAGGGAGGTGGCTCTCAGGCCGGGATGGACGACGTCCTGCGTGACGGCCACGGATGCCGGCACAAAGGCGGCGATCGAGATCCCGCCGATCAGGAAGGCGATGTATTGCGCAGGCCCATGAAAAAGGACCAGGGCCGTGAAGAAAATAACGGCGGTCAGGAAGGAAGTGCAGGCGGGGAAAAGCATCCGGGCCTTGAGCTTTTTCCTCCGCCAGAGGTCGGACAGCCAGCCCCCCAGGGGCGCACCCAGCACGGCCAGAAACATGATGGCCCCCGCTTTTCCGCCCGCCTTCGTCATGGAAAGCCCTTCCGTTCGACTGAAGTAGGTCGGAAGCCAGCTCATCAGGGCCGTCGTGACGAAGACATTGGCCGCAAAGGCCAGGTTGTTGAAGATCAGCGATTTGGGGTGTGTGAACTGATGCACGTAGTCTTTCCGGTTCATCCTGATTTTCCGGTGTGGACCCTTCGCGGATTTGATCAGGGCGACCGTCTTATAGTCTTTGACGAAAAAGAACAGCAGGGCGATGATCATGCCGGGAATGGCGACGATGCCGAAGGCGTGCCGCCATCCGAAACGGTCGGCGATCACGCCGCCCAGCACAATGCCCAGCGCGCTTCCCAGCGGGATCGACGCATTCCAGAGCCCCAGGATCTTGGCCCGCTTTTCTTCCGGGAACAGCGCGGAGATCATGGCCGTTCCGCCAGGCGCGTAACCCGCCTCCCCGAGCCCGATCGCCGTTCTCGCGGCGAAGAGCTGGCCGAAGCTGCGCGTGAAGGCGCAAGCCCCCGTCGCCAAGCTCCAGAGCAGGGCCATCAGGGCGATGCTTTTCTTCCGGCTCCAGCGATCGACCAGGATCGAGACGGGCAGGCTGAAGATCAGGATCGACCAGTAGACCGCGGAGATCAACAGGCCGCATTGCGTATCCGACAACCCCCATTCCGCCTTGATGAAGGGGAACAGGGACGATACGACGAGCCGATCGATGTAATCAAACATATACAGCAGGAATAACAGTCCGAAGATGAAATAGGTCTGGCCGCGAGAGATCGGGAGCGAGGGATCGTGGCCGACGTTCATGTCTGTCTCCTTTTCGAAGAAAGCGAGGGGGTCAGCGTCCGGCGCCGGGGTAGCGGCCGTATTTCTTTGCGGCCTCGAACATAGCGATGCAGTTTTCCGGCTTGACGCCGGGGTGGAGGGAGTTGGAGTCCGAAAGGATGTATCCCCCGCCCCGGGCGGCATCCTCGATGGCCTGCCTCACGGCCGCCTCGACCTGGACGGGTGTCCCGGAGGGCAGTAGTTCGATGCAGTCGATATTGCCGATCAGGCAGATCCGGTCACCGCAGTGGGCCTTCACCTTTTTCAAGTCCATGCCTGCCTGCGGCTCCAGCGGATTCAGGCCGTCGTAGCCTGCATCGAACAGGCTGTCGAGGAGCGGCCAGAGGTTCCCATCGCTGTGGCGCACGACCTTCAGACCCGCGGCGTGCGCCTTGTCGACCAGTTCCCGATTGTAGGGTTCGACAAAGGTCCTGAATTGATCGGGGGCGATGAGCGGGAACTGCTTGTCGGCGATGTCGTCCTCCACGATCAGGACATCCACGCCGGCATCCGTCAACAGGTCCAGCATCTCAAGGTTGAAGTTCGTCACCATCCGGGCGAGGGCATGAACAAAGGACGGACAATCGAACATCTGGATCATGAGGTTCTCCATGCCCGCCAGCCGCCAGCTTCTGACAAAGGCGCCCCGCATCATCCAGAAAAGGGCCTTGTGCCCCTTGAACCGATCCCGGGCCAGATCGTGCATCAGCAGGTGCTCCCGTCGGGGCCGGGGAGGATGGTAGCGGCTCAGGTCGTCCGGTGCCTTGAGCGGATGCCCCGAGGCAACGGGCAGGCCGTAAGGACTCCGCTCGTACAGGACGCCCCAGTCGTCCCGGACATGACGCTCATCCAGGACCGTTTCGTGGCCGATCTCGAAGGCGGTGAAGCCGTCGATCTCGAACGCCTCATGAATCAGGAAGAGGGTATCGAGCAGGGCGACCGTTTCGGACGCATCCATCTCATAGAGGGCCTTGCTGTCCGGAAGCCCCTCCCTCAGATGGCGGCCGATCCCGATGATGGGCGCTTCGTTGATGGCGTGGATATAGAGGGGAACGCGATCCGGTTCCTGGAGGGACAGGGCTGTCAGGATCCGCTCTTTCCCAGTCATAACGGTCTCCGGGGTCTATGCCAGCAGCGCCAGGGCATTTTCGGCCGCCGCCGTGGCGTCCGGCCCGTAGCCGTCCGCACCGATTTGGTCGGCATACGCCTGGGTCACGGACCCGCCACCGACCATGATCTTGACCGTGTCCCTCAGGCCCGCCCTGCCAATGGCCTCGATCGTCTCCTCCATGAAGGGAAGCGTGATGGAGAGCAGGGCGGACATGCCGATAATGTTCGCCTCGTGATCTCTCAGGGCCTGGACAAACCGCTCCGACGGAACGTTGACGCCCAAGTCGATCACCTCAAATCCCTTGCCCTGAAGCATCATCGCGACAAGATTCTTCCCGATGTCATGATGATCGCCCTGGACGGTGCCGATGATAAAGGTCCCGGCCGGTTTTGCGCCGGTCCGGATCAGATGGGGCCTCAGGATCTCCATGCCGGCGTGCATGGCCCGCGCGGCAATCAGGACTTGCGGGATGTAGATGTCTCCGTTCTTGAATCTTGCCCCCACGACGTCCATCCCGGCAAACAGTCCCTCCTTGAGGATCCCGTCGGGCGACATGTTTTCCTGGAGGGCCCGGGCGGTGAGAATTTCAACCCGGGCGCGGTCTCCCGCCTCGAGGGCTTGGGCGAGATCGGACAGTAACGGCATGCAGGGTTCCTCCGGGAGGGCAAGGATCGGGACAGGGTCTCTGCCCCAGGGACGCTTCACCAGTAAAGAACCCCGCGCCCAAAGTCAACAAGAATCTCCGCAGGACAAGCCGGCGGCGTTTGCATCCGGAGCCGTCTTTTTCCCGACTGTCACGCCCGCAGCCCCGCCGAACCTTCTGGATCCCCCGCAGGGCATCACGAACAAGGTCGGACACGCCCCATTCCCCTCTCCGGTCCGGCCGACGCGTCGCGGTTCCGCGGTGCGATCACGCTCCTCCGGAGAGGAACCGGCGCGGGTTGTCCACGAGCATCGTCTCGATCTGACCAGCGGTGACTCCGGCCTTCTCCAAGACCGGCAGGACATCGTCGAACAGATGGGTCGGCTTCCAGTTGGGCATCACCAAGGAGACAATCTCGCCCACGCCCGGCCGCCCCAGCCAATGGTTGACCCAGTCCTGCGAAATCATGATCTGCCCGGCGTACCCCAGGCCGATGAGACCGATCAGACAGGCCTCGCGGCGGGAATCGGGCGTCGTCCCGACAAGCCCTTCGATCCCCAGCCGGTCGAACCCGATGTACACGCCCGTCTCGAGGACGCGCATCAGGTAATCGATGTCCGTGCTGCCGCAGATGTGACCGATCAGGACGCGTCCGGGATCGGCCCCCTCCGCCAGGAGGAGTTCCGCCTGTTCCGGCCCCTGCGTGCCCTCCTCGGTGTGCGTCAGGATGGGGATCCCCTCCTCCCGGGAAACCCGGGCCGCCGCCTTGAAGAACATCCGCTCGTAGTCCGTGATCTCCCCCCGGCTCGACGCCAGCTTCAGGACGCCGGGACGGATGCCGGTCGTACCGATGCCCTCCGTGACCTCCTTCTTGAACATCTCGTAGACCTGCTGGACGCCATCGCCGAACTTGCTCCGCAGCTTGAAGTAAGGCGTCGCCCCCTCGGCCTCGGAGTAGTAGCCGGACGCACAGACGATGTTCAGGCCGGCCTTCTCTGAAATTTCCTTCAAAAGCAATGGATTGCGCCCCGTTTCGTTGGGCGTTGCATCGACGACGGTTTGGACGCCGTGGGCCTGGACCTTCGCGGCCATCTCCAGGCCGGCCCGGAGGCAGGCCTCGCGGTCGAAGGGGCCGAGGGTCACGTCCCCCTCCCACCCCGGGTAGCCGAAAACGAAATGCTCGTGGATCAGGGTCTTGCCCAGACGGTCGGATGCGACCGGGCCCGTAACGGTGTTCAGGATGCTCATGGTTTCCCTCCTTTGGACGGACCTAAAGGTTTTTCAATTCTTTTTTCATGAGTTTCCCACCAGGATTCTTGGGGAGCATCTGGTTCGTGAACACGATGTAATCCGGAAGTTTGTATTCGGCGATCCGCCCCCGGCAGAACGCCCGGATCTCCTCTTCGGTCGGCGTCTCGCCGGGGATGGGAAAAATGACCGCCTTGATCTTCTCCCCGAGCACCGGATCGGGGACGCCCACCACGCCGACCTCCAGGACCTTCGCGTTCTGGCTGAGCAGGTTCTCCAGTTCGACGCAGTAGACGTTCTCTCCCCCCCGGCAGATCATGTCCTTGGCGCGGTCGACCAGGAAGGTGTACCCGTCCGCGTCCGTGTAGCCGAGGTCTCCGGTCTTGAACCAGCGGCGGCCGTCCGCATCGACGACGTAGCTCTGGGCCGTTTCCCCGGGCAGGTTCCAGTACCCCGGGCTGATCCCGGGGCTCGCGGCCAAGATCTCGCCCGTCTGCCCGCGCGGCACGTCCTTGAACTTTTCGTCCACGATCCGGAGCAGGCTGTTGCCCAGCGTGCCGCCGACGCTGCCCGCCTTTTGGATGAGGGTCTCCCAGTCCCCGGCCATGAACATCAGCCACCCGAGGGACGCGCCCTCGGTAAACCCGTACCCGTTCCCGACCCGGGCGTCCGGAAACTCCTTGAACAGCTCCCGGAACATCTCCGGCGGCATCGGCGAGCCGCCCTGAAGGATGTACTTCAACCGGTTGGCCTTCACCAGTTCGGGGTAGCGCGGCTGCAGCTTGAGGATCCAGTACATCGCCGTCACGATCACCATGAAGTTGATCTCCTCATCGATGACCAGGTCCAGGGCCTCCTTGGGCTTGAAGGTGGACATGACCACGGCGGTGGCACCGAGCAGGGTAAAGTTGATCAGGGTGTGGAGGGTGGTGACGTGGAAGAACGGGGTCACGATGAGCTGCCGCCAGTCTTCCGGGCGGGCATGATAGATGCCTTCCGCGCAACTGAGGCCGTTCATGGCGTTGTTGACGAGCGCCCGGTGGGTCGTGATGACGCCTTTGGGTCGTCCGGTCGTCCCGGAGGTGTAGATCAGGCTGCAGATGTCCCGTTCGCTGACGTCGACCCGGATCTCGCGCGGGGCCGGCCGATCCATGAGTTCGGAAAACGCCTTCGCCCGTCCCAGGGGCGTCCGCCCCGAGACGAAGACCGCCTTCAGCCCGGGCAGGGATTCAACCACCGGCTGCATGCCGTCCCAGAGGGCGGCCTCGATCACGACGGCGATACTCCCCGCATCCTGGAGCTGGCGAGCGGCCTCCTCCGGCGCCAGCCGGGCGTTGATGATGACGGAGATCGCCCCGATCTGCGACAGCGCCAGGTAACACACGTAGGCCTCCGGCACGTTGTTCGCCATGAGGGCGACCCGGTCCCCCTTCCGGATGCCGCAGTCCTCTTGGAGACCGTACGCAACGTTGTTGACCGCGGCGTTGAAATCGTTGAAGGACCAGCGGATGTCGAAATCGGGGAAGTGCCACATCTCCTTGTCGCCGAAGCGGGCGACCCCGGCCTTCAGGATCTCGGTCAGCGTGCCAAAGCGGCACGCCCAGGCCGTCTGAAGTTCCCCGTTGTAGTTCACGTCGATCACGCCCGTATTCGGCCACGCGAGCGGCGGCTTTACCGAACCCGGCCTCTCCTGTTCCGACATGGTTTCCCTCCTTTGCGATTGAGATGACAAAGTTCGTAAACAATCCGGAACCCCGGGCGGGGGATCCTCCCGGATTCCACGTCTGACGACGACCTCCGTTGTCCGTTTTTTTACCGCGGCGACCGTCTCCCCCGACGCTCGGGGTTCACGGCCTTCTTCGTTCGGATCACCTCCCTCCGTTCATGCCCGTCTTTAAAGTTTCGATTCGTCGATGATCCGCTTGGCCGCGGCCTCCAGAACACCGTTGGCGATGATCATCAACTTGAAGCGCTCATCCTTCGTCTGCCCGTGATAGAACCGGAAATAGATCTGCTGTGCGATGACGGACAGCCGAAACAGTCCGAAGACGTGATAGAAATCGATGTTTTCGATGGAAATCCCCATCTTGTCCGCATAGCGCGTCACGAGTTCCTTCCGGGTCATGGCGCCCTCCATCTTGTTCGTCGGGACCAGACTGACGGCGTGACGGTCGGGCGGATCGTCGCGATCGATCCAGTAGGCCAGGGTGCCGCCCAGGTCCATCAGGGGATCGCCGATCGTCGCCATCTCCCAGTCCAGGATCCCCAGGACCCTCAACGGGGGATTGTCGGGCGCGAGGACGACGTTGTCGAAACGGTAATCGTTGTGGATGACGGACACGATGCCGCTGTCCCCGGGCATGGTCTTCGTCAGCCAGTCCATGACGTCTTCATAGACCGGCGCATCGGGGGTGCGGGCCTGACGGTAGCGTTCGCTCCAGCCCTCCACCTGTCGCTTCACGTACCCCGCCGGTTTTCCGAAATTCTCGAGGCCGGCCCGGACGTAATCCACCTTGTGCAGCGCCACATGCACGTCGAGCACGTTCTCGCACAACTGCCAGGTCTGTTCGGGGGTGTAGGTGAGCCCCGGCGGCAGGTCGCGGCGGAGGAGGACCCCCTTGAGCCGTTCCATGACGAAGAAGGGGCAGCCGATCACGGATTCGTCTTCCGTATAGAGGATCGGGGCCGGACAGTAGGGGAAAACGGGTTTCAGGGCCTTCAAAATCCGGTATTCCCGGCCCATGTCGTGGGCGCTCTTGGCCTTCCGGCCGAAGGGCGGACGCCGGAAGACGAATTCCCGTTCGCCGACCTTGACGAGGTAGGTCAGATTCGAATAGCCCCCGGGAAACTGCGCGACCGTGAGTTCCCCCTCCAGACCCGGGATGGCGTCCTTGAGAAAGGCCTCCACCTTCTTGACGTCGAACTCTTCTCCTGCGCGAATCGGTTTGGTCTTGTCGAGATAATCCATCCTGCGCCTCCGTCGTTGATGTCGTTTCCAGATCCCCGAAAATCCGATCCCCCGCTGCTGCTTCGGGATGAAGATTTTCCCCGTTCCTTTAGAACCCTTCCTGCGCACACCGGAATCAGGGCGACGCGGCGGCCGGAAACGGCAGGACATACGCCTCCACCAGCCCCGTGACGAAGCGGGCATATTCTTCGATGGTGACTTTCCGGCGCTGATGCTTCCAGGGCTTGAGGTACCAGTCCTGCAGCAGGGCCTTGATCGCGGCCGCCGTGAGTTCCACATTCAGGGGGCGGAAGCGCCCCGCGCGACAGCCCGCGGAGAGAATGTCGATGAAGAGCTTCTCCGTGAACAGCTCCATTTGGATGGATTTCTTCTGTTCTTCCTTGGACAGGTTCTTCGTCTCCATATAGGAGAAATAGAACCAGGCCCGCATCGCCTCGCTCAGATAGAGGTGCGTCTGAATGGCCTGGCAGAGCTTCTCGTGGGGATCGGACACCTCCGCAATCGCCCCGGTCAGGATCCGAACGACGATCCGGTACCCCTGCGCCCGGATGATGGCGAGCAGTTCCTCCTTGCCGCTGATATAGGAGTAGAGCGCCCCCATGCTCAAGCCCGTCTCGCGGCTCAAATCCCGGACGCTCATGGCCTGGAACCCCTTCTGATTGCTGATCATCAGGGTGGCATCCAGGATCTTCACCAGGTTCCGGACGACCGTGGCCTCCTTCTTCACCCGGACCCGGTCGGGATTTTCACGGAAAAAATCCCGGCAAAGCGCTTCCATCGACAGGTTGACGAGCTCCTGGAATTCGGCGAAGGTCATCATCGTCCGCTCCCCTCTGCACACATGATCTGCGGCCTGTCCCGTTCGTCGGCCTCAGCGGACATCGCGTCCGGCATACCCCCGCAGGATCCGCCGCGCGACCGTGGCCTTGTGGACCTCATCGGCGCCGTCGTAGATCCGGGCGGCCCGCTCGTGCCGGAAGAAAAAGGCGATGATGGTGTCGTCCGTCATTCCCAGCCCGCCGTGGACCTGCAGGGCCCGGTCCACCACCTTCTGGAGGACGTTGGCCACGTAGAACTTGATGAGCGCGATGTCCTCCCGGGCCTCCTTGACGCCCAGGGTTTCGATCTTCCAGGCGGCGTGAAGGGTCATCAGGCGCGCGGCCTGGATCTCGGCGGCGCACTCGGCGATCCAGGACTGGATGATCTGCTTCGAGGCCAAGGTCTTGTTGTCGTATGAGATGACGCGCTTGGACGCCCGGGCGCACATCAGATCGAAGGCGCGGTGGCAGATCCCGAGCCAGCGCATGCAGTGGTGGATCCGACCCGGCCCCAGCCGCTCCTGGGCGATGACGAACCCCCAGCCCTCGGGTCCGAGGAGGTTCTCCTGCGGCACGCGGCAGGACTGGTAGAGGATCTCCCCGTGGCTGAAGAGGCTGTCGCCCGAATGGCCCATCACGGGGATGTTCCGGACCAGGTTGAAGCCCGGCGTGCCGGTCGGAACGATGATCATGCTGGCCCGCATGTGCGGCGCCGCCTCGGGGTTGGTCACGGCCATGACGATCGCGAAGGCCGCCCCGTCGGCGCCCGTCGTGTACCACTTCTGGCCGTTGATGACGTAATCCTGGCCGTCCTTGACCGCGGTCGTATCCATCATCACCGGGTTCGATCCGGCCAGCTCCACCTCGGTCATGGAAAAGCAGCTCCGGATCTTCCCCTCGATGAGCGGCCGTAGCCAGCGTTCCTTCTGCGCATCCGTCCCGTACTTGTGGAGGATCTCAATGTTCCCCGCGTCGGGGGCGTGGCAGTTGAAGGTGTAATGCCCGATGGGCGTCCGCCCCAGGGCCTCGGAGACGAGGGCGTGATCCATCAGGTTCAGGCCCATGCCGCCGTACTCCGGCGGATGGTTGGGGGCCCACAGCTCCATCTGCCGCACCATCTGCCGCTTGCCCTCCATGACGGGCTCCATCTGCCGGAAACTCTTCGTCAGAAACTCCGGTTCCAGGGGAATGAGTTCACGTCCCACGAATTCGTTCATCATTCCCACAACGGCCTGCATTTTCTCCGATACGGTGAAATCCATGATCCCCTCCCTGTTCGATGATGGGTGATGGGTTGTCCGACCTCTGTTTCCGCGTGGTGCGTTCCGGTCAGCGGTACGTCATCAGCGACGCGTCCCGCTCCAGGTCGAGGTGGGCCGTCTGGTTGAAGGCGGCCAGCGAGATTCGCTCCTCGTTGTAGACGAATTTCGTGATCGAGGCGTTGACGATCTGCCAGGCGATCCGGAGGGTCTGCTCGTCGGAGATCCCCAGCGCGAGCTGCATGGCCGCCGAAATGGGACCGCCGGAGGTAAAGATGATCACGGTCCGGCCCTTGCCGTGGGCCGCCATGATCTGTTTGAGCCCCCCCCAGACCCGATCGCGGAAGGTCTCCCAGCTGTCCAGGCCCTCCTTCCGGTCCTCCCCGGCGATCCACTTCAGCATGATCCGCTCGAACACGCGCTGGAAGGCCTTCCTGTCCGTGTAGATCTGCTTCATGTCCGCATCGAGCGACCGGTCCTCCCGCGCCAGCTCCTGGACGTGAGACAGGATGATGGACGCCGAATTGTACTCGTTGAAGGCCTCGTCGACGGTCAGCGCCGGAAAGGCAAGGCCGTCCCGGGCATACAGATCGAGGGTCTCCCGGGCCGTGTCCTGCTGACGGACCATCCGGCCCGCACAGGCCGCGTCGCACTGAAACCCGATCCGCTTAAGGTACTGCGCCAGCAGCCGGGACTGCAGAACGCCCCGCTCGGAGAGCTGGTCGTAGTTGTGGTTTCCGAAAGAGGCCTGACCGTGCCGGATCATGTAAATTGCACTCATAAATTCGAATCCCCCGGCCACGTTTATACTACGCCCGGAACGACCCGTCAACCACAAAATAGAGCGAGCGCTCGTTTTAGCGCCGCACGGGAACGCCCGCGCCCCCCACCGCTCCCCTCGCGGTCGTCAAAGGCCCTGTCGGACGAACAAAACTGCGGACAACGCCTGTGCTGGAAAACCGGGCAAGTCTATTTGCCCTTGACACGTGGACATTTGATCATTGACAGCTGTCGGCGTTTCTCCTATGTTTCTGTCCGTCCCTCCGCCCCGGGAATGGCGCGAGCGCCGTACCGCCGGTGCGGATCCCGTTCTTCGAAACCGGTCCGAACCTCCTGGAGGCATGAGAGATGGAGAACATCGCGGAACATTTTCTTCACCGGTTCTTTTATCCGGCCAGCATCGCCCTGATCGGCGCTTCCGAAAATGTCTTTCGCCCGAGCTACCACCTCGTTTCCAATCTGCTCAAGCTGGGATACGCGGGGCCGATCTACCCCGTGCACCCCAAACAGAAGGAAATCCTGGGGATCAAGGCCTATCCGGACGTCGGCCGGATCGAAGCGGTTCCCGATCTGGCCGTGATTGCTGTGTCCCAGGCCCAGACGCCGGGACTGCTCGACGACTGCATCCGCAAGGGGATCCGGCGGGTCGTCCTGGTGGCCGGGGGTTTTTCCGAGATCGGCGCCGACGGCCGAAGGCTTCAGGAAGAGATGGCCGGGCGGGTCCGCGCGAGCGGGGTCCGGGCCATCGGTCCCAACGCGCTCAGCCCCATCAACCCCCACATCGGCCTGGCCGTCAGCTTCCATGCCCTGGACCGCCTTCACTCCGGCGGGCTTTCCCTGATCTTCCAGTCCGGCCTCTATGAACCCCGGCTGCGCTGGCTGTTCCACGACGCCAACCTGCACCTGAACAAGCTCATCGACCTGGGCAATAAGATGGACCTGAACGAGGTCGACGCCCTTTCCTATCTCGTTCACGACCCCCTCACCCGGGTCATCGGTCTCCATCTGGAAAGCATCGAGGGGGACCCTCTCCGGTTCCTCGACCTCCTCGCCGAGGCCGCATCCCTGGGCAAACCGGTCGTGGTGCTGAAATCGGGTCGCACGGCCGCGGGGGCGAAGGCGGCCGCTTCGCACACGGGCGCCCTCGTCCAGGGCAACGATCGGGTGTTCGACCGCGTCCTGAAGCAGGTCGGCGCGATCCGGGCCGAGTCGATCGACGAATTCTTCGACCTCTGCCGCGCCCTGGAGCGTTTCGACGGTCTGGCGCTCGCGGGCAACCGGGTCGTGATCGCGACGATGCCCGGCGGGGAGGCCGTGGTCATGACGGACCGGGTCCAGCAGGAGGGATTGACCATGGCCCGGGTGTCGGCCGGGACCCTGGAACGGCTGCGCCCGGTCTTCCCGCCGTGGGACATGCCGGCGAATCCCTTCGATCTCGGGGTGACCATGCAGTTCGGCAACCCCGTCACGGTGTTCGAAACCCTCGTGGCATCGCTGGCGGCGGACCCGGGCGTGGACGCCGCGCACCTCCAGATCCCCGACCTCCTGCTGGGACTGCCCCGGGAAACCTTCGGGATGTTTTTTCCTATGCCCGAGGCCGGCAAGCCCCTGGTGATCTGGGTTGCGGGGATGGAGCCCGGCGACCATGAGACCCTGGCCTGGTTGGAGGATCATCGGATCCCCGTCTTCCCGTCACCGGAGAAGGCGATCCGGGTGCTGAGGGCCCTGCACCGCCTGCAGGAGCGAAGCCGACGCCTCCGTCCGGAAACCGGCCCCCCGTCCCGGCAGGACGATCGCCCCTCATGAACGGGGAGGCCCACCGCTACGACCCCCAGACCGTGACGGGAATCTTCCTGCAGCAGGCCCGGCGGTACGGGGACCGGACCCTCAAGCTCGCGAAACGGAACGGACGCTGGACGCCGACGACCTGGCGGGAGGCCCTGGCGGGGCTGCGGGCCGGCGTGATGGGCCTCGTCGCCCTGGGGACCGCGAAGGGCGACCCGGTCGGGATCATGAGCCGGACCCGGGCGGAGTGGGCCGACGCGGATCTCGCCATCCTCTCCGCCGGCGGGGTCACGATCGGTCTGTATCCCTCGGCCAGCCTTAAGGAGACGACCCACATCATCCGCCACAGCGGGTTGAGGTGCTGTTTCGCGGAAGACGACGCGATCCTCGAGACGCTCCTGTCCATCCGCGAGACGCTTGGGCAGCCGGAGACCCTGGTCGTCTTCGCGACCCGCCGAACGTCCCTGCCGACGGGCGTCCTGACCTGGGAGGACTTCAAGGAACAGGGGCGGATCCTGGACGAGCGGGCGCCGGAGCGCTTCGAGGCGATCTGTCGCGCCGTCCGGCCGGAGGATCTGGCCACGATCGCCTACACCTCCGGGACGACCGGCCCGCCGAAAGGGGCCATGATCACCCACGCCAACCTCTACCACACGGTCTTGAACGCCACGCAGATGCATCACTACGAGGAGAGCGACTTCGGCCTCGCCTTCCTGCCGCTCACCCACATGCTCCAGCGGATGACCGTCTATGCCGCGATGCACCTGGGCATTGTCGGGGCCTATGCGGAAAGCATCGACCGGCTGGTGGACAACTTCCGGGAACTCAAGCCCACCGTCCAGGTCAGCGTTCCCCAGATCTTCGAGCGAATCTACAACCGCATTCAGCAGATGCTCGCCGGCGGCTCTCCCCTGAAAGGCCGGATCTTCCGCTGGGCCGTCGATGTCGGACACCGCGCGGCGCGGGTCCGCCGGGACGGGCGGCGGCTGCCGCCCGGGCTCGCCCTCGCGCACACCCTCGCCCACCGCCTCGTCTTCCGGAAGATCCACGCCGTCTTCGGCGGTCGGGTGAAATACCTCCTCTGCGGCGGGGCGCCGATGCCCCTGTATCTGCTGGAGTTCTTCGAGGCCGTGGGCCTGCTGATCCTGGAGGGATACGGACTGACGGAAACGGTGGCCCCGGTCGCGGTCAACCGGGCGGAGCGGTACAAGCTCGGCACCGTGGGGCAGCTGATTCCCGGCATGGCCGCAAAAATTGGAGACGACGGGGAGCTTCTGCTGAAGGGGAAAGGCCTGTTTCAGGGGTATTACCGGGACCCGGAGGCCACCGCGGCGGCGATCGACGGCGAGGGCTGGTTCCACACCGGGGACCTTGCGACCCTCGACGCCGAGGGATTCATCACGATTACGGACCGGAAGAAGGACCTGATCGTCACGGCGGGCGGAAAGAACGTCGCGCCTCAGAATATCGAGGACCTCCTCCGGGCCCTGCCGCTCATCAGCCAGGCGGTTGTCCTGGGCGACCGCCGCAAATACCTGGCGGCGCTCGTCACGCTTCACGACGACGAGGTCCAGGCGCTGGCCAAGCGTGAAAATTTATCCTCGCCGGTTCCGGCCTCCCTGACCGACCATCCCCGCCTCCGTCAGCAGGTCGCGGACCACATCGCGGCGGTGAACGCCGGCCTGGCCCCGCACGAGCGCATCCGCCGGTTCCGGATCCTGCCCCGGGACTTCACGGAGGCGGCCGGAGAACTGACCCCGACCCTGAAGATCCGCCGCCGGGAAATTTCCCGGCGCTATGAGGACGTGATCGAATCCCTCTATGCCGATCCGCCCGCCGCGCCCTGAAAAAAACGGCGCACCCGGCATGCCGTGATGCGCCGCGCGTCCGGGCGCGATGCCCGCCGGACCGCCGTTGTCCTACGCCCCGGGCACCCGCACGCCGCGCTCGCCCGCGGGGATTCCTTCGCGCTCCAGCCACTGCCCGTAAGCGTGCATCTTGGCCAGCGCCTTGACCGCCTGTTCCGGCGTCAGGTAAACGACGCCCTTGAAGGGGCTGCCCTCCACATCCGTAATCGTCCGGCTCTTTTCGTCCGTCAGGAGGTACACCCCGAGGATCGGTTTGCCGTACTTCTCCATGAGCCGGACCATGCTCTCCAGGAAAAATTTTTCGTAGTCGACGACCTTCTGCAGCCGTTCCTCGATCAAGGCCTTGTTCTGACTGGGATCCACCGCAGTCGCGGATTCGGCCAGCCATTGGACCATGATTCTCCGTCCCATGACCCCCATGTGGATGTACGCGTCGCAGCCGTCCCACCGCATCATCTCCTCCATGACCCTGAGCGGGACGGTCAAGTCGGCCTCGCCGACGAGGTCCACCGGGTTGGAGCGGCTCCAGTACGGCGGGAGGATCCGGTCGATCCGGGCGATGAGATCCGCGGACAGGGGGGCCAGCTCGAGTCCGTTCTCCACGCACAGATCCGCCGCCACAACCCCCCATCCGCCCCCCAGCGTGGCGATCCCGACGCGATTCCCCCGGGGCAGCGGCAGGGAGGAAAAGGCCGCCGAGACGTCGATCAGGTCCATCGGATGTTCGACGAGCACCACCCCCGCCTGACGGCAGGCGGCCTCGAACACCCGGTTGTTGGCCGCGAGGGCGCCGGTATGGCTCTCCGCGGCCTTGTTGCCCTCCCGGGTGCGCCCCCCCTTGAGGACGATGACCGGCTTCTGGCGACTCACCGCGCGGGCCGCCTGGAAAAACCGGCGGCCGTTCTTGACGCTCTCGATATACAGGAGAACGGTCTGGGTCAACGCATCCACCGCGAAGGCGTCGAGATAATCCTCGATGGTGATCATGGCCTCGTTGCCGGATCCGCTGAAGGCCCGGATGCCGATGCCCTCTTTCCTGGCGAAGGCCAGCAGCTGCGTCCCCAGATTGCCCGACTGGGCGATGAAGGCCAGCGTACCCGGAACGGGCCGGGCGTGCATACCGGTGCAGAAGAATTTTGCGTGCGGATTGCAGATGCCCATCGTGTTCGGTCCCAGGATCAGCACCCCGGCCTGATGGGCGGCGGCGACCAGTTTCCGTTCCAGTTCCTTGCCCTCCGGTCCGGTTTCTCCAAACCCGGAGGTGACCAGAAGCATGCTCTTGACGCACTTGGCCTTCAGTTCAGGCAGAAGCGCGATGACCGCCTCCGCGGGCACGGTGACGACGACCAGATCCACGGGACCCGGAATGTCCCCGAGGGAGGGGTACACCGGCCGGCCGGCGATCTGGCCGCCCTTCGGATTGACGAGATGAACCGGCCCCTCGTAACCGCCCGCCAGAACCGCCACGGCCATCAGATAGCCCCACTTGCTGATGGTCCCCGATGCGCCGAGAAAAGCGATGGACCGGGGATAGAACACCTTTGCCACGTCCTGGGGCGCAACCGGGGGCGAAAAGGTCTGCTCCTCGGTTTTCTCCGACTGCAGGACGATCAGGGCGTCGACCGCCGTCACCCGGCCGTTGGGCCCCACGAGCAGGGGGTTGATATCGACCTCCCGAACCTCCGGATGGTCCACGGCCAGACGGGACAGGCCCGCCAGCGTTCGGGCCAGGGCGTCCGGGTCCGCCGGCTGTTCGCCCCGGAACGCCTCCAGGAGTTTTTTTGCATGCAATTCCGTGATCATCTGAAGGGCCATCCCCTCGTCGAAGGGGGCCAGACGAAAGACGACATCGTCCAGGGCCTCGGTGAAGATGCCTCCCAGGCCGAACATGACCACCGGCCCGAACTGCGCATCCCGGAAAAGACCGGCCACGAATTCCCGCCGACCCGTCACCTGCGGCTGGACGAGATAGCCTTCGAGGTCCGGCCCGGCGCCCTTCTCGATCTCGAAGGCCGCCTGATGGACCGCCGCCGCGCTTCCGAGGTTCAGCTTGACGAGCCCCCGCTCCGTTTTGTGGGTCAGTTTTGCGCCCAATCCCTTGAGAACAATCGGATACCCTGTCTGCTCCGCCTGCCGAACCGCCTCCGCCGGGGTTTTGACGACCCATTCTTCAATGACGGGCGCCCTGTAAGCCTTGAGGACGGTCTTGGACTCGGCCTCGGTCAGGGTCGTCCGGCCATCGGTGATAACCTGTTGTATCAACGTATCTATTTTCGTCATGGTGCCTTCCTCTCCCTTTTACGCTGAGCGGTCCTTATCACATTTGACCCTTGAACGCAACGTTCCCCCCTCATCCGGAAAAAGCTCGTGATTTCCAAAAGTTTTGTGTCGAGACAAAAAATCCTTGACATATATAATTTTAATATATATCCACAAACTGCGTTGGCCCCTTGCTCCCGTTTGCCGATCGTCTGCGGGACAGGGGGAAATCCGAGCGGGGCCTTTCGCGCCCCGGCACCTCGACCGTCGGGAGCGATCCATGTCCGTCCGCTACGCGATCCTGGGGCTCCTTCACTACCGGCCCATGCACGGCTACGAGATCAAGCGGCACATCGAGCGGCACTTCGGCCACATGTGGACGATCAACTACGGCCAGATCTATCCGAACCTGAAATCCCTGGAAAGCGAGGGCCTGATCACCCTCACCCATGTCAGCCCGTCCGAAAAGGGAGGGCCCAACAAGAAGCTTTATGCCGTCACGCCGGAAGGTCGCGATAACTTTGCCCAGTGGCTTGAAAGCGCGGAAGACTCGCGGATGTTTCTCCGCGATCCCTTTCTCATGCGGTTTATCTTTTTCGGCTTCGGGAGCAAAAGCCAGGCGATCGCCACCCTCGACCGGCAGATCGCCCAGTACGAGGACCAGTACCGGCGTCGCGAGCAGCACGTCGCGCGCTGGCAGGAGCGGGGAGCGTATGTGCGCCTCATCGCCGAACTCGGCGTGGAATTCAACGGCCTGTACGTGCAATGGCTGAAGCGGGCCCGGCAGGAGATCCTGGACGGGGTGGAGGACGGTCCGGTGGATGGGGCGGCGGACAGGACACAGGTTTTCGGTTCCAGGGAGGATTGAATCGGGATTTGACATGCGCCCGCAGCGGCGCAAACCGCGTTTTCTTGGGACTTCGTACCTTAAAAGGAGGGAGCGATGTCATCTGCGGGAATCACGCTGGTCACCGGGGCCGCCGGTTTCATGGGCAGCCATCTGGTTGAATATCTCGTCTCGCGGGGCGTCCGGGTCCGGGCAACGGCCCGGCCGCGCACGGATCTGTCCTTCTTCGACCATCTGGGCGTCGAGTACGTCCCCGCCGACCTGACCCGGCCGGAAACCCTGCCGCCCCTGTTCGCCGGCGGCGTGGACCGGGTCTTCCACCTGGGCGCGATCTGCAATTTCTCCACCCCCTATGCCCGGCTCCACCCCACCAACGTCGCCGGCGTGGAGCGGTTCACGAAGCTCGCGCAGGACGCCGGCGTGAAACGCTACGTTCATGTCGGCTCGACGAGCGTGTACGGCCCTTACCGGGGCGTCCCCTTCCGCGAGGACGGTCCCCGGGATCCCCAGGACGACTACGGCCGGAGCAAACGGGACGGCGAGGATGTCGTCTGGGCGCGCATCCGCGAGGGCTTCCCCGCCGTCATCACCCGGCCGTGCACCGTTTACGGCCCCCGCTGCAACGACGGTGCGGGCAAGGCGTTTTCGCGCCCCACGGCCATTGCCGCCATCCCCGGCCACGGCCGTCAGCGCCTCTCCAACATCCGGGCCGAGGATGTGGCGGCCGCCGTGGAGCACCTCTCCCACCTGGACGAGGCCATCGGCCAGGCCTACAACATCGCCGAGGACACGAACCCGACCGTGGAAGAGGCCCTGACGCTCGCCGCCGAGACGTTCGGGACGAAGCCCCCGACGCTCCGCCTCCCGCTCTGGCTCCTCAAGATCGTGGCTCGGATCGACGGCGGGCTCGCTGTCCGCCAGGGGCGGATCCCCGACCTCGAATACGACGCGGTGCGCTACCTGTACGACGATTACATCGTGGACAACACCAAGCTCAAGGCAACGGGATACCGTCTCCGCTTCCCCGACTTCCGGGCCTCGATGGCCCAACTGAAGGACGTGGGGAGGTAGAAAGGACAGGCGTGGCGCCCTTCTCAAGGCGTCATCGATCATCACGAACCAGCGGACCTTGAAAAGGAGGGGAACTCATGGGACAGGTGGTCGTCATTACAGGACTGGCGGACGGGATGGGTCGGGAGGCGGCGAAACTCCTGGCCGTGGCGGGCGACACGATCGCCGGTTTCGACATGGATGCGGCGGGGATCGCCTCGCTTCAGACGGAACTCGACGGCCTGTCCCCTTCGTCGGGGAAAACGCATTATCTCGTTCCCCTGAACATTCTGGATCGCCCGGGGATTCTCCGTTTTCGGGACGAGGTCCTGGCAAAATACAAGCGCGTCGATACGGTCTTGTCCAACGTGGGCATCGGCTTCTTCGGTCCCTTCGAGGAGATCGACCTGGAGGCGGCCCGGCGGTGCCTGGAGATCAACGTCATCGGGGCCGCCGCTATCTTTCAGGCCTTCCTGCCCGCCATGCGCCGGCAGGGAAGCGGTAAACTCATCGCGATGTCCTCGCTGGTCGGTCAGGTGCCTTTCCCCTTCGAATCCATCTATTCGGCCAGCAAATTCGCGATCGAGGGCATGGTCATGTCGCTCCGCTACGAGGTCGCCCCGTTCGGCATCCGCGTGGCCCTGATCGAACCGGCCCAGGTCTCGACGACCTTCGCCGCCAAGATCCACACGCTGCCCCCGGAGGGATCGCCCTACCGCGAGCGGGCCCGCCGCTTCATCGCCCGCGACGACGAACTGATCAAGACCGCCCCGACGCCCCTGCAGGCGGCCCGCAGGATCGCGGAGATCATTCATCAGGACCGGCCGGACTTCCACAACCAGGTGGACTTCATGAGCACCTTTTTCCTGTTTCTCAACCGGTTTCTGCCGGTCGGGCTGCGCGACAGGATCCTGTTGAATCACATGGACATCCAATAGCCGTCTCCTTTTTACGGACTGATCAAACGACCCGGAGGTCAATGGAATGGCGGAGAAGTTTATCAGTGAACGAAATTTGAAGTTCCTGCTCAACGAGGTCTTCGACACCCCCTCGCTCGTCCGGCATCCTTATTACGCGGATCATTCACCGGAAACGCTCGACATGGTTCTGGATACGGCCGTCAGGATGGCCCGGGACACCTTGAAGCCCTGTTTCACCGAGATGGACCGGAACCCGCCCGTGTTCGCCGACGGGAAAGTCCACGTCCACCCGATGGTTCGGCAGATCCTCAAACAGTTCGGAGAGGGAGGCTGGATTTCCGCGATGGCCTCCACCGAACATGGGGGGCAACAGCTGCCCATGATCATCGTCATGGCCACCCATTTCATCTTCGGCGCCGCCAACTATTCGGGAAGCATCTATCCGAGCGCCTGCACCGGCGCCGCCCACCTGATCACCTCTTTCGGCACGCCGGAGCAGATCGCAACCTACGTCCCCAGGCTGTACGCCGGCGAATGGCAGGGCACGATGGCCCTCACCGAACCCCAGGCGGGCAGTTCGCTCGCCGACATCACGACGACGGCGGAACCCACCGCGGAGGGGGATTACCGAATCAAGGGCCAGAAGATCTTCATCTCCGCCTCGGAGCATGACGGGGCGGACAACATCGTCAATCTTATGCTTGCCAAAATCAAGGGCGCCCCGGCGGGCATCAAGGGCATCTCGTTGTTCATCGTCCCGAACAAACGCCTCGACGGCGCGGGGAATCTCGTCCCGAACGACGTCACCGTCACGGCCACGTACCACAAGCTCGGGTACCGGGGAACCCCCATCAACCAGTTGAGTCTCGGGGACAACGACGACTGCCGCGGCGAGTTGGTGGGCCTCCCCCACAAGGGATTATCCTACATGTTCCAGATGATGAACGAAGCCCGGCTCCACGTGGGCATCGGCGCCACCGCGATCGCGTCGGCCGCGTATTACGCCGCCCTCGAGTACGCGAAGGCAAGGCCGCAGGGGAGAAGGCCGACCGACCGGGATCCCCTGTCCCCCCAGATCCCGATCATCGAACACGCGGACGTGAAGCGGATGCTCCTCTTCCAGCGGTCCGTCGTCGAAGGATCACTCGCCTTGCTGCTGCAGTGCAGCAAGTATGCAGATTTAAACCTGTCCGCCCCGGAAGAGGAGAAGGAGCGCGCGGCGCTGCTTCTGGACCTGTTGACGCCGGTGGCCAAAACCTATCCCGCGGAAATGGGCATCCTCTCGACGAGCCAGGGATTGCAATGCCTGGGCGGATACGGGTATTGCGAGGAGTTTCCCCTCGAACAGCATTTCCGCGACGCACGGATCCATCCGATCCACGAAGGCACAACCGCGATTCACGGTCTTCTGCTTCTCGCCCGGAACGTCACGATGAAAAACGGTCGGGCCTTCACCCTTTTCCTGGAGGAGGTCGGCCGGGTCATCGCCGCAACCGACACGGACGAGGGCCTCAAACCCTACGGCCGTCAGTTGGCCGAGGCCCTCGAACGGCTCAAGAACGTGACAAATCATCTCCTGGGGCTGGCGATGCAGGGGTCGATCGATCTTTTCCTGGCGGATGCCACGCTTTACATCGAGTGCTTCGGCATCATCGCCGTGGCCTGGCAATGGCTCGTGCAGGCACAGGTTGCCCGGACGGCCCTGGCGAAGGGACCGGCCGCGGAAGAGGCCAACTTCTATCAGGGGAAGATGTACGCCTTCCGGTATTTCTTCGGCTATGAGCTCCCCAAAATCGCGGGGCTGGCAACCCGGCTGCTCAACAGCGACGGCCTGACCGTCGAGATGAAGGAAGATTTCTTTAACGATTGAGGAGGTTCCCATGTCCCAACCGACCCCCCCCGTTTATGAGGTCCCGAAGACGCGCATCGGGCGCCTGCGGGAACGGATCATCCACGCCCCGCAGGAGGTCTGCATCGAGCGGGCGCGCTACCTGACGGAGGCGATGTCCCGCCACTGGGACCGTCCTCCCCTGACCCGGATGAGCCTAGCCCTGGAACACATCCTCGCGAACATCTCGGTCGTCATCCGGGACGACGAGCTCATCGTCGGCTCCCGGACGAGCAAACTCAAGGGCGCGCCCCTCTTCCCGGAAAACAAGAGCCGCTGGATCGCCGGGGACGTGGACAACTTCGACCGGCGCGTCCTCCAGCGGGCCCTCATCACGGAGGCCGAAAAGCGGGAACTCGAGACGGCCATCCTCCCCTTCTGGGAGGGCAGGACCGTGGAGGACCTCTTCGAGGCCCGCCTTCCCGAAGACATCGCCGCCGACATGGACAAGTACATCTTCACGATGATGCTCGAGATCACCTACGGCATCGGCCACTTCACGATGAACCACCGCCGGATCCTCCGCGAGGGTCTGGGGGGAACGATCGCCACCGCAGCCGCGCGCCGCGAGGCTCTGGCGCCGGCCGAACAGGCCGGGGAAAAGGGTCTTTTCTACGACGCCGTCATCCGTTCACTCCGGGCGGCCGTCACCTTCGCCAACCGCTACGCGGCCCTGGCGCGGACCCTGGCGGCGGAGGCCGCCTCGCCGAAGCGCCGGGCGGAACTCCTGGAAATCGCCGGGATTTGCGAACGCGTCCCCGAACACCCCGCGCGGACGTTCGCCGAAGCGGTCCAGTGCGTCTATTTCATCCACCTGATCTCCCAGATCGAATCCGGCGGCAACTCCATCTCCCTCGGCCGGATCGATCAGATCCTTTATCCCTACTATGCGGCGGACCTCGCGGCCGGCCGGATCACGCCGGAGGCGGCCCGCGAACGGCTCGCGCTTCTGTTCATCAAGACCAATGAGATCTGGAACGTCCTGGAGGAGGCCTTCATCCCCGGCGGCGAAGGGACGGAGGGCAAGACGACCCAGAACGTCACCGTCGGCGGGATGGACGCCCGGGGCGAGGACGCGACGAACGCCTTGAGCGAGATCGGCCTCGACGCCTTTGCGGACATCCGGACGGTCCAGCCCAACTTCGGCATCCGCCTGTGCGGCAAGACCCCGCTCGCGTTCTTCCAAAAAGCGGTCCGGTACGCCAAGGACGCCGTTCCGCTCCACCTGTTCAACGACGACGCCATCGTGCCGGCCCTCGTCCGGTCGGGACACACGCTGGAGGACGCCCGCGACTACGGCGTCGTGGGGTGCCTCGAGCCCAACGCCCAGGGAAAGTCCTTCTGCTCCACCTTCGCCGTCCAGTTCAACGGGATCAAGTGCCTGGAGTTCGCCCTGTCGAACGGCACGGACAACATCTTCGGCTACGCCTCGGGCATCGAGACGGGCGACCCGGCGACCTTCACGACCTTCGACGAGGTCTGGCGGGCCTACGACCGGCAGATGACCCACTTCATCGGCCAGATGACCCGCGGCATGGCCGTCCTCGACGAGGCCATCGCCGAGCGGGTGCCCTCCCCCTTCGCCTCGGCCATGATCGACGGCCCGCTGGAAAAGGGTCTGGACCTGACCCGGGGCGGGGCGGTCTACAACGCCACCGGCGTCCAGCTCATGGGTTTCGCCAACGTGGCCGACAGCCTCCGCGCCCTGGAGAAGGCCGTTTTCACGGACCGGGTCTGCACGCTGTCGGAACTCGTCGGGTGGCTCTCGGACGACTGGATGGACACCGAAGACAAACGCCTGTATTTTCTCGACAAGATTCCGAAGTACGGCAACGATGACGACGCCGCGGACGCGATGGCCGCCCGGGTCATGGCGCACTTCTGCGACACCGTCTCCGCCCGTCGGAACTTCCGGGGCGGGTCCTTCTGGCCCGGGATCTTTTCCGTGGGCTTCCATCTGGCATTCGGCTCCTTCACGGGCGCGACACCGGATGGCCGCAGCGCCGGCGATATCCTCGGCAACGGCGTCACGCCCGCAAACGGCCGGGCGCTGAACGGCCCGACGGCGGTCTTCAACTCCGTGACGAAGCTCCCGCTCGCAGAGGCGACGAACGGCGTCAACCTGAACATGCGCTTTTCAGGCCGGCGCCTCAAGCCGGAGATCCTCCTCGCCCTGATCCGGGGGTATTTCCGGCGGGGCGGGATGCAGGTCCAGTTCAACATGATCGATTCCGACGTTCTCAGGGACGCCCAGGCCCATCCCGATCAGTACCGGGACCTCGTCGTCCGGATCAGCGGCTATTCCGTGACCTTCGTGGATCTGAGCGACACGGCCCAGGACGAGATTATCAACCGGATGGCGTTCGCGCTCTAGGAAACAAGAAACAGGCACTGGGGACCAGGCGGCGGGCAAGCGGCAGGGGGCAACAGGAGGCGCCTGGCCCCCTGCCCGCAAAAAACCGCAGCAGGACATCGAAGGGGTTCGCGGGTGTATACGGCGTTCAGGCTCAAGACCGGACGCCAAACGTCCAAAAAAGGGGGGGAGCATGACATCGGAGCGGAAGATTTTCTACGGGTGGTGGATCGTCGGCGGCGCCTTTTTTCTGAACTTCGCCGGCATCGGCATCATCATGAACACCATGGGCGTCTTCATCAAGCCCGTCACGGAATCCCTCGGTTTCACCCGGGGCGGCTTCACGCTGTACTTCACGATCGCCGCGCTCTCCATGATGGTCATGGCGCCGGTCATGGGAAAGCTCCTGGAACGTTACAACATCCGCCTCATCATGACGGTCTGCACCGCGATGATGGCCACGAGCTTCGCCCTGTTCTCCCAATGCCGGACGCTGACGCAGTTTTACATCGTCGCGGTGTTCCTGGGGATCGGGAGCGCCGGGTCGCACATCATCCCCGTCTCCATGATGATCACGAACTGGTTCATCGACAAGCGGGGGCTGGCCATGGGGATCGTCTTCGCCGCGACAGGCGTCGGCGGGATGATCTTCAACCCCCTGGCAAACTGGATCATCCTGAATCACAGTTGGCAGGCCGCCTTCCTGACCTTCGGTCTGGTGATCGGCCTCGCCTCCATCCCGACGGCCCTCTTCATCGTGCGCGCCAAACCGGCCGACATGGGTCTGCTTCCCTACGGGGGGGAGGCGGCGCTCGCCCGTCAGTCCGCCGCCGAACAGGGGGGCCTGACGGCGACCAAGGCGTTCCGCACGGGCGCCTTCTGGCTGCTCGCCCTGATCATCCTTCTCATCGCCGTCGCCAACATGGGCGTCCTGCACCACATCGTGCCCTACCTGACCGACCTGGGTTTTTCCTCCACGACCGCAACGACGCTCATGTCCCTGCACATGGCCATGCTCATCTTCGGCAAGGTTCTGGCGGGCAGCCTCGCCGACCGCCTGGGTCTGCTCAAAAGCTACCTCATCCTGATGGTCGGCCTGATGGTCTCCATCGCGCTCCTTTACGGGTCGCAATGGATGTGGGTGGCGGTCGTCTTCAATATCCTGTTCGGTTTCTCGATCGCCGTACGGACGGTCCTGCCGCCGCTCATGACCGCCCGGGTCCTGGGCCAGAAGCACTTTGCCGTCATCTACGGATTCCTGAACATCTTCACGACCCTGGGCACAGCCGTGGGCGTGCCCCTGTCCGGCTTCATCTACGATGCGACGAAAAGCTACTACCTGGCGTTTGCCCTGTACATCGGGCTTTGCCTCATTACAACGGCGGCGGGCATTGCCGTCCTGACCCGGAGCGGCAAGAAGTGACCGGCAACAACCCGGCGTCCGGGTCAAGACCGGCGGGACAAACCGGAGGCATGACCGCAAGCGGGGGTTTTGCCGTCATTTGACGGTTTCACATCACATCGATAGGGGTTGAAGGCATGAGCAAGGTAATGACGATGCGGGAGGCGATCGCCGACCACGTGGCGGATGGCGATTTCGTCTATATCGGCGGCTACGTCTGCCGGACGCCGTTCGCGGCGGTCCACGAGATCATCCGCCAGCGGAAGAAGGACCTGACGATCACGCGCGGCAACGCCGCCGACGACTTCGACATGATGATCGGGGCGGGGGTGGTGAAGCGTTTCTACTCCACCTTCATTTCGCTCGGCCTGTACGGCCTGGCCCGCTGCTACCGGCGCTCCCTGGAAAAGGGCCTCCCGCGCAAGATCGAGGTGGAGGAATACACGAACCTGTCGCTCCCGATGATGCTCATGGCCGGGGCGATGGGCATGCCCTTCATCCCCGTCAAGGACATGGTGGGGACGGACCTGCTCAACATCCAGGGCTTTCTCGGGGACGGCAAGTACAAGCTGATCGTTTCTCCGTTCGACGGAGCGCCCGTCCTCCTCGCCCCCGCCCTCCACCCCGACGTCGGGATCATCCACGTCCAGCAGGCGGACGAGAACGGCAACGCCCAGATCTGGGGCATCGGCGGGGACTGCAAATGGGGCGCCAATGCCGCGAAAAAGGTCATCGTTTCCTGCGAGCGGATCGTCAGCCGGGAGGTCATCGGCAAGGACCCGTCCCGGACGATCGTGCCGGACTTCAAGGTCTGCGCCGTCGTGGAGGAGCCGTTCGCATCGCACCCCGGCTACACGCCCGGCTTTTACGACATCGATTTCGGTTTCGGCTACCTCTACCAGCAGGCCTCGAACACGGTGGAGGGGTTCGAGGCGTTCCTGAAGGAGTGGGTGTACGACCTCCCCGACCGGGCCGCCTATCTCCAGCACTACATCGATCGGTTCGGCTACGCCCAGTTCCGCCGCCTGCAGGCGAAATTCGGCTACGGCTACCCGGTGAGCTACGAATATTAAAAGGAGTGTCCCATGACCGCCCATCCCAACGACTACATCAAACCGGAATTGATGGCCTGCTGCGGGGCCAGGGAGATCCGCGACGGCGACGTGGTCGTCGTCGGGACGGGATTCCCCACCATGTCGGCCAACATCGCCAAGCACACCCACGCCCCGCGGGCCGTCATGATGCAGGAATCCGGGGTCTATGACGCCCGCCCCCGTCGGCCGGCCCTGTCGGTCGGCGACGCCTGCCTGAACCCCGGCGCCGCCATGATCGGGGGACTCACGGACGTCATGGGCATGTTCCTCCAGGGCGGCTGGGTGGACGTGGGCTTTCTCTCCGGCTCCCAGGTGGACCGCTTCGGGAACCTGAACACGACCTGCATCGGCCCCTACGACCGGCCCAAAAACCGCCTGCCGGGGAGCGGCGGGGCCAATCCCATCGGGGCCTTGGCCAAACGCGGCCTCATCATCGTCCAGCACGACCCGAAAAGGCTGCCCGCCCGGGTGGACTTCATCACGACGCCGGGCTACATCGACGGCCCCGGCGCCCGGGAAAAATGGGGGCTGCCGCGCGGGACCGGACCCCACGTGATCATCACGAACAAGGCGGTGCTGCGCTTCGATCCGGACACGAAAGAGGCCTATCTCGCGAGCTATCACCCCGGCAGCACCATCGACGAAATCCGCGCCGCCACGGGCTGGGACCTCCGGGTCGCCGACGACGTCCACGAGACGGAGCCGCCCCGGGCGGAGGAGCTGAAGACCATCCGGGAGGTTCTCGATCCAAACCGGATGATCCGGATCTACGAAGGCAAGGGGTATGTATAAATAAAGGAGGAACATCATGGACCACACGCAAAACATGGCGGCGTTTCTCGCGAAGATCTCCCTGGCCGGGCTGCCCCCGGAGGTCGTCCACAAGGCCAAGCTCTGTCTCTTGGACTACATCGCCAATGTTTATGGATCGCTGGAGTTGGAAGCCGTCGCGGGGGCGATCGCCTACGTCCGGTCCCTGGGCGGGCCGCCCGCGGCCACGGTCCTGGGCGGCGGCTTCAAGACGGACCTGCACCACGCGGCCTTCCTGAACGGGACGACGGCGGAGGCCATCGAGTCCCAGGACGGCCTGCGCTTCGGGGGCAACCACCCCGGGACGGCCGTGATCCCCGCGGCGCTCGCCGTCGCGGAAGACCGGGGGCAGGGCGGGGCCGCCGTGATCGAAGCGATCGTCGCGGGCTATGAAGCGGCGAACCGGCCAGCGGCCGCGATGCACCCCTGGCACACGCTGAGCGGCTTTCTCCCGACGGGGACCTGCGGGACGTTCGGGGCGGCCACCGCCGCCGCGCGTCTGACCGGGGCCGACGCCGCGGGCATGCTCAACGCCCTCGGCTGCGCCGGGTACCTGGCCCCCGTCTCCATGGCGGAACAGTTGATGGGGGGATACACCGTCAAGATCGTTCAGGGCGGCCAGGCGGCCCTCGCCGGACTGATGGCGGCCGGGCTTGCCCGGGCCGGGATCACGGGGGACCGACAGGTGTTCGAGGGATCGGACCTGAAGGGCGGCTTCACGCAGATCACCACCAAGGTCGAGCCGAAATTCGAAAAGCTCACGGAAGGACTGGGCGAGCATTACACGATCTCCGACATCTACTTCAAACCCTACACGGCCTGCCGCCACACGCACGGCGCCGCGCAGGCGACCCTGGAACTCCTGCGGGAACAGCCGGTGGACCCCGCTGAAATCGAGGCGGTCGAGGTGGCCACCTACGGGATGGCGAGCGTCGCCGTCGGCAAGGGGGTCAAGGCCGGCGACACCATCGTGAACGCCCAGTTCTCCATCCCCTACGTCGTCGCCGTCTGCCTCCTCGACGGCGCGCTCGGGCCGAAGCAGCTCACGGAACGGCGCATGAACGATCCCGCCCTCCTGGCTCTGGCGCAGAAGGTCACGGTCAGGATGGACGACGAACTGAACCGGGTCTACCCTGAGCGGACGTCGAGTCGCGTGGAGATCGCCCTCACGGGCGGCGGGCGGCGCGTCCGCCAGGTGGACATCCCGAAGGGCGATCCGCGGGATCCGATGGAGGCCGCCGATCTGGCCGACAAGGTCCGGCAGTTCGCCGGCGACCGGGACCGGGCGAATACGGAGCGGATCATCGCGATGATCCTCGACCTCGAAACCCTCGTGGACATCCGGGAATTGACCCCCCTGATTTGAACATCGACCGTGGCGCGGTTGTGGATCGGGGGTCGTTTGAGTTCCACGTCATACATCGGTATACGGAAAAAGAATCCCTTGCAAAGGGCGTGATGATCGAAAAAAGGGGCGTAAAATATGGATTTCAATTTGAACGACGAACAGAAGATGCTGCTCCAGACCCTCCAGGCCCTGGGGGAGCGCGAGAAGTTCAAGGAGCGGGCGGCGGAGATCGACCGGACGGGGGCGTTTCCCGCCGACCTGATGGCCCGCTACGCCGAGATGGGCCTCCTGGGCATGACGCTGTCGGCCGACCACGGCGGCGGCGGCCAGCCGGCGATCAACGCCATCCTCGCCATCGAGGAGCTGGCCAAGTTCAGCCCCATGATCGCCGCCCCCGTCTTCGAATCGAACGTGGGGCCGGTCCGGGTGATCGACTTCTTCGGGACGGAAGCGCAAAAAAGGGCCATTATCCCGGGGGTTTGCCGTGGCGAACTCAGCGTGTCCGTCTGCATGACGGAGCCGGAAGCGGGTTCCGACCTGACCGCGCTGAAGACGAAGGCCGTCGAGGACGGCGACCATTACATCGTCAACGGGCGGAAAGTCTTCATCACCGGCGGCGGACACGCGAGCCACTACATGGTCTACACCCGCTTCGGCGACACCCCCGGCTACAAGGGGATCGGCGGTCTGCTCATCGAGAAGGGAACGCCCGGCTTCACCTTCGGCAAGCAGGAGGATTTCCTGGGGCTCAGGGGCATGCCCTCCTGCGAGCTCATCTTTGAGGACGTCCGGGTCCTCAAGGAAAACTGCGTTATTCAGGCCGGGGACTTCGGCAAGCTCATGCTGACCTTCGACATCGAGCGGTGCGGCAACGCCGCCATGTGCCTCGGGACGGCGGGGGGGGCGCTCCGGGAATCAATCGCCTACGCCCAGGCACGCCAGGCGTTTGGCCGGCCGATCTGCGAGTTCCAGGCGATCCAGTTCATGACCGTGGACATGGCGATGAAGCTCGACGCGGCGCGCCTGCTGGTGTACCGGGCCGCCTGCGGCGCCGGGCAGGGCCTGCCCTCCATGTACGAGGCCTCGATGGGGAAGTGCTTCGCCAACGAGATGGTCATCGACGTGACGAACGCCGCCATGCAGATCTTCGGCGGCTACGGGTACAGCAAGGAATTTCCGGTGGAGCGGATGCTCCGGGACGCCCGGGCCTGGGGGGTGGCCGGGGGGACCGTGCAGATGCTCCGGATCACCCTAGCGAGCGTCCTGTACGGCCGGCGCTTCGACCAGCGCCGGGGAAAGTAGGGGGCGGTCCGGGAGTTTTCCCGCAGGCCAATCGGGACAAGATCCTGAGCGGGCGGGAAGACTCACGGACCCGTTTGAGATTGCAACGTGACAGCATCATCATGAGGAGGGGGAAATGGGTACGTATTACCGCGATGCGCAGCATCTTTACGAAATCTACGGGTATTTCATGGAGCGGGTCCTCTCGGACGAAAAGATCGGCCCAAAGATGGCCAAGGCGGGTATCATCATCCGCTTCATCTACACCGACCCGGAGTCCGAAATCACCATCGATTTGAAGAACCCCCCGACCAAACCGGGATTGGCCGGAAGTTACTACCTCGGCCCCTGTGACCTGAAGGAGGACGTCTGGTCGAAGCAGGCGGCGGACTTTTCCCACAGCTTTTGGCACGGCCTGGAGAACCCCGTCGCCGCCGTGACCCGGGGGAAGGTCAAACAGGGAGGCAAGATCACCGCGATGATGAAGCTCCTGCCCGTGGTGAAGCCCGCCTTCCAGATGTTCCCCGTCATCCTGAAGGAGATGGGTTATGAGAACCTGATCCTCAAAAAGGGTTAGGAAAACCGCCCCATGCCCCGCCATTCCCCATCGACCCGGATTGCTCCTTGATCCTCTTATCTAACGGAGCGGACCGGCAGGACGCGATAGTATTGGGCGGTTGTCTGGGGATCCCATCCCTGGGCGGCCTTGATGCGGAAGGCAAAGGCGCAGGCAAGGTCGCCCCGCGTTTCCGATGACCACAGTTGGTCGCACGTCAGGTCGACCAAGGGGGTGGCATAGATCTCCCCGTAACGGGTGCTCCCCTCAAACACGAGACGGTAACATTCCGCCGGCTGCCGTTTGGTCGAGTCATACAATTGCCCGATTTCCTCCTGCGTCGGCATCCGCCAGTCCGAAAACCCTCCCCCGCGGTAGGTCCGACAATAGCTCCGGGCATCCGGCCAGTTGATATCGGATCCGTTGTCCTTTGCCGCCCACATCAGGTTCGTGACCGGGTCCAGGACGGTCCCGTCGCTGTACGCCACGAACCGGCCATCCTGGCCCGTTTCCCGTGCGGGGGCCGTTGCGGGAGCCACCCTGTCCGTCTGGGGAATGAACCGCGGAACCACGACCCAGACCGTCATGAGCAGGGCCAAGCCGCACCCCCCGAGAAACCCCGTGTTCACGCCGCCCTCATGCCGGAGGGACTGAAGCAGCATGGGTTCATTGATGATGAAGCGCTGCGCGTCGGCGATTTTCTTCGCGACACTGGCATGATACAAGGCGTTTGCGTAAATCGAAAAGGCGATCCACGAGCCGGATAACACGGCGACGCCGATGGTCGGGGCCCCAACACCCTGCAAAATCCCCGCGAGCAAAACGATTTCCACGAAAAAAAGGAACCATCCATACATTTTCCGATAGATGGCCCAGCCCCCGCCGAATAAAAACGCGGCCCAGTTCCAGCCTGCCTTTATCCCCGGAAGGTGTCGGTCGAATTCATGAAATTTCTCGAGGTAGTAGTTCTCGTTTGTTCCCCCGAGGAAGGCTTTGTAGAGTGCCTCAGCCCGCTCCAGCGGGTCTTCCCGGGGCACGGAGTCCGCCGAAACCGGCTGAGGCGGCGACACCGGGGGCGCTTGTTTTTGAAAATCTTCCCGGCCCTCCGGTCGGGATTCAGGGGCTTCCCGCCCGTCCAGACCCTCCCGGGGGGGTGTCTGGACCCGCCGTTCACCGCAATAGACGCATTTCGCGGCGCCTCTTTGTATCCACTCCTCATCGCAGAATGGACATTTTGCCATAACCGGCCCCCACGGAAATCCCCGAACCCCGCCATTCCCCGGGATGCGTCATCCCGCGAAGAAACCCCTAAGCCGTTGGTTCCGTATCGTCCTCCCGATCCAGGGGAGGCGCGTCCGCGTCTTCTGAAGCTAGGGCGTCCTCCTGACCGTTCGCTTCCTCCACCTCCCGCTCCGCCCTCGCCAGTCCCACCAGGCGCTCCTCCGGCTCGAGTTCGATCAGCTTGACCCCCTGTGTGCTGCGATGGATCACGGGGATTTCGTCCACGCGCATCCGGATGATCTTCCCTCCGTCGCTGATGAGCAGGATGTCTTCGTCGCCGACAACCTGGGAGATGCCGGAGACCGTGCCGACCTTCGGGACGGTCTTCAGATTGATCGTCCCCTTGCCGCCCCGGCTCTGGTGCCGGTACTCCTCGATGGCCGTCCGTTTGCCGTAGCCCCGCTCGGAGACCGTCAAGAGCGTCGTCCCCTCGGCGGGGATTTCCACTCCGACGACGACGTCGTCCTCGTCCATCCGGATCCCGATGACGCCGCGCGCGGTCCGCCCCACCTCCCGGACGTCCTCCTCGTGGAAGCGGATGCCCTGCCCCTTCTTGGTCCCCAGGAAGATATCCTGATTGCCCGTGGTGAGCTGCACGTCGATGAGTTCATCGCCCTCGTCGATCGTGATGGCGATGATCCCCGTCGAACGCGGATTGGCATAGGCCGTCAGATCCGTCTTCTTGATGATCCCGCGCTGGGTCACCATGACGACGGACTTTCCGGCGACGAATTCCCGGACCGGCAGGATGGCCGCCACCCGTTCACCGGGGTTCAGGTTGATCAGGTTGACGAGAGCCTTGCCCTTCGCCGCCCGTCCGGCCTGTGGAATCTGGTAGACCTTGAGCCAGTACACCCGGCCCAGGTTCGTGAAGATCAGCACGTAGTTGTGCGTGGAGGCGATGAACACCCGCTCTACGAAATCCTCTTCCTTCGTCTGCATCCCCATCTTGCCGCGTCCGCCGCGGCGCTGACTGCGGTAGAGGCTCACGGGATTTCGCTTGATGTAGCCGCTGTGGGAGACGGTCACGACCATGTCCTCTTCGACGATCAGGTCCTCGATGCTAATGTCCTCGGAGCTGATCACGATCTCCGTGCGGCGTTCGTCCCCGTAGCGGGCTTTGAGCTCCGCGAGCTCCGCGACGATGACGTCCAGGATCTTCATCGGGTCGCCGAGGATCCCCTGAAGTTCGGCGATGAGCCGGGTCAGTTCGGCGAATTCCTGCTCGATCTTCTCCCGCTCCAGCCCCGTCAGGCGCTGGAGGCGCATCTCCAGAATGGCCCGGGCCTGAACCTCGGACAGACCGAAGCGGGCGCACAACGCTTCACCGGCCGCTGGAGGGTTCGCGGCCGCCTTGATCACGGCGATGACCTCGTCGATCCGATCAAGCGCGATCAGCAGTCCCTTCAGGATATGGGCGCGCTCCTCGGCCCGCGCCAGCTCGAATCGGGTCCGGCGCGTCACGACCTGCCGGCGAAACTCCACGAAGCTCTCCAGCATTTCCTTCAGGTTGAAGACGCGGGGCTGGCCGTGGTCAATGGCCAGCATGATGATGCCGAAGGTCGCCTCCATCTGGGTGTGCTTGTAGAGCTGGTTCAGCACGATGGCCGACGGCTCGTCCTTCTTGAGGTCGATGACGATCCGGATGCCTTCACGATCCGACTCGTCCCTGAGGTCGGCGATGCCCCCGATCTTCTTTTCCTTGACGAGCTCGGAGATGGCGGCAATCAGGTTGGCCTTGTTCACCTGGTAGGGCAGCTCCGTGACGACGATGCTCTCTCGGTCGCTACGGGCGTTGCGCTCGATCAGGGCGCGGGCGCGCATCCGGATGATGCCCCGGCCGGTCCGGTAGGCGGAGACGATCCCCTCCCGGCCGTTGATGAATCCGGCCGTCGGAAAATCAGGGCCGTGGATATGCTTCATGAGTTCGTCGACCGTGATGTCCGGCTTCTGGATCAGGGCGACGGTCCCGTCGACGATTTCCCGCAGGTTGTGCGGGGGGATGTTCGTCGCGACGCCCACGGCGATGCCCGCCGTCCCGTTCAGCAGCAGAACGGGAATTCGCGCCGGCAGAACCGTCGGCTCCTGAAGGGACTCGTCGTAGTTGGGGACGAAATCCACCGTATCCTTCTCCAGGTCGGACAGGATTTCCTCCGAGAGCCGATGCATGCGGACTTCCGTGTACCGCATTGCGGCCGGGGGGTCCCCATCGACGGAGCCGAAGTTGCCCTGGCCGTCGATCAGGCAGTAGCGCATGGAGAAATCCTGGGCCATGCGCACGATCGTGTCGTAGGCCGCCTGGTCCCCATGGGGATGGTACTTGCCGATGATGTCCCCGACGATGCGGGCCGATTTTTTGTAGGGCCGGTTCCAGCGGTTGCCCATTTCGCTCATGGCGAACAGCACCCGGCGGTGCACCGGCTTCAGGCCGTCGCGGACGTCCGGAATGGCGCGCCCGATGATGACGCTCATGGCGTAGTCCACGTAGGACTTTCTCATTTCGTCTTCTATGTCTACCGAGACATTCTTCTGATAAGGCAGTTGCTCCATGTGTAACCTTTCAATCCATATCGGCGTTGGGCGTCACGTGCAAAACGTCGGGAGGGAGGTCTCGGGTCGATCATCCCCGCTCCGACGACTCCTGACGGGCGCCTGCTTCTTTACACATCCAGATTTGATGCGTACAGGGCGTTTCGGAAAATGAACTCCCGGCGCGGTTCAACCTGGTCGCCCATGAGTGTTGTGAAGATCTCGTCCGCCTGAACGGCGTCCTCGACCCGGACCTGCAGAAGCGTCCGCTTTTCCGGGTTCATCGTCGTCTCCCAGAGCTGCCCCGGGTTCATTTCACCGAGACCCTTGTAACGCTGCAGGGTCATGCCCTTTTTGCCGGCAGCCATGACGTGCTCGATCAGGGCGGCCATGTCGGGCAGGACGACGGGCGACGCGTTTTCGCCCTCTTCCGCCAGAACCTGGTACGGGGCCTCGCCCAAGGCCGTCACCTGGTTCAACAGGGATTTGATTTCCAGGAATTTCGGCATCTTCAGGACATCCCGGTCGATGCAGGTCGTCTGTTCCTGGTCGTGTCGCCGGAGGCGAAAGACCAGCTTGAAGATGCCGTGATCCGGGTCGAGGGCGACTCGGGCCTCGATCAGCCGGTCTCCCAGGGCCAGGGCCGTGCGCCGTGCCACGCGCTCGAGGTCCGTCTCAGCCCGAAAATCGCGGTCCGCGAGTGATGGGTCGCCGGCCAGGAGGCGGATGACCTCCCGGTCCCGATCCTCGCGTTCGAACTTGTCCAGGATTGCCTCGATCCGCATGACCTTCTTGACGATTCCGGACAGGCGGCTCCCCGTCAGCGGCGTACCGTTGCCGGTCAGCAAGCGGAGGCGGCCGACGCCCATGTCCAGAATATGGTTTTTCATGGCCTCTTCGTTGTGGATGTACAGTTCGGTCTTCTTGTCGCTGATGCGGAACAGGGGCGGTTGGGCGATGTACAGGAACCCCCGCTCGACGAGTTCGCGCATCTGACGGAAAAAGAAGGTCAAAAGAAGCGTCCGGATGTGGAGGCCGTCCACGTCGGCGTCGGTCATGATGATGACCTTGTGGTAGCGCAACCGTGAGATGTCGAAGTCTTCCTTCCCGATCCCCGTTCCCAAGGCCGTCGCGATGACCTTGATTTCCTCGTTCTGCAGCATTTTGTCGAAGCGGGCCTTCTCCACGTTCAGGACCTTGCCCCGCAAGGGGAGGATTGCCTGGTTTTTCCGGTCCCGGCCCTGCTTGGCCGATCCGCCGGCCGAGTCCCCCTCCACCAAATAGATCTCGCAGGCCGCCGGGTCCTTCTCCTGGCAATCCGCGAGCTTCCCCGGCAGGGACCCGACTTCCAGGGCGCTCTTGCGGCGGGTCAGCTCCTTGGCGCGGCGGGCAGCCTCGCGCGCCCGCGCCGCATCGATGCACTTGTTCAGGAGCTGTTTGGCCACGGCGGGGTTCTCTTCCAGATAGACCCCGATCTTGTCGTAGACAATGCCCTCCACCAGTCCCCGAACCTCGCTGTTTCCCAATTTGGTCTTCGTCTGGCCCTCGAACTGCGGGTTTTTGATCTTGACGCTGATGACGGCGGCCAGTCCTTCCCGCAGGTCCTCCCCGCGCAGCGACTCTTTCGTGTTTTTGAGGAGATTGCTCGTGGTCGCATAGTTGTTGAACACCCGCGTCAAGGCGGAGCGGAAACCGATCAGGTGGGTTCCGCCCTCCGTCGTGTTGATGCTATTGGCAAAGGAAAAGATGTTTTCCACATAGGTATCGTTGTATTGGAGGGCCATCTCCACCTCGCAGTCCTCCCGTGCGCCCTGAACGAAGATGGGGTGCTTGTGGAGAACCCGCTTGTTGCGATTGATATACTCCACGAAGGAGACGATGCCCCCTTTGTAGAAGAATTCTCCTCGCTTGTCGGCCCGTTCGTCGATCAGGGTGATTTTCACGCCAGAATTGAGAAAGGCCAGTTCTCGGAGACGATTGGCCAGAATGTCGAAGCTGAACTCCGTTTCGTCGAAGATCTCCGAATCCGGCTTGAAGGTGACCCGCGTTCCCCGTCCCCGGGTCTTGCCGATCTTTTCCAAGGGCGCCTTGGGAACGCCGCGCTCGTAGGATTGCGTAAATAGAACCCCGTCCCGTCTCACCTCCAACTCCAAGCTGCTCGACAGCGCATTCACCACCGAAACACCCACGCCGTGCAGTCCACCGGAGATCTTGTAGCTGTCGCTGGAGAACTTCGCCCCGGCGTGAAGCTTGGTCAACACGACCTGCGCCGCCGAAACGCCGGTTGTGTGCATGTCCACGGGGATGCCACGCCCGTTATCGTCCACAACGATGCTGTTATCCATGCGGATCCCGACGGTGATGGCATCGCAGAATCCGGCGGCTGCCTCGTCGATGCTATTGTCCACCACCTCATAGACCAAGTGATGAAGGCCTTCCTTGCTCGTCGACCCGATGTACATCGCCGGCCGCTTTCGGACGGCCTCCAGACCCTCCAGCACTTTGATGCTTTCCGCGTCGTAATGCTCCCTCAGCGCTTTTTCGTTTACCTGATTATTTTCCATAGTTAACCTTCATTGCCTCGTTGACCGGATCCCTTGACGTTTAAAGCTTCAAGGGCATGATAATACAAAAGTACTGTTCATTTCCCAAGGGACGCATCACTCCGGGTTTCATCCCCGCACCGACATCAAATACGATGTCCTTCTCATCTATCACTTCCAAGGCATCGATCAGGTAGCGGACGTTATACCCCACCTCCACCTCCGCCTCCCGATAGCCCACCTCGATCTCGTCGCTGGCCTCACCGACATCCGGATTTTGAGAATTCAGGATCATCCGATTCTCCGTCAGGCGGACGATGACCCCGCTGTACCGGTCGTTGGCCATGACCCCCATGCGACGGAATGCGTGCAAAACCGTATTTTTATCGAACGTGACCTGCTTTCCCGGCTCGGGGGGGATGACCCGCCGATAATCGGGGTATTCCGCATCGATCAGGCTGACCTTCAAAACCGTATTGGCCGTCTTGATCATGCACATCCCGGACGCGATGGCGACGTCGACATCGCCGTCCTCCCCCTCCAGCAATTTCCGGATTTCGGCGAGGCCCTTTCGCGGCAGGATGACCCCTTTTTCCAGGGACAGAAAATCAGGATCCTCTACGCCCGCACAGGCCTTCGCCAGACGATGACCGTCCGTGGCCACCATCCTCACCTGACAGCCCTCCCCCTGCTTTTCCGTTTCGAAAAAGACGCCATTGAGGTTCCGGCGCAGGTCGTCCGTCGACATGGCAAAATAGACCTTCCGGATCAGATCTCTCAGCACCTGCGCCTTGATGGGATACAGTCGCACCGACTCATCGAAGACGACCAGGGGAAAATCCTCGGCGGGAATCCCGGGAATCCGGTACACCACCTTTCCGCAACTGATCAGGACCTGATTGTTTTCCTGTTTTTGAAACAGGATGGACTCCCCTTGAAGTTCCCTGAGCATTTCCGATAATTTGCGTGCAGAAAGCGTAATGTCGCCCTCAACAGACACGTCTGCGTCGTACTGCGTGATCAGACCGATTTCCCGGTCCGTGGCCATCAGTTTGACCCGGCCATGCTTCGCCCTGACCAGGACGTTGTTCAAGATGGGCATGGTGGTCTTCTTTTCCACAATTCCCAGGGTCTTTTGCACCCCTTCCAGGATTGTCTCGCGCCGGGTCGTGAATTCCATATTTCCCATCCTTTCTTTTAGACTGAAGTTAAATTAATTATAAACATAAATAGTGTCCATCCGGAAACCATAACTGACTGAAAAATATCACAAAATGGCGACATTTATGTTGGAAAATTCGGCGCAATCTGTTATGGTCCTTTCACAAGAGTTTGATATCATTGAG
>Ga0209719_1000377_pt1 | contig 67163 bp, 65 predicted proteins | sample AD_JPNAS2_MetaG_FD_184421 | JGI IMG/M metagenome (GOLD analysis project Ga0209719, IMG submission 184421) | Active sludge microbial communities of municipal wastewater-treating anaerobic digesters from Japan - AD_JPNAS2_MetaG (SPAdes) (version 2) | ecosystem: Engineered > Bioreactor > Anaerobic...
TACTCTCATTGAAAAGTCGCTGTCCGATAGAGTCCATAACTGCACTCAGTGCGGGCTGTCGATGGACCGGGATTGGAACGCAGCGATAAATATTCTCAGATTGGGATTGCAATCTGTCGGCACAGGAAGCCGTGGAAGCCCTGCTCTTTAGGGCGGGGGGCAGTCACTTCACGAAAGAAACTAAAAGGCTCTTCGCTGAATTATGGGGGTGAGTTCAGGCAGAGAATATGGCCTCTGTTCCTCTGTGTCTCGGTTGGGTCAGTGCATCGCGGTTCACCACAGAGGAACAGAGAATTTCTGATTCAAGTCCACCCATACCAAATAGCAGGGAGCCAACTAAAAAAATTAAAATAGCACTCCTTTGGGCTTGGAGATCAGTGCTACAGGACGGCCTGAGAGCTGGGCGGTCAGCCATGGGTCAAGGCCTGTATTGTCTGCTGTCTGCTGGCCGTTACCTGCATTGCTATTTATGATGATGGGCGTGCTATTGGCGGCATAATATGGATGGTACCATGATGGTGCATATCCTGGTGGGTAGACTGTGCCATTATAAATCTCAAAGCCCTTTGGCGCGCTCCCCCAGTTCCAGAGATTATTGCGAGTCTCCTCGATTTTTGGCTCTTCGCCGTGCTCTTTCAGCCATGAGGCCCCATATTCTCCTCCCACATCCAGAAAAGACTGAGCTGATTGTGGGAAGATGATCATAAGGCTAATGCAGATCATTATTGACAGCATCGTCTCCATATGCACATCCCTTCAATTCTTTTCATGATTTCAATAAATTGCTGTTGCTCCCTCTTAATACCCCATGTGGTTCATCCTCAATATCTCGATGGTCCTGGCATTACTGGAATCGGGTGCTTGCGGGATTTTTTTGGGAGCAGATCCCCACATGGAGAGGTTAGCATAGGCTCCGGTTTCATTGGTGACATTGGTGGTGTTCACAATGTCTTTAAGGAGCATTTGCCCCTCATGGCCTGAGATATCCACGGACTGCGCGCTTTGCGAAAGGTTGATGGTCTTATTCTCATCTGAGGCGGAAAGGGATGAATTGTTGGCAAGGTTATCGGATAGCTCTGCCAATAGCATATCGCCATTAGTGCCACTGATATTGATTGGTGATCTGCTCTCCGCAAAGAGGACAAGGGCCATCAATATGGCTAGAATTAGAATCGTGCACTTCATATATCCCAAAAGGTCTGATTCATCGCCGGCTTAAATACGCTTTGCTGCCCGTTTGCAATATAGATCTGGGAAATCATGCTAATGCCGCAAGATTGATAACGTTGTGAGTAGAAACTCATATGAGTCAGCAAAAGGGGGCTGCAAACAAAGCCTTATATCGCAGTCTCATTGCCAGCGATGAGACTTGTGAAAAATTGCGGCATTACACAGGGAATGGATCGATTAATCGCAAAGAATGTTTCGGATCAAGGGATGAAAGATGTCTGATGAAGAAAAATCCACTGCAAAGCAATCCTCGCCTCAATTCATACCCAAATTAAAGGGCAAAAGGGTATTGATCCGTCTGACCTCCGGAGGTCAGCCGGTTACTGGGACTATTGAGTCATTCAACTCATATGAGATCCTGCTCCAGACTGCAAAGGGAGAGCTACTGGTATTCAAGCATGCTATTGCCACCATCGAGGTCGTGGACGAGCCCAGAGGGTATAGGCCTGCCGTATGATGACGATAGCAGTAGACATCTCAGTGCATCTTGGTGATCGACATCTTTGCCGGCAACGCAGCAAGTTTTGCTCACTGAAGGGCTGCAAATAGAATCATCCTCTCCTATTTTTAACAGATTCTCTTTATTTGTCTTCTTGCCAGCCACCTCTCCAGCCAGCTTGCTGCAAAGAGAATCACCGCAGAGGCCGTCATGCCTAGCAGTGGATAGCTCTGGCCCAGAATGATGGCAATGAACCCTCCTCCTGCAATGGCCGAGAGAGCTCCATTACATGTAAGCCCGAGTCTATCTTTATAGAATCCGGCGAGCACAGGCATGAGAAGGCCGCTGGTGAATACTGTGTAGGCGATGAGCAGGGTTTTGATGATATCGGGATTGGAGACTGCAAGAATTAGAGCAGATGCTCCTATTGCCACTACTGCTATCCTGGAGACCTTCATCATATGGTCCTGAATGGCGTTTGGATCTGCGTTGCTCCTCACCCTCCTGTACACCTCTCCATAAATATCGAAGGTGAGGATAGATGTGGCAGTCATGAGGCAGGTATCGGCTGAGGACATAAAGGCGGCCAGGAGAGCTGCGGCCACCAAGCCCACAATCGCTGGCGAGAGGAGCCCTGCCATCAGGGATGGAATCGCCTGCTCTGGGGTGATTGTCGGATAGAGATATCTGGAGAATATTCCCAGTGAGGTGATCAGAAATGCCAGGGGTATCAGGAGGACCGCGGAAATGAATGCAGACGCCTTCGCCCCTTTTGAGCTGCGGGAGGAGAATATATGCGAATACATATCCGGGCCAATAAGGTAAGCTGAACCTACGACCAAAATCATGGAGATCACTTCCCAGCAATTCATTTCAGCAGATGTGGGAAAGCTCAGCTGGATGAGGGGCAAGGGTCCTGCGGCCTTCAAGGCTTGCCAGAAAAGGGCTATCATTCCAAAAATTATTATCAGGATCTGAAACATGTCAGTTCTTATGACGGAATTTTTTCCTCCATATGCAGTATAGAGAACGAATACCATAGTGCAGGCAACCATGTAATGGGATATATCCCCACCAAAGACCGCTAAAAGGATATTTCCCGAAGCTATGATCTGAACGGCGATCACGCCTATCCAGGAAATGGCGATGAGAATAGATGCAGCAGCCCTTGCTCTCTCCCCCCAGAAGGAGCCGACAAGCTGGGGCAGAGTGCTACATCCGGTGGCTCTTATCTTTTCAGCCAGAAGAACAGACAGCAACAGCATTCCTATTGTGCCCGAGAGCAGCCACCAGGAACCTGGAAGCCCCCGGCTGTATCCCAGGCCAGCCATTCCTATGGTTGTGGAGGCTCCCATTATCGTTGCACAAAAGGTGCCTGTGAGGGCTATAGTCCCCTGGTTTTTGCCAGCAAGATGGAAGTCCACCAGCCCTTTCAATCGATGGCGCCAAGTTCCTATGATAAAAATGGCCAGCATATAAACTGCTATCGCTATGACCGCGTGATTCGTAAATCCTCCTGGAAAGCATATGGCTGATTACGTCTCTTGTATTGCATTCCTGGACAATGTGGGACTGCAGTTATAAGGCTGGTCATCTTTCTGGATCTCTCCGGGGGAGTTCTGCCGGAAGAAATTTAAATATCTTGCGCGTAGTTGTCATTCAAAAATTATCGTGGATGGTGAAAACAATGAAAAAATTCGGAATGGCTGTGCTGATCATGCTGATGGCGGCATTATCGCTGACCGCGATTGCTTATTCATTGGACGGCGTTGAATATCGGCCTGCTGAAAAAGCGATGGAGAAACTCTTCGAAAAGGGTATTGGCGGTCCATGGGTGGGCGGGGACCCATTCACATCCGACATCTTCAAGTCCGATGGGACCCAGATGGGTCAAAAGCAGATGACTTCAATCCAGTTCCCACTTTCAAGTTGCCAGCTGATGGGATTCTTAAAGACTGACAGCGGGCTGATAATCGCTTCCGACAAGGATAACAGCCTCAAGCTGAGTCCCGGTCCCGGCAACTATCCTGTCTATGGATGCTTCGAGGATGGCAAATTGATGGGTCTCTTTATTGATTTCAGATTCTTATCTATCTGAGGGTCCGTTCCGGGCTCTCGCATAGCTTTTTATGATGCAAGGCATTCCCTCATGACAGGCATGGACACAATACCCAGCGTTTGGCGATATGGTCTTGCCCTGTTGATTGTGATTGCAGGATTCGCCGCATTTACCTGGTATCTAACCACCGGAATATCAAGCTCTTTCGGCGGCCTGAGCCAGATGGCCGCACCCGGTGAGCTGGAGCTTGATCTCAAGGAGCCTGGGGAGTATACCATCTTCTACGAGAATAAGAGCTACTTCAATGGCAGCTTCTATATGACCGTTGAGCAAATACCAGGCCTTCAGATTGTGGTGATGGAAAAGTCTTCTGGCCGAAGGCTCCAGACCTATCCCGCACCAACCGGCTCAACCTATTCCATCGGTGGGCGCTCTGGCCAGTCCTTCATGGCTTTCCGAGCGGAAGATGCAGGAATCCATGTGATAAATGCGTCCTACCCATCTGAGCCCGGGCCGAAGGTTATCCTGGCAGTGGGAAATGAGGTCCTGGAGGGTTTGCTTCGTATGATAATGGTCTCTATGACCTTGATCTTGGTCTCGCTGTTGATTGCCGCCATTATCACCTACACAACCTATAAGGGGAGAAAGAAAGCGCTTGAGGCGGAAAGATAAAAAAAGAGGAGAAAATAATTAAGTTCGAACTGCATGCGTCCGACCCGTTCTAAAAGCGGAATGTGCTTAGGGCCGCACGCTTCTGCCTTCTGGAATTTTAAGATACTATCTTCTTTATTGCATCGGTCCCTCTGATCTGCCTCAAGCTTAGAATAGATGTAATCAAACTGAAGCGGCGCAGAACACATGAATTTCAGAAATTCTATTTTATCTTGACTTATCCCGGCGCATCTCCTCAATCTGCTTCGATCCATCTTCTCCCCGCTAATAGCAGGTATCCCAAGGATACTGCAGCTCTGAATGGTCGAAAAATTAATAAATAATCATTACGTATATGACAAGAAACACATTTTGCGAGGTGAAGAGAATGACAAAGTATCTCATTAAATGGCAAAAGAACGAGTCATTGATGCCAGCGGATCCTGCTATGATGGCTAAGTTACAGTTATCATTGCTCGAAGTGGCAAGGGCAAATTTGAAATCTGGTAAGATGATTGACTGGGGATCGTATTGTGATGCATCTGGCGGATACTGCATTGTGGAAACAAATGAATCTGAGCTATTCGATCAAATACTGAAATGGTATCCATATATCTCATTCGATGCAAAGCCGGTTCTTAGTGTGGATCAAGTTATAGGAGCAATCGATAAAGCTATGATTGAATCGAAGCCAAAGTAATTTATATAAATGAGATCGAATGGCATAGATGGGTGATGAAAGATCATCCTAAATCATTCTTCCCATCTGGAAGGCACTGCCCAGGAATTTTCCCACCCCGTGATATTTGCGCCCCTCAGGCGAGAACAGAAGCGGCCTTATCTTCTCGATATCCGGAAGGCCATCGGGACCCACGCAGCTCTCTTCCGCTTTGACATCCAGAATCTCTCCTATGAATTCCGTGTGCAGACCGATCTGGACAGAGGAGTGCAGGCTGCATTCCAGGGCGAGGGGGAACTCTTTTACAAAAGGAGCGTCAACCAACTCCCCCTTTACTGGGGTGAGCCTTGTCCTGGCGAATTTGTCCTCGTCCCTCCCGGAGGCCATGCCGAAATAGTCCGCCTGATGAATGTATTCCTCAGAGGGCAGGCTCACAGTGAAAGCTTTTCGCTCCAGGATATGATGAATGTATTCCTCAGAGGGCAGGCTCACAGTGAAAGCTTTTCGCTCCATGATATTCCCATAGGTGTAAGTTGCCTTGCGAAGAGAGACGGCAATGCATGGCGGGCTGGAGCAGCAGATGCCTGCCCAGGCAGCGGTCATCACATTCGGCTTTCCGGCATGGTCATAGGTCCCAACAACGCAAACCGGTGCAGGATACAGCAAGGTCTTCTTTCCCAGAGATATCTTCATACAAACTCCTCGTTCATCAGTTCCCTATCATTATCCGATGATCTCTCTACCATTGGTTATAATGCACCCTATTCTCCTTGTATCTTCTGGAGGGAGCCGGTTTTTCGTTCGGGTAGCCCAGAGCGATCAGGGCAAATGGTGTGATCTCATCCGGAAGGGCAAATAGTCTCCTGAATCCCTCTATCCTGTCCTTCATAGGATAAACTCCAGCCCATACCGCTCCCAGGTCCTGGGCATGCGCAGCCAGCAGAATGTTCTCCACAGCAGCGGAGCAGTCCTGCACCCAGAAATCGGGATATTTCTCATATTTGCTGTCCCCGCAAACCAGAATCGCTAGAGGAGATTGCCTGCACATTGCAGCTGTTGGGCAGATCAGGGGAATCTCATCCAGAATCCTGCGGTCGTCTATCACCACAAATTGCCAAGGCTGCTCGTTTCCGGCAGAGGGGGCAAGCATGGCCGCCTCAAGCAGCTCTCTATAGATCTCTCTGGGGATATCTTGAGGCTTGAATTTTCTGATGCTTCTGCGAGTTTTTATTGCTTCCAGGGCTTCCATAGATACACCTCCAATGAGATAACAGTGTCTTAGTTCTTTATAAATTTGTTTGGCGATTGCGATCCAGCAGTATCTTATTCAAGCGAGATGAATGGCGCTTCCGGGCGAGGGGATCTGGTTTTCCAATGCGAGCTCGCTAATTCTTCCTCTAGCCAATTTCGGGAATCCTCACCTATGCATCGACTGAATCCATTGGGTGGATTGCCATAACAATCGTTATCGGCAAGACGTATAAAGAGCTTCGGATAAACTTAAGTAGCATTGTATCCTCCAAGAGGGAGGATTATATCATGAACGACACTGGCGTTATGTCTCGGAAAGTATGGGTGTTGCATCATGATTTGGCAGCGGGTGAATACGCGGATGAACCCTTAAATTATAATGAATTTATGAGGCATGATAAATTTGGCACCTTTTATCGAGATTAAGGATCTGACAGTTCGATTCGGCGAAGTTGTAGCTCTTCGTAATTTGAATCTGGTCATCGAGGAGGGAGAGTCGGTCGGCATTTTGGGAAGGAGCGGTTCAGGCAAAAGCGTTTTGATGCATGTCTTGCGTGGCGTGGAATCATTCCAGGATATATCTGGCAATGTGATCTACCATGTCGCCAGATGCAGCAAATGCCATCATGTAGAGCCACCCAGCCATGTAGGAAAAAGCTGCAAGTGCGGGAGCACTCTGGAGTCATTTGATGCCGATTTCGTATCTCTGGATATAAACGATTCTCTCAGGCGCGACGTTGTGAAGAGGATTGCCATAATGTTGCAGAGGACCTTTGCACTTTATGGAGACGAGCGGGTGATCGTGAATGTGATGCGCGCGGTGGAGGAGACGGGAGACACTATGAGCGTCCATGTAGCTGCAGACCTGTTGGATGAGGTGAATCTATCTCACCGGCTGATGCATGTCGCCCGAGAGCTGTCTGGAGGAGAGAAGCAGCGCGTTGTCCTGGCCCGCCAGCTAGCCAAATCTCCCATGATCCTGCTGGCAGACGAGCCAACGGGAACTCTCGACCCGGCCACAGCCAGGGTGGTTCACGATTCCATCAAGCGGGCGGTCAACGACTTCAAGATGACCCTGATCATCACCAGCCACTGGGAAGATGTCATGGTCGAGCTGACCCAGAGGGCTATTTTGCTTGATCAGGGAGAGATCAAGGCAGAAGGTAAGCCAAAGGATGTAGCCGCTCAGTTCCTGGCCATGGCTGGAACTCTGGCCAAGCGGGAAGAGGTCGAGCTGGGCGAGCCGATGATCAAGGCCAATGGCCTTTCGAAGAGATACATCAGCATAGACCGGGGCGTGGTAAAGGCAGTGGATGATGTCAGCCTGGAGGTCAATGAGGGCGAGATCTTCGGTCTGGTGGGCATCTCTGGGGGCGGCAAGACCACTCTCTCCAAGATGATCAGCGGCATTCTCACTCCCACTGGCGGCAGCATCTCTGTGCGGGTGGGAGACGAATGGGTGGATATGACCGTCCTCGGTTCAAACGGCCGAGGGCGAGCCACCAAATACATCGGCATTCTCCATCAGGAATATACCCTCTATCCCTCTCGCAGCGTTATCGAGAACCTGACGGAAGCCATAGGCCTCTCTCTTCCCTTCGAGCTGGCTGAGAGAAAAGCTATACATACCCTGGAGACGGTTGGGTTTTCAGAAGAGCAGGCAGAAGCAGTGCTGGAGAAGATGCCCCATGAGCTCTCCGAGGGCGAGAGGCACAGGGTTGCCATGGCGCAGGTCTTGATAAAAGAGCCGAGGATAGTGGTCCTGGATGAGCCCACGGGAACGATGGATGCCATCACAAAGATCGAAGTCACGAATTCCATCCTCAATGCCCGCGAGGAGCTGGGCGAGACGTTCATTATCGTGAGCCATGACATGGATTTCGTGAAGAACGTATGTGATCGGGCCATGCTCATGCGTAATGGGAGGGCTATATTCACCGGCCTGCCGGACGAGGTTTTGAGCAGGATCACAGAAGAAGAAGAGAAGGAGATGCTGGGGAGTTAATTTGAGAGTCTTAGTTGACGGCAAAGAGATTGAGCTGGCAGCTGGAGCTTGCCTGGCGGATGCCCTGCAAAAAGCAGGCAGCAATCCCGCTAAAGGCGCTATCGTGGGGATGGTCAAAGGCCGGGGCGAGAAATCGCGTCAGACCAACTCTTATTGGCTCAACACGACCAAGGGCAAAATCAGAATTGAGCTTTTAGAAAATGATCTGCAGAAGATCTGGCATGAGGTCGTGGAAAAGATCTCTGGCTCTCAGGTGAGATGGGCTTCAGCAGACGGTATAGCCTTTGGGCCGTTCTCATCCAGAATATCTTTTGCCAGGGATGCGCATGAGTACAATCGCTGGGAGGTGGTCTTAGGCGCGGCTGGCTTTGATGCAGATAACACTCAGCTGATATTCATGCAAAGAAGGCATTCAGCTGTTTACGGCACGCCCAAGGATGGAGGGGTGTTTGCCCATGTCGTAGGAGGCAAGAACACCCTTGACCGGCTGGAGATTGGGGACAGAATTGAGTCTATAGAGCCAATTGTGGAATGGCAGGACCTGACTGAGAAGATGTCCACCCTGGATCTAACTCTGCCCGTGGAGGAGGGCATGGAGATCTATACTCGGGTCCAAGCAGAGCTCATCGAGGACGCGCCACTTGGTGCGGAGTTCTTCCTCGCTTTGACCAGAGACGGCACTTTCAGGGTTGATTCCGTATCCAGCTCTTATATCTCATCCGACCATCTTCTGACGGAGCACGTTGCATATGAGCATCGTGAGCCCCGTCTGGAGGGCGTGGTCACGGTCAGAACGACCGGACGGGGTCTGGGTAGGATCTTCATCTACAAGCATGATCGCACCTCGAATCCCAGCCATTCTGTAGTGGCGAGGGTAATCAAAGGCATGGACATGGTCAAACTGGCAAAGCCCGGCCAGATGATAACATTTGATGTAACCCCTGAGCGCATAATGCTACTGGGCAAGTTCCTGGAGGATGCCAGGCAGGAGATGGAGCAACGAGGAATTGAGGCCGAGGTTGAGGGCTATGAGGGCGAGGATGCAGTGGTGGTCAAGCAGGAGCCAGGTGCCACCATGGAGATTCTGAAAGCAAAAAAGGTGCGGATCTCATCCCTTCCTTCCAGCCGCCTTATTTCTATCCAGCTTTATTATGACCTGGCGCCCAAGAGCCTGGACTATTTCCGCCATGTCACCGGCCTCAAAGAAAAGCCTGTTGGGCCATTGCCTGTCTACTTCACCTATGAGAACACCCTGCTCTTCAAGCCGGAGGTCGAGGCGGTGAGCTACAAGGAGCTACTTCCTGAGAACAAGCCAACTGGGCCCGTGCCTGCCGGCTCGATAGGCATCTCTAACCAGGTCTCAAAGAAGATAGGTCTGGTTGGCATCCGGCTGGAAGAGGACAAACGATATGGGCCCTCGGGCGAGAAGTTCGAAGCTACGAACATCATCGGTCGGGTTTTAGAGCCGGATAAGCTCAGAGATGTGAAGGAAGGAGAGACGATCTACATTCGGGAGGAACGGTAATGTTGGTCACTAAATACTTAATAATGTCCTCTGAGTCCAATATTCTCCCCTCGGATATCGCCATGAAGATCTATGGTTCAGGCTACGATATCCTGGTCAAGGAGACCTGTTTCGGCGTTATTATCCACGGGGAAGAGGAGATTATAGAGAAGCTTCTCGAGGAGATTCGCAGTCTGGATCCAGCCGGCATATTCGTCAAAGATCGGGGATTTCCACCAGGCGACCCAAGGCGCTGCCGCGGTCGCAGAGGCGGAGGAGCCAGGCCAGGCTTCTACATGATCGAGTCTGAGTCAAAGCTGCTGCCTATGATCTCCAGGGCTCTAGCCTCGGAGGAGGAGTGTGAGCCTGTTCCAGAAAAGAAGGTGCGTCCCATTCCTCTTGAGAGGCTGGAAGAGATCGCAAAAGAAGATTAATTCTGAGGTAAATCAATGGCAAAAGTAATCGTTTATCCTCCCACCAGCATGATCCTCTCGGACCTTGTGGACAGGATGGGCCACAAGGCGCTTGTAGTTCCCGAAGTGGTGAGAAAGCTCGCAACCGATAATAATCTCGCCTCACCGCCTTTGAATGTCACTTCTGAGGAACCCAAGAAAGGGCTTCGCTATGCTGCAGTCGATGTCCCCTCAGGGATCCGGGGCAGAATGGCCCTGATTGGCCCGATAATCGAGGAAGCCGAGGCTGCGATCATCGTCCAGGATCCGGGGTGGCTCACAGGATGCGCGGGATGCAACAGGACCAATGAGTTGGTCAGGCTGCTGATCAGGACCAAAGGAGTTCCCATTCTGGACCTCTCTTACCCCACCAATGATGCCGAGGCCAGGGATTTCGTGCAGAAGATCAAGAATTTCTTGGGGGATTTAAAGTGATTCGCATTGCACAGCTCTCCTGTGGCGCAGAGTACAGCGGCATTCAAAAAGAGATCGAAAGGGCGGCAGAGACCGTAGGGGCCAAGATAGTCTTCCCGGAGGTCTCTTTAGATGACATGCTCAATGTGGAAGAGAAGTTCGGGGTACGAGTGGCTTCTGGAGATCTCAACCTGGCCATAGCTCGAGCAGTGAGAATTGTGGAGAACCCAGACCTCGCCGATGCTGTGGTGGTCATGACCTGCTTCCGATGCGCTGAGGCGGCCATCATACGCTCGGAGATCCGAAAGTACATCCACGAAAACTCCAAGATTCCCGTCTTGAGCTACTCATTCACCGAGAGGACCACAGCAGAGACGCTGCTTACCCGTATGGAAGCTCTGGTTACCACGGTCAAGTACAGAGGCCTCCTGGCCCGGGAGAAGCAGAAGGGCCTCACCGCGGGAATCGACTCTGGATCCACCACCACCAAGTCAGTGGTGATGAGAGACAATAAGGTGATAGGCACTGGCTGGGTTCCCACCACAGAGGTCTTGAAGAGCGCAGAGGATGCTTTTCAGGAGGCTCTCAAGGCCGCAGGGGTCAATAAAGAGGATATTCAAGCAGTGGGCGTTACTGGGTACGGTCGATTTCTGGTGGGCAAGCATATCAATGCCAAGCTCATCCAGGAGGAGATCACCGTTAACTCCAAGGGAGCAGTCTTCCTGGCAGATGCTCAGAGGGGGCCGGCAACAGTTATCGATATCGGCGGCATGGACAACAAGGCCATATCGGTCCAGGACGGAATTCCCGGGGGCTTTACCATGGGCGGAATATGCGCTGGTGCATCCGGCCGGTTCCTGGAGCTCGCCGCCCGCCGCCTGGGAGTCGACATCACCGAATTGGGCAAACTGGCCCTGAAGGGAGACTACAGGAAAGTGGCCATGAACAGCTACTGCATAGTCTTCGGCACTCAGAGCCTGGTCAACAGCCTTTCCATGGGAAATAAGCCCGAGGATGTGGCTATGGCTGCCTGCCACTCCGTTGCTGAGCAGGTATATGAGCAGCAGCTGCAGGAGGTAGAGGTTAAAGAGCCGGTGATCATGGTAGGCGGAACCTCGCTCATCGAAGGCCTGCCCAAAGCGATGGAGGAGCTATTGCAGGTCAAGGTGACCGTTCCCCCTTATGCCCAATATATCGGGGCTGTAGGCGCAGCTCTCCTGGTATCGGGGCTGCTGGAGGGCTGAGATGGACCCAATGGAGGTCTTCAAGATAGAGGTGACCGGCGGGGAGGAGTACGGAGCCAAGAAGTACCGAGAGATAATAATGGACATTCTGCAGGACCTGGGTCTGATCAGGTCCATTGGCAGGCTTTATGTCTATGTCGACATTTCAGTTCCAGTCTTCGCAGTCTACGGCCTCCTCCGTTCCGGCATACCGCCCCTTACGATCAAGGATGTGGGAGATGTGATGAAGGTCGGAGGCGGCTACCAGATCAAGATCAATGATGAAGAGCATATGGCAGACCTCCTTAAGGCTTTGTGGAAGCGATACGGGCGGGAGAGGGTGGAACAACCGGCAAGGGACATTGTGATCATTGCCTCAGATTCCTCGCCTGCCGATCTGATGGTTACGGATATGGAGGCGGAGTTTCTGCAGGATCTGACCGATGCCCTGGTCAGAGTAGTGCCAGAAGGATTTCGCAACCGTCGAAACATCATGACCAAAGACAGCTTCTTCTTCGTCGCTGCTGAGGAGTCGATCAAGCCGGAGCTGATATCAGAGATCGAAGAGAAGATCCGGGAGATGGAGAATGCTTGAGCCTGTGATGTTCACCGGAGGGTTGTACAAGCACGACCTGGTATTGGAGCTGGTGGAAGACCTGGGCGGCTACATCCTGCAGAAGAATGTTACTCAGACGGAGATCATACTTTTATTGCTGGTTCCTTCAGAGGACATGAATGCACTGGAGATCCTGAGCCGAGATCTCAGAGGAGAGCTGGTAAGGGCGCCGCTGGCGGGAACAGAGGTGGCGGTGGTCACACCCACCCTGGCCATTCATCATCTGCCCCATGTGGCCTGCGATATTGCCGAGTATCTGCGCAGGCATGGCTCCAAGACCAATATGATTGGCATGGCTCGGGGTGTGGGCAGGGAGATCGCCCAGATAAATGAGTATGAGACCGCTCTGATAAACGAGCATGATGCCGCAGTCTTCATCTTCGGCAACTTCGAAGACTGCATCAAGAAGAAAGAGGACCTCTACCGGAATATCGGCGTGCCTGTCATAATTACCGGTGGGCCGAAGATAGATCCAGAAGAGCTGCCCTATGCCTTTGGCTATGTGCCGTCCATCGGCCGGATGGCCCACAGGACCCGCAAGGCCACGGAGATTGGATCCCTGGACAATATCGTCGAGATGGTAGGACGGGCGCTGGACAAAACCCGGGAAGCAATCGCCAAGGATCCTCTGACCACCTCTCCGCCCAGGGTGATGGATGCGGTACGAGAGCAGGTTCCGGAGGTCGAGTTCTCCTATTCTCCTCTGCCAATTGCCCTCAATCTAACCGGGGTGCGGGTGAAGCTTCCTTATGCGGGCTATCGGGATAAGGTGGCAGCAGTGACCTTCGATGAGGGTGTGAAGCTGGGCGAGGTGGCCACCATCAAGCCCTCTAGGATGAAGGATTATATACTGGTGAGGATACTGCCCAGTTCGGAGACTGGATTCGTCTTCTGATTCCAGGCTATTGCGGAGCCAGGGCGAAGAGGCTACAGGGGTCTGATATCATGAGCTTTGAAGATGAGCTGGATGCCATTTTGGTCAAGGGAAAGGACAAAGCAGCCAAGGACATTTTAAAGGCGGTGGAGAGTACCTATGGCGAGGTGCCCTATATCTTTCAGTTCATGGAGGATGACTCAGAGCTGCTCATCACCAAGGTGTTGCACAATAATGCCATCTTGAGGAGTTCTAATCTGGATGCAAAGACGGTGGAGCTGATCTCGGTGGCCGTGTCTGCAGCATTGCGGTGCAGCCACTGTCTGAGGCTGCACATCCGGCTGGCCGGAAGCCTGGGGGTGCCGGATGATCAGGTTGCTGCGGCCATATTTCTCGCCGGGAACCTGGTGAACGCCAGCGTGCTTGCGACCGCGGCGCGTAATCTGGATGAGGAGCGGGAGATCTGCCGGTCCTGCGAGATAGCAAGCGAGACCTGCGAGATCAATGGAAGGGGAGAGGATTGAGCCTCTCCTTCCTTGAGCTTCATCCGGGATAATCCCATTGACTTTTTATCTCTTCTCGATATGACCTCAATCGATATGACCTCAATCGATGTGATATCATGACCTATGACGTCTCCAATAGTCCTGATGGCCGATCTTCCGGTGACGCGCCAGAGCCAGCCTGGTGGTGGACAGCAGAAGAACATCGCAATGCTCTGATTGTCCTGCAGCTCCGGCTGAGGAGGGATATTCTCAAGTTCATCTCCAGCGGACCGAAAAGCTCAGAGCAGATATGCCAAAGGTTTGACCTCAGCCCGGAGAAGGCAGACTATCACCTCTCTATGCTGGAGACGGCTCTGGTGATCGAAAGGTGCGGAGAGATTCTGGATATCACTCCCACCGGCATCCTCTACCTGGAAAATGTTGAAGCCAGGCGCTGATCTTATTTAGGGATACTGATTTTGCGGGATTGCTAAGGCATAGCGGGACGCACCCATCCACCGCGGTGGATCAACGTTTTTTTTTGAGCTTATTATATTATTAACATATTCTATTATTACTATCTATGATCCTCATATGGAGACCTTGGGTGGATTAATGGTGGATTAATAGTTATCATCGATAGTATTATGATATATGTTGAGAGGATATCTGCATAGAAAGGATCCTGAGGTCGAGAAGACATGAATAAGGATATGCTGATTAGACTATTGGCTTTGAACCTGGGCATTGCCGCTGCCAACATAGCTGTCTTCTCCTCTGGATTGCTTGCTGTGGATCTCTTTGGGTCTGCTCTGGAAAAAGCCTTTGGCAGCGCATTTCTCGTATTAAGTGGCTCGGGGCTAGTCTATGGCAACTACAAGCTCCTTTCTGAGCCGGAGAAGGCCATACCAATCGGCGCTAAAAGCACAAAAGAAGATTATGTAGAGGCGCTGAATGAACATCGGGGGCTTGAGACATTCGAGAGAAACATCGACCTCCTGCTCGATCAGATTGAACGGCTGCAGAAAAAGAATAAGACCATTCGGGATATTCTTCTGCAGATCTTCAACGCTTCTGAGATCAGCTACCAGAAGTTTGATGCGGTTATTGCAGAGGTGGAGAATATATTTTTTAAGAATATTCGCAGCATCATTAACAAATTGAATGCATTCGATGAGGAAGACTACAATTTTATCAAAAAGCAACGCAATGCAGGAGCCTTTTCTGAGGAGATTATGCAGGAAAAATTTAAGGTTTATAACGAATATATAAGATTTGTGAAGGAAGCGACTGAGGACAATGAACAGATCCTGCTTAAGCTGGATAAGCTGTTGCTGGAGATCTCAGGCTTAAACTGCATCGAGAGTGGCGAGCTGGAGCAGATGGCCGGCATGATCGAGATCGATAATCTGATCAAACAGGCAAAATATTATAAAAATTAATAATTCCTGGGAGGGAGCATAGCATGCTGGATGAGAAGAACAAGAATATGATATTAAAGATAGTGGGATTGGCAGTTGCGGTATTTCTCTTGGTTTATATTGGGACAATTTTTATGGGTGGTGGCGGAGAAAAAACACTGGACGGGATAGTCAAAGAGATCGATGTGACTGAAGTGCCGCCAACCAAAGGCCTGGTCGATATCTCAGGCATAGACATCGCTGCCACATTGCCCGATATCTCCAAATACCCACCGCAGGTTAATAGCAGCACATCCAGCTATATCGAGATATTCTCATCAACGGAAAAGGCGGGCAGCGGTACTGATGGCTGGCTGACAGAGGTGGCCAGAGACTTCAATAATGCGAAGATAATGATCGACGGCAAACAGACGTCTGTCAGGCTCAGAGGAATCGCTTCCGGCCAGGGTGCTGATTATATCACCTCAGGCGAGTATTTGCCGGATGCATATACACCCTCCAATGAACTCTGGGGAGAGATGCTCATCTCCCGGGGAGTGGATGCCAGGTTGGTGCAAAAAAGACTGGCAGGAAATGCGGCCGGAATTCTGATCACTAAATCTAAGAAAGCTGAGCTGGAAGCCAAATATGGGGCGGTCAATGTCACAACAGTAATCGATGCCGTGGCAAACAACGAGTTGCAGATGGGTTACACCAATCCCTTCGCCAGTTCAACCGGGCTGAACTTCTTGATCTCCACACTGCAGGCCATTGATGCCAGCAACCCGTTGAGCAATAAAGCAATAGCGGGATTTGATCGTTTCCAGGAGAATATTCCCGTGGTCGCTTATACCACTCTGCAAATGAGAGAAGCGGCTAAATCAGGGGTCCTGGATGCTTTTGTCCTGGAATATCAGACTTATGTCAATACGCCTGATATCAGGTCCTATGAATTTATTCCCTTTGGGGTCAGACATGACAGCCCGATTTATGCGATCGGCAAGCTATCTCCTGAGAAGACAAAAATCCTGGATGAATTCATCAAATTCTCTCAGCAGGAGAATTATCAGAACCTGGCCACTAAATATGGTTTTAACGGCCTGGATGAATACCAGTCCGAATTTGTTCCTGCCAGCGGCGATGTTCTCATCCAGGCCCAAAAGCTCTGGAAAGAAAAGAAAAATGCCAATATCTGTGCAGTCTTCGTGGCCGATGTATCGGGCAGCATGGACGGCGAGCCGCTGAATAATCTGAAGAAATCTTTGCTCGAAGGCCAAAAATACATTGGCAAGGACAATCTGATCGGCCTGGTATCATACTCTGACGATGTTTATATAAATCTGCCAATCTCCCTGTTCGATTTGAACAACAGGTCTTATTTTGTGGGTGCGGTTGGGGGATTGCAGGCCGGAGGAGCCACGTCAACCTTCGATGGGATTGCAGTGGCCATGAAGATGCTCGAAGAACAGCTGGCGCTTGATCCTAAGCTGAAGCCCAAGATCTTTGTTCTCAGCGATGGCGAGACCAACAGAGGTCATTCATTAAATGATATCAGGAAATTGGTGGAAGAATCGGGAATACCCATATACACAATAGGCTACAATGCAGATATCAATGCCCTGGAGGAGATCTCCCTTGTCAATGAGGCTGCCAGCATTAACGCTGATACTGAGGATGTTGTGTATAAGCTGGCTAATCTGTTCAATGCGGAGCTGTAAATGCTCGAGGATTCAGCTAGCATAGGAGGTGTTAAGACGGCTTTCACCATGGAAGTTCCCGATGAAGGGGCGATCAAGGACGAGGTGATAGAGCAGGTCAAACCGGTGCCCGAAGAGGTCGCTCAGCTTCAGAAGGTAGCGGAAAGCAATGTGGCCGAAATTCTGACCCTGGATATCGATGAGTTAGCCAAAAAGAGGTACATTCTCAAATCAGTAGAGTCTTTTGGGGCCGAGTCTATGAAACGCTCGGCTGCTAAAAATTCTATACTTCAGGCGACTGTGGGAGACCTGTCTAAAAACGGGGATGATGGCGGGGTGGTGGCAAAGGGCCTAATGGAACTGACCCGAGAGCTCGAAGACCTTGACCCCAGCCTGATCGATTTCACTAAAACAGGCATTCTGGGCAAGCTGTTCGATCCCGTCCGGAATTATTTTGCCCGATACCAGAGGGCAGACTCGGCAATAGCGGATATCATTGTCTCCTTGGACAAAGGCAGGACAATTCTGAAAAACGACAATACCACCCTGGAGATCGAGCAGCAGTCACTGCGCGATTTAACCAGAAAGCTGATGAAAGAGGTCCAGCTGGGCGCTCTGATGGACGAATCGATCGAGAGGCAGATCGAAGAGGCCCGGGCCAGGGATGAGGACCCGGAAAAGGTCAAATTCGTCAGCGAAGAGGTCCTCTTTCCCCTCCGGCAGAGGATCATGGATCTGCAGCAGATGATCGTGGTCAATCAGCAGGGGGTAATGGCGACAGAGGTTGTGATCAGAAACAATCGGGAGCTTATGAGGGGGGTAGAACGGGCCAAGACGGTGACGATATCCGCTTTGCGGACCTCAGTGATGGTTGCCAGCGCTCTGTATAACCAGAAGATCGTCTTGAAGAAGATTCAGATGCTCAACGAGACCACCAATGATCTGATCACCAGCACCTCGCGTATGCTGAAAAACCAGGGGGCGGACATTCAGAAACAGTCGATGCAGACCAATGTATCTGCTGAGGACCTGAAGACCGCTTTTGCCGATGTCATGGAGGCGCTGGATTCGATCAACAGCTACAAGCAGGAAGCTCTGCCCAAAATGAGGGAGACGATCGAGCAGTTCCGGGAGCTGGCCGCCAAAGGCGAGGAGCAGATTCAGCAGCTGGAGAAGGGCCATAAGCTGGATCTTTAGGCCAGGCCGATGATCCTCAGAATAATAGCAGTCGGGCGCTTGCGGGAGAGCTACTGGCAGGATGCTGCCGCAGACTACATCCGCCGCCTCCGTCCTTACGCCCGTCTGGATATGGTGGAGGTGGCCATCAGCTCGAAGGAGGCTGCAACTCCTGGGGCAGAGATCAGGGCTATGGAGGCGGAAGGAGCCGCGATTCTCGATAAGCTCAAGCGCCATTCGGGTCCGGTGATAGTCCTGGACAGGACAGGAGATGCCCTTAACTCGCAGCAGCTGGCGGAAAGGCTGCAGGATTTGATCCTGGAAGGAAGATCGGAGGTGGCCTTCATCATAGGCGGCCCCCTGGGTCTGTCGCCAGCGGTATTAGACCGGGCGGATCTGCTTTTATCCTTCTCTCCGATGACCTTTCCTCATCAGCTGATGCGGGTGATCCTCCTGGAGCAGATATATCGCAGCTTCAGAATAATGCATCATGAGCCTTATCACAAGTAATCATATGATGATACGATTATCTGATGATGCAATTTTGTCGTCCTGCTTTTAGATGCCTGATTTGCTGGCAGTGATATTTCCGCTTCCTGCCAGGCTCCCGTCTTGATAGATTTTGTAGCTGCCCTCCATTCTCTCCTCGATGATGGCCAGTTCCAGCCTGTAATCCCTGTCCTGCTCCACCTGCTTCACGTTCAGACTGATAGAATCATTGGAAGCGATGTGACCGGTGGCAGTCACCGGGATATCTGTGCCTTTCTTGAGAACATTGCCATAGCCCTGCAGCCTGTCGTTGGTCTGAATCAGGATCAGATCCAGTGCTTCCTGTGTATTCTGCCCATCGATCACTGTATTGAGAATTACCTTCCAATCTCCCTTCAGATCTACAACCGGCTCCTTTATTTCTGGCTCATTTATGACCGGCTCAGTTGGCACGGCATCTTCTTTTGGTGCTTTGGCTGTTTCATTTGATGCCGCATCCATTTGGCTTGCGTTCACATCGGCTTGATCATTAGCATCTTCTTTGGATTTGCTATCGGGATTCAGCGCTGTAGCATGGCCAGTTGAGGACCTCACAGCATTTTCGTACTCTGCGTCGTAATGATACTCGGTGTTGCCCCTGATTATCCATGTTCCGCAGCTTGCCCAGGCCGGGCTGGTCAAGAGAGCTGCGATCAGCACCAGACATATTATTGGATGGATCTTCAATATCTCGAACTCCTTTTGGTCTTGATTTTGCCTTGATGATTCTTGAGCGGAAGAGTGATGAGGTCAAAATCAGCCTCTCAGCTGGAGAGTCTGCTGGCGGTGGCATTTCCTCTCCCTACCAGCTTCTCGCTCTCATATAGCTCACAGATGCCTTTTAAACCGCCTTCGATGAAGGCCAGGTCCAGCTGATATTCCTTCTTTTGCTCGACCAGTGACACGATCAGGCTGACGGAATCATCGGATATGGAGCCGGTAGCCGTTGCCGGTAGATCTGCTCCCTCATCGAGAATGGTGCCATAGCCCTGCAGCCGATCAACCGTCTGGATGAGGATCAAATCCAGAGCATTTTGCTTATCCTGCCCGTCTATCTTCATCTCGAGCAATACTCTCCATTCTCCTCCCAGGTCTGCAATGTTTTCCTCTTTTGGAGCGGCATTCTCCTTTATTTCGGCCTCTTTCTGGATTGCCCTCTCATCTGGTTTTTCGTTTTGCGCCTTTTCATTTGCCGCATCTTTCTCGCTTGATTCTTTGATTGTGCCGTCAGGATTGAGGGTAGCAGCAGCGCCCGTAGAGGATGCTACCGCCTGATCGAAGTCCGGGTCGGAGAGATAATCAGTATCATCCCTGATCACCCATCTGCCGCAGCCCGCCCAGGCCGGGCTAGCCAAGAGGGCAATGACCAGGGCCAGGCATAGAACTGAATGAATCTTCAATATCTCGTGCTCCTTAGTTCCTGATGCTTATCTATTGGTTCTTCAGCAGTTGAGAACGGTGCAGGATCAGCCCCTCAGCTGGAGAATCTGCTGGCAGTGGCATTCCCCGTTGCCATCAGTTCGTCGCCAGAATATATCTCATAGCTGCCTGAAATGGTCCTGTCCGCCTTCTCCAGATACAGGCTCACGCTCTTGTCGATATCATTTCCAAATTCGTCAATCACCGCGTTTGACTGAATTCTCAGAGAGCTTGAGGTGACTGTACCCTTAAAGGTCTGAGGGATCTTGGTATTCCTCTCGATCAAGCTTCCCATTCCCACGATGCTTTCTCCAGTCTGAATGAGATTAGCGTCCAGAGTGCATCCCGAGCCAATTAGGTCAACAGTCCATTTTCCGCCAACATCCATGGCATCTGATGCTGCCGCGGAAGTATCTTGCATGCTCATGATGGCCCCATCCGACAGGCTGCCTGCGCCATCAGCGCTCCCACTCTCATCCGGGGCGAGCTTTGGCTTGCTTATATCGATATTAGCGGTCTTGCCCCCTGGATAGGGATTCAAATCGCTTGAGGCTGCGCTCGACTTGCTGGTAGAGGCTTCTCCTACTTCATTATCCGCGGTCTTCCCCCCGGGATGTGGATTCAATCCGGATGATGTTGATTTTTCCGTGCTGGCCGCGGCATCTGCCACCTGCTCCTCAGAGGTGGGGGCGTAAATGGTATAATTCTGTGTTTTTATGTTCTCAGCCTCCCCTGCACCCAGGCGCTTGACCCATACCTGGACCTGATTTTCTCCTATATCCTCTTCTGAGGTATTCCAGGTCCAGCTATTCTCGGCAATCCATCCGGTCTTCTCAAAAATTTCGCCGTTGGTTGCAGGTCCCTTCAGGAAGAAATCATAGACCAAATCTTCATCATTCGGATTTGTCGTGTTTGCCGTCCAGACGATTACCGATCCTGCCACCTGCGGGCTGATCTTATCGGGGTCCAAGCTCTGTAAGGTCAAATTCCCTTTTGTCTGCTCAACTGAGGAGCCTAAGGGCATAGCTGCTCCTGCCTCACTGGATATAGTTGAGGAGGGAGACACTCCTCCCGAGGTCGGCAAATTCTGGTTCTTGCTCACATAAAAGTCAGTATCTCCTGATGTGTCTCCCAGGGGATTTACTCCGCATCCATCTGCAGACGCAGTATTCGTCAGGGAAAAAATCTGCGCTGTTATGCACAAGAGCATAGCTACAGAGATAAACAGTATCTTGAACAACATTTTTTCCTATCCTCCGCCATTCTCAGCATGCTTCGGGTTTCAACGTTTTAAAGTTTCCCCTCAGACGTCATTCGACGAAGGCGATTCTTCTGATATTGGGCATCTTGGTCCCTCGATAGCTTTATCAATCATTAAAGTTCTTATGGCCGGAGACGGCTTGTGCGCCGTTGGGTGATTGAGCATGAATGTGTGGGATCGATTTATCGGGTAGAATACGATTTCTAGATACTACCTTACGTGACGGTGAACAGACTCCAGGCGTATCCTTGGGCATGGACGAGAAGCTTGCCATCGCTCAAGGGCTTGATTCTCTGGGGGTGGATGTCATTGAAGCCGGGTCGGCAATGACCTCTGAAGGAGAACGCCTGGCAATAAAGAAGATTGCAGATTCGGGCTTCAAAGCCGAGATATGCAGCTATGTTAGGGCTTTAACCGCGGACATCGATACCGCTCTTGCCTGTGATGTGGACTCAGTCCATCTGGTCGTTCCGGTGTCTGACCTTCACATCCAGATCAAGCTGAAGGCCGACCGGGAGTCGGTGGTGCGCATGGCCGTGGATGTGACGGAGTATGCCAAGGATCACGGCTTGATCGTGGAGCTGAGCGGCGAGGATGCCAGTCGCGCGGACCAGGATTTTCTGGCAGGCCTTTACACAGCCGGAATCGAAGCGGGCGCGGACAGGCTGGCCTTTTGCGATACTGTGGGCGTGTTGGTTCCGGAGGTGGCAGCGGACATATTCTCACGCCTCTCCCGGCTGGAGGCGCCCATCAGCATACACTGCCATAACGACTTTGGCATGGCCACCGCCAATACAGTTGCTGCCCTTCGCGCCGGAGCCTCTCAGGCCCATGTGACCGTAAATGGAATAGGAGAACGGGCGGGAAACGCGAGCCTGGAAGAGGTGGTGATGGCCCTGGAGTCCCTATATCAGATCGATACTGGGATCAGATGCAAGGACATCTACCAGCTCTCAAGGACGGTCTCGCAGATGACCGGCCTTCTGGTGGCCCCAAATAAGGCTATAGTGGGCGAGAACGCCTTTACCCATGAGGCAGGAATCCATGTGCACGGTCTTCTGGCTGACACCAAGACCTATGAGCCCATGCAGCCGGAGAATGTGGGTAGAAAGAGGCGGATAGTGTTGGGCAAGCATGCCGGTCGGGCCTCAGTTGAGCTGGCTATGCGCGAGTTTGGCCTGTCTGTCACATCCCAGCAATTGAACCAGATAGTGACAAGGGTAAAGGAGCTGGGCGACAAGGGCAAACGCGTCTCGGACGTGGATTTGCAGAGCATAGCGGATACCGTGCTCTCCATCCAGATGGAGCCGAAGGTGAAGCTGGAAGAGCTGACGGTGGTTGCCGGTAATACCGTAACCCCCACAGCGTCGGTTAAGATCCTTCTCGCCGGAAATGAGAGGCTGGAAGCGGGAGTGGGCGTAGGCCCTGTGGATGCGGCCATCAATGCCATAAGAAGGGCTATATCAGGCGTGGCTGATGTTCGCCTCGATGAGTATCATGTGGATGCTGTAACTGGCGGGACCAATGCCCTAGTAGAAGTGTGGGTGACAATGGCAATGGCAGATCGGAAGATTACAGCTCGAGGAGCTGGCGCAGATATTATCATGGCATCAGTGGAAGCGGTGATTAATGGCATCAACCGTCTGATGCGGCTGGAAGAGGAGGAGATAGCTAGATGTCGAAAGGCATAGCCCGAACGGGCACAGATAAAAATCGAGATACGCCCCATAAGATGACCGGCGCCCAGGCGGTGCTGGAAAGCCTGAAAAGAGAAGGAGTGGATGTAGTATTCGGGCTTCCTGGTGGGGTACTCTTACCTCTTTACGATGCCATATACAAATCAGACATCTGCCACATACTGGTGCGCCATGAGCAGGGTGCAGCCCATATGGCGGACGGCTATGCCAGGGCTACGGGCAAGGTGGGAGTATGCATCGCCACCTCCGGGCCGGGAGCTACGAACCTGGTTACCGGCATCGCGAACGCCTACATGGACTCGGTGCCCATGGTGGCCATTACCGGTCAGGTGAACACCTGGCTGATAGGAAAGGACGCCTTCCAGGAGGCGGATATTACCGGCATCACTCTGCCCATTACCAAGCATAATTATCTGATCCGCAGCGCAAAGGAGATTCCTGGGGTATTCAGGGAGGCCTTCTACATCGCCCGCACCGGTCGGCCTGGTCCAGTTCTGATCGATCTCCCCAGGGATGTGACTGTGGATGAGCTGGTCTTCACCTGGCCGGATGTGGACCTGCCGGGATATCATCCCTCCTTCAAGGCTCATGAGATGCAGATCAAGAAGGCGGCGAAGGCTTTAATGGAGGCTGAAAGGCCGGTCATCTATGCCGGTGGCGGTGTGAGGTACGCCTCTGCTCATAAGGAGCTCTTTGAGCTGGCGAGAAAGGTCAATGCTCCGGTGACCACCACCCTCATGGGCGTGGGCTGCTTCCCCGAGGACCATCCGCTCTCTTTGGGAATGCTGGGAATGCACGGTACTAAATATGCCAACTATGCCATCCAGGAGTCGGATCTGCTAATGGCCATAGGAGCCAGGTTTGATGATCGGGTGACGGGTAAGATCTCCAGCTTCGCTCCCCATGCCAGGATCGTTCATATCGATGTCGATCCGGCAGAGGTGGGAAAGAACGTGCGAGTGGACATACCGGTGGTGGGGGATGCGCGCAATGCCCTGCAGGGGCTGCTTAAAGAGGTCTCGCCCAAACCTAAAGGCCCCTGGCTGGAAAAGATCGATGGCTGGAAGAAGGATCATCCCATGCGCTATATTCCGGACATGAACCTGATCAAGCCTCAGTATGTGATCGAGAAGCTCTGCGAGCTGGCCCCCGATGCCATCATCACCACAGAGGTCGGACAGAACCAGATGTGGGCAGCGCAATTCTTTGTGCATAAGGATCCGCAGAGGTTCATATCCTCCGGCGGCCTGGGGACGATGGGGTACGGATTCCCGGCGGCCATCGGCGCCAAGATGGGCCGGCCTGAGTGCACGGTCATCGATGTCGCCGGGGACGGCAGCTTCCTGATGAACAGCCAGGAGCTGGCAACGGCAGTGGTCAACGACATCCCGGTCAAAGTGGCGGTGCTGAACAACGGCTGTCTGGGAATGGTGCGGCAGTGGCAGGAGCTGTTCTTTGAGAAGAGGTACTCGGCCACTATTCTTGGCCGGACCAGTCCGGATTTCGTTAAGCTTGCCGAGGCCTATGGAGCGGTGGGGTTGAGGGCCACAAAGCCCTCTGAGGTCGAGGATGTGATTCGCAGCGCTCTGGCAACAGATCGGCCCTGCGTGATGGATTTCATCGTCAATCCGGCAGAGAAGGTCTCGCCTATGGTCCCGGCGGGAGCTACTTTGAGCGAGATACTGGAGCTGGAGTGGTGCGACGAGGCTCAGTGCGGTCACCTGGAGAGGATTTATGCCGAGGAGAGGAAAGGAGTTCTGGGCGAGGAGGGCTACTAGATGAAGCATATCATCGCCGTCATTGTGGAGAACAAGTCCGGGGTGCTCACCCGCATCGCCGGCCTCTTCAGCCGCCGGTCTTTTAATATCGATAGCCTCTCTGTAGGGGCTACCGACAATCCGGATTATTCCCGCATGACCATCTCCGTTCAGGGGGACAGGGATGTGCTGGAGCAGGTGATAAAGCAGCTGTCCAAGCTGATCAATGTCATCCGGGTGAGCGAGCTGGACCCGGTCGAATCCCTGGAAAGGGAGCTGGCCATCATCAAGGTGAGCGTGGACCGGGAGAGCAGAAGCGAGGTCATGCAGATCGTGAACATCTTCCGGGCCAAGATCATCGATGTCTCCCAGAGGTCGATGATCATCGAGGTCACGGGAGACGAGGAGAAGGTCGAGGCCATAATTCAGCTTCTGCGCCAGTTCGGCATAAAGGAGCTGGCCCGCACCGGAAAGGTCTCGATGGTTAGAGGCACGAGGGTCATCAAGGTTTAATTTTTAATTTAGGAGGAATAAAATTTGGTGAAGATATACCATGATCAGGATGCAGATTTGAAGGCATTGTCGGACAAGACCATCGCCATAGTGGGATGGGGAAATCAGGGGCACGCCCAGGGAGAGAACCTGAAGGACTCCGGCCTGAACGTGATAGCGGCCGATATTCCCGGATCCCGGGCCTGGAAGAGGGCGGAGGCGGACGGAGTGAAGGCCATGAGCGTTGCCGATGCGGCACGAGCGGCTGACTACATTCAGATCCTCCTGCCGGATGAGTATCAGGGCAAGATCTACCGGGACGAGATCGCTCCAAACCTTGAGGAGGGCAACGTCCTTGGATTCAGCCACGGCTTTAATATCCGCTACTTCCAGATCGTTCCGCCTGAGAACGTTGATGTGGTCATGGTAGCTCCCAAGGGTCCTGGCGACCTGGTGCGCCGGACCTACCAGGAGGGCAAGGGGGTTCCGTGCCTGGTGGCAGTGGAGCAGGACCACTCCGGCGAGGCCAAAAAGAAGGCTCTAGCCTATGCCAAGGGCATTGGCGGCACCCGGGCTGGGGTAATCGAGACCACCTTCACTGAGGAGACGGAGACCGATCTCTTCGGGGAGCAGGTGGACCTGTGCGGCGGGGTGACGGAGATGATCAAGGCGGCCTTCGAGACCCTGGTGGATGCAGGATACCAGCCTGAGATCGCCTATTTCGAGGCCTGTCACGAGCTGAAGCTGATTGTGGATCTGATCTACGAGGGCGGATTCATGCGCATGTGGAACAATGTATCCAACACCGCTGAATACGGGGGCATGACCCGGGGCCACAGGATAATCAATGAGCAGTCCCGTGAGGAGATGCTGGACATCTTGGCTGAGATCCAGTCAGGCGAGTTCGCCCGAGAGTGGATCCTGGAGAGCCAGGCCGGCCTTCCAGTGAAAAAGTCCCTGGAAAAGATGGAGTCCGAGCACCCCATCGAAGAGGTTGGTGCCCAGCTGCGGGCCATGATGCCCTGGCTAGAGAAGAAGTAAGCTTGAATCGTTTGGTGCATTGCATGGTCTCGCACGGGCACGGAAGAGCGTGCCCGGATGCGAAGCCATGCCACTATGGCCTCATGATAAACGATCATAAGATCCATCGAAGACTAAATCATAGGAAGGAAGAGCGGTTTCCTGACTCGTTGCCAAGATGGACGTGTGAGGTAGCTGTAAGTCAATAATAATTGTCAGGAAATACCTCATATTCCTGATTCTATGTTTATGTCATCTTTTTTAAAATCAATAGATGAATATATATTGTTGATTGATTTTTCTCCTAGACTGCTAATATCATCTAGCTTATTTTCTTTTGCCAAGATCTGGAGAAACTTAATTTGTGATATCGATTGGTCTGTTGCCTTACACAGCTTTTGTTTTGCGGAAGCTATACCGACACTCCCCAACCCGATAATAGCAATTGATGCGGTCTTCTCACTCCTTCGATCGATAGAATTCTCACCAATTTTCTTGAGATATAGTAATATATTAGATATCATTTCTTTGAACTCTTTTTTTGCGGCAATAGTACCGAGATTGCCAATTGCATGAGCTGCAAAAACCGCTTCACTTTCGAGATTATTCTCAATGGCTATAATCGTGATTGCCTCTAGAGATTCCGCTGCTGCAATTGCTTCATTTTCAAGACCTGATTCGATAGATATAACTCCTAATTTTTCCAATTCTGATACGGCAATCAATACCGTATCCTTTTGCCTGCGTTTAGATCCTTCCATGCCAATGGATCTAATTGATGACGTTGCATGTTTTATAGAGACTTTTCTACTTGTTTCTGCCGCCGTTGCTCCTATATCTTTCGTGAATAATATTGCCTGGAGAGCACAATTATTTTGGAACATCTTGTTTGTAGCTAGTACTCCAATCTTTCCAAGGAGATTTACAGCCCAGATTGAAACATATTCCATGTTTTGTCTATTAGATCTTGTTCCGATTTCGCCTATGCTTAGTATAGATTGCAGGGACACTTCTTCCAGCATTTCTTCAGTAGCGAGCATTCCAATTTGTCCTATCGTGACAATTGCATGGACAGTCGCATAGGCATCCCTCTTTTCTACAGCTAATTCTCCAATTATTGATAAATGTCGAAAGACAATACTCACATTGCATACATCACATTTATCGAATTCTGTAAATATTAATTCCAACTTAGATCCTATTGCATTCAATCCATATATTACCGTACTCTCATCATATCTCATCAAAGAAGAAATTATGATATCTGTAATGGGTTGAATCGCATCATTTTTATCTCCAAATCTATCAATGGACAGAATTCTTTCTTTTGTTATTTTCTCAGATAATTTATCGATTATATTTGAAGGCTTAAGCAAATCAAGAATGTTCCATATGTATGGTATCAACGCTAAAAAAGCAAAGACGCCCAATCGATAGTCAAGTGATATATAATATTCGAAGTCAGATATAATTTCTTCATTTGGCTCTATTAGTTTTAAAATTGCTACACCGTAGATTATGAGAAAAATATAAATTAGTATCAATGTCCAAACATCTGGAGATTTCTTAAATATCTCAATTATTCTTGAAGAAAAAGATGATGCCGAAAGCTGTACGGCCACAAGGCTCAGCGATACTATCAATGCAAATATTGCCGCCTCACTTTGCACTATGGTGCTCAACATGTATCTGGCACTATCAGGATATGTTTGAAGGAAAAGATAATTCAAATTTGGTATATTATTAGGAATGATATTCCACGTTACAGGGGATGTGAAGGTCATGACAATAATAAATAAAATGGGATAAATAGACCACCTAAACAAAGTACTCCCCATAATAGTCTCCAAAATTGATTTTTTCTTTATTATCACAGATCGCTAATCCACACTGGAATGTATAAGGTTATCGAAAATCTAATTTGCTTTTACGATCAGTCTCTTATTGCATCTAATTAGCTTAGGGATTTACGGGAGATAATTTGCACAATTTTCGAAACCGGTATCTGGAATTGGCCCGTATTTGATAGCTATTTTCAGGTTACGAAAGCAAAAAATTGGATACTTTATCTCCCGTCAACGAATTAAGATCAAAGAGACAAATTGTTCGCGTCCACACTCTTGTCCAAGGTATCGTCCAACTATGTAAGATGGCAAATCCCTTCCAGTCGGTGCCCGCGATCATTGATCCCGCTCGGATACGCTCGTCGCAGTTCCGCATGGTCACCTTGAGCCGCCTATTCTGGCTCGCTGGCCCCGGCAGGGCTTTCCAGCCATTGTTCAGGGCTCATTGTCTGCACAAATTCGGGACTGCGCTGCAGCATCTCCGCATCCCAGGAGATCAGAGCAGCATCGAACTCTTCTGCCACCGCCACATAAACCGCATCCGCACCGCGAAGGCGGTTCTCAATGGCGATCTCTGCCGCACGAAGAGCAAGGGAGTAATCCAGAGGGACCTGTGTCACGCCTGGAAAATGCCTTATCAGAGATACCAATCTCCTTGAAAGGAGAGAATCTCCTGTGGGCCTGGCAATGGCTGCTCCACACTCGGATAGAACAAGGGTGGGACAAAATATCCCCATTCCTTTCACCTCCTGCAGGAACCTGTAGCTCATGGAATACAGCTCCTCGGAAGGCCTCGCTGCCGATACAAATACGCTGGCGTCGATGGTCAGGTTCATCTCCTCATCTCCGTGAGGATCTCCAGCGCGCTCTTCTTGCTCTTCCAGGCTGAGTCGATCTCCTTAGCCAGGGATTCCCACTCTGCATCCCAGTCGATCCCTTTTGAAGTATCCTCGGAGGACTTCAATGGGACCAGAACGGCCATGGGCTTGCCCTCAGGGTCAACTAGGATTGCAGTCTCTCCAGGAGAGAGCTTAGAGAGAATTTCTTCCAGGTTCTTTTTTGCAGCGGATACAGAGACTTCTATTGACATATTCGATCCTCGCTCAAAAGCGCGAAACGGATGTTTTCGCTACGGGATTGCCTGAGATAATTCCTGCTCATTTATGCATTGCCGTCTATTAGACTCTATCTGAGATTATGGAATTATAGTATGGCCCGGCAGCGTCGTCTTACACTGCTGAGCATTACCTGCCGCCTCTGGCAGTGGCCGGACACGGGCGCGAGGCCCAGTCCTGAGGAGAGCGCCGCCTCGGGAGCCCCGTCCTGGACAATCCATTCCCGCTCGCTCGCATCGGCAGATACTCTATCCGATTTTTCATGGTTAGGGCCTGGAAGAAACGTACTAACATCGACAAATATGTGTTATGACCCGCGGCGAGAGGATCATCAATGAGCAGTCCCGTGAGGAGATGCAGGACATCCTGGCGGAGATCCAGTCAGGCGAGTTCGCCCGAGAGTGGATCCTGGAGAGCCAGGCTGGCCTTCCGATGAAAAAGTCCCTGGAGAAGATGGAGTCCGAGCACCCCATCGAAGAGGTTGGTGCCCAGTTGCGGGCCATGATGCCCTGGCTGGAGAAGAAATAGGTGCAAGAGCAGAAGTAAGCTTTATATCATGGCAGGTTATAGCATGTTGCGGACGGGCGCGGGTGCCCCGTGCTCGGACGCAGCGCCATGATCTATGGCCTCGAGATAAACGATTATCAAAAAAGCCAAAAGAACTACATCACAGGAGGGAGGAGCAGTTTCAGAAGCGCGGCCACCTGGCCGCGTTTCGGAAGCTGTATTTTATTCATTTCAGCAGCAATTTCATAAATTCAAATGGGATTGCCTCTGGATGGGCTGCATTGCCTATACATCATACAACCAGTTCCTCCACCGCTTCCTGCCTTTTGCTCCATAAAATCGGATAGACCTCGTAGCTGTTGAGAGCGTCCATGACCGAAGAGGAGACCAGCCTTTCCGAATCATTGGGCAGGGCATAAGCTCTGGAGTCAGAGGCCCGCACCTCTCTGGTATCGATCCAGGCAAAAGCCGTCGCCCCTGCCTCATCCCTGCTCGGGCGGTTTATCGCCTGGAGAATCCTTTCCGGTCGCTTCTTTGACTTGGGGATCACAAAGTCGAATAGGTGGTCGTAGCCGCTTTTGCCCGTAAATTTCACATTTGGAGTATAACGGATCCCATTTTCATCCAGCCAGGCAACGACATCCTCTAGAAATAGGCTCGATACCATTGGCGAAGCCAGATAAAATAGATCATTTACCGCCAGCATGGCTTGAACAAGGTTATGCTTGCGCAGAGGGAAGTCGTCTTTGGATGCTCTGACCAGTTAAAGATCAGGCTACTGCGATAACGGTTATAACCACTAAATTGATCTATGAGGAGTACGGCCGTGAAGTTGAAAGATCATTTGAATCAGGATGATAAATCTCGATTCAAAAGGAAATGCGCAGGTCAGGGGACGGCCTGACTGCAGTTGGTTTATCTTAAATTGGGATTGGCTGCTATAAAAGCCAATCGACTTCAGAATCTCCTGTCTCATACCGTTCAGAATCCATATCCATAGCCTGGTAGAATGCCGCTTCCGCCTCCTGATATCTGCCTAAAACGGTTAGCGCCTCAGCCTTTATGCTCAGTGCATCGAGGTTATCGGGCTGTATTGAAAGCGCCCGGTCCAGAGCAAAAAGCGCCTCCTCTGCCCGTCCCATCTCCCGCAGGAGGATGCCCCTGTCCAGCCAGGCCTGCCCGTAGCCAGGATCTATCTCAACTGCCTTATCTGAGGCCTTCAGGGCTTCATCATGATCTTTTAGACCAGAATATGCGAGAGCTCTTCCCCGCCAGGCCTCGGCATCATCCGGATCCAGATCCAGAGCCCTCTGGAACGCCTGCAGCGACTGATTGTATCTGCCATCCAATTCAGTAGTATTGCTCCATACTGTGCCGTTTTCTGCTTCGCTGCTTTCTGTTATTTTTTTCTCTGCTATGTTGATAAGGGCAAAGCCCTTGATCTTCCAGGCCTTGAGATTCTCTGGGTAGCTCTTTATAGTACTGTCCAGAGTGCTTATGGCCTCATCAAACCTCCCCAGCTTAACAAGAAGGAGGATCTTCTTATTTGTGGCATTTAAAGTGGCATTAATGTCGCCAGGCCTTGTGGCTATCGCCTGGTCGTAGATCTGGAGGGCCTTCTCAAAGCTCTCGTTGGCCTGAGAGAATGAGCCCTTCCACATCTGCTTGTATCCCTCTTTGATCCAATGATCTGCATCTTCTTCCATAGTACTGGCCGATGCGGATATGCACAGACAGGCAAATGCTGCCAGGAGAAGGATAATACCAGTGCAACTGCGCACTCTGTCCTCATCCTCCAATTGATTAGACCTCGTAAGTCTCATTTCCTCATCCTCATGCATTGGGATTATATTAGATCGAATTTGGCGAAGGGCGGATGATACAATCGGGAATGGCTTCCCTGTCACCGCCACTTTGTCGTATTCGTTAACGTTATTTGACGTAGTCGGTGTATCTCATTAACTTTGCGCTGGCCAGGGGTTCGTCATCTAGGAAAAGAGAGCATCCCGTGGCCGAACATGGCAAAATACAGCAGCACAGAATGCAGTCTAATAGAAAAGTCTATAAATGTTTGGTTTATTATATTTCATCCTATGCTCAACATTCTGCAGCTATCTGAGAGCCAGATCTACGTAGAGAGCGAGCGCTGGCAGTGCAGCTTCGGCCATGGAAGGCCCGTCAAGCTTGGCCTGGTACTGGAGGCTGTAGACCTTGAGGAAGATGATGATAACGGCTTTTCAATCGTCATCGATGCCAGCCTGCTGCCCCAGCTGGAGTGCCTGGACGGGGAGATATTGGAGGAGGCGAGGGCCGAGGGCCTGGAGGCGAAAGAGGAGCAGATACTCTATGCCTACGAGTCTTATGGTGGAGTGCCGGTGAACATAGATGCTGTCCAGCCTCCCAAGGCCTCATGCGGATTCTCCAGCTTCGTGGCGGACAGCACGATCAGGAGCACGGAGATAGCTGGCACGGGCGAGTCGATGGAGACCCGCCATTTTCAGAATGTGGATGAGGCCATGTCCTTTGCTCGCGACTTCTATGCGGTTTATGCTCCTGTCATCTTTGGATTCATCGATATGGTGCTCGACCATCCCCTCCGATCGGGAGGCACGGGCTGGGACAGAATCAGCCGGATGGCGAGGAGATAAGGGCGGTATATTATGAGGTTTTGCTGCCTGTTCTGTTATTACTCGCTAAGCCTCATGATCTCATTAAATGTCAATCCAAACAAGATCTTAAGCAGCTGAAATACGAGATATAGAGTATCGGAACGAGGTTTTGAAAATGTCAGCAAAATTGATGGAGTACTTCAACCGGCAGCCGAGGCTTGGCATTCTTGGCACTGCGAGCAAGGATGGAATAGTGGATGTGGCAGTTATGGGCTCGCTTCAGATGATCGATGAGAAGACGATCACCGCGGCGTTTGCTCGGGGTCGCACATTTGCCAACCTGCAGGAGAACCCAAATGCGGTCTATATGATAATGAATCAGGGCTCGGAGATCCTTGATTGGAAAGGGATTCGGGTCTATCTGCGGATGAGAGAGTATGTCACGTCCGGGCCGCAGCTGGAGAGCTACAAGAGCCAGGTGGCCAAGGTCGTTGGCGAGCAGGCGGCGGAGATGGTCCATGTGATGGTCACATTCGATCTGACGGAGGTCCGGCCTCTGATAGACGCCGGCCAAGGCTGGGAGAAGTCCATCTGATCTATTCAGACACATTCGCCCCCCGCACTCCACACCCATATCTCCCTGCAGTGTAAGATCCAGATGATCCGAAAGATGCCGGGCAGGCCCGACCATCTTTCCGGAAGGAAGCGCTGGATGTGGATCTTCGACTCGTATTATAAGGGCACAGTGGAGCTATGGGGCAGAGAAAACGGCCCGATAAAGGTCAGCCTTCCTTTTCCCAATTCATTTTATATGCACCTGAGAGATCCTCCCGCCTACAGGGAGATGCTCGCCGCATTGGAAGGCCTCTACCGGGTGGAGGAGTGTGATTTCAAGACCATCTTCGGCCCTCTGGAGGGCTACAGGATCTTCGCCGGCCGCAAAGTGGCGGAGAAGATCGAGATCCAGACCCGCTACTCTGCCCAGCTTTACAATGTGGACATAAGGAATGATCAGTGCTACCTTGCCGAGCACGACCTCTTCCCCTGCGGGGAGAGTGAAGAATCCCGTTTCTCTCCGGATTTCGCAGTCCCCCTGACCCGTCTGGAGGTGGAGGTAAAGGCAGTGGGCGCAGGGGGCGCCTCCCTCCGGCCCGGGACGGAGATCTCCTCCATCCAGATCTGCAGGGATAGAACGAGAAGTCTGAACGGACCGGAGAGGACGGTCATTGCCGACCTGATGGAGCTGATCAGCTCCTACAACCCGGACCTGATCCTCTTTCCCTATGCCGACAGCTGGGTTCCGGCAATGGTCCGCAAGGCGGAAAGGTACGGGCTTGAGCCGGCCTTCAGCCGCAGCGGCTGGTTCAAATCGATGGCCTCCAAATCCTACTGGAGCTATGGCCGGGCCAACCACAAAGAGGGCGCACTCATTCCTGAGGGGCGGGTGCTCATAGACACCGCCAAAAGCTTCGTCTATCGGGAAGGTGGGCTGAAGGGAGTGCTGATGGCCTCCAGGCTCTCCGGCCTCTCTCCGAACCTCACCTCTCGCTTCACCCCCGGCACTCTGATCTCCAGCTATGAGGTCTTTGAGGCCCTGCGCCGGGGGATGGTCGTCCCCTTCCGGAAGAGCGATGTGGAGAGCGCAAGGAAGATCACCGATCTGAAGGCCTGTGACCGGGGTGGTATGATGTTTCAGCCCGATCCCGGGGTTTATGAACAGGTCCACCAGATCGATTTTACCTCACTATATCCGTCCATCATCGTGAAGTACAATCTCTCCCCGGAGAGCCTGGATCATCCGGAGGTGAAGGGCTTTCTCGCAACAGTGATCACTTCGTTGCTCAACCTTCGAATTGAGACCAAGAGGCGGAAGAAGACCAACCCCGAGTACAGAGGAATCGACTCGGTGCTGAAGTGGATGCTGGTGACCTGCTTTGGCTATACCGGATATCGAAATGCCAAGTTCGGCCAGATCCAGGTGCACGAGAGGATCACCGCCATCTCCCGGGAGCTGCTCATGGATATCAAGGAGCTGGCTGAGGATATGGATTTCGAGGTCCTGCACGGCATTGTGGACTGCCTCTGGGTCCGGGGCGGGCCTATTTCGATTTACAAGGAGGCGGTGGAGCAGATGACCGGCATTCTCACCGAGGTGGACAGCTTTGACTGGATAGCCTTCCTGCCCATGGCCGACGGCTCAGGGTCGTATACCCGCTACTTCGGCCGGCTGGATAAGGGCAGGATGAAGGTTCGGGGAGTGGCTGCTCGGAGAGGAGACACCCCACGCTATTTGCAAAGAATGCAGATGGATCTGTTCGAGCTTCTGGCAGGGGCAGCGAACAGGGAGGAGCTCCGTCTCTGCAAGCCCCGGGCAGAGGAGGTCCGCAGAAGGTACGAACGGGATCTCATGGATGCCAGGGTCGCGGTCCGGGAGCTGGCCGTACGTCGCCGGCTGAGCAGGACAAATTACAGCCGCCGCTGTGCTGAGGCCTCTGCTGTTCAGGCCCTCAAGATCGCCGGACGTCATCCTGCTCCCGGGATGGAGGTCGGATATGTGGTGGCGGATGCCGGACGCTGGGAGGTCGATTTGGAGGAGGAGGCATCGGAGTATGATGCAGAATACTACGGCAAGCTTCTGGAGAAGGCCTGGGAGGAGGTAGCCTTTGTCTTCAGACCGTAGACATATTGCCTGAACCTCAGATAGGCTGGAAAAGGAGGGGTCCGCTCTTGCTGCTGCTAAGACTCATATTGCGATCGATGGCAGCGTCAAGCTCATTCATTCTGATCGGCTTGTTGATGAAGTCGTCCACCCCGGCGCTAAAGCATTGCTCGCGGCAGAACTCTGGATCGAAGGAGGTGATGGCTATTATCTTGGGGCCCTGTGGCCAGCGGCTGCGGATGAGTCTGGTGGCCTCTATGCCATCCATCTTTGGCATCTGGATATCCATGAGCACCAGATCGCAAGACTGATTTTCCAGGGCCCGCAAGACCTCCTGACCATTTGCCGCCAGGTCCGTCCGGTGGCCAAGTCTCTGCAGCATGAGTTGAGCTACCTTCTGGTTCACTGGATTATCCTCGGCGATGAGGATGTTCAGGGTGGATCTGATTGTCATTCTGCCGGGAAGATGACCCTGTTCCTATAAGAATTTCTTTTATAGAAATTTGATGTTCACTGTCGCGGGTCGTAGAAGCACCCTCTATGGCATCCCTAGTCTTGCTTTTATTGCCTGAATATCCCTCTCCATTCTGACGAGCCTATCTTCTCGCAGACTCTCTGCCGTCTCTGCAGTGTGGCCTTTTATCTCCTGTATTATCGGGATTGCTTTTACAATCTGTCCTGCGGTAAGAATTAAGGCAAAGTCAACCATTCGAGGAACAAACCCTTCGAAATCCTTGATAATTACATCCGATACTTCTGCGTCATCAGGACGCTTTGTCTGTGCAAAGGTACTGAAAGCATCGAGTGGACCCTTAGATCCTTCTATGATCACCCACACCTCTTGCTGGCCATTCTTGCCTAGCTGGTTTTGGGCAGCAAAACCATTTACTCCCATAAACATGGCCTGGTTCATCAGAAAGTACCTGTAGCCAACTCCATGCACCTTAGGGCCGATGATCTCAATTTTCCTTTTCATCCATCCCACTTCTCATCGTACAAAGATAATGATTACCCTATATATACATAGGCAAATAGCAGCAAATGGCCCCTATATCTCTCATGTTATCGATTTTCTTGATTATCATTCTTTCTCTCCTTTTCTCGTCTCAGCCAGATCCTTGATTATTTGGATGAACTCGTGTACCAAGGATTTGCTCATCTTCAGTTCCAAGGCGATATTTTCTGCAGGAGTCCCATCGCCATGAAGCTTTAGAAATTTTTATATCTTTTGATGCACTATCACATGATTCTTCGTGTGGACATATCTTCCTCACAATCGAAATACAATCGCAAGGAATTAATCGGATGGCAATAACTCTCATTTGAGGGGAAAGGATGCCATCCATGAGAATTCTGTCCTGGAATGTGAACGGCTTGAGAGCCATCTATAAGAAGGGCTTTGTGGACTGGCTTATGATAGATCGCCCAGATGTGCTCTGCCTCCAGGAGATCAAGGCGACAGAGGATCAGATTCCAAAAGAGCTCAATGGCCTTCCCGGATACATATCGTTTTTCAGTCCAGGCGCCAGAAAGGGGCGGGATGGAGTGGCCCTTTTCACTAAGATCAAAACCCTGAGCCTGGAGTACTCATTGGGCCTGCCTGGCTTTGATGATGAGCAGAGGGCGATTGTTGCCGACTATGGGGATTTTCTGCTATTCAATGTCTACTTCCCCAACGGCAAGGCCTCAAAGGAGAGGTTGAGCTATAAGATGAGGTTCTATGATCTGTTCCTCGATCTCATGGACCGGCTTGTGGGCGAGGGCAGAGATATTGTGATCTGCGGCGATGTTAACACCGCCCATAAGGAGATCGATCTCGCCCGGCCCAAGCCGAATGAGAAGATATCAGGATTCCTTCCGGAGGAGAGGGCCTGGATCGACCGATTGATAGAGCACGGCTTCCTGGACACCTTCCGCCTCTTTCATCCTGAATGGAAAAAATACTCCTTCTGGGATATGAAAACCAGGGCTCGCGAGCGCAATGTGGGCTGGAGGATCGACTACTTCTTCGTCTCTTTAAGCATGCGGGATCGGGTGAAATCGGCTTTTATCCTCGATGATGTCTATGGCTCCGACCACTGCCCGGTGGGAATCGAGATCGAGTTACATGGCCGAATAGATCCCGATGAAGAATTCAAGGAAAAAGGTTTTATTGCTTGTTGCCAAATGGACTTCCAGGCTTTATTAAAGGAGGGATAATGATTTGAGGACTGCCAGGCAGATTCCCTGGTACCTTATCGCATCCATTCTGATCTCTTTATCAGCGATTGCTCTGGCTAATCTTTTTGCTCCACCACTGAAAGAGGCAGCCTCATATCTTGCTTTAGCTCTGGTGATACTGATACCCGGCTACCTCGCAGTCCTCTCCCTCTTTCCAGCCGCCGGCGACCTGGATTTGAATAGACGCCTTCTCCTCTCTCTGGGGGCCTCTCTGTTATTGGCAGGGCTCATCAGTCTGATTCTGTATCTTACCCCCAGGGGGCTCCAGGCGGCATCCCTGGCCACTATTCTCTCTTTTCTTGTGCTATTTCTTGCCGCCCTATCCTATCTCCGCTGGTCGGCTATACCTCGCAACAGGAGGTTTGTGATCGGAGCGAAGAGGAGCTATCGCAGTCGCAGGACATCTGGCCGCATCTCATCAGGCTTCGTCTCCTCCCGGGGCCCTCTTCTGATCGCCCTGGCCGCAGTCCTCGTTCTGGCTGGTCTGGCCCTGGCCTTTTATCATTATCAACCTGGCATGAATTTCTTATCCTCTCCCAAGGGCCATACCGATCTGGAAGTCACCTGGCCGAAGAGCGAGCTTGGCGATTCATCCGAAGGGCAATACACGACTCTTGCCGCTGGCCGCGACCTGGAAGCGCGGGCGAGGATCGACAACCATGAAGGCATTCCGGTCAATTACTCCCTCCGGCTGGTCTTTGACAATTCCACCATCTTCGTCAAAGGCCTGCGTCTGGCTGATAATGAGACCTGGGAGAGCATGCTGGGCTTTGTGCTTGAGGGACAGCCAGGACAGCAGAGGCTTGATCTCCTCCTATTCAAAGAAGGGGACAGCACTGCCCCCTGCAAATCTGAGCATCTTCTGGTCGATCTAGTTGATGATCAGTCCGAGGATCAGGAAGAAATGGAAAACAGCACAAACGAATCAATGGCGAGCTCTGACGGCTTGCCAGTCTCATTTGAAGAGAAGACAAAGGTCACAGTCCTGAGTGCCGGAGGCGGTGGCAGCTCTGTCGCCCAGGTTAGCGGATCTGCAGCCTCCAGCTCCTCTTCTGCCAAATCAAAGCCACAATCCGCTGCAACTGAAACGGAAAAAAAGAATGCCACGGAGACGACAGAATATCCGCCGCCAGCAAAGGCTGCTGTCGAGACCGGTGCAGTCACTGAGCCGACTGATGCGAGCAGCGGCGAGATAAAAGCCCAGCCCAAGGCCAGCAGCATAACCTCTGAGGAAAGCCCTTATCCCGAGGAGGCTGAATCCCTCTCCAGCTCAAATTCCACGAATCAGGCGGCATCTAAGATTTCAGTCCTCCCTGATAATGCATCTGGCCCTGAGAATGTGTCCTCATCCATCTTCCTATCTACAAATCTATCCACATCTTCCTCTGCTAATCTGTCCTCATCTGCAGCGTCAGATGAACAGATAAATCCCGTGCCAGAAGATGTCAACACGGCCAAGAATCCAGCAAGGTACGGCACCATCCCCGGTCAGCCCGCAGAAGGAGATTCCATTATCAACCATCCGCCGGTTCTGCAGAGCCTCCAATCGAGCATGCCCAGCCCTCAGACAAAGGGCACAGCGATCATCTGGAGAGCAGAGGCTATAGATCCGGACGGTGACAGGATCCTCTATCGCTTCCTCCTCAATGGTGAAGAGATGAAAAATTGGTCCAGATCCGGCAGCTGGAGCTTTCTCACGCATTATCTGCCCGCGGGCGAATATGTCATCACCGTCCAGGCTATGGATGGCCTTCATTCACCGTCGGACTCATTTGATAGCTCTTTGAATGCCACCATGGTCATCCTGGAACAAAACCAGCCACCCATTCTGAGGGAGCTGGAGTCTGACCGGAAGAGCCCCAGCCCACAGGGATCCCTGATCACCTGGACCGCCAGCGCAGCAGATCCAGACCTGGATGAGATATCATACCGCTTCCTCCTCGATGGCCAGGATATGACCGGCTGGATGCCATCGAATTCCTGGGTATGGAATAGCTCTGGAGTGATGGCAGGAGATCATAAGATCACCGTTCAGATAATGGACGGCTCTCATGCCAGCCAGAACTCCTTTGACTGCGAGATGAATCGGCCTTACGCCCTGAAGGAATCGACAATAGGCTCTCCGATCGAATCGTCTGCAGAATCCTCAACTCCTCTTCTTGTAAGCTCTCCTGAAGATCCATCAAAGCCAGCAGATGTTCCCGCGGGCGCATCCTCCACTGCATCCCTCAATCAGATCCCGATGTTCGCAGAGCTGAAGCCGGATGCAATCAGTCCACTCGAAACAGACGCTATCATAAATTGGACTGCCAGAGCTGCAGATCCTGATGGAGACGAGCTATCCTACAAGTTCCTCCTCGATGGCCAGGATATGACCGGCTGGTCCTCTTCCTCTTCCTGGACCTGGGACACATCTGATGCTCCCCCCGGCACGCATAGGATCACTGTCCTGGCCAGGGACGGCAAGCACGCTCCTACGGACTCTTTCGATGGCTCAATAGATGCTGAATTCACATTAATGGACAAAAATCTGCCTCCCGTCCTCTCAAGCCTTGTGCCGGATCTCTCCAGCCCTCGGGTTCTGGGGGAGACCATCGTCTGGAAGGCGGAGGCCATGGACCCGGACAACGATCCCATCCTATACAAGTTCCAGCTTGGAGGAAAGGATATGATTAGATGGTCAGAGTCGAATAGCTGGAGCTGGTCGACCCGGGGCCTCTCCGCGGGCGACTACCAGATCACCGTCCTGGTCAGGGATGGCCGCCACGCATCCGAGTATTCATTCGATAACTCTCTGGCGAAAAGCTTCCGCCTCAAGACCTCCATAGATCAACAGATAGACCTGCTGATGAGCCAGAGGGGCTTTAATGCCTCAGGAGATACTGAATATAGCTCCTCTGACATCATGCTAAAGGTGGCTGATACATAACTGAATTGCATTAGCTTTAAGTTCGTTGTACTCCCAATATCCGCTCCAATCCATGAAGATCATTCAGGTATCTCCCTATTTTCCCCCTCATCTGGGCGGGGTTGAGTATCATGTGAAGGAGCTGGCCGACGGCCTGGCGAAGAGGGGGCACCAGGTAACTGTGGCCTCGTCATGCGGAAGATGGAATAACGGATTCGTCCGCATTCCCAGCATCGACCTTTTTTATGTTCCTATTCCCATCAAGCGGCCCAACCTTGAGGCGGACATATATCATAGCCATGTGCCCAGCCCCCTGTTTGCCTTCATGCTCCGGGATTCGTCTCCTCATGTGGTCACCTACCATAACGATGTGGTGATCCCGGGGAACCTGAATGGACACTATCTCCCTCGATCCATTGGGGCAGCGGTTGAGGGGGTGAACAGGAAGATCATCCGCCCCATCCTGGACCGGGCAAAGATCGTGATTTCAACCACAAAAAGCTATGCAGAAACCTCTCCCGTCTTGAAGGACTACATTCATAAGACGAAGATAGTGCCCAATGCAGTGGACGTATCCCTTTATCCCCGGAAGAGAGAGAAGAGGGGCTATGTTCTCTATGCTGGCAGGCTGCTGCACTACAAAGGAATCGAGTCCCTAATCCAGGCCATGAGCGAGGTGCAGAAGAAGGCCGACCTAGAACTGGTCCTTGTAGGGGATGGCTACGACCGAAGCCGCCTGGAGGAGATGGCCAGAAAGCTCAAGATCAGGGCCAGGTTCACCGGCAGGCTGGATCGGTCCCGGTTCATCGATACCCTCTCTCATGCCGAGGTTCTGGTCCTCCCCACCCAAAACCGCCTGGAGGCATTTGGCATCGTCCTTCTCGAGGCCATGGCCTGCGAGACTCCCGTCCTGGCTTTCAAAACTCCTGGGGTGGCTGAGGTGGCAGGAGAGGGGGGAATGATCTATTCCAGCCCCGGGGAGCTGGGCGAGATGATACTCGAGCTGCATGAGAGCCCGAACCTGAGGATGAACCTCGGCCGGAAGGGCAGAATGGTGGTGGAAGAGAAGTACTCCTGGCCTCGCGCCCTGGATATGATGGAGTCGGTCTACAGAGAGGTGGCCTGAGAGTGGTGTCTTGGGAGATCTTTGAGTCAATAAGTATTTACAGAATAGATCTACCTTCCAATTGATGAATGAGAGATTGAAGGCCACATTGTTCGCCGCTCTGATGAGCCTGGCCTCCATTATCTTCATTCTTTATTATACCGATGCTGATATAAGTTGGGAGTTGATCTCCCGGGTCAACGGGTGGTTCCTTCTTCTGGCGGTCGCCCTTCATGTATTTTCTTGGGTCCTTTACTCTCTCAGGCTCAAGCTGCTTGCATCCATGGCCGGTCACCAAATAACCTTCCCTCTCTCCTTCAGATGCACCCTGGCCTCGAACTTCCTTGCTGCTATCACTCCATCCTCTGCTGGAGGAGAGCCCCTGCGAATCAAGGTCCTGGCAGATGACGGCATGAGCTATGGTGCTGCGACGGCGGTGGTGATAAGCGAGAGGCTCCTTGATAGCATATTCTTCTTGACCTCACTGGCCTTTTTTCTCATGGTCTCCGGCTTTTTCGCCGGCTTCGGCCTGAAGGTTGGAGCGATATTCCTGCTCTTTCTCCTGGCTTTCCTGGCATTTCTCAGGCAGCTCATCATCCGGCCGAAGAGGGTTGCCCGTCTGATGGAGTGGATCAAGAAGAAGACCGGCAACCGAGCCATAGTCCTCTCCATAGAGCGGGAGATATGGCTCTTCCGGGACGCAGGAATTCAGCTTGTTAAAGAGACAATGCGTTGTTTGCCGGTGCTGGTGGTGATGACGGCATTAATCTGGTTTAGCGATTTTATGGTTCCCTCTGCTTTATTGGCGGGTATGGCTCAGGACCCCAGCATTCTTCTCTCAGTCACCTCCCAGAACATCCTGGCGATATTGAGCCTCTTGCCGTTGACCCCTGGGGCCAGCGGCATAGCCGAGCTGGGGATGAGCTACCTTTATTCCGCCTTTGTATCTCCTGCCTTGCTGCTGCCTCTGATCGTCCTGTGGCGCTTGATAACCTATTTCTTGAACATCGTCGTAGGTGCAGCTTTCGCTGGTGCCACCATCAATGGTATGATGAAAAAATAGAGCAAAAATAATTGGCATGCAGACCATCTTCCGGCCTGCAGCCGATAACCTCTCCTGATTCCACTTCTTTTCCGTCTAGTGCGCACCCAGGATGTAGCCTATGATTCTGCCATAGGCAGGCCTGGCCACCAGCGTTCCCAGGACCACTCCAATGATGATGATCAGGGCGAATCCGGTCAAGGCACCGAATCCCATATAGAGAAGCGGCAGCATGGCCACGATCGTCGTCGCTGCTGCGCCCAGGATTATGGCAAAGGCCCGGGACAGCCGGCTCAAATAGATCTTGCTGGTGGTGGCAGCCACTTTGCCCACGCCCGCCTTATCCGCGGCCTCCGCTGCCCTCTCCTTTATGCTCCGGTCGGATGCAGCTGGCGCTGCTTCGCCTCCTCGGATCACCTCATCGGTGATGATGACCAGCTGATCGACGCCTGTCCCGATCACCATGATGATGCCGGCCAGGCTGGCCAGATCGAGCTGCCATTTGGCCAGGGACCAGACGCCCAGCATTATCGCCACCTCGCTCAGCGAGGTAAAGAGCATGGGCAGAACTATTCTCTTCTCACGGTAGCGGTAGTATATCATGCCCGCAACTGCTAGGAGGGCGATCAGGCCTGCGATCACCATCTGGATTTTGAACTGCTTGCCCAGAGCGGCAGATACCTGTCCTGATCCCACGATCTCCACATTGACCGGCAGAGCGCCCTCCTGGAGGTGGATTTGAAGCTCCTTTGCATCCTGGGAGCCCTCATCTCCTGCGCCCACGCGCGCCTCCAGCCCGCGAGAGGGGACCTTCTGCAGACTGCTCGCCAGCTCTGGCGATAAAGGTGCGCTGAAGATGGGATCCTTATCCAGGTACATGGTTATGGGGTGAGCTTCGGGGTTCTTGACCGCGCCCGTGTCTATGGCTGCTTTCTGGAAGGCTGCCGACCCCTCCTCGGATAGGGTGAAGGGCACTCCCCAATTGCCCTGCTGATCTCCTCTGGGGATATCCACAGACTCAACTGCATCACCATAGATGACATGCATGGTCTGGTTGTCCTCAGTCTGGATCCTTATCTCGAACTTGCCAGGCTTGCCCACCACATCCTGAGCTGAGGCCACGTCCATTCCCGCAAGGTCGATGAGGATGTACTTGTTATCCACCATCCTCACTCTGATGTCCTGCAGCCCCAGGCGGTTGAGCTTGGAGTCAAGAACCCTTTTAGTCTCTTCCACTGTTTCCTTGGTCAGGCCCTCGACGAAGGTATCCTCGCCAGTGGGCACCTTTCCTCCTACCGGAGCGAGAAGGGCATCAAGGGATTCCCTGGTGACGTTGGTCCTGATCTCATACAGGACGGGAGCAAACTGCACTATCTTGACGTCAGCATCAAGGTTCTTTTGCAGGTATGTGATGATTATCGTCTCGGGAGCAGCAGGTATGGTGATCTTAGTGGCGTTGGCAAGTGCTGCCGTCTCTGCGCCCAGATATCCCATGTCGGTGGGCAACGTCGCATCGATCTTGCCCGGCACAGTCACAATATAGCTGTCGCCATGCCTATCCACGGAGCTGTTGGCAAACTGATACTGGAGAATGCTCTCAGGATCTGCATCCACCTGGACCATAGCCCCCTGCAGCTTGAGCTGAAGGTACGATCCGCCCTGAAGGTCCAGGCCGTACTTGAGGCCGAAGGCCCCCAAACAGATCAACGCCGCCGCTAGGAATAAGGCGAATAATAGTACTCTCTTGTCCCTGGACAGGTCTTCTATCAGGCTCATCTCTTCTGCCCCCTTGCTGCCTTTCTTGGCCGGCTCAGGTACCATCTCAGCCCCTGCGCATTTGTGACCCAGGTGTTCAAGATATCCGCTGCCAGGCCGAAGACGAGCACCATTGTCATGTCGGCGATGACATCCATCCGGCTGAATGAGGGAAGTACGAGGTGAAGGAGGTTGGAGACGAGAATAAGGGCGATGACTGCAGCCAATGTGGTTGAGGCCATGGTCAGGCCGGTCCCCATCGCTCCTTTGATCTTCTCATCTGTTTCCCCTTTGCGCTTTAAAACCCTCATCGTGAGCAGAATATCGGTATCAACAGAGTAGCCGATGAGCATTAGAAGCGCAGCCACCGTCCCAAGGGAGAGCTGGACTCCAGTCAGATTCATGGATGCCGCTGCCGTCAGGATGTCAGCCAGGGCGCAGAGCACCACCAGCAATGAGACAAAGACCTGCCTGAATACGATGAATACCACCAAGGCCATGAGGATGAACGAGAGTGGGAGGTACCTTATTACCTGGGCCTGAAGCTCCTGGCTGTATATGGGTCCCATATGTCTGATCTCAGCATCATCGCCGTATTTGGTAACGATCTGCTGGGCAAGTTCTGTATACTCCTCATCGCTCATGGGGCCGAACTGAATCATGTATCGGCTGCCCACGTCTCTCACATCTGCCAGAGGGTATTTATCATACTCTCCGACCACGGCATCTTCGGATTCAGTAGCTGGCACTGTTGCTAATGTGCCTCCCGTGAACTCTATCCCCAGATTCACGGGCGATCCCGTGTTGAGATAGGTTACACCCAAGCTGATCAATGCTAAGATGATGACGACTATGGGAATCAGCATCATCTGCTTGGGCGGATACTTGGAAATGATATCGTCCAGTTCCATATAATTCTCCTTTAGCATCTTCTGGCCCTTTTTCAGAATATTTAAATCTATTTACGAGTTGCTATCCGATTTTTTCCCATTTCTGCAGGCTTACCACCTGAGATAGCGTCTTTCCCCGGCTGATCTCCTCAAAGAGCCTGTTTTCCGTCTTCTCGACCTCTTTTGCTCTTCTTGCGATCTCGTATGCCCTCTCTTTGGGAATTACCACCACCCCGCTGTCATCGCCAACGATATAGTCGCCGGGCCGGACCGTCTGGCCGCCGCAGACTATCTCAGAGTTGATCTCTCCCATACCTTTTGGGTCCCCTGCATTGGGAACTACATCCGAAGAGAAGAGCGGATAGTCCATCGGCCTTATCTCCTGCAGGTCTCGCACTGCTCCATCGACGACCACGCCCTCTACCCCCTTAATCTTGCAGCTCAGGGTGGCCAGTCCTCCCCAGGGGGCGATGTTGTTGCTGCCGTTGTAGATCACCAGCACATCACCGGGACCGGCCAGGTCGATGGCCTCGACGGGCTTTGCCCAGTCACCGGCGAAGGTCTGCACGGTTATCGCCTTTCCCACGATCTTCTTTCCCGGAATCAGGGGATGAATTCCGTGCATAGCCCCTTTGCGGTGCATGGCATCGGATATATTGGATGAAGAGACGCTGCGCAGCAGGGATACGATCTCCTCTTCCAGGCTCATCTTGGGGGTGGTGCTGGCCTGGGCAACGTCGATAGATTCGCGAATCTTCCGGGCAGATTCGGTGACATTCGCGCTGCGCACTATGCTTCCGCCGACGATGACAATGGCGGCACCGCTGGCCACGGCGTCAGCAGCGGAAGCCGCGTCCATTCCCCCTGCGGCGGCCACCGGGGTCTTTACCTCTTTGACGATCTGCTTAAGAAAATCTATGGTGTCCTTGCCGGTCATCTGCTGGTCTATTCCCACATGAACGCAGATGTAGTCCACTCCCAGCTCTTCCAGCTCACGGGAACGGCCAACCGGGTCAGGAACCGTGAGCAGATCCATCATTATCTGCACGCCATACTTGCGCGCCGCCCGAAGTGCATCCTCGATGGTGGAGTTGTCGGATGCTGCGAGCAAGGCCACTATATCTGCCCCGGCCTTGGCCGCCATCTCCACCTCCATGGCACCGGTGTCGACGGTTTTCATATCCGCTACGATCTTCGTCCCGGGAAGGGCTTTCTTCATCTCGCGCACAGAGTCCATGCCCTCGCTCTTGATGAGGGGTGTTCCGGCCTCGATCCAGTCCGCTCCACCAAGGACGGCCTCTTTGGCTATCTGAATCGATCTGTCTAGCTCCAGGAGATCCATTGCCACCTGTAGAATGGGTTTAATACCAAATCACCACCACAACATAACAAGCTAGAGAAAAAGGATGCATGGTATATAAAATGAAGCTGGCAGAGATTTCTGAGGTAGAGCTCAAAGACGATCCCTTTCTACCACACAGCCTTGGCTTTGCCAAGCTGCATGGGAACGGCAACGACTTCATTCTGGTGGATGAGATCTCAAGGGAGCTCGTGGCTGAGAGTGCGAAGAGGAGATTTGCGATCGCTTGCTGCCGTCGTAGCTTCGGCATAGGTGCAGATGGTGTCCTGTTTCTGGCAAGCAGCCAGCGTGCGGACCTGGGCATGAGATTATTTCAGCCGGACGGCTCAGAGGCGGAGATGTGCGGCAATGGCATACGCTGTCTTGCCAAGTACGCCTGGGAGTCGGGCTATGTGGGTCAATCCTTTGATGTGGAGACCTTAGCGGGCATAATACCGATTCAGGTCCGGGAGAGGGATGGCAGCTTCTGGGCCAGGGTGGATATGGGCGTTCCCAGGTTCAATCGTCCATCCATTCCCGCCTGCGGTCCTGGAGATCTCATGGACGAGCAGATGGGGGAATTCAGGGTCTGTGCAGTGAATACTGGTGTTCCTCATGCTGTTATATTTGTGGATGACCTGGACATAGATATCTACGAAGCGGCACCACCAATAAGGAATTGCAGCGTTTTTCCGGAGGGAGCAAACGTCGATTTCGTCAAGCCGGGCTCATCACTGCAGATCAGAACATTCGAGCGAGGGGTAGAGGGCGAGACATTCTCCTGTGGAACCGGGGCGGTGGCCTCTGCCAGCGTTGCCCGCAGAATGGGGCTGGTCGGGGATGAGGTGCTGGTGGAGACGAAAGGTGGGCCGCTGATCATTAACTTTGAGAAGGATAAGGCCTTCATGGAAGGGCCGGCAGTGACTGTCTATTCTGCAGAGATGGATGAAGAGTACTGGTGGAGCCTATTTAGGGAGATGTGATAATATCATAGCGACAAGAGGCCGGATCGTGGCGGGACTCTCCGGGTTGATGATTCTGCTTGTCCTCCTGGTTCCGATCAATGCAGATCATTATTTGATGGAAATAGGCAGCAAGAGCAATCCTAATGCCCACCTCTTCTCCTATGACCAGAAGTTTCGCGAGAGCACAACAGTTAAAAATTATCCCCTGCAAATGACGGCGACCAAGGAGTTTACCGATGCCACCCGCCTCTCGACAAAGATGGAATTGCGAACAGAGGCCAATCTCACCGAGATAGCTATCGATGCGGATTTCATTGGCATTGGACGCTTAGGCTATCTAGTTCTGGATCCAGAGAAGGGGGATTTGAAGCATGAGCAATCGCGGATCAACCACCTCTTCATAGGCAACTTCAGCATCGAGGAGCAGATAATAGTGGCCAAAGACCATATGAATGAGTGTGGTTATGGCTCTCTTCCCTGCGCATGAGTGTTAACTGAAAGAATTCGTCCTATATATTTTATTTTATATTATTTTTGCAGGAAAGCTGCTCGGCCACGATGCGGTCCATCTTTTCCAGGAATTCCTGTTTTGCCTGCAGAGGAATGGTCGCTCCGGCGGCGACGTTATGGCCTCCGCCCACCCCTCCAACCGCCTGGGCGGAGAGGGATAGGGCATGTGCCAGGTCCAGGCCGGAGCGGACCAGATCCTGGGTACCCCGGGCAGATACCTTGAGATCCCCTTCCACATTCTGAGCAAAAGCGAGGATAGGCCGGCTGCGGTCTGCCATCTGGAAGCTCATGCCGGCCACGATTCCTATTATCGTATCCAAAATCGCATCTCCGGCGTCGAAGTACTGGATGCTGTTCAATGGGGTGATTCCCCTCTTTGAAACCAGCTTCAAGCCAGCCACCAGGTTCTGGCGGTGCTGGCCCAGGAGGGTATGGGCTTCATTGAAGGCCTTATCCCTATCTCCTAGGCATACCTCCAGCCCCACCCCGGCATGACCATAACGGGCGGTGGCGTTCAGCAGGGTGGAGTACTCAGAGGCGTCTCTGAGCTCGGTTCCCTCCCTCTCCTTCAGCAGGATATAGACCTCTCCGATCAGCCTTTCCAGCCTGATATTGGAAATGCCATTGCGCAGCCCTTTCTGAACGATGGCTGTGACCAATGAGGCCTTCTCCTCCTGGCTGAGATCTATCCAGCGCCTCCACTTCTCTCCACCCAGGCTTATTCCCACCTCCTTAAGAAATGCAATGCAGGCGTCCTCTTTTCCTGAGAGGCCGGGAAGGTATGGATCCTGGGAGTACTCCAGCATCTTGTAGACCGGGCGGGTCTGTTTGCCAAAGAGCTTGATGTCTCTGGAGAAATGGACTGCTCCTGCTCTTGAGCCTATGTCCAGGATGTAGCGGTTCAGACCGATAAGCTGACCGCTGGCCATATCCTGCAGGTCTCCCACCGCCCCCACCACCGCTAAAGCTGCCAGATCGTCGTTAGCGCCAGGGCTGGATGCCAGGGCTCTGGCCAGGAGAAAAGCGCTACCGCTGCCGCTAAGCTGGTTTGCTCCATCTGCTCCCACCAGATGAGGGTTGATGTGGGCCAGGGGTTGTGCTGGGCAGGCTTTGGGCTTATGATGATCGGCTACGATGGCCTGCAGGTTCCTCTCCAGGATCTCCTGGATCATCCCGCTGCCCAGATCGGTGAATATGACCAGATCCGCACCCTGGTCGGCAACCTCCTCCAGAGCGTTCTCATCAAGCTGCCGGAAGAAGAGGGGCTTGTAGTCGATGTTATGCCTATCCAGGGCGGCGCATATTATGGCAGCAGCGGTGAGCCCATCTGCATCCACATGGGAGACAACCAAAATCTCCTTTTGCCTGCAGATAGAATCAGTGCAGTCTTTGCATAGCTCCTTCAGCTTATCGAGCTTCAGGGATATGTCCATGGCATCTGCCCCTTTTGCCATATCACTTTCAATTTGATGAATAATTTATAAGTCTTTGGCTCGGGGCGAAGATGATCTTCTCCGCATTGATTTGTCCCGACCAGCTCGTTCCCAGAAGCCTGAAGCTGCCCGGCATTCTCTCCATCACGGGATAGCTTTTAATGGTGGTAACATTGGATGGTTGTGCTTTTGTGAACAGGAATTGATCCAGAATGGTGATGTTCTCAGAGCTGTTGGTGGAGAATATGTACTTGTTCAATATCTCGCCTGTTCCATGAACCTCTCCAATGGCTTTGGTGTTCTCCGGAGAGCCCATCTCGAAATTGGTCATGACGGTGCCGGTTCCGGCAACGTTATGACTGTAGTCGATGTTCAAATTCGATGCTATAGCATCTCCCATAACCAGGATCAACAACGCTGCAACGATGATCTGGGAGGCTTTCTTTATCATCATGGTCTCCTTTGCGTTTTCTCTTTTCTTATTTAAGACCGGCGAGGAGCTGTCTGCTATTGACCATGCAGACTGGATGGGATATTATATGAGTTGAGATAGTAGGAGGCATTGATGTTCATGACCACCACCGAATCAGAGCCGACTACCGAATCAGAGCGAACATTCAGCCAGCTCGATATAGCGCCCACTGTCGCTCGATTGCTGGGAATCCAGTTGCCTCTCAATGATGGCAGGGCAATCGATCTGGTGGAGGGCTGGGGCTGCAGGAATGCCGCAATCATAATAGTAGACAGCCTGGGATATGACCTGCTGATGCATCTCTTGCCCTGTCTGAAGAATACATCTCGTCTAATAGATGATGGAATTCTTCTCAGAGCCAAAGCAGTCTCCAATCACACCACTCCTGCCATCGCCAGCATTCTGAGCGGCCTTGTGCCCGAGCATCATAAGATCTTTGATAAGGCAGGGGCAAAGGCCTCAAGCATCCTCAGCCTGCCTGAGATCGCCAGCGCTGCAGGTCTGCGATCTGCGGTGATAATGGAGACAAACGGAGCTGAGGTCTACGAGGGTCTGATCGAGATCATCCATGGAATATCGGACCGCATTCCTCCGGAGGAGTTTGATCGAGAGGCCTGCAGCATGACCCTGCAATCCCTGCGAGAGGGCCCCAGGCTTCTCGTCTCTTATTTTATTGGAATCGACAAAAGCGTGCACATGGGTCGGGAATGGAGCGGCATTCGTAGCGCTGTTTTGCATATCGATCGCTGCATTGGCGATATCACAGAAGAGGCAGATGAAAAGACACTGCTGATTATTTGCGGAGACCATCCTATTCATGCCGGGCCATTGAAGAGGAGCTCTGAGCCCTATTACGTTGCTCTGATCCTGGGGAGGGGAAGATCCAAGGATAATAAAGAGCAGAACATAGATTCGATAGGTTTAAATGTCGCAAGCGAATAACATGATCTGATGGACGAGGATCTCTCTGAAGTTTTTCAATTAATTGCTGAAGATGAGCGAAGACGCAGATATCTTAAAGAGGTCGGAGACTGGTTGATAGATGAGTACTTCGAGCTCCACCAGGCGTCTTAGACAATTCACAATATTTCACATCATAAATCTCATCAATCATCTCCTATCACATTATCGCCTCTATGCCGCGCGTCCCGCGCGCATAACTTCTAAAAATTTTTTTAGCAAACCAATCGTCTCATGTGTCTTCTTCTAAAATTTTCGATATTGGCTGCCATTGTGAAATGGTTTCACAGAGAATAAAAACCTCCGCGCAAAAAGACGATGCCTACTGATATCTGTTATGATAGTAGTAATCGCCTGAACACACTTTTCACAACCAGTTTTAACAAGATTTCTCGGTCATGTGGCCATTGTGTGAAATACTATTCTGACTACTATTTTGGATTTATTCTCGAAAATAAGCTTTAATAGATGTTTTAAGCAACTTACTACAACTATCGACTATTGGAAAGTTTTATATACCACTAAAACCAGGTTTACATTGTGCCAAAATGGCCAGACAACCTGTCTCAATACATATTGACAGGGCGGATGGAGGGCTTATTCGTCTGAGGGGATGGATGAACCTTTGCAGTATATCTGAGAAGTAGAAGCAGTGTCGAGTGAGCATATCTGGGGCATCGGAGCGATTTGCTCCATCACAACAATTGTGGTAGGGCTAAAAGTTCTTGATGGCAAGCTCACCACAATCCGACTGGAACGTCTACCAATAGGGATGGCATCGGGAGTAGCAATGAAGGGGATATCGATGATCTCAAAATGGTCTTTCGATGGTTGTATAATTGCTTCACAATTAGTCCGCTTCTCATATACAAATGGCACAAGGGGTAGCAAGAAGGAGTGCATAAGGATCCTGGTTGATCATCTTTCTGAATGACTGTTCACAGCTGGGAAGGGACGGCTTGTGAACGGGCGATGGGATGATCCACTGCCTGGATAGATCAAGATGCTCGTGGCTGGAAAGGGACGGCAATGAGCAGCTGTTGGCAGAGCTGGGATCGAGGTGCAGCAAGGCAAGGTATGCGAGCAAGGGAAGTTTGGCCTTGTTTAAAGGGAGACCAGGCAAATGGTCTTGCTCAGCCTATCTGTCGGATGAAGGGATGGCACGAGAAGCTGTGGATCGGATCAGGAAGGTGAGCAATCTTGCTGATCCGGTCAAGTGACAGAGAGCGGAACGAAGCGAGATGGATTTGCGGAGGGGGATACAATTGAGAGGACAGATCAAGCTATTTACATTGCATATGAACCTGGAGAAATCTGATCAATCGAGGCTCTCCAGGATTAGAGACAGCAAGGGCATCAATCTCAAGCGGTATTGCTCCTCTGGGGAAGAATCAACCCTCCCAGCTTTCGAATTGATATCCTGATGGCAATACTACTGGAAGGATAAGCGGAGGAGAGCATGAGGATCCGGATTGAGATAGAAGATGGCGGATTCAAATCATCTCACGAATTTGAGTCGCAAAGCATAGATAAGGAGGCCTTAAGGGATAAGATCATAGGCTTTCTCTCAGCTTCCGGTATCTTCGATAGCAAAGATGAAAGGGGAGCAATAGCGACTGCACGTGATTACCGCAGCAGCGGCACTCTCATGGACCGCCTAGAGCACTTCATCAAATTCGAATTCTCCAATACCTGGTTTACATCTCAGGAGCTGAGGGAGCGGTATGAGACCGTAGCGGACGATATCAAGCTCAGCACAGTCTCTACTTATCTATCGCGAATGAACCGCGATGGTCTGCTGGAAAAAAGGGGAAACAGAAACAACAGGCAGTATAGACTGATTGAGATGATCGAGCCTGAATTGATACCAAGTCATAATTATCAGCGCCAAAACAGCTATGAGAAGAGAGGAGCAGAGGGTAGATAAAAAATATTGGCCGGAAGAGCATCAACCCTTTTCCACCGCCTCCGGGTTTCCACTGTAATTCCGGCCTTTCTGCTCTGAATCAATAAAGCTGGCTACTGGTCACATTGATGCTGTATTTAGCCAGATCGTTCTTTGGGTTTATCTCTAGCACTCTCTCGAAGGCCTGGAGTGCTTCCTGGAAACGGCCCTGCCCAGCAAGTGCCAGGGCCAGGGAGTATTGAGCGAATTCATTCTTTGGATCGAGGACGACGGCCCTCTGGAGGCTCTTTAGAGCCAGCTTAGCTTCTCCAGTCCTCTCCTGGGCCAGGCCCAGCTCCAGCCACAGAACGGGATCATCAGGAGATAGCCTGGTTGCATTCTCGAAGGCTTGCCTGGATTGGTTATGTCTGTCCATCAATCTGTACACCTGGCCCAGGTTGTACCAGATGTCCGCTGAGGATGAACTGATCCCAGCTGCTTTTTGCAGGCTTTCTCTTGCCTCATCGTATCTTCCCAAGGCAGCAAAAATGCTCCCCCGATTAGACCAGGCGGCGGAGTCCTCCGGATTGAGGGAGACGATCTCATTAAAGCACTGCAGGGCTCCAGAGCTATTGCCTGTGGCTGCCAGAGCCAGCCCTTTTCCCATCAGGCTCTCGGTGTCACTTGGCTCTTGGCTGAGAGCACTTTCAAAGAGGGGAATGGATTGGCCGTACTCCCCCTGGGCGCAGAGGATGTTCCCCAGTCCTCTGTAGCCCCGGACGCTGGGCTCTTCTGCTATAGCGGCCTCATAGTAGCTGCGGGCTTCTTCAAGTCTTCCCTTTTGATGGAGAGCTTCTGCTAATCCCATGAGAGCGTCCGGATTTTGCGGCTCGATATCCAATGCTCTATTGAAGCTCTCTATAGCCGGATCTATATTCGTCTGCAATAGGAGAATCTCTCCTCTTCCTATCCAGGCGGCGGAGCTATTAGAATCGTGTCCAAGAAGCTCCTCATAAGACTGCAGGGCCTGGTCGAGGTCCCCGAGATCCAACTGCGCTTTTGCCATTCCCAGCAGCGCTCTTGCGTTCTTCGGGTCCTGTCCCAGAATTAGGCCATAATGCTCTGCTGCTTGAATTGATTCATTCCTCTCCAGAAGGTCGTCTGCAATCTTCTGCAGGGCAATGATGTTGTCGGGCTCCTGATCCAGGATCCGGCGATAGCACTTATTTGCCTCCTTTTCTCTGCCCAGACTGCTAAGAGCCAGCCCTTTTCCGTAAAGGGCGGAGACGTTATCTTTCGCGAGCAGGAGGGCAGCGGAATAGCTCTCTAGAGCTGACGAAAAGTTCCCCATGGCCAGGAGAAGATCGCCTTTGCCAAGAATCGTATGGATATCATGGGGATTGATCTTCAGGGCCTGATCGAAAGCCTGGAGCGAGGAGCTGTAATCCTCAGTGGCATAGCGGACCATGCCCAGTCCCCGCCATGATTCGAAGTCCTCCGGGTTTTTCTCCAGTACCGTATAATAGTCCTCTTCTGCCCTATCGACCTGGCCGAGCTGACGGTAGCATTCTGCTCTGCCCTTCAGGGCGAGAATGTCGCTCTTATTCTGTTCCAGCAGGAGGTTGAAGCTATTCAGGGCCTCAGGATAGCGAGCCATGGTGAGGAACAGATCTCCCTGGTTGAACAGGATCTCTGTGTTGTTGGCCTCCAGGCTCAGCGCTTTCTTATAGCTTCTCAGGGCGTGATCGTAGTCCTCGAGCATCAACTGGGACTGAGCAAGGCGGTTATAGAGGGTCATGTTCCCGGGATCGAGGCGCAGGGCGCTGTCGAAGCATAGCTGGGCCATTCTGTACCTTCCTGTCTCCATCATTATCTCTCCTTTCAGGCTCCAGGCCTCATCGAGGGACTGATCTATCCTCAGAACCTGGTCGAGAGAGCGAATTGCTTCTTGAAGATACCCCAGCCCGAAGAGGATCTGTCCTTTGAGCAGCCATGCTTCGGCCAACTCGTCATCGATCTCCAGCGATAGGTTGATTCTCTCCAAGGCCAGGGGATATGAGCCATTCTGGCTGTAATTCATAGCCTCTCTCAAATAAAAGTCGGAGTTAGGGATGGAGGTACCGCCGGTGGTGGCTGAGGTAGGAGCGGATTCGAAGAGGATCAAAGCACAGGTCAAGAGAAGGCAGATTGACAGGACCCCTGTCCAGAAGGAGCGTTTATCCATTGGCATCAGGATCATTTGTCATCGCTTATGGGATAAAATTAACCTTCAAAAGAGGAGTTTTTCCCCGCCATGAGTATCATTGCAGTATCAGTTCCACTATATCGCCATCATCGAGCCTCAGCTCATCCCGCAGCCGCAGGGGAGATATGATCTCCACCAGATCCGGAGGATAAGAGCTCCTGTCTGGCCGGATGATTGCCCCCTCCAGGCCATTTAATTTTATCTTATAGCACCTGCATTCCCCAAAAGACCTCTCCTCCTCTCGAAATCCCTCTATGAGGATCTGATGAGGACCGGGATTGAAGGGCTCATCGAGCTTTATGTTAAGCGTGCCGGGAAAGGGCACAAATCCCAGCTTCTGGATGAACTGATGGCGATAGCCCTTTCGCGAGATATAGTACTGCCCCTGGCCCAGTCCGCCCACCACTCTTCCCCGCATCACCGTGGTTCTCTCCCCCGCAAAGAATTTAGGCCTTTCTCCTTCGTCCTCCTCCAGTGGTCAGGATCAGGTATATCGACTTGAACGTATTCCCGATGAAGAACTTGGGAGGTGTTCTCTTGCCTATGATCCTTGTCCTTCCCGCCTGGATGGCCTCTATCGCCTCGAATGCATCTGCTGCCTCTATCTCCGTGACTCCGAGGCCCACAGTGGCGGCAAAATGCGAGTCGCTCCCTGCGACTGCAGGAAGGTGGCGCCTCTTTGCTCCGATCAGCGCCCGGGCATTGGCTATGCCGAAGAGGTGCTTGGAGTTGTAGACCTCCACAGCATCGCACTCCGGTATGCGCCCGATGGCATGGCGGAAGGGGTGATATGGATGGGGGACTATAGCGATCCCTCCCTGCTCGCGGGCCAGGTCTGTGGTCTCCTCCGGGCTGAGCCCTCTGGGAGGCAGATCCTCAATGCCCAGGACCAGCAGATGGCCTTCTGAGGTTGTGACCTCTGCTCCGGGGATGAGTATCAGATCCAGCTTATCCTCTTGGATGATCTTCATCGCCTGCTGGGATCCTCTCAATGTATCGTGATCGGTAATCGACAGGCCGTCGAGGTCCCGGCGAGCGGCAGCCCTCAGAATAGTCCTGACATCGTCCCGTCCATCTGAGCAGTTGGAATGGACGTGCAGATCAAACCTCATTTAGAAACCCCGGGCACGGCCAGACGGCCCTGGAGAGCGGAAGCGGCAACAGTAGCAGGGCTGGCCAGATAGACCAACCCTCCTTTTCCCATTCTTCCTGGGAAGTTCCGGTTGGAGGTGGAGACGCACACCTCTCCTTCTGCCAGGACCCCCATATGGGCTCCCAGGCAGGGACCGCATCCCGGAGGACCGATCATGGCACCCGCTTCCACCAGAGTCTGGATGATTCCCCTCTTAAGCGCATCGAGCAGAACCTCTCTTGAAGCGGGTATTACCAGGGTTCTGGCTCGGACCTTCTTCCCCTTCAGTATCCCGGCAGCCGCCTCCAGGTCTTCCAGTCTGCCATTGGTGCAGGTGCCTATGAAGGCCTGATCTATCTTTAGCCCCGCCAATTCAGAGACCGGCCGGACGTTGTCCACCCGGAAGGGGGCCGCCACCTGGGGTTCAAGCTCAGCTATATCGTAATCATATTGCTGCTGGTATGAATCCGGATCAGAGAAAACCTGAGTGTACGGCTGGCGCGCCCGGCCACGGAGCCACTCATCTGTCTTCTCATCCGGCGGGACGATGGCCGCCTTAGCCCCCATCTCCACCCCCAGGTTGCAGAGGGTCATCCTTCCTGATATGCTCAGACCTTCAATGGCGGGACCGATATACTCGACCGCCTTGTAGGTAGCGCCATCTGCACCCAGATCTCCTATCACCTGGAGAGCAATGTCCTTGGCAGAGACGAATGGAGCGAGTCTTCCCTCCACCTTTATTCCTATGGTCTCGGGCACCCTGAACCATAACCGGCCAGCGGAGTAGATCTCGGCCATGTCAGTTGCCCCAACGCCTGTGCCGAAGGCTCCAAAAGCGCCATAGGTACAGGAATGTGAGTCCGCTCCCACCAGCAGTGTGCCGGGAAGGGCGAAGCCCTGCTCTGGGAAGACCTGATGGCAGACCCCTGTGCCGCAGTCGAAGAAGTGGGAGATATTCTGCTCGCGGGCCCAGTTTCTCACCTCTCTTTGCAGATCGGCAGCGGTCTCATTGTTGGCCGGGACGATGTGATCGTATGGCACAACCACTCTATCCGGGTCCCAAACCTTTTCTGACCCCATCTCCCGGAAGGATCTGATGGCCAGCACCGATGTCCCGTCATGAGACATGGCATAATCTATCTCCGCCTCCACGATCTCCCCAGGCTCTGCCATCCCGTCATAGCCGGAGGCGCGGGAGAGTATCTTCTGGCTTATAGTCGCCAAGTCCCTTTCTCCACAGTGCTGCTTATGCTCTCATTCAATGGCGATCCTCCATTATCTCAGGCATCTGTTATCGATCTCTTTTGCACTGAATCTCTTCCTCCGAGGGCATCATATAGGCGATATCCTCTGCCGGGTGGCGGTAGAGCCGGGAGCCGAGTCGCTTCTGATCCAGGATATGACCTATCAGGCCGATGCTGCGGCCCAGAGCAAAGAGGCCGTTCAGATATCCCAGGCGCACCACCTCATCGATCTCCTCTTTGCTGAAGGCGCCGCAGGAACTCATCAGGTCTATGAACAGAATACCGATGCACCCGTCGACATTCAGTATCAGGTTACCTTTCTTGGCGGTGGTGAGCTCCTCTACCTGCAGGGCATAGTTCAGAAGCTCGGTCGAGGGGAAGTTGGCCCGGGCATAGCTGATGAGCAGCTGGACTCTCTTGTCCGGGTTCTTTACGCTCTTGATCTTGTGGCCTATGCCAGGGATGTTAATACCCTTCTTTTTCATCTCGCCCACAAACTGCTCCGGGGCGAGGCCGGTCTCTTGTGCCCGCTTGAACTCCCGGGCGGCATCGTCGATTGCCCCCCCAAACCTGGGGCCGATGGTTAAAAGCCCGCTGCATAACGATGAGATCAGATCCTTTCCCGCACAGGAGGCAACTATGGCATTATGTGCTCCCGAGACCGCCGGGCCGTGGTCCGCCACGATCTGGATGACCAGCTCAATGAAGTGGGCGGCATATTCTGGGAGCTCTTTCTTGAACCATAACAGGCCGATGACCCCACCTATTCCCATCTTCCGGTCCAGGACATCGGATAGCTTCTTTCCTGCATACAGCAGCTCCTCGCCGCTGTCATCGGATATCGTGCAGATGAATGTGGTGGGCTTGCGGATATCGCCAGTGGCCAGAGCTTTGCTGTAGTCCGTGGGGATGCGGGGAACCTCAGGCTCATCGAACTTCTGCACTATACCCCGAGTGAGGAGCATATCGTAGACCTGGCGCACCATTTCTCCATAGTCATCGAAAGACCTGGGCACATATGCTCCTGCCTGGCGGAAGGCATCGTTTTTAGCCTGAGCAGTCTCCTTTTCGGTGTTGGCCTTGGCACCGGCATGGCCAAACTGGACGCTGGCCGGAAGGTAGGGCGAGCAGGTGCCTGTGACCCAGGCCACCAGAGGTTTGGTGATCTTCTTCTCTTTGAGGGCCTGGATGATCATGTACTCGTCCTCACCGCCCAGCTCGCCCAGGCAGGCGATCATCTTGATGGCTGGATTTCTCTCATAGCGGAGGATGTGGTCGAGCATGTTCGATCCGGGATAACGGTCTCCTCCGATGGCCACTCCTTCATAGATGCCATCGGAGTTTCTGGAGATTATATTGAATGCCTCATTGAGCATGCCACCCGATTTGGAGACGAAGCCCACGCATCCCGGTCGATATAGCTTGGAGGCGATGATGTTCTCGATGGTACCGGCGGTGTTCCCTATGCGGAAGGCACCTGCAGTCATCCCCCCCACCGTCGCCGGACCGATGACGATCTTGTCCAGTTTCCTAGCTGTGGCGGCCATCACCCTGGATTGCCTCTCAGGCACGCCTTCGGCGATGACGGCGACGATGCGAATGGTATCCTCCTTCAGCGCTTCCATGGTGGTCTCAAAAGCTGATCGGTGGCTGGCAAAGTTGACCATCACATCTGCCTCTGGATAGGCAAGAGCTGCCAGGGGGATGGTCTTGTACATGGGCAGGATTATCTCTTTGGTTCCCCAAAATGCCTTATGGATCCCGGCTCTGCTTGGATTAATGATAGCCGAGATGCTGGGCGACGAGCGCTTGCAGACATAATCGAAGTCCAGCATGCGCTGGATGGCATTGGTCTGGTAGCCATAGACGAATGCTTTTGTATTTATGTCAAAGAGAACGTAATCTTTCCTGCTCATTGATTCTCCTCCAGTGCCAGGGGGACGATTCTCGTCATGTGGGTCTCCGGTCCGTGAACCTGGATGGGAACGCCAAGCCTTTTGCCCAGATCCCGCATGAGCTTCAAGCCCTGCTCGTAATTCGGCCCTCCCCGGCGCACATAGATCTCAATATCGGCCTCCTGCAGCTTCTGCTGGTACTCCTCCAGGGCCATGACCACTCCCTTGAAGGTCTTGGCCACATCGGTGAAGTTGGCAATGGCCCCGCCGATGAGGAGCACCTTCCCGTTGGGATTTTTGCTCCGGGTCATCAGGTCCAGGATGGTACAGGTGTAGTGGTAGGTCTCCTCGGTATTGGGATCACCGCTGTACTCACCATAATTGGCCATCTCATCGGCGTGACCCAAATCGCAGATGGTATCGGCATAGATCACGCTCGCTCCGCCGCCGGCGACCATCGTCCAGACCCTTCCCTCCGGGTTGAGGATGGTGAGCTTCAGAGAGGCTCCGGTCTTGGAGTCGATCTCCTTGATGAAGAGCTCCTCCTTGGAAGGAGTCCTGCCGAATGGTTCAGGGAATGCCAGTTCCGACCATCTCTTCTTTTGCCAGTACTCTTCTGCGTCATCCAGCTTCGCCACCATATCCAGCGGGACGATTCCGCGGCCTGAGAATGTGAAGGGATTGATCTCCACGTAGGCAAAGCCGGTATCGCTATAAAACCGCCATAAGGCGGTGATGAATTCCTCCACCAGCGCTCTCTTATCTCCCAGCTCTGCCGGCAGCTTGGAGCCTACGTCCAGAGCATCGATTCCTTCCAAGGAGTCCACATGGATAGATATTACCTTCTCCCAGTTCTCCTCCACCCCGACGCCGCCATCCATTGAGAAGAAGATGTTGTCCCCTTCATAATCCGAGCTGATAGCCACATAGTACTCCTCTTTGTGGGGTGTGAAAGGCTCTATCAGGAAATAGGACAGCCTCCCGGTTATTCCTCCTATGGTAACCTCTAGGCCCATTTTCTCATTGAGGTATTCCTTTGCTTCCTCCCAGTCCGCATCCAGAAGAACAAGGCCCAGCTTCCCTCTCTTTCCAAAGAGCTGGTCAGGCTTGACCACAAGCCTGGTCGTCTTCAGCCACGGATTTTCTGCCTCAAGCCCTTCTATATCCGTCTCAGGACCAACTAATGCCAGGTTCCCTTTATATGAGAAATCATCGAGGTACTCGGGAAGGTATCTAGCTAGCAGATTCTTTGCGTCATATTCCCTGATGCCTCTTTGTGCCATGTCAAAAACCACCTTCGCCGCCCTAATGCTTTTCTTATTTACAAACTTTTCTCCGGGATAAGATATTTGTTTCGGGAAAATATTGAGATACTTCCAGGGGACTGGCCGAACATGAAGTATCCTGATTCCGAAAAAGCATTTGCTGAACCCGCGGCAGCGGTCTTAGCTAGTATTGATGAGAGGTATTTAGCCTGCCCCGACTGCCCGCCGGAGCCGAATCTGGACAAAACCCGGGGGTGCAGGGACCTGCCCGGAAGGGTAAAAAGGTGCTCCTCCTGCGGAAGAGCGACGCTGGATGCGGTGATGCTGGATGCCCTTCATGTCTTGCATGATTTCGGTCTGCGCGACGAGCGGGAAACGCTGAGAAGCGTCGGATCGCCGCTGGTGGTTGTGGGCTATCCCCTGGCCTACTCCCCCCGTCTGGGGCCGGACAGCCTGATCATCCAGGGAGAGAACATATCCCGTGAGGCTGCCCAGGCAATGGTGCAACGGATACCGGAGATCAGAGGGGTTATCCTCTTCCAGGGCGTTCCTGGAATGCATAAAAAAGGCACGGCGCCCCTGGAGAATGCACTATTAGCCGGATCCGATCTGAGGGCTGACGTCTGCCAGAGCCTCTTTGGCGAGCTTGTCATCTACAAGAGCCAGTCGAAGATTCATATCGAGTTCTCCAGGCAGAGCGCCCCCAAGATGAGGATCATAGAGCAACTCATGCTGCAGGGAAAGGCATCTCGGGTGGTGGATGGGCTGTGCGGTCCGGGAACGCTGGGGCTGATGTGCGCCCTGGCCGGCGCCAAGGAGGTAGTACTGAACGATGTCTGGCTGCCCGCGGTGCAAAACGTTCTCCTCAACCTAAAAGCCAATCGAGATCTTCTGGGGATAGAGAGAATAGAGTATCCTCAGGTCTCCTCACAAGAGGTCGGAACGGAACCGGTGCTGGTAGGCCATGCCAGCGGTGCCTGCGATATACAGGTTTATCATGGCGATCTTGCCAGGCTCTTTGAGAGGGCCTCGCCCGCTGACCTCTGCCTGATCGATCATTTTCCGGGAATGGATACCAGAGAGCTTGAGAAGGCCTGCATATGCTGCAAAAAAGTAGTGTTGATCTGATTAAATGGGACAGCGCGGATTCGAACCGCGGTCCAAGAGTCCCAAACCCTCGAGGATAGACCAGGCTACCCCACTGTCCCAATAGCGAGTGCTCCTAGTGGTATGTTGTCTTTAAAAGCCTTTTGCTAACCTTTCTTCTGCCCTGGTGACAAGATTTTTTCGGTTGATCTTCTTGACCAGGTAGGCGGTGGCCAGCCCGCCAATGGCGGTGAGCATCCAGAGCTGAACGAGCCGGATGAGGATGGTTGCCGCAACTGCAGTATGCACGGGGATTCCAATGGCAGTGAAAAGAGTGCTCATTACAATATCGACAAGCCCCACACCGCCGGGGAGGAATATGGGCAGCATCTGCAGGAATATCATGACCGAATATACTGCCAGAACTGCCCAGAATGAGACGATGACGCCCATCGACCGGAAGACCACAACTGCAACCGTGGTCATGCACAGCCAGCCTGCCAGTGCCCAGAAGGTGCTGATGAAAAGGGTCCTTTTATGCTCCGCCAGCAGCATCATGGAATGATGAAACCTGCCCAGTATGCGGCTGCATTGATTCTGGTCTATATGCACATGCAATATGCGCTCGGCGTGCTTGATGATGCTGAATGCAATTATCTCCAGCCAGTTGTCGGCAAAGCAGATGCCAAAGAATGTGGCATTCAGGAGGAGCAGGACCAGGGCAATGGCATAGCATGTGGCCAGGGCCCAGGGAGGGGCATTTGTGACCAGGTCCAGATATGCGAGGCCAATGGCAGTTCCCAGGAAGAAGGGGATGGCGGTGATGATCCTGGTCGTGGCTACAGTGGCAGAGGACTGGTCGATACGGCATCCGCCATCAAGCTTTTCCAGGAAGTAGACCCGGGTCGTCTCCCCGGAGAAGCTGCCCGAGGGGATGAGATTGTTCATGAAGCCGCAGGACAGGTAAATCAGGAAGATGTCTTTGACGGGCACTTTATAGTTGAACTTGAGGGCAATGGCCCTCCAGGCCAGTGCATCGCATAATACCCCCAGCAGGGCGAGAACTACCGCCAGAGCAAAAAGGCTGATAGCCGCGCTCCTCAGAGTATCGATTGCATCCTGGTAGCCGGCATAGTAGAGATAAAGAGAGTAGATGAAAAGGCCTACAGCGATTAGAGCTATTGATTTTTTTGGATGGATTGTAGGAAGCTCTATATCGCTCTTCACCTGCAGGCTAACGGGAGGGATGGTTAAAAATATTCCGTTTGGACTACTGGGGCCCAATCGATCTAATCACAACCTTTTTAAATCCTGATCTGATAGGGTGATCCCATGGGAAAGACAGGAAGCGTAGAATGGGTCAAGATCAAGGGCAGAAAGGGCCAGGTCAGGCAGGTAACCAAGGCCGAGACCACTTATAAGAAGCCCGGTCCGATGCAGAAATATACCGCCTCTGGTTCCAGAGTAAAGAAGATAAGGAGATCAATAAAGGCCACTCAGATCAGAACATGATTTCCCAGGACGTAGTGCTGGTACGCTACGGGGAAATCGCTCTCAAGGATAGCTGGACCAGGCAGAGCTGGGAGCGTATCTTAAAGAGCAATATAGCCTTTTGTTTGAATAAAGCCGGTGTGGATCACAGGATCTCCGGGAGCGAAGGCCGGATCTTCGTCCATACCCCAGATGTGAGGGCGGCCGCGATTGCCTCCCAGGTTTTTGGAGTTGTCTCCGCGAGTCCTGCCCAAAGTGTGCCCTCCAACCTGGAGGATATAAGCCGGGCGGCAGTGGAGGTGGCGGCGAAGACGATGGAGAGGGCAATGCAGTCAGGCGCAGCCATCCAGACATTTGCCATCCGGCCCCGGAGGTTTGGGGTCCCGTTCTCCAGCGTAGAGATTGGACAGAAGGTGGGCGAAGCGGTTCGACTGGCCACTGGCGCATCTGTCAACCTCAGGGACCCTCAGATGGAGATATTCGTCGAGGCGAGAAGAGAGGGGACATACATCTTCACCGAGGTCACGCCGGGCCTGGGTGGCCTGCCCATGGGCTCTCAGGGGAGGATGCTGGCGATGATCTCCGGGGGGATCGATTCGCCTGTGGCTGCCTGGATGATGATGAGAAGGGGCTGTACGGTCTCACTGCTGCATTTCGACTCCCGGCCTTATGCCGATTCCATAGATCAGTCCAAAAGATGCGTCCAGGTTCTGGCGGAGTGGACCTGCGGCCGGAAGATCAACTTCATCACCGTTCCCATAAAAAAGGGGATTGAGAAGATCCAGATGCATTATCCCCGCGCCACCTGCATCCTCTGCCGGCGCCTGATGTACCGGATAGCGGCCCAGGTAATGGAGAAGGAGGGGGCGCTCGGAGTGGTCACCGGCTACTCCATGGGCCAGGTGGCCAGCCAGACAGCGGAGAACATCCTGGCAGAGCAGGCAGCTATCGGGGTCCCGATATATCATCCACTCATTGCCATGGACAAGTCGGAGATAATCGATCTGGCCCGGAAGATTGGCACCTATGAAGTAACCATGGTGACGAAGTCCTGCACTGCCGTTCCCAATAAGCCCATGACCAGGGCCAAGAAAGAGGAGATCCTTCAGGCGGAGGAGTATCTGGATCTGGTGAGCATGGCTCGGGCTTTAGCCTCCGAGATGACGGTGACGAGAATAGGGTATGAACTGGGTTCTGTTGTTAGGATCGATCAGTGAAGGCTCTGTGTTTGATTGGATTACAGATAACGGATTTTAACCACAAAGAGCACAAAGATCACAAAGGCCTCGCAAAGGTAATCCAGTTCTTGATAGCCCAATAATCCTTTGGTGCGGTCTTTGTCTCCTTTGTGTGCTTTGTGGTTTATGGCTCTTCGCTGAATTATTTGGGTGAGGTACGGCAGCGGTTATAACTCTGTTCCTCTGTGGTTGGGTCAGAGCATAGCGGTTCACCACAGGGGCAAAAGAATACAGAGAATTCGCGATTCAAGTTCCCCCATGCTACATAGCGAGGAGCCAGTGGAGTGAACCCCTCCGAGTGGACAAAAAGTTAAGCAATGCCGACTCATGGAGGGAAGTGCATGAAGAAGACCAGGCGACGTTACGACCGGGACTTCAAGATATCAGTATTAGCCGAACTTGAGGCAGGCAAGCCACTTGCTCAGATAGCCCGCGAATATGGCATCCATCCGAGTCTTCCTTGCCGATGGAAGGCAGAGCTGGCTGAAAATCCCGAAAAAGCATTCAGGGGTAACGGAAACAAGTACAAAGATCAGGCGAAGATTGCAGAATTGGAGAGACATCTGGGCCAGGATCATCCTGAAATTGACCTTTAAAAAACCTCCATGATTCTGTGACTCATACACAGAGCATGAGAAACGCTATTTGCCTGAATCAACCATAATATGGATGATATGGGCAGATAAGGCTGTTACGCTTATTGGGATCATAATCCCGTTTAAAAAACTAGCCATCTAACCACTCGCATACACAGATGCGTCTTGGAACGCGTATGGGAAAATGTCCCTACGAGGGTTTATCGTATCTGCCCATATCAGGCCAGGTAATAGTATGATGGAGCAAAGAAATAAAGTTTGCGGAGTTGATATCCACAAGAGATTTCTGATTGCTACGATACTATCGAGAGATGGAACCAAGATACAGAAGCGATACAGTACCGACATTGATGACTTATTCGGTTTCAGGGATTGGGTACTCGAAAACAATTGTGACTGCGTAGCTATCGAATCGACTGGCGTTTACTGGTATCCTGTGAATGCGGTATTGGAAAACAAGATAGAACTGATACTGGCAAATGCACGCCAGATCAAACACACCCCAGGCAGGAAGACCGACTCCATAGATTCTGAATGGATTGCTGAGGTAGCACTTAACAATTTGATATATCCATCACGAATATTTCCGAAAGAAGAACGAGACCTCAGAAGACTAACAAGGACAAGAGAGAGTCTTGTGAAAATGAGATCTCAGATCAAGAACCAAGTTCACCAAGGACTGGAATCGTGTAGCATAAAGCTCTCATCAGTTCTTTCAGATAACTTTGGCAAATCGGGGAGACATATCCTGGACGGCTTGATCAAAGGAGAGAATATCGATCGTATCATTGAAGAAATACCTTCAAAGAGGGTCAAAAATAACGAAGATAAAATTCGAGCTGCAATCAGAACAGGGTTGGACGAAACTCAAATATTTCTTATCCAATCTCATCTGAATACGATTGACAGCTTAACAAAGAAACTTGATGAAATCGATTCCGAGATTAAAGACAAAATTTCAGGAAGAAAAAAAGATTTGCAGATCGCGATGTCAGTACCAGGAATAGGATTCACAGCCGCTGCAACCATACTCGCAGAAATAGGAAATTATAGGGATTTCAGTACATCGGATAAACTTGCTTCATGGTGCGGAATAGTCCCCAATGTGTACCAGTCTGCAGATAAGCTCATTACGGGAAGCATTACAAAACAAGGTTCAAAGCATATCCGCTGGATGTTGGTTCAAGTCGCCCAAGCTGCACTTAAAAAGAGAGAATCACGATTTAGAAGGTTCTTTCTAAGAATCAAAGCAAGAAAAGGACATAATGTGGCTGTTGTGGCTCTGGCTAGAAAGATACTCTGCATCTTGTATCATCTCCTGATGAACCAGGAAATGTATCAAGAAGATGGAGTAACTAAATCAAGGCAATCCAAAATTGATTGGTCTTCCGCGAGAATTGATAAGATGAGCCTGCAATCCATGATCGAGATAATTGCCAAAGCAGGATATGAAGTGAAAAAGATTAAAGGACAGGGGGGATAGTCCCCCATTCCTGATTTTTATATGTTTCTCATGGGAAAAGCCTTCGCCATGACCCAGAAGAAGGTCCGCGAGGAGAGACGAAAGCCGATGTTGAGGGACGACATATGATCATTCAGGAAGCTCAATCAGATGGCCTTCTGTTGCCAATATATCACTCCTGCTTGGCGCTGAATGTGAGTCGCAGCGGTTACTACGAATGGTTGAAGCGGTCCGAAAAGCTCACTGCGGAGAATAGCGAATCTTCGGATATGGTTAACCAGATTCAAGAGATAGCTTTGGAGTTTCCTTATTACGGGTACAGGAGGAACACAGCGGAACTTCAAAATCGCGGCTATGCGGTCAACCATAAGCGCGTGCTGAGGCTCATGCGTCAGGAGAAGTTGCTTTGCCATAGGAAGTTGTTCAAGCCGGTAACAACCGATTCCAATCATGGTCTGCCCGTCTATCCTAACCTTCTAAAAGGCAGGGAAATCACGGGACTTAACCAGGTATGGGCTTCTGATATCACTTATGTCCAGCTGCAGCACGAGCATATCTTTCTCGCGGTTATCCTGGATCTCTACAGCAGAAAGTGCATCGGGTGGGAGCTGAGCCGGAGCATAAGAAGTGATCTGGCCATGAGTGCTCTAGCAAAGGCATTAAAGAACCGTACCAAGGAATCCCTTGGGGGTCTTATTCATCATTCCGATCAAGGCGTTCAGTATGCGTCCAAGGATTATGTAGACTGTCTCAAGGCGCATGACATCCAGATCAGCATGTCGAGAAAAGGAAATCCTTATGACAATGCTTTTGCTGAGAGTTTTATAAAAACACTGTATGTGTTTAGGTCCTCTGAATAGGTCGATAGATACTGATATAGTTAGATGACGAGCATGATGGGAATAATCCAACCTGTATTGAAAAACGATAGCAATAGCCAAAACTGCTTGAAATCTGCGTTC
>Ga0209719_1000378_pt1 | contig 66854 bp, 63 predicted proteins | sample AD_JPNAS2_MetaG_FD_184421 | JGI IMG/M metagenome (GOLD analysis project Ga0209719, IMG submission 184421) | Active sludge microbial communities of municipal wastewater-treating anaerobic digesters from Japan - AD_JPNAS2_MetaG (SPAdes) (version 2) | ecosystem: Engineered > Bioreactor > Anaerobic...
TGTTCGTAAACACTTTTATTGTCTGGCGGGTTAAGATTTAGTGTCAAGCCTTTTTCTAATGCCAACAGTCTTAAAAACTCTCTTTGTGTTCGTCCGTTTCCTTCTCTAAATGGGTGTAAATAGTTGATATTATCTAAAATTTCCGCCAATTTCTCAGCTAATAGTCGGTTGTTGCTTTTCGGAATTTTCTTGAACTCAGCAATTAACCGGTCAATGTATCTGAAAGCGTTGTCAAAGTGTGAGGTAGGAAAGAACTGTTTGCCGTCTTTGCTAATTTCAACTGTCCGCATTTTTCCTGCCCAAACATAAATGTCTTGAAATAAATGCCTATGAATTTCAAAAAGGCTATCAATACCTTTTATTTTTATTGGGCTTTCGTAAAGTTCTTGAAGTCGTTTTGCTACGACACCGCTCTCAACAAAAAGCAATACATCTGGGTCTGTAATGTCTTGTAAATTCTTTAAAAGTCCTGTCTTCGGGTCTGTGTATGCGAAGTCAGGGTCTATGTATTTGTAGGAATTAGACATAGGCTTTTTGTTTGGCAAACGCCACAAGTTCTGTTAGAGATATTTTCCCTGTCACATAGTCCCTTATAATTTCAATACCTTTGGGTGTTGGTTTAAATCCTTCAAACATATTACTTCCTAAGGCGTTTGCAGTGTTTTCTAGGGTTTTCAAGTCCGAAAACTTAACTCCCATTATTGTCAGATTGCTTCTGTCTATTTCTATCGTGCTAAACATATTTTTAAGTCTCCCCCTCTATTAGGACAGTTTTTATTTGTTAATATTTTTATTTTAAAAAGAACTTTATCTTTAACGTTGCAAAAATATACGTTTTTTTTATACTTTCAATAGTTTTATACTATTTTTTTATACTTTTTCAGTATTTAGCTCTTTCGCTTCGTCGAAGTAGCGAACAGAACGGCGAAATTCAAGGACTTCTTGTAATGACATTGTATATTATTTTAGTGTACTTTTTTGGTTTTACGATTCTTTGCCTTTAAAATCAAACACATTAAATTCTATTCTATCAACCGTTCCTTTATAATATTCGTAATCGCCTTCCGGCAAATGCCACATAACTTTTACTTTTTCACAAACTTTTAAATCGCCTTGCGTTTTATAGCTTTCTACAATAGTCGAAAACTTTGTTTTTTTGTAAGTATTTTTGGCTGTTGTGAAATAACGGTCTAATGTCTCAAAATGTGTAAACAATCCTTCTTCGTTAAAATAGAATGTTCCGGATACTTCAATTCCATTATCGACGAGTGTTCCTTGAACTGAATAATCGTCTGTCTGTTCCCATTTTACATTGTCTAAGAGCAGATATCCCGGAATGAACATAAATTCACAGAATGTCGTTATCAATGCCGATTGAGCCACTTCTTTACTGTTATCAAAAGCCACTTTTATCAAATTCAGTAGCTTTACGTTCATTTCTCCATAGTCATCACAATATAAATCTCTTGCTGCTACCGGAATACCCAATATTTTCATATAAGCTGACCTTCCTATCGGCTTTACAGAATTGAATTGTACGGTATGAAGTTGATTCCAATCTTTGGTCGGCGACATTTTCAAGCAAGATTTAGTCCAAAATATATTGGCATTTACGGGAATAGGCGTGTTTATATATCCGCAAACTTTAAGGTATTTTTTCAATAATTCAGGTAAATCTTTTATTAGTTCTTCGGAAAATATTTCAATCCGATGAGCTTTATTTTTTTCAATAAATTTGGATTTATCTTTGCAAAAAACTTTCTTCATTACAAATTTAATTGCTTGCTTTTTATTGCAAACTGAAACTTATATTGAGATACTTATCACTTCTAACATAGGCGTTAATGACATCATAAGAGAGAGACGATTGACCTGCTTCAGCAGAAATAAGTTGTGAAGACATGGGGTAAAGCGTTATTTTTTGAGTCCCCTTCCCTGCTGTGAGTTCTAATTCGAAATACAAATCACTATTATTTTGAATTTCGTAAAAGTTTGTCTTTGTTCCATCTCTATTTTCTTGACTAAAATGACTCGGCAATAGTTTCACACACGCATTGAATAGATTTTTAACGTTTTCTTCTTTTCCCGCCAAATATTTACTTGCCCAAGCAACTGTTCTTCCAGCGTTTAAGGCTTCACGAATAGATTCCGGCGTTCTTTCTTTTGCCATAACAAGGGTCATGGTGCGATGAACATAGTCTTTGCTCCTATCGTAATCATGTTCAACGAGATTGTGAATATCGGAAGTCCCCATTACGGTTAAGCCCTTATCTACACACCAATCAAGAGCTTTCATGTGGAATCCGAAGCCGTTAATGACTTCAATTCCGTGCAGTGCATTTTTTTTGTGCAAATCTTCTATAAAAGGCAGCCATTCATACGAACCTTCAATAGCGGGTCGCCAACCGGGGTGATTCCAGAAGATAAACGCATTTTGCTCAACAGCTTTCATTATTGCTTCCTCATCTTTTTCGGAAGCATTGTCTTCGATATAAGACGAAGCATCACCTATAAAAATGGCATTGAAATGTCCGGGGGGTGTTTGTCGTGTGATTTCCGTTCCCTTAATTAAAATAACATTGTTTTTTTTAGAAACTTCTTCAATGAGTTCGTAGGAACGATTATGATTTACTTCGATAAAATCCTTAAAAGGATGGTATTCAACATGCTCTGTCAAAGCCATTGCATCTAATCCCTCTTGCCATGCTTCTTGAGCACGGATAGTGGGCCATACGAATCCATCGGAAAACACAGTGTGGGTATGAAAATCGCATTTCAATACTTTGTACCCATTTACATCGGGAATATTTATTATTTCTCTGCAAGCAGGTTTACGCAGTTCGTTTAAACGCATTACTCCCTTACTAATTTCCTGAGATTGAGCCAAAAAAGTAAAACCGATAAGCGATAATAGAATCAATAATTTTGCTTTCATTGTAAAATATATTGTGTTAAATTAATGAGTTTTTTCTTATGCAATTTATGGTAATAAACTATAAACAATAAACTTTATTGTTGCACTTTAATGACGATTATATTAAGTTAATATTACACTATAAAAGAGTAAATACTATAGTCAAAAATGAGTGGAAAAACAAAAATCATAAATTAATATTTTATTTTTTTTTATAATATTACATAAATTATTTGGAATAATTTAAAAGTTTATGTAATTTTGCAGTACAACTTCAAATTTGCATAAATATGACTATTCAATTTATTAATAGAGACATAGCTACTGTGATGCTTGAGATGTATCAATACTTTCCGGTTATCACAATGACAGGACCTCGCCAATCGGGGAAAACAACTTTATTGCGTAAAGTATTTAAGCAACTCCCCTACTATTCATTAGAAAATTTGGATGTGCGGCATTTTGCTTTAAATGACCCAATTGGGTTTCTTACTCAACATCAGGAAGGAATGATATTGGATGAAGTGCAAAATACACCGGATTTGCTTTCCTATATACAAGGATTGGTAGATGAAAATCGGGAAAAAAGATTTATACTTTCGGGTAGTTCTCAATTTTCAGTTATAAAGAAAGTTACTCAATCGCTTGCAGGAAGAACGGGTGTATTAGAACTGCTGCCTCTGTCATACAAGGAAGTAAAGACAGAAGCAGATAAAAAAACATTGGACGAACTGCTGCTAACAGGATTTTATCCTGTGCTATATACAGCAGAGAATACTCCTAAATTGTTCTATCCTTCGTACGTTAAAACATATTTGGAAAGAGATGTACGCGATTTGTTGCAAATAAAAGATATAATACAATTCCAAACATTTCTCAGACTTTGTGCCGGACGTATAGGAAGTTTATTTAACGCTTCGGAACTGTCAAGCGAAGTGGGTGTTTCTGTAAATACCATTAAGTCATGGCTTTCTGTTTTGCAAGCATCTTATATCATTAAGTTGTTACCGCCTTTTTATGAAAACATAAGAAAAAGATTGACCAAAACGCCTAAACTTTATTTCTGCGACATCGGATTAGCCTGTTACCTTTTGGGCATTGAAACGGAACAACAATTGGCAAGAGATAAAATGCGCGGACATCTGTTTGAAAACTTTATTGTAATGGAAGCCTTTAAAAATCGCCACAATCAAGCTAAGGATAGTAATTTGTTTTTCTATCGTGATAGTAACGGTGTTGAGGTTGACCTACTACTTAAAAACGGCAACGATTATTCTGCTATTGAAATTAAATCATCTCAAACTTATCATCCTGAATTTGAAATAGGTATTCAATCATTAAGCACTTTATTGGAAAATAGACTAACTAACAAAGCTATTATCTATGCCGGGGATTTTGAAAACGAAACAGCAGAAATTCAACTGTTTAATTATAAAAACATGAATTGCTTGTTTTAAAATAAGTTATATAGAACACTTGAATATTAACCGTTAATTATCTTTTATTTACAAAGGATACTTGAAATTATCGTGAGCCTTTTTATTCTTTTAAATTTTTATTAATTCTTTAAAAACATTTGAATTTTATGAACTTTATTCCTTTTAATAAATTCGGCTTTATCTTTTATAAAAACTCTTTTCATTTTAAATTCAGTTTGTTGTTGTTTTCTATTTGATTCTTTAAATCGAGTAAAACCTCAATATATTCGTTTGGTAGGTCTGCATGTATATTGTGAGCTGATTTAAAACCACCAACATATTTGCTATTAGACACTAAATCAATGACTTTTTGGGAATCTTTTTCGTCCATTGCAGCAAGCAAAACTCCATTTTTATCATAATAACTTGGTGCAGTTATTTCACTTGGTGCTACGTGCATTACGATAGTAGGCGATTTTATATTTTTCAAAATTTCTTCAGTATCAAAGCCTTCAAACCACGAAAAGTCATAAAATGTTAGTCCAAATCTCAAATCATATTTACCTGTTCCGTCCTGCATATTTGCATTCAAAGCATAAATAGTATTTATTCCCAACTTTGGAGGATAATACCAAATAATAGGAATTTCGCCGGGATGTTTTTCTAAATATTTTAAGGCGGGATTTTTTATTACTTTGTTCCAAGCTTGCGGATCTTTAGCGTTAAAAATTTCTTGCATATAGTTATACTCTAACGAATATTCCATAAAACTAACTATCTCATTTTGATTAAGATAGTTGTACATGTTTTTAAATTCTAACCATGCAATAGTTTTTTCCGCCCTGTTAGGAAGAGTAGAGAAAAAAGGTCCATCTTCTAAAATTGTAGCTATAATACAATCAGGTGCGTTTGCAGAAACATAAGCGGCTAGCAAAGCTCCTGAAGAATGCCCTGATATATAAATCTTTTCCTTAATAATATTTTTAATAAACCAAATTATATCATTTCCTATTTCAGCGGCATTATACTTGTCGGGATTTTTTGATGATTTTCCATGACCATAATAATCAAGGACAAAAACATGGAACTCTTTTGACAGTTTTGGTAATACTTTAGCGTAATCGTAGCAGTTAACTTGCTGACCATGAAGTAAAAGAAGTTTTGGACCATTATTAGGACCTTCTATATAATAAATTTCAGAGCCATCGTTTAATTTTGCGGTATTTTCAGTAAAACCTAACTTATATCCCTTCTTTTCTAAAAACCTTTCATTTAGATAGTCATAATTCATATTTCTATATGCAAAAATACCAACAGCTATTATAATTATTATTACAACTACTCCAATTGCTATAGTAAATTTAGACTTCATAGCCATATTTAATAATCATCAAACAATTAAATTCTCTATTCAAACTTTTGAAAAATAAGAAAATGCAAACTTCTTAGTTTCATTTAGCACATAATTTTTTAATCCTATATTTTTTTTGCAAATATACAAATAAATTAAGAACAAAGAGTAAAAATAAATATTACTTTTTAGACTGTTTTTTTTCTAAACGATGATAGTTTTTGTCTATTCCGAATTTTTCATTTTTACTGCACGAACCGATTGGTTCCACATGGATAATAATGTCGTATATGTTTTCTATTTTTTGACGAATATTTTTCTCAACGGCTTCGGAAATATCATGGGCTTCTTTAATCGTAATGTTCGGATCTGCTTCAATGTCAAGAACTATTTGATACAAATCCCCTATTTTACGTGAACGAACGCGGTGAGGATTAAATGCTCCGGTTGTTTCATCAACGGCTTCGAATATTTTTTGATACACGCTTTCGTCTTTCACACCGTCTAATAATTCAATGTTGGAATCGATAAAAATACCAATGGCTGATTTCAAGATGAAAATACCGACAATAAAACCTGCAACCGAATCTAAAATAGGCATTTTTAAAATAAATGTAAATACTAAACCAAGTAATACACTGACAGAAATAAGCACGTCGTTACGCATGTTTACGGCATTGGCAATGAGCATTGAACTGTCGATTTTTTTTCCTTTACGGTATTGGTACCATGCCAAAATAAGTTTGCCTACAATAGAAAAAACAGTAACATAAATAGCAATGATTGAGGGCATTACTTTTGTTTCGCTTGAGAAAAAACTTTGTGTTGAAGACACTAACATTTGTATTCCCGCATAGAAAATAATTAAGGAAAGGATTTTAGTAGCAACACCTTCCGCTTTATTGTAGCCGTACACATATTTGTAGTTGGGCGGACGCCTCAGGATACGTGCTGTAAAAATCATTACAAAAGAAATCAAAACGTCCATAGCCGAGTCAATGCCATCGCCAAGAACGGCAAGACTGCCCGAAATAATGCCGATAACAATTTTTGCTACCGACAATACCGCATTGCCTGCAGCACTTATATATGAAACACGAGTTAAGGTTTTTTCTCTTGTCATTGTTTATTTGCTCTTTTTCTATCCGTTTCGTTAAGTATTATTTTCCTCAATCTCAATGATTTGGGTGTTATTTCCAAGTATTCGTCTTCGCCTATATACTCCATATACTCTTCCAATGAAAAATCCAAAGGCGGTGTTAATATTATTTTATCGTCGGAACCTGCCGCACGCATATTACTCATTTTTTTTGTTTTGATAACATTGATAACCAAATCATCTTGACGAATATGCTGCCCGACAATTTGACCTTCATACACATTTTCCATAGGTGCAATAAAGAAATTGCCTCTATCTTGCAATTTATCAATTGCATAAGCTACTGCCACTCCCGTTTCCATTGCTATAAGCGAACCGATATGACGCAAACTAATGTCGCCTTTCCAAGGTTCAAAATCAATGAAACGATGCGACATGATTGCTTCTCCTTCTGTGGCTGTAAGCATTTGATTGCGTAAGCCAATAATTCCTCGCGAAGGGATTTTGAAATTTAAATAAATACGGTCTGATTTACTGTCGATTGAGCTTATCTCCCCTCGCCTACGTGTAACTATATCAATCACACGACTCGAAAATTCTTCCGGAACCAATACGCTCAGCTCTTCAATGGGTTCGCATTTTTTTCCGTCTATTTCTTTGGTAATTACTTTCGGTTGTCCCACCTGAAGTTCATAACCTTCGCGTCTCATGGTTTCTATCAAAATAGACAAGTGTAAAATTCCTCTTCCATAAACAATTAGAGATTCAGGCGATGCTGTTTCTTCTATTCGTAATGCTAAATTTTTCTCCAATTCTTTGAATAAACGTTCTCTTAAATGGCGAGAAGTTACGTATTTTCCTTCTTGTCCGAAGAAGGGTGAATTATTGATAGTGAACAACATACTCATTGTAGGTTCATCAACTTTAATGCTCGGTAAAGCCTCCGGATTTTCAAAATCGGCTATCGTATCCCCTATTTCAAAATCATCAACGCCAAGCACGGCACAAATTTCTCCCGCCAATACTTTGGTCTTTATTTTTTCCTTTCCAATCCCTTCAAACACATAGAGTTCTTTTATTTTTGAATGTCTGATACTTCCATCTCTTTTCACCAAAGATATGTTTTGCCCTTGCTCAAGCGTTCCGCGAGTTAATTTTCCTACGGCTATTCGTCCGACATAAGAAGAATAATCCAATGAAGAGATAATCATTTGAGTATTTCCTCCTTTATCGGGATGCGATGGTATGTGTTCAATGATTTGTTCCAATAAATAACTTATGTTTTCGCTTGGTTTTTTCCAATCCTCACTCATCCATCCTTGTTTAGATGAACCATAAACAGTCGTGAAATCAAGCTGTTCTTCGCTTGCACCTAAAGTATACATTAAATTAAAAACATCTTCCTGCGTTTGTTCCGGATTGCAGTTGGGTTTATCCACTTTATTGATAACAACAATGGGTTTTAAATTCAATTCTATGGCTTTTTGCAAAACAAAACGTGTTTGCGGCATAGGTCCTTCGAAAGCATCAACGATTAATAAAACTCCATCAGCCATATTTAAAACCCTTTCGACTTCACCTCCGAAATCGCTATGCCCCGGTGTATCAATAATGTTGATTTTAAAATCTTTATATCTCACGGATACATTTTTAGATAAAATCGTAATCCCCCTTTCTCTTTCCAAATCATTATTATCAAGAGTGAGATTTTCTTTTTCTTTGTTTTCTCTAAATAATTTTGATTGATAAAGAATACGGTCGACTAATGTAGTTTTTCCGTGATCCACATGTGCTATAATAGCAACATTTTTAATGTTTTGCATCTTTTATATACGCTATATTATCAAGTATGCAAAGATATATTAAAATTACACAGCCTTTGAATAAACGAAATAAAAAAAAACGTTTTTTTTGTTATACAATAATTTATTTTATTTTTAGCGTTATTATAACGTATAATCATTTTAAATAAAAAAAATGCACTGTTTAACCGATTATGATGTTAAAATCTTGGTAGCTTTTAATGAAAGCCTAAAAGGGAAACGTAAGTTTACTAACTTATTTATTAATAATGGTTATCCTGAATTAGCTGCTCTTTCTTCCGCCATACATTCCGATACGGATGCATTGGATTGGCTGATGAAAAACGGCTATCCCGAATTTGCCGTATTAAGTGATGCTATTGACGGTGTTCCTCAAGCTATTGAATGGTTAGCCAAATATAAACTGCATTTTCTTTCTATTTTTGCTGCTGCTTGTCGTAAAGAAGATGCGGCTATTAAATGGTTTGCCGACAATGATTTGCGTGTATTTATTCTAATTATACGTACCATACACGATGTGTTGATGTGGCAATCATGGGATTCGTCTGATATTCATAAATTTAGACGCTCATAGATTTTAGAAAAATTCCTTTATTTCTTTACGCAATACATCGAGTGCTACATCGGAAGGTTGCGGATTGACATCAACAGCCAATTCGATAATTTTATTCGCCAATTCTTTTCCTGTAGCTTCCGGATTTAGTTGTCCTGCTGCCAAATTAATGATTTTTATTGTTTCTTCTTTCGCTTTTTTAGTAACTTCCCATAAAGCAGATGAAATATAGACTTGTTGAGAGAGATTATGTTCAAATTCATTACGTATAGATGTAAGAAGAACGTTTTGGTACTGAGCCGCATTTAATGAGTGTGTGATATTGCGTAAAAGAATACTTTCGGGCTTAATACGTTCCAAAAAAAGTGCTATTCGTTCATAAGATTGTAATCGTATGGGTGTAATGACTTTTGTTGAATTATGTTTTAACTCTAAGACCTGCTTTTTCAGTTCTTTATCATAAGTTAATTTAATAGCAAAATAAGCTGTTATTGCCACTACAACTGCAGGTATCGTTACCATTAAAATGTTCAATAATATTTCCATGAATTTATTTTTTTAAGAAATTAGTAATTTTAGTCGAAAAAGTAAAATAATTAGGCGTTGAAGCTAAATTATTGTGTACACGAGCATACTGCACGTTAATATTGTGAATATGTAAAGATATTCCGTAAGAAAAACCCACCATTCCTTTGCGTTCCAATGACTTCATTTCTTTTCGAGTGTTGTGATTGTAGGCAAATTGCAAAGAAAAGTATTTAATGGGTAAAATTTCAATACCTATGATAAAATGGCGGAATAAATTGTCGGTAAACTTCTGTATCTTAGTTTCTTGTTTTGATTTTCCTGTTGTCATATCTATTTGTACAAAAGGATTGCTTGGATCGTTATAGCTGAAATCCCATTTATACAAATGGTGCAATGTAATATGATAGCGTATAGGTGCATGTTTTAAACGTTGAGAGATACCTAATTGTAAATCGAAAGGTAGTTTTTCTCTTACGTTGTTATACGTTTTTATTTGTGCTCCTATATTTGTTGCTAATATTGTTAGGCAAAGATTGTTTTTAGCATTGTAATAAGAAGCTGATACATCGGCAGCTAAGCCTGTAGAAAAATAATTTTCATAAGAAGAAAATATCCATTTCAGGTTCATTCCCATAAAGAGTGTACTGTCAATTAATGTTTTTCCATATCCTGTGATAACGGCAAAATCGCCTGCAGAAAAAGTTCCTGTCTCGTTGCCATATTCATCATAACCGTCAAATTTTCCGTAAGATAGAAATTGAAAAGCAAAATTGAAAGTTCCCGCTTTTTTAAAATGATGAATATAATTTATATGTCCATACACAGCATCGGCAAAATAATCGACACAGTTAAACGCCACTCCTTGATGCATTTCAGGTGTTAATAATGCCGGATTCATTATTGTTAAGGAAGGATCTTTTTCATCATAAACAGAATATAGTTTATTACCCATAGCAGCCACACGAGCCGAAACAGGAAGATTGAGGAAATTATAAACATAGTTCCCGCCCGTTTGTGCTTGTGAAAGAGCAATATAGATAAATAACAAAAAGATATTTAACAGTTTTTTCATACGGTAGAAAACGAATCTCTACCTTGTTTTATTGTTATTAAAGATAGAGATTCTTTCTGTATATTGTTTTTTATTTCTCAACAGGCAACGGTTGATCTATTTGTTCTTGCCATGGCAAACCATGTATATTTAACATTTCCATAAATGGGTCAGGATTAAATTCTTCCACGTTAAAAACTCCTTTTCCTTTCCATTTTCCCGTTAATACCATCATGGCTCCTATCATGGCAGGGACACCTGTCGTATAAGAAACAGCTTGTGCTTTGCATTCTTTATAAACTTCGGCATGATTGCAATTATTCCACACATAATAAGTGCGTTCTTTGCCGTCTTTTATTCCTCTGATTTGACAGCCTATAGAGGTCTCCCCTTTATAGTTCTCTCCCAAAGTGGACGGTTCAGGCAATACAGCTTTTAAAAATTGCAAAGGCACTATTTCTTTTCCTTCGTAAAGAATAGGTTGTATACTTGTCATGCCTATTTCTTGCAAAACGTTTAATACATTAATGTATTTTTCTCCAAAAGTCATCCAGAAACGTGCTCGTTTAAGAGTAGGGAAATTCTTCACTAAAGATTCTAATTCTTCATGGAACAACAAATAAGATTCTCTTGCACCGATATTCGGATAAACAATGGGTTTGTGAATTTCTAAAGGTTCTGTCGTTATCCACTTTCCATCTTTCCAATAGCGTCCTTTTTGTGTAATTTCACGAATATTGATTTCCGGATTAAAATTGGTGGCAAAAGCCTTCCCATGATCGCCGGCATTGCAATCTACAATATCCAAATAGTGCATTTCATCAAAATAATGCTTGTTGGCGTATGCGGTGAAGATATTGGTTACGCCCGGGTCGAATCCGCAACCCAGCACTGCCATAATTCCGGCTTCTTTAAATCGTTCATGATAAGCCCATTGCCATTTGTATTCAAATTTTGCTACGTCTATGGGTTCATAATTAGCAGTATCTAAATAGTGTGTTTTTGTAGCCAAACAAGCATCCATAATGGTTAAATCTTGGTATGGAAGAGCAACGTTAATAACAATATCGGGCTTAAAATCATTGATTAACGCTATTAATTCAGGCACATTATCAGCGTCGACTTGTGCTGTTTTAACACGATTTCTTCCTACAAAGTCAGCAATTTTATCGCATTTTGATTTCGTACGACTTGCTAACATAATATCTCCAAAAACTTCAGGAACAGCTGCACATTTAAAAGTAACAACTCCTCCTACACCCCCTGCTCCAATAATTAAAACTCTATTTTGTGTCATATTATTTTTTTTTATATCTTTGCTGCAAAAATATACAAATATCTTTCATAACAGAGAGTTTTATGTTAAAAAATATAACTTACTGATTGTTAAAAGAATATAATGTATTTTTTTAAGATATTTTACTTTTTATTATAAAATAATATCCTAAAACAATAGAATTTTAAATTAAAATTATTCTTTTTTGATAAAAATTTCTCAACGAAATACAATTTTATGGAATACAATACGACAAAAGAAAAAATAGCTGTCAAAGAATATGGCAGGCATGTGCAAGCAATGGTGGATTATCTATTGACAATAGAAGATAGAGAAGTACGTAATTTACAGGCAAAAGCTACAGTACGTGCTATGTCATGCTTTTCTCCCGGTAGTAAAGATACTGCCGATTATTGGCAAAAATTATGGGATCATCTTTTTTTAATTTCTGATTTTAAGTTAGATGTAGATTCACCTTTTCCTAAGCCGGAACCACAAGAAATCGGTGGCAAACCACAAAGAATTCCTTATAAAAAGAACGGTATTTTATTTCCTCACTATGGAAAATTTATCGAAAATATAATTACTGCTTTAGTGGAAGAACCTGATTCGGAAGCTAAAACTTTATGTGTTGAAAATATTGCCGTCCTTTTAAAAAAGCAATACCTACAATGGAATCGCGACTCTGTAAATGATGATTTAATAAAAGAACATCTTGCCGTTCTTTCCGGGGGGAAATTAAAGCTAAGAGAAGATTTTGTTTTTCCTCCCACTAAAGAACTATTAGAGCAACTTCCTAATGCACAAGTAGCTACTCCTAAAAACAACAATAAAAAACCTGCTCCTCAACCTACTGCTGCAACTAGAAAAAAAAGAAAAAATCGAAAAAAGAAAAGCAATAATAACAATCACACTATTTCAAATAAGTAATATAAAAACATTGTAGTTATCATGCAAGAAGAAAAAACCAAATGTTTGATTATAGGCTCCGGTCCAGCCGGTTACACAGCAGCTATTTATGCTTCACGTGCTAATTTACATCCTATCGTTTACGAAGGAATGCAACCCGGCGGTCAATTAACTATTACTACTATTGTTGAAAATTATCCGGGATATCCCGAAGGAAAATCCGGAATCGAAATGATGGACGATATGCGACGACAAGCATTGCGTTTCGGTGCTGATATTCGTACAGGCGAAATATTGTCGGTTGATTTGTCGCAACGTCCGTTTACTTGCAAAACAGATAGTGATTCTATCATTATTGCCGATACAATTATAATAGCTACAGGATCTTCTGCTCGATGGTTAGGTTTGGAATCGGAATCGGTTTATCGCGGATACGGCGTATCTACCTGTGCTACTTGCGACGGTTTTTTCTATCGCGATAAAGTAGTGGCGGTAGTGGGCGGTGGCGATACCGCTGCCGAAGAAGCCGTTTATTTATCTACTATTTGCAAAAAAGTATATCTCATTCACCGCCGTGATGAGTTGAGAGCAAGTAAAGTCATGCAAAAAAGAGTATTTGAATCTCCTAATATAGAAGTGGTTTGGAATCATATCCCTATAGAAATTTTAGGACAAATCGAAGGTTTTTCAAAATATGTAACGGGCGTTCGATTGGAAAATACTACAACAAAAGAAAAGAAAGAAATCGCTTTAGACGGTGTGTTTATAGCTATTGGTCATCATCCTAATACTGAATTGTTTAAAGGGCAATTGGCTTTGGACGAAGAAAATTATATTATTACTCAAGCCGGGACTTCATTAACGAACGTTAAAGGTGTTTTTGCAGCCGGCGATGTGCAAGATCGTAGTTATAAACAAGCTATTACAGCTGCTGCCGGCGGTTGTAGAGCTGCTATAGATGCCGAACGCTTTTTGAAATTTCAAGATTAATCTCTTCTGCAAATTACTCTATAACTGCAATATTTACAACGCTCTTTTTCATTTGTTTGAGTGAAAGAAATAGTATCGTCATATATTTGCTCTATCAGTTTTTCTAAAAGAGTTTGAAATTCATCAAACACAGCTTGTGTAAGCATATCCGATTGATTAATGTGAAGACTTAAATTATCTTTTAATTTTCTAAAAGAAATAATTTGAGCTCTTAATGGACTCTGTTTGCTTGAATAATTGTATAAAAAAGCATAAAACATTAATTGAAAAGCCATGGTATTATTGCCGCTAAACAAATCTTTCATTTCTCTGATTGAAAGAGTTTTCGGTTCTACTCTTCCTGTTTTATAATCCACTAATGTCGTTACCCCATCGCTCCTATTGTCTATTCTGTCAATAATTCCTTTTAAAAGAATGTCTTTGTTTATAAATTGATTCAAAATAGGATGTGTTATTTCATATCTTTTTTCAAAATCTTTGAAATCAATAATTTCTTTATTTTTAATCTGTTCCATCAATAACGCTAAATAATTTTCGATGTACTTAACAGTTATTGAATAGATTAGTCGATTTTTTTCATACAAAATATCATTCTTTTTCAACTCCATATTAACGAGCTTTTTATCTAAAAAAGCATGAAGCACCTTTTCTTCTAAATTCAAGTTTTTGATATTTTGTTCTATGTTTTTTCTTTCTTTTAATATTTCTTCCAAAATTTTATGGATTACACTTCCTATTACATTGGCTTGCAATTCTTCCGATATAGTTTCAAGCTCCGATAGTTGAATAACATCATGAAAGTAAAAATTTAAACTACATTCTAAGTAACGATTCAACATAGAAGGTGAAAAAACTTGTATATTGTTAAGCTGTTCAATTATTTGTGGCGTTTTTGATATTGTTATTTCTTGACTTTTAGATAATTTAATTTGCGGATAACTCAGTATGGTTTCATTAATATCTATGCCGGGTATCTTAGTCCATTCATTTTGAATTTGATTGATAAATCTACTTTTTTCCGTTTTATTATTTTGAGTATCTGCATCGTATAAAAGATAGATGTTTTTAGCTCGTTGTAAAAGACGGTAAAAATGGTAAGAAAAAACAGCCTCTCGATAAGTATAAGTTGGTATGTTATAATGTGTTTTGACATCGTAAGGGATAAATGATTTAATGCTTTTACCTACAGGCAACACATTTTCATTGACCGATAAGACAATAACATTGTCGAAATCCAATGTTCGGGTTTCCAACATTCCCATAATCTGTAATGAACTCATAGGATTGCTTTTAAATGATAAATTCAAAGAAGAAACGTAGACATCGAACAAAGTACGATAGGATTTGATGTTGGTATCTATTTCTCTGAAAAGAGGTAATAGTTTTTCTAAGTTAGTCAACAACAAATCAATTATTTGTTGGTCTATTATCGATAATTTATCGTTTTTAATAAAAGAAAGAAAGTTTTTTAAATGAGTGATAATGTTTTCAGGGTCAATGTCTTTTTCCAATAAATGAACAAAAATATTAATGAGATTTAAAGGAAGTATTTCCCCTATTGCTTTCAAATCTTCAGCGGTATAAAACAATTTTCCTCTTTCAAGAAAATTGAGAAGAAATACATCGATATTCATTTTCGATAAATCCATTGTGTTTTGGATATAAGGACTGCTTAAGAAAACATATAAATCTTTGTAGTGGATAGTATTGCCGTATTTTTGAATGTTTTCTATAGTCGTGAAAAAAGAATACAAAAGTTTATATATTTGCGTATTATGCAATGAAAATCCCATTGTTATATTGGCTTTTGTTGTATCTATGGCATACAACAAAGGCAATAATAAATTCTCGTCAGCCAAGACAAGAGCTGTTTTTTCGTTTTCACTAATTGCTAACTCTTGAAGTATTTTTTCAATATAAAGCGTTTGAAGATCATTTTGTGGAAACCCTATAATTTGTATTTTTTTATTGATAGTTTGAATGTAATTTCCAATGATTTTCAGTTCTTTTAATTTAAAATCGGATTGCATTTTGCGTAAAAACATTCCTGATTCTTGCAATAAATCATTGAGATACCATTCGTCTGCATCAACATAAATATCTGCTTTATCTTCATTCAAAAAATAACGAATGATACCTATTTCAGCATTTTGTAAAGCGTTAAATCCTACGAAGATAATTTTTTTATAGGTGAAATGCTTGGCAATATTTTCAATGTTTTCATACACATAGCGATACAACAATCCTTGATAGGCAATTTTGTTTTGCAATAACTCTTTTTTAAGTTCTTCATAAAGTGTATAAATGCTTTTGAAAAACTGTAAATAATTACTTTGCAAATCACTTAAATCTTCTTCGGACTTGCCGAAATAGCTCAATGCTTTTATTTCCGATAAATCGGAAAAAATATTTTTAGCTTCTGCCAAGGCCAAATCTATGTCGTTAAAATCTTGCAGTATCGTTTTAGCATCGCCTACAAATTCGTGAAACTCTTGATGATATATTATCTTTTGTTGTTGATTTATTTTATAAAATCGTATGAGAAGTTCCTCTTGCGAAATCAAAGAAAGTCCTGCTATTTTTTGAGTAAACTCTTCTATTGCAAAAACATCAGGCGATAAGAATGCTTTTCCAATATGCGAATGTAAGCATTGCTTGAAGTGTAAAGCCCCACGATTTGAAGGAATTACGATGCAAAAATCGCTTATTGCATTGCCGTATTTTGAGAGTAGGTCGCTGCTGACTTCTTTTAAAAAACTTACATCATTGTTCATAATCGTTTATTTTTTTTCACGCATATATTCTTCCATCAATTGAATATCTTCTTGGTAGGTTAGTTTAATATGGTAAGGACTACCTGCTACAATTGCAATTTTTTCATCGGGTAAATAATTAAATACTACCGCAGTATCATCAGTTGCAATAAAACATGGGTCTTTTAATGCCAATTGATAGGCTTGTTTTAAGACCGAAATTTTAAAGGCTTGCGGTGTCTGGACATTATAAAGTGTAGAGCGGTCGAATGTGCCGCTAATGGTAGCGTGATTGAGCGATTGCACGATGGTATCGGTAGTTTTTATTGCTACGGTAGCAGCCTTATGGTCTTTTAATGCATTAATTATTTCATCAATCATCTTTACCGTTACCATAGGACGTGCCGCATCGTGTAGAATTATGTGGTCCTCCGTATTGTTTTGATAAGTATTGAGTACGGCAAGCGTAGAAAGATAACGTTCCTCTCCTCCTGCAATAATATGAGTGAGCTTAGAAAAGTCTTTTTTATAGATTTCGCATTTATTGACATAATCACTTGGCACTACCAATGCTATCTCATCTATTGCAGCATGATGTTGAAAAGCCTCCAAAGAATAAACTATCATGGGCTTTCCTGCTAATAACATGAATTGCTTAGGCAATTCGCTATTCAGTCTCTTCCCTACTCCACCGGCTAATATTGCTGCTATTTTTTTCATAATCAATAAGATTAAATAATAGAACGAATTTCATTTACTACACGATTTATATCATCATCCGACAATGCAGAACCTGATGGTAAGCATAATCCTTGATTAAAAATTGCTTCAGAAGTTCCGTCACCATAAAAAGGATATTGTTGAAAAACCGGTTGCATGTGCATAGGCTTCCATAAATGACGTGATTCAATATTTTTTTCTTCAAGATACATGCGAATGTCGTTATTGCTAACACCGATTTTATTGCTATCGATTAATATACATGTAAGCCAACAATTAGATGTGTAATCAGGTGAAGGATTCTGCATAACATATATTCCTTCAATATCTTTCAATAAATTAGTATATAATTTATGTATTTGTTTCCTACGTTGTATATGCTTATCGAGTACCAACATTTGTCCACAGCCAATGCCGGCACAAATATTACTCATACGGTAATTATATCCTATTTTTTCGTGATGATAATACGGCTTATCTTCACGTGCTTGTGTAGCATAAAATCTAGCTTTTAGAGCCATTTTTTCACTTTTACAAATCAAAGCCCCGCCTCCTGAAGTGGTAATGATTTTATTTCCGTTGAAACTTAGTATCCCAAATTGTCCAAAACTACCACATTTATTATTTTTATACATACTACCTAAGGCTTCGGCAGCATCTTCTATAATAGGAATATGATATTTTTGAGCTATGGACAAGATATCATTCATATTAGCAGACATTCCGTATAAATGCACAGGAATAATAGCTTTTGGATATTTCCCTGTTATTTTTTTTCTTTCAACAATAGCTTTTTCAAGTAAATAAGGCGACATATTCCATGTGTCTTTTTCACTATCCACAAAAATAGGTGTAGCACCTTGATAAACAATTGGATTAGCACTTGCCGAAAATGTAAAAGATTGACAAATAACTTCATCTCCACTTTGAACACCCAATAGTATTAAGGATAAATGTATAGCTGCCGTACCGGAAGAAAGAGCTGCCACATACAAAGGTTCATTTTTATTGCTGATATAATCTTGTAGCATTATTTCAAAAGTGTCCACATTGGGTCCTAAGGGTGCAATCCAATTAGTATCAAAGGCTTTCTGAATAAATCGTTGCTCTTCTCCTCCCATATGTGCCAACGATAAGTAAATTCTCTTTTCCATATATTATTTTAATTTAATTCTTTTCTTAACAATGTATATAGAATGATTTTTAAGTCCAAAATAAAGGTTCTATGGTAATAATAATGAAGATTTATTTTCACTTTGTCGGGATAAATTACTTTATCATTATACTTTTGAGGATCATCTTGTTTCGCAAGTAACTCTTCCTCGTTTTGATATTTTAAGCTTGCCGGTCCTGTTATTCCCGGACGAAGTAATAATATTTTTCTATCTTCACCTGTCAACTTATCGGCGTAACCCGGCACATCGGGACGTGGTCCTACGAAACTCATGTCGCCAATCAACACATTCCACAATTCGGGAAGTTCATCTAATTTAAAACGTCTTAATTTAGCTCCTAAAGATGTTATTCGCGATTCTCCTTTTACTGAAATAGAGGAACCTCCGTGATTATCAATCATAGTACGAAATTTATACATCTTAAATTCTTTGCCTTTATACCCTATTCGTATTTGTTTGAAAATAATCGGAGATTTAGGCGATTCAAGTTTAATCAATAGAGCAATTATCAATAATATAGGACTTAAAATTATTAATCCTACGAAAGAAACCACACGATCGAAAATATATTTAATGAACATATCCATAGGTAACGACAAAATTTACATACAATTACATTTTTTATACATATCATGCATGTCTAAAACCGCTTTAACTGGCAAAAAAGGAATGAAAGATCGAAAAGGGAACAATATTACAATGATGATATGTAGCCACCATTTGTATTTTAATTGTAAACAACAATAAGCTTTTCTAAATTTAAACTTTTCGATTAAAAAGGGTTGTATGTTTGAATGCTTCGTTATTGATCGAGCACCGTCACTCACATAATGCAACTTCCTTTCTTCCAAATAATATTGATTCATAGCATATAATAATCCATAAAAAGGATAATAACCCCTAAGATATTCAGGAATAGCCTTCATGCTTAAATAATGACAGGTATTATCTTTTATTTCGTTCATGGAATAAGCTATCAAATGTCCGTTGTTTTTATCAATACAAGCCCAAAAATCATAATTATCAGGAATATCTTTAATCATTTTTTCGTAATTTTCTTGGGGCATAATTTGTGATTTTACGCTGTATTTTTCAAAAGCCGATACATAAACCTTATATCCTTCTTTAAGTATTAAATCTTTATTTATAATCTTAATATCAAGTGTGTTAAATGCTCTTCTTATTTGATTTCTTGTTTTCGACGATAATTCATCCATTCCACCAAAAGCATCTTTAATAACATACCAAAAAGTGGTTTCTTGAGGTAAGTCGAAATGATAGGTGTTACGAACAATAAATCCTCCACTTTTTAATAAAGTTTTACATTCCTCATCAGATAACTTATTATAAAGATGAGGTGCTTTTGTGTTAATCCACGCACCTTTATATAAATGAAAATCCATATGTGAATTAATGTTTTTTTGCATTTCTCCGTTAATGTTTTTTTAAGAAAGGGATTTGTATCAGTCCAATCAAAGAGCCTATTCCATATGAAAAATGAATTACCATAAAAGTATAGACTAAAGATAAAAAGTGTTGTTGCTGTTTGAAAGCAATTTTTATAGAGGTAAATATTATAAGAGTTAAATAAGCAATTAAACTCAAAGCACTTAAGTAAATAAAATTCAAATTAATAAACGATAATATCAATGGAATCAATAAGGATAAAATAAAACATAAAGGAATAAAATGTCGGATTGAGAGCGATGAAAATTGAGAAGTGTAATAAACCGTCAGAAGATTCCATTTGCCGTTTTGATAATTATTGTTAAACAAATCTTTCCAATTTTCTCGGGCATAATAAACACAATATGTATCGGGAATTAAAAATATCTTTCCTCCTCCTTTTTTTATTCGTTTGTTAAATTCAATATCTTGATTTCGTGTTAATTTAGTATTGAAAGTACCATATTTTTCAAAAGTTTCTTTTTTCCAACAACCGAAAGGTACCGTATCAACTTCCATTGTTTTACTAATTCCTGTTCTAAAATAAGAATTTCCTACCCCTAAAGGATGAGACAATACTTTTTTAATGGCAAGTGTTTTTTTATTTTTATTCAAAACTTCTGTTTTACAAACAACTCCCACATTGTCAGCATCTAATTTCAATAGATTATCAACTAAAACAGAAAAATAATCGGAAGGATAGGATGCGTGTGCATCAATTCTAATTATTATTTCTCCTTTGGCTACAGCTATTCCTTTATTCAATGCAAATGGAACTGTTTTATCATAATTATCAATTAGTTGTATAAAAGAGTGTTTTTCAATATATTTTAATATAATTTTTCGAGTCGCATCAGTACTCATTCCATCTACGAACAATACTTCCAAGTTCTTATGAGGATAGTCGGAAAGCAAAATTGAACGAATACATTCGTCTATATATTTTTCTTCATTATATGTCGGACAAATAATTGATATCATAAAATTTTATTGTTTAAAAATACTTATAAAAACAGCCACTAATCGAGAAAGAAATAAAGAGAGACGATAGTTGGGGATGTTTTTAAAATAAATAGCTGAAAATGTTTTTATTAAAGCCAACGAATTTGCTATTTTTTCTTTATTTTTTCTTTTAATTTGAGAAGCGGAATCATATCTTTTTCTTCGATAGTAAATGGTAGAAGCCAAACGAATTTCTTTAATTTTATCTGAAATGAGAAACATAAATAGAGAATCCTCTCCTATTCTAAATCTATTATCAAAACGGCGATTTTTAATAATTTCTTTATGGATTAATTTTGCACAACTGGATGATAAAAAGCTTCTTAAAAGAAAAATAGATGTAGGTGAAGTAGAAATGTTTTTACGATAAGATTTTGAGATATAATCATCACTTTCTACCGATAAATCATCTTGAAATACTTTTACATTAGCTACACCTATAGAATTTTCGTTGCTTACCTTTAATAATGATTCTAAGTAATCATTTACTAAAATATCATCATCATCGACAAATGCAATATAATCTCCTTCTGCCAAATCAAGTCCTATATTCCTAGCTGAAGATACTCCTGCCCTTTCGGTTTGAATTAGTTTACATTGAATATTATTATTAAAATGTTCTTTAACGAATGTATCTATTTGCGTATAATAAGGTTCGTTACAACCATTAAGAACAATGATAATTTCAAATAAATTATGTGAAATTGTTTGATTCTTTATGGACGATAAACAATCAAACAAATAATTATCAGGTTTATATGTTGGAACTATAATACTTATTGTCATATATATATTTATTTATTTTTTTCTTTATAGGGACTATGTATATAATTATAATTCGTACGTTCTTCAAAACTCGGATATTCTCCTTTAATGAAATAAGGAATATAATTAGTGTAAGGTATGTACCTGAAATCACTAAAAATTCTTGTAGTAGAAATCATTGATAACAACAAAAGATAAACTATATAAATTGTACGTGATTTAAATTCAAATATTGTAATTAAGTATACAATTATGATAGTATAAAAAATGCAAAAGTAGTATAACATTCTTCCGAAAATTTCAATGGTAAGGGCTAATCGGTAAAATAATAAATACAATATGGCTGCATTAAACATCAAAACACCATTTTTTAACATTTCAATCTTTTTTCGATAAAACATTATTAGAATAAAAAATAGGACTTCTACTAGTAATCCCAAAGAATAGAATCTTCCCTGTTCAAATTCAGTGTTATAAGAACCTATTTTACGATGAATATAAGGAGTCCACCCAAATAATTTAGACATGATACCCCAAAAAATATCCGGCGTTGCAAAAAGGATATATACTGCTATAAAAACAATAATATATGTTTTATTTGAAACTCTCTTTGTAAAATAAAAATATATAGGAATCATTATAATAGCCGATATGTGAAAACTCATAGCGATAAGAATGATAAGAAAATACTTCAAGAATTTTCGCTCTATAAGAGGTTGAATAGCTAAGATAGAAATCGCAACAGCAATTAAATTTCGCATAGGATTATCAATAAACAAATAAAAACCATACCATGCTACAAAAAACATAATGACAAAATACAGATATTCTTCCGTATATTTAATTATCAAGGAAAAAATAATATAGAAAACAATAATTTTTGTGAAAATAAAAAAATTCCAAAAGCTTATATTTAATAACTTAAAAGGATACATATAGATATAATAACCCGGTTCAACCGTGCAGGTAGAAAAGGGATGATATACATCAAATTCTTCATACATTAGCTCATAAGATCTCCAATCGGAACCACACATATAACCGAAACATAAGAAGACGGCTAAAAATGTCATAACAATTAAAAACCATATTTTATTATCTTTTAATTGTTTACATATTCCCGAAAAGAAACAAAGAAAAATTGATATAAAATAAATTTCCATTACGTACTGTCTTAAAATTTGTTATACTTTTCTACTATTTCTTTTTCTGTAAATTCTTTTTTTACAGGAATTTCCACAAAAAGTTCGCCCGTTAAAAAATCATTATAAATTGTTTGTAACATTGTTTTAATTGCATACACATCATTGCAATCGGCAAAATAACGAATACTCCCCTCTTCGTATAAATCATGCAATACTCCAATACTAGGACTTATCGCAAAAATTTGTTTTTTACACTGCATATAATCACTTACTTTAGTAGGTAAAAATATACCTTCTTCACATGCCGCTTCAATAATTACAGCAACATCATAGGTATTGATGATTTCTAAACTTTTGGTATACTCAACTGAAGGAAGATGTTTAATTTTTTCCGTTAAATTGTATTTTACAAGTAAATCGGTAAAATTATCAGGCAATACTCCCATAAAAGCAGTATCTATATGAACATCCGGATTTTCATTATAAAAAAGATGCAGTGCATTCAAGAAATTTTCAGGATTACGTGGACTAGCAACATTTCCTGTATGAAGTAGTTTTAAAAATGTATGTTTTGGATTGGTAGAAGTATTTTCGGATGCTAAAACAACATGAGGAATTATTTCTATTTTATCATTTGTAATGTTTAAGTATTTTAACATATAATTTTTCAATCGGTTAGAAGGAAAAATATGTTTATCCGGATATTTTTGCATCATATTAATTAAACCTTTAGCTCCAATAAAAACTTTTCCATTTACCCCTTTTCCATAAGGTTCAGGGTATTTTTCTGCAGGAAAAGGATCATTCCATGTAGCAATCCATTTAAGTCCGTATTTTTTCTTTAAATGGTATCCTACCAACTCAGCCGGTGCATTTTTTGTCAGTACATAATTATAGTTGTTTTTTTGTACGAGTTGTTTTGCTTTTTTTAAAGCTAATAATGCCCAATGTGCTCCTTTATAGGTTATGCCAAAAGTGAAAAAAGCCATTATATGTAAAAAGATAGTATTGAAATTCAACTTATTTTCAACTCCAATAACAGTTAAACTATGTAAGGAAACTCCAAAATCGTCCATTTGTTGATAAGGATAATTTGCCCATTTCATATCTTTAGAAATCACGTCAATTTCAAATCCGTTCTCACTAAGTGCTTTTAATAACTTAACATTGACAATGGATTCAGCACCCATTATTGGAAAGGATGCAGGTGCAATAAATAATATTTTTTTTGTTTTACTTTGCATTGTACCGTTTATTTCATAAGAGAAAGAATCTTTATTATTCGTTCACAAGCCATTCCATCACCATACGGATTGTTTGCATGACTCATTTTTCGATAAGAAGCTTCATCGTTTAATAGTAAAGAAACTTCCTTGACAATTTTATCATAATCGGTTCCTACTAATTTGACAGTTCCAACTTCCACTGCTTCAGGTCGTTCCGTTACATTTCGCATTACTAAAACAGGTTTATTTAAACTTGGTGCTTCTTCTTGAATACCACCACTATCAGTTAGTATAATTGAGCTTTTTTCCATCAAATACACAAAACTTAAATACTCTAAAGGTTCAATAAAAAACACATTGGCAATTGGATTATTTCCAAATACTTTATGAATGGGCATTCTTACATTGGGATTTAAATGCATGGGATATACAAAGTCGGTTTCCGTATAAGTAAGTGCCAATGTTTTTATTGCTTTACAGATATTTATAAAACTATCGCCGAAATTTTCTCTACGATGTCCTGTTATTAAAACTAATTTTCTATCAGTATTTAAACGACAAACATCGTATCCGTTTTTTTGTAGTGAATTTTCAATATTATGTTGGATATTTTTATTTTTTTTAATCGTATCTACAATAAAATACAATGCATCAATCACAGTATTGCCTGTTACTGTGATTTTTTCTTCCGAAATTCCTTCTGAAAGTAAGTTGTTTTTACTCAATAAAGTTGGGGAAAAATGATAAGAGGCAATTTTCGACGTAATCTGTCGATTCATCTCTTCAGGAAAAGGATTGTAGATATCATTTGTTCTCAAGCCGGCTTCGACATGCCCTACAGGAATTTGTTGGTAAAAAGCTGCTAAAGCTGCTGCTGTTGAGGTGGTTGTATCACCATGAACCAAAACAATATCAGGCTGTGTTTTACTTAATACATCTTTTAATCCCATTAGAATTTTTGAAGTAATACTATATAAATCCTGATTTTTTTTCATAATGTTTAAATCAAAATCGGGATGAATGTCAAATATTTGCAAAACTTGATCCAACATTTCCCTATGTTGCCCCGTAACACAAACTAACGTTTGGAATTCCACGGGATATTGTTGCAATTTCTTCACTAATGGAGCCATTTTAATGGCTTCAGGACGGGTTCCAAAAATCAATAAGACTCGTTTCATTATTTGTAAAATTTTATTTTAATCATACATTTTGCGTTGTTTTTCGTTAAATCATTCAAAGGTTTTCCTCTACCATCTGCTAAAATAATTGCTTGCATAAACTCTACGATTTTTTAATAAATTTTAATAAAACTTTATTAACAAATGCTTTTTCATCGGATTGTAATACAATGAAATAAGCAGAAATGCTAATGCATAAAAAAGATAAAATTGTTGTTGCTGCTAAAGCTAACCATCCATGCATATAATAATGTGCTAAAAGTGGAAGCGGCAATGCAACAATACAGGTTAATAATATCCTGAACACTACTTTATCCATAAATTGATAGAATGACAGCCCAACTAATTTTCTAATAAAAAACAACCTTGCAATCAATGCAATTACACTAATTATTATACGCAACCATAAGACTGAAGCGGCATTAAATCCATTTTTTAACATAAAATATGAAATAACTAAATTGGATAATAAAATGAAACTTATAACAATTTGATATGTTTTTATTTTTCCCGTTGCTTGTGCAGTAACCCATAATGAACCTGACATAGAGTTAATTAAAGAAGAAACAATCACTAACTGACAGAATTCAACTGTATAATCGGGAACATTTTTCAGCCACCATTCTAATAATAATGAAGTATTTAACAAAATAGGCAATGCCAAAACTAATAAAAGAAGAAACGATATTTTTGATGTTTGAATAATTAGAGAATGCAAACTATGTTTTTCTCCTGCTGCAAAAATCTTTATTAATTGAGGTTTGAATGCCGTTTGAAAGTTCAAAACAAAGCTATTTAAAGCCGCATTAACTTGATGAGCAATTCCCATTGCAGCATTGACAATAACACCAAAAAACATATTGAGTATTAAATTAACACCTTGTACTACTGCAATATCCGAAAAACTTCCTAATAAACTCCAGCCCGAAAAACTCATTATTTTTTTCAATAATTGAGAATCCCAAATAAAAGAAAATCTGCATATTGAAAAAGTACGTCTACAATAAATAATATATAAAAACAAGATAATAAGACATATAGCACTGATTAATCCTGCATAAACTATTAATTTATCCAATAAAACAAATTGCAAAAGAAAAGCCATTGCAAGACGTAAAACCGACTCTGCTATACTAATATATGCATAAAATGACATTTTTTCATAAGCAATTAAACAAGCATTATACGGAACAACAAGTAAATTGATAATAAAAGTTAATATGGTAAATTGATAAACACAATTTGCCGCATACATTCGATCTATAGGAATAATTAATTTATGATTAACAAACCATAAACCAACTGTTTCTGCTAATAATAATACAATAACAATTATAAATAATTGTACAATTATCCCCGATACAAATATTTTTTTTAATTGTTCTTGATTGTTTTGTCCTAATGCAAAAGATAAAAAACGTTGAAGAGCTGCAGATAAGGCATTAGATAAAAATAAAAAAAACATTATGACTCCGCCTACTACATTATAAATTCCAAAATCATCAACACCTAACTCGTTTAGTATAATACGTGATGTATAAAGGCTGACCAACATCGTAATAAGCATGCGAAAATAAAGCATTCCCGTATTTTTTGCTATTCTTTTATTATTCTCTGTTGGCATTTATATGATTATTTTATTTTTACACAACTCTTCAGCTATATATCAAAGTAATAAAACTTTGCAAAGAGAATTTTAATGTATATACATTTTTAATTTTCAATAAACATCTATTCTTCAATACGTTAAAATATAATATTAATATAGTATATCGTATGCAAAAATAATCATTTTTTTTTAGCAAAACGACTTTATTTTTAGGATTTAATTATTTCTCCGTCAAAACGACAACTTTCGATAGAGAGCAGTCGGGATTCAATTAGTCGCCTGTCGGCTGAATATCACATGTTTCGACCATGAGCATAAGGGTCTTTTTGGGTGCTCTCGGACGGTGCATAATACCTTTCGGAATAGTAACTCCTTGTTGCGGATTTAACTCTATTACTTTGTCTTCTAAATCAATGAAAAGCTGACCTTCCAATACAAAGAAAAACTCATCATCTTTGTCGTGTTTGTGCCAATGGTACTCCCCTTCTACTATGCCGATACGCACCACACTATCGTTGACTTTGGTTAAAGTTTGATTAAACCATTTATCGGTACAAGATTGTACGATGAAAGGAATATCAATGCGTTCCAAATGTTTGTATTTGATATCTAATTTCGTTACGTAATTAAATTGTTTTTCCTTGTTTTTATCCATTTTTGTTTATTTTACAATCTATTGATTATTAAAATCCTTATTTATTTTATTAAACCTAATGCTTTAATATAAAAAAATCAAACTACAATGTCCATGAAATATCTTTGATGTTATCGTCTTTTTTGATTTCATCAACTATGGTTTCAAGTACTTCTACTTTCATTCTATCTATTTTCACATGGTAGTCAAAATAGTCTTTATTTTTTTCTATAGTAAGCGATTGTATTTTTAAACCTTCTTTTTGCAATAAGTTTTTCAATAAATCTATATTGTTGATTTCGGCATTGGTGGTGATAGTAAGGGTAATATGTCCTAATTTTTTCAAATAAAGTTGTTCTAAAGGCTCTAAAGCCCAGAGAATAATAAGCGCTATTACAGTGGTTGCTCCTGCTGCAAAATACAAACCGCCACCCGTAGCCAAGCCGATGGCAGCCACAGTCCACAAGCCTGCTGCCGTTGTCAAGCCACGAACCGTGCCTTGCTTTGACAACAAAATAGCCCCGGCACCTATAAAACCTATCCCGCTAACAACTTGTGCGGCAACCCTTGAGGGGTCTAAACCGATATTTTCTGAGCCTAAAATATCGGAAAAGCCAAAAGCAGAAACCATCATTATTAAACTCGAACCTACGCACACCATCATGTGTGTCCGCAAACCTGCCGCCCAATTTTTTCTTCCTCGTTCTAACCCTATTAATAAACCAAATAAGGCAGCCAACGATAAACGCGTTACTATTACACTCCAACTAAGCATTTGAATTTGAATTAAAACAAAATAAATAACGTAAAGCTTCTTTTTTTAGTATTTTCTAAAAAAACAAAAGTAAACAAGCTGATAGATAGTAAAATATTTTTACAAAAAATAGTATATATTGCAAAATATTTTACAATATTAAAAGTTATTATTAAACAGACTAACGTTATTTTTTAATTTTAAAACAACTATCTCATGGCAATAGAAGATACAACAAAAAAACAAGAAAAAAAGAGCTTAAAAAGCAATATCTATTTCAAAATAGGCACAATTGTAACTATTGCATTGTTACTTCTCATTCCTGCAGCAATGATTAAAGGTTTGATACACGAAAGAGAAGCAACACAACAACAAGCAATTAGTGAAGTGAGTTCTAAATGGGCAGAAGAGCAGACAATTTCCGGACCTTTTATTTCTATTCCCTATTACCGTTATGTAAAAGAAATTTCGCCAAAAGACTCAGCAGAAAAAATTGTGCAAATCAAAGATTACATACATATATTACCCTCACAACTTAAAATTTCAGGAAGTATGAATCCTGAAAAACGACAAAGAGGGATTTATGAAATCGTCGTTTACAACTCAAAACTTGATATTTCAGGAACATTCAACAATCTTGATATTGAATCACTTGACATTAAGCCTGAAAATATTCTTTTTGACAAAGCAGAATTTGTGGTCGGTATTAACGACCTTAGAGGAATTGAAGAACAAGTGAAATTATCGTGGAATAACGATAAAATATCTTTTAATCCCGGTGTTTCGTCAAACGATATTGTAAGTTCCGGTATTAATGCATTAATCAACATTAATCCAAATGACAGTTCAAGTTATAATTTCAATTTAAGTTTAGACCTTAAAGGAAGTCAACTTTTATACTTTACACCGGTTGGAAAAGTTACAGACATTGATTTGGTTTCCGATTGGGCAAATCCGAGTTTTAACGGTGCCTTTTTGCCCGACAAAAGAGAAGTAACAGCCGAAGGGTTTACAGCCAATTGGAACATATTGCATTTAAATAGGAACTATCCTCAAATTTGGACAGGTAGCAGACATTCAATCAGCGAGTCTTCATTTGGTATTGACCTACTTCTTCCTGTTGACAACTATCAAAAATCTTATCGTTCTATTCGTTATGCGATTTTATTTATCACATTTACATTTTTAGTTTTCTTCTTCATTGAAGTTTTTAACAAGGTTTTCATTCACCCGATTCAATACATTCTTGTGGGTGTCTCTTTAGTTGTTTTCTTTACGCTTTTGCTCTCAATTTCAGAACACTTAAATTTTAACTTTTCTTTCATTATTTCCGCTGTGGCGACATTGTTACTAATCGCCGGTTATGTACGGGCAATTTTAAAATCGGGCAAACTTGCCTTGCTAATTTCGGGTATTTTGGCAGTTCTTTACGCATTTATATTTGTAATTATTCAGCTTCAAGACTATGCATTGTTAATTGGAAGCATTGGCGTATTTGTCATACTGGGACTTGTAATGTATTTCTCACGAAAAATTGATTGGTACAGCTTGAAATTAGGTGAAAAGCAAAAATAAATTATCTCTTTTTATCTTTTAAGTCTTTCTTGCAGAACTCAAAATTTTTACTACTTTTGTAGCGGTTTTAAAATCAATACATACAAATTTTGAATAAGATAGCTATCAAGACTTTAGGTTGCAAATTAAACTTTAGCGAAAGTGCCGGTATTGAAAGGTTATTGCTGGCAAAAGGCTATCGTATTGTATCTTTTGAAGAAGCTGCCGATATCTACATTATCAACACTTGTGCAGTTACTGCGGAAGCTGAAAAAAAATGCCTTTATTACGCTCGTTCCGTCAAAAAGAAATATCCTCAATCTAAAATTGCTTTTATCGGATGTTTTTCTTCTCTTCGTTCCCAAACCTTAATGGATGGTAAAAAAGCCGATATTGTATTGGGTAGCAACAATAAAAACTTAGTTGTAGAAAAAATAGATGCCTTATTTCAAGCTACACAGTCCAATGTTCCTTTATCGGAAAAAGAAGATAAAACATCTTTTTTTTCGGCTTATTCGTTGCATGAACGCACACGTTCGTTTTTGAAAATACAAGACGGTTGCGATTATTTTTGCACTTATTGCACTATCCCCTACGCACGTGGTAATAGCCGCAGCGATACGGTTCAAAATGTGATAAAAAATGTAAAAGATATTGTTGCTCACAACATAAAAGAAATTGTACTTACAGGTGTCAACATCGGCGATTTTAAAACCCCAAAAGGGGAAAACTTCTTTTCTCTTTTGCAGCAAATAATAGCAATAGAAGGATTGAAACGCCTTCGCATATCTTCTATTGAACCCAATTTGTTAACCCGTGAAATACTTCAACTAAGTGCTGAAAGTGAAATAATACTTCCTCATTTTCATATTCCTTTGCAGTCGGGTAGCAATACGACTTTAAAAAAGATGAAACGCCGCTATAATAAAGAAACCTTCGGAGAAAAAATAATGGAAATCAAACAATTAATGCCGGATGCTTGCATTGCTGTTGATGTCATTGCAGGTTTTCCGAGCGAAAGCGAAGAAGATTTTATGGAGTCCTATCTTTTTATTAAAAATTTACCAATTAGCTACTTGCATGTTTTCCCCTATTCAAGACGAATAGGAACACCGGCTTATCACCTGCCCGAGCAAATACCTACATCTATCAAAAATCAACGTACACAGCAATTAATCGAATTATCGAATGAGAAAAAGCATCAATTTTACGCAGAAAATATTGGAAATGTTCGTAGTATTTTATTGGAATCGGCGACATCTGACAATCGAATCGTCGGTTTTACCGACAATTATATCAAAGTAGCCGTCGAAGGAAGCCGAGAACTTATTAATTCAATACAAACAGTTAGCTTACTTGACTTTATTGACAAAGATACGTTAAAAGGCAAAATAATCGTAAAATAATTGTGGACTTTAATTTCAAATGTTCAAAAAAAATCATACCTTTGCATAAAAAAGAGCTTTCTTTTAATTAATTGATAATTATTGTATATTTAAAAATTATATCTACAAAATGAGTGAAGATAAAAAAATTATTTTTTCCATGGTAAATGTAAGTAAAACATTTAATCCGGGAAAACAAGTATTGAAAAACATCTATTTATCTTTTTATTACGGAGCTAAAATAGGTGTCTTAGGTTTAAATGGTTCGGGAAAATCTTCTTTACTAAAAATCATAGCAGGCGAAGATAAGGCTTTCAATGGCGAAGTTGTTTTTTCACCGGGTTATTCGGTTGGTTATCTTCCTCAAGAGCCTGTTTTAGACAACACTAAAACAGTGAAAGAAGTTGTAATGGAAGGTCTTTCCGAAATAGTAGACATTTTAAAAGAGTACGAGGAAGTCAATAATAAATTTATGGAGCCTATGAGCGATGATGAAATGAATCGCCTCATTGAACGTCAAGGAGAGCTTACAGAGCTTATTGAGCAGCATGATGGTTGGGAGTTAGACGCTAAGCTCGAACGTGCTATGGATGCACTCAATTGCCCTGAATCGGATACTTCTGTAGCCGTTCTTTCGGGTGGCGAACGCCGAAGGGTAGCTTTGTGCCGTCTTTTGCTGCAAGAACCCGATATATTATTATTAGACGAACCTACCAACCATTTAGATGCCGAATCGGTACAGTGGTTGGAAATGCACTTACAGCAATACAAAGGAACTGTAATAGCCGTTACTCACGACCGTTATTTTCTTGACAATGTGGCTGGTTGGATACTTGAACTTGACCGTGGAGAAGGTATTCCTTGGGAAGGCAACTATTCGTCATGGTTGGAACAAAAAGCCAACCGCTTGAAAATGGAGCAAAAACAAGAATCGAAACGCCAAAAAACCTTAGAACGCGAATTGGAATGGGTACGCATGTCGCCCAAAGCTCGTCAGGCTAAATCGAAAGCACGTTTAAACGCTTACGATAAATTGTTAAACGAAGATGTCAAAGAAAAAGAAGAACGTTTAGAAATATTTATCCCCAATGGACCTCGTTTAGGAACGCAAGTTATTGATGCTATTAACGTAAGCAAAGCATACGACAACAAATTACTGTATGAAAATCTCAACTTTTCACTTCCGCCCAATGCTATCGTAGGTGTTATCGGACCCAATGGAGTAGGAAAAACAACACTTTTCCGCCTCATTATGAACATTGAACAACCGGATAAAGGAGAATTTAAAATAGGCGAAACAGTTGTGTTAGCTTATGTTGACCAGCAACATATAGATATTGACCCTGAAAAAAGTGTGTGGGAGGTCATTTCGGGCGGAAACGAACAAATGCAATTAGGAGGAAGACTCATAAATTCAAGAGCTTATATCGCTCGCTTTAACTTTAGCGGAAACGACCAAGGTAAAAAAACGGGTGTACTTTCCGGAGGAGAACGCAACCGCTTACATTTAGCCATGGCTTTGAAATCGGAAGCGAATGTATTACTTTTAGATGAGCCTACTAACGATATTGATGTTAATACTTTACGTGCTTTAGAAGAAGCGTTGGATAACTTTGCAGGCTGTGCCGTTATCATTTCCCACGACCGTTGGTTCCTTGATAGAGTTTGTACACATATTTTAGCTTTTGAAGGTAATTCGGAAGTATACTTTTTTGAAGGTTCTTTTACCGAATACGAAGAAAATCGCAGAAAACGTTTAGGCAATATTACACCGCAACGGGTAAGATATAAAAAATTAATGGCATGAAAACAAAGCATTTATACATATTGATTGGCAGTATTGTATTTTCAATTATTATCGGATTATTATTGATAGCTCAAACCATTGAAAAGAAAATAGAAGACAATGATTATCAACAAGCATTTACAACTTCTTATCTATTATTCTCTCCGCCTCTACCCGACAGTTTTTCTTTCGCCAACGAACCCGTTCCTTTGGATAAATACGATGTGAGAGAAGCCTTAGACAGAGAGGTGTTGGTCAATGTTTATTGGCAATCCAATCTCTTACTTTATTTTAAACGTGCCGCTCGCTATTTCCCTATTATAGAGCCTATATTAATAGAAAACAATGTCCCTATCGATTTTAAATATCTTGCTGTGATAGAAAGCGGATTAGCCAATGTAGTTTCTCCTTCGAATGCGGTAGGATTTTGGCAGTTTCTTAAAGTTACAGGAGAAAGTTTCGGTTTAGAAATTAATAGTAATGTTGATGAACGCTATCATTTAGAGAAAGCAAGCAAAGCAGCTTGCGATTATTTAAAAAACTCCTACTCTATTCACGGCTCTTGGACAGCAGCAGCAGCGGCTTATAATATGGGCGATGGAGGTTTTAAACGTATGACAACACAACAAAAAACCTTATCTTATTGGAACCTACTGTTAAATACCGAAACAGCACGCTACGTTTATCGCATATTAGCCGTTAAATTACTCTTCGAAAATCCGGAAAAATATGGAGTAACACTCAGATATAAAGACTTATACCAACCTATTCCCTATCATAAAATAAAAGTCGATACAAGCATTGCTAATCTTACCGATTTTGCCATTGCACAAGGTATTGATTATAAAACTCTCAAAGATTTTAATCCGTGGCTAAGAAGCAATACGTTGCCGAATAAAAGTGCAAAAGTATATGAAATCACTATTCCTGAAATACCCTATTTAAGCTATCAAAAACAAATCGAAAACATTCGACAATTCGATTTGTATAAAGGAGAGAAAAAGAACTAATTATTGCTGTTTTCAAGCATTAAAGCAAAAGAATACAAAGAATCAAATTTCATATCTGCTTCTATATCACTATTATTGTCAGCTATTAAAACGATTTTCATTCCTGCATTTTTTCCAAAAAGCATATCGGAAGAAGAGTCGCCTACCATAATGGATTTTGAAAAATCAATACTCGGAAAATCTTTTTTTGCCTGTAATGCCATCCCTATATTCGGTTTCCTCATTATATTATTTTCACTCGCTAAATGAGGAGCATAATATATTTTATCAATACAATGATTTAATTCGTTTAACATGTGATTATGAACTAAGCGTAAATCTTCTTCCGTCATAATTCCCTTCCCTATTCCTTGTTGATTGCTTACCACTAAAATCCTCGAAAACAGTTGCCTGAAGATACTAAATGCAACTTTGGTATCGGGTAAAAATTCAAATTCGGCTATATTTCTTACATAAGCATCAGGTATACGTTTATTTATAACACCATCTCTATCAAGGAACAAGGTCCATGAAGAGTCTATTAAATGCAGAAATGAATGTGTTGCTGTCATTATTCTGAATATTAGTGACTCCGAAGGGATTCAAACCCTTGACTTTCAGAACCGGAATCTGACGTTCTATTCAGCTGAACTACGGAGCCAAAAGGTTGATTAAAAAATAAATCCGAATTGAAATTCAAATCCACGTGTATTAGCACTTACTTTTTCTCCACTTATATTATTTGTATAAGTCTTACGATATGAGTTAGTAAACGCATTATTAAATACGAATGCAAAAGTAGCTTTTGTATTTCCTTTTATTATAAAGTCGAAGCCTACACTCGCAATCAGAGCCTCTCTAAAAAAGAGTGTCTTTTTATACATATCCACCTTTTTATAAGTTTCAACTTTTGCTTTGTTAGTTACTTCATCTTTATTTTTCGATGAAACACAAAATCCATGATCCAAACCGACTGTGCCATAAATAATAAACCGACCAAAGGGATCCGTTTTTAACTTAATAGCAGTGGGAATAGTTACATAAACCGCATTATAAGTGGCTTTAACGATAGAGGAATCTAATATTTTATCGCTATAAGGCACATGATAATTGTCGGGAAAGGATAAAGTAGAACGTATGTGTCGAGCAGTAATTCCTGTTGTAAAATAGTAATTTTGCAGTGGTTGTGCTAAATTAATATCAATTCCTGCACCATAAACACCCCCTATTCTTGCTCCTTTTCTTTTATAATCCGGTGTTTTAGTACTTGCCCACATAATGGTAGGTCCACCAAAAAAACTTACTTCTATTAAACGTGGTCTCTTTTCTGCTTGAGAAAAAACTGTTTGCGTGAATATTATGCCAATTAACAATAGGCTACTAATTTTTTTCATACTACTTCAAATTTATTGTTACAAAAGTATTTTTTTTTATTGTTTTTTTTCCCTTTTCTTTGTTTTTTTTTAAACATCGTTTTGTTAAAATATATCAGCTTGTAATCGTTGTCTGACAACTTCAAAAAGTATGATTCCTGTTGCCACCGAAACATTTAATGATGAAAGACTTCCTAACATCGGAATACGTACGTTTCTATCGCACAGCGATAAGATTTCAGGGGAAATACCTTCGCCTTCATTTCCCACAATCAAACAAATAGGTTCTTTGTAATCTTGTTCGTAATACATTTTTTTTGCTTTTTCGGTACAACCTATCAATGCAATACCGCATTGTTTGATATAACTCAATACGTCTTTGGCATTTTCGTGGCGACATATCGGTAGTTTATGCAAAGCACCGGCAGAGGTTTTAACAGCATCTTCATTTAATTGAGCGGTATTTTTAGACGGAACAACAATAGCATCAATGCCGGCACATTCGGCACTTCTGGCAATAGCTCCCACATTTCGCACATCGGTAATTTTGTCTAAATACAATAAAAAAGGCGTTTTACCTTCCTCATAAACTTTAGGAATAATATCATAAATACTTTGATAAACAACAGAGGACATGAAACATACAACTCCTTGATGATTACCTTTCGTATAACGATTCAGTCGTTCTACAGGCACATATTGAAAAGGAATATGATGTTGGCGTATTAATTGAAATAATTCACGAAAAATCTCACTCCTAGCACCTTTTTGCAATAAAATCTTATCAATATCCTTATTTTCATTAATAGCCTCTATAACAGGACGTATCCCGTAAATTAAATCCACATTTTGACTGCGTTGTCGCTTATCCATAAGGTATTATTTATAAAGTATATTTTTTTACAAAAATACACTTTTACTTCCATACTATCTGCATTTTTTTTCAAAAAACAACTTTTATAGCAAATGCTATTTTAAATAGAAGTACTTACGAACCTATAAAAGATTATTGTTTTGGATAATATTCTTCAAATGTTTGGTCCGAATAGAAAAAAACTATTTTCTCTATTTTTTTATTATTTGCTTTAGCTATGGAAGAAGAGGAAATTTGACTGCTCTTAGAATCGATTATTTCCTGTTCTCTATCGCTTGAGGGGCGAATATTCGATTCTCCTTGTATTCTTGTGTTATTTTTATTTATCTCGTTTTCAACACTTTCACTAAAACTGAAAGATTTCTCTTCTTCCTCTATCTCGTTGAATAATAAATTATTATCTTCCTTTTGAAACCGTTTATTTTCAGGCGATATTTTATACATTTCGCCTTCACCTTTTAAAAACCACATCGGATTGATTTCAGGAAAGCTCAATAAAGTATTAGAGGCAACGGTTTGACTGAATTTATCTCTGCCATTCATAATATGACTAATACTGGAAGGATTCACTCCAATTATCTCGGCAAACTGTGCTTGATTTAAATCCTTCTCTTCTAAAATTTTTAATATTCTTTCTCTCATTTTTAATTTACATAACGGTTTACAACTTGCTGCAAAAATAACAATAAAAATAATACCATTTTCAAATTTTAACAATTTACATTAAAATATTTTAAATTTACAAATTATATTCAAACTATAACTTTAAATAATAAATGAAATAACCTAAATAATAGGTGTTTAAATAATAAACAAATCAATAATATAGATTTACTTAAAATTTACATATTTATATTACATTCATACTTTAAGTATACTACATAATAAACTGTATTACATAACTATAGATATGTTTCCGCTTGTTTTTTAAGGATATTTTCGAATAAATTTCGATTTACATTATGCTTTACATTGTAAATTTACGTAAATCGTTATTATTTACATTAAATTTACATACTTCGTTTGGGTTTATTTACATAGTAATTTACATGGTTTTTATACAATCTTAAAAAAATTAATATTAATACTTTCAAAAATAAAAAACAATAGTGTAATTTTGTAAATAAAAAAATATGATATTACTTGCTGAAAGCGGATCCACTTCTACCAATTGGAGATTGGTATCCCCTACCCTAAAAATTATTATTACTCAAGTAGATACTAAAGGACTCAATCCTTTTCATGTAAGTAAAGATGAAATTATTGCCGTGATAGAACAATTAGTAGTACCTGCTGTTTTACAATCTGTTACTTTAGATAAAGTGTCGTCTATTTATTTTTATGGTGCTGGTTGTTCAAACGATAGTAAAAAAGAAATCATTGCTTCCGTATTAAAAATGATATTTCAAAATGCAGCCATTATTGTGGATCATGATGTACTGGCTTCGGCAATAGCTTGCTGTGGCGACGATGTTGGAATTGCATGTATACTTGGAACAGGTTCTAATTCATGTGTTTATGACGGTAAAAACATAGTGAAAACACTTCCGTCTTTAGGATACATTTTAGGTGATGAAGGTAGTGGAACACATATAGGAAAAGAATTTTTACAATTATTGTTAAAAAATAAATTGCCGAGTCATCTTTTAGAGGCTTTTAATAAAAAGTATCAGCTAACCGCTTTAGATATCTTAAATCATATTTATCAAAAAGAAAAACCCGGTGTTTTTATTGCCGGTTTTGCTTCTTTTGTAATAGATAATATAGAAGAGCAAAGCATGTATAATATTGTTCATCATTCATTTAATTCGTTTTTCGACGAGTTTATTCTACCTTATCCCGAAAGCAAATCTTATCCTATTAATTTTGTGGGTTCGATAGCTGCTCTTTTAAGTGATATTTTAAAAGATATAGGAAGTAAAAGAAACTTATTTGTCAATAATATAGTACGTTATCCTATTGATGCTTTGGTGGATTACCATTTGAATAAGTTTTAGATAAAAAAAGACGGCTATAAAAACCGTCTTTTTTTATTTCATATTTGATTTTACTTCTATTAAATCATCAAGAATATCGGGAAGCATGCGTACAGCTGCCATTTCTCTCCATTTTTTGCGAAAATCAATAGCAGGAGCTCCGAAAAGTACTTCATTAGGTTTAGTACTCTTAGCGATTGCAGAGGTAGCTAAAATGGTCGTACCGCGAGCTACAACTAAATCTTTATTAATAGATACTTTAGACCATATCAAGCAGTTATCTTCAATAACAACGACTCCGGCAATAGCAGAATGCGCTCCTATAAGAACATTCTTTCCTATTCTTGTATCATGTCCTATCTGTATGTGATTATCCATTTTTGTTCCGTCGCCAATGTATGTTACGGAAGAAACTCCTTTATCTATAGCACATAAAGCTCCTATTTCTACATTATTCCCAATATAAGTAGAACCGCAGGACTCTAATTTATCCCAACAATCAGGACGGCGTTTAAAGTAAAATGCTTCTCCTCCAATAACGCTATTTGATTGAATAATAACATTATCACCAATAGTAGTATGGTCATAAATACTTACGTTGGAATGAATAATACAATTTTTACCGATTTTAACATTACGTCCCACAAAAACACCCGGTTGTAAAACAGTTCCCTCTCCTATTTCAGCTTCCGGATGAATAAAACTATCTTGAGCTATAAATATTCTAAAATGCTTTACTAATTTAACATAGTCTCTAAAAGGATCATCGGATATAAGTAATGTTTTTCCGTAAGTTTCTTCCGGTTCTATATCAATAAGCACAAAATCAGCATCGCATTTAAGTGCTTTTTCATAATATTTAGGATGGTCTACAAAAGTAATATCGCCTTTTTCTACACCGTGTATTTCATTAATACCGGTAACTTTCGCATCTTTATCGCCAATAACTTTTATTTTGCCGCCTATGATTTGAAGTAAATCGTCTATTGATAACGGATGAGTAAATTTCATATTATTTATTCTATTTATTTAACACGTTCTGAGTATCGATTAGTACGTGTATCTACTTTTATTTTTTCTCCTGCTTCAATAAAAAGAGGCACCATTACTTCTGCGCCTGTTTCTACAATTGCTCTTTTTAACGCATTGGTTGCAGTATCGCCTTTTACACCCGGCTCCGTATATGTTATTAATAAGTCAACAAATGCCGGAAGTTCGCATGTAAGAGGAGAATCACTATCTACATGATACATAATTTCAACATCTTGTCCTTCTTTTAATAAGCCCGAATTAGAAATCAATGATTCTTCGATTGCTAATTGTTCAAATGTTTCCGAATGCATAAAATGATAAGTATCAGCTCCTTCTTTATACAAAAACTGATAAGGTCTTCTTTCAACTCTTGCTAAATCTATTTTCACACCGGAAGGAAAGGTATGTTCTAATTGTCGTCCATTACGAAGATTTTTCAATTTAGTACGAACAAATGCAGCACCTTTACCCGGCTTAACATGTAAAAATTCGGTAATGCTCCATACTTCACCATTCATTTCGATGCATAAACCATTTCTAAAATCCGCTGTTGTAGCCATAATGATAATCTTTTTAAATAAAGAAATATTAATTTCTTCTTTCTTTAATACGAGCTTTTTTACCTGTTAATGCTCTTTGATAGAATATTCTAGCTCTTCTCACTACTCCTCTTTTATTTACGACAATGCTATCAATGAAAGGAGAGTTAACAGGAAATATTCTTTCGACACCAATACCACCCGAAATTTTTCTAACGGTAAATGTTTCCGTAGCAGCTGTTCCTGCTCGTTGTATAACGATTCCTTGATAAGATTGTATTCTTTCTTTAGCACCTTCTACAATTCTATAGTTTACCGTAACGGTATCTCCTGCTTTAAAATCAGGGTGATTTTTCTTTTCAACTAATTGTTCTTCAGCGAACTGCATCAATTCCGATTTCATTATTCCTTAATATTAAGATTCTTAAAAAAATTGGGTGCAAAAATACAATTTTATTTAATATGAATCAATTATTTATATGTAATATTTTTATAAAAAAAAGATAAATTCTATTATTTTTGCATTCAAGCACTTAAAGTCAATGTGTTATTATTAAATAATTCAATAAAAATTCTTTTAAGCATTAAAAGAATTTTTATGTTTTTCTATTTCTAAAAGTAGTTAGTAGGTTAAAATGATATTATTGTCCTCTACCATTTTTCTTAAATTCAAAATGGCATATCGCATACGTCCTAATGCAGTATTAATACTAACATTTGTTTGCAGAGCTATCTCTTTGAAACTCATATCTTGGTACAATCGCAACATTAAAACTTCTTGTTGTTTTTCAGGCAAAAGGGTAATCAAAGAACGCAATGATTCATGAATTTGCTTCGTAATCATTATTTGTTCTATCGAGTGGGTAGGCTCTGAAAAATTGTCGATAAAACTTCCGCCTTCGTTGTTATTATTATCAACAAAAGACATTTTTTGACTTTTTCGGAAATGATCTATTATCAAATTGCGTGTAATACGCATAATCCATTGATTAAATTTTCCTTCTTCTCGATAATTTCCTACTCGTAAGGTGTTGATTACTTTAATAAAAGTATCTTGAAAAAGATCTTCAGCTGTTTCTTTATCTCGTACAACCATCAAAATATAAGAAAATACTTTTTGTTGATAACGATTGATTAAAGTTTCTAAGGCTGATTCTTCTCCATTGATATACTGAGAGACAAGATACTCATCGCTGTTTTGAAACAATTTATTCTTCATAATAAACCTTGTTAGATTTTTGATTTTATTTGATTTCGAAAAAAAATAAAATTGTTCCTATATACTTTTTAATTAGAATTACAAATGCAAAAATACAATTTTTTTTAAAAAAAACATCTTTTTTTTAAACTTTTTTTTAATTACCTATTATTCAGTGAAATAATTTTTATTTTACCCCTTATTCAAACTGAAAAAGCATTTCTAAAGCCTTTATAAAGGCTATACTTTCTTGCATTTTGTCATACATAGTAGCATCATTTTCGATAAATGGAACATTTTCACGATAAGAAAGCAATATTTCTTCTATTTGTGGCGATGTTCGCAAAGGTTTTCTAAACTCTAAAGCCTGTGCAGCATTAAACAACTCAATGGCAAGTATTTTTTCTAAATTTTCGACTACTTTTAAGCATTTAACAGCTGCATTTGCTCCCATACTCACGTGGTCTTCTTGTCCTTGCGACGAAACAATAGAATCGGTCGAACAAGGATTAGCCAACAGCTTGTTTTGATTAACAATGGCGGCAGCTGCATATTGAGGTATCATAAAACCTGAGTTCAAACCCGGATTTTTCACTAAAAAAGAAGGTAAATCTCTCTTAGCATCAATCAATTGATAAGTTCTTCTTTCGGATATATTTCCCAATTCTGCTAAGGCAATAGCTAAAAAATCCATTGCTAAAGCGATAGGTTGTCCATGGAAATTACCGGCTGAAATCACTAAATCTTCATCAGGGAAAACAGTCGGATTATCGGTAACGGAATTAATTTCCGTTTCTATTACAAATTCAACATAATTAATAGCATCTTTAGTGGCACCATGTACTTGCGGCATACATCTAAAGGAATAAGGATCTTGCACATGCGTTTTATCTTGCAGGCTAATTTCAGAACCTTCTAAAAAACTTAAAATATTATTTGCCGTTTCTAATTGTCCGGCATGTGGTCGAATGGCATGTACTTCGGTCAAAAAAGGCTCTAATCTGCCGTTAAAAGCATCCAATGACATACTTCCTATTAAATCGGCAAGACAAGACAAACGCCTTGCTTTCAACAATGAGGCAACCGAATGAGCGGACATAAATTGGGTGCCGTTCAATAAAGCTAAGCCTTCTTTTGATTTCAATGAAATCGGCTTCCATTTCATCTTCCGATTGAGTTCTTTTCCCGTCAATCTTTCGCCTTTATAATACACTTCTCCTAATCCAATCAAAGGCAAACAAAGATGTGCCAAAGGAACCAAATCGCCCGACGCACCTAAAGAACCTTGCTCGTAAACAATAGGATAGATTTCATTATTATACATATCTATCAGTCGCTGTACTGTCGACAATTGCACACCCGAATGACCGTAAGATAAAGATTGAATCTTTAGTAAAATCATCAGGCGGACAATTTCTTGAGAAATTTCCTCTCCCACTCCGCAAGCATGAGAAATCATAAGGTTTTCTTGTAGCTTACCCAAGTCTTTTTCCGAAATATTGGTATTACACAAAGAACCGAAACCGGTAGTAACACCATAGATAGGTTGCTTTTGTGCTTTAATCTTATCGTCTAAATACTTACGGCATTTTTCTATTCTTTTAACAGCATCGGAAGATAATGCCAAGGAATAATTTTCATTTATTATTTTATCGATTGTTGATAAATTCAAACGCTTATTTGATATTTTATGTACTTTCATTCTTCATATTGTATTTGATTTGCAAAAATACTATAAATTACTTTATCTTTACTATCTACAAAAGTTAATTTTTATGCTTGGCATAATAAAATATAAGTGTTATTTCTCCTATTACTGTAAGATTTTTCATAAATCTATAGAAATTAACAAAAAAGTAGTATGTATTTTTTATACTTTTGTAAACTTACTTTAATTATTATTTTAAGATGGGTAAACAACATACACTAAAAAAAATTTGTAGCCTAAAAGGCAAAGGATTACACAAAGGTAAAGATGTTAGCATTACTTTTCATCCCGCCGACATCAATCACGGAATAGTTTTTAAACGTACTGATTTGGAAGAGAATAACCTTATTCCTGCTTCTGCTGAATCAGTAGTAGAAGCAATTCGAGGTACTGTAATTAGCAATAAAAACGGTGCCGTTGTCAGAACAATTGAGCATGTAATGGCAGCGCTTGCAGGTTTAGCAATTGATAATGTATTAATAGAAATAGACAACGAAGAAGTACCTATTGTTGACGGAAGTTCTATTGAGTATGTTAAATTATTTCAGCAAGCAGGCATTGTAGAACAAGATGCTGATAAAAACATATTTGAACTGAAAGAAGTTATCACATGGAAAGATTCCAATAGTGATATCGAAATCATGGCTATCCCTTCCGAATCTTTTAAAGTCTCTGTTTTAGTAGATTATAAAACAAAAGTATTGGGAATGCAACATGCCGAATTGAATAACATAAGCGATTTTGCCAAAGAAATAGCTCCGGCACGTACTTTTTGTTTTTTACATGAAATTCTACCTCTCATCAACGCCAATATGATTAAAGGCGGCGATGTGGAAAATGCTATTGTATATGTAAACAACATTTTAGAGGATAAAGAATTACAACAAATTGCTACTTTTTTCAATCGTCACGATATTAAAGTTGAAAACACAGGAATATTAAACAACATAAGTTTACATTTTGACAATGAAGTTGCTCGCCATAAATTATTGGATTTAATCGGCGATTTAAACTTAATAGGCTATGGTTTAAAAGCACATATTATTGCTAAATATCCCGGTCATGCTACCAATACTGCTTTTGCTCTTATGATGGTCAACAAAATAAAAGAAGAGCAACGAAAAGTAGTTTTTGACGTTAACAAACCGCCTATTTTCAACAGTGTAGAAATCAAACAAAAACTTCCACATCGTTTTCCGTTTCTATTGGTAGACAAAATCATAGAACTAACGAACGAACGTGTGGTGGGCATTAAAAATGCTACTATTAACGAAGAGTTTTTCAACGGACATTTTCCTCAAGAACCTGTTATGCCGGGAGTTTTACTTGTAGAAGGTATGGCACAAACGGGTGGTGTATTAGTACTTAATCAAGTTCCCGACCCTGAAAATTACCTTACTTTTTTCCTAAGCATGGATAAAGTGAAGTTTCGTGCTAAAGTCTCTCCGGGCGATACGGTAGTTTATGAAATGATTTTATTAGAACCCATTCGCAGAGGATTGGCACACATGAAAGGAAAAGCATACGTCAATCAAAAAGTGGTAGCCGAAGGAGATTTTTTAGCACAAATAGTTAAAGAAAAAGAATAAGTATATGCAAAAAGATAAAAACACAAATAAATGGACTTATCATTATACATTTAAAGTCTCGGCTGAAAAAAGACGAGCTATTGAAAAATGTGCAAAAGAAAACCACATGACGGTCAACAGATTCATTAAAGAGTCCATTGATTTGAATCTGAAATACATGCAGACGAAAAAAAACAACGGTGATTCCGTACTTAAAAATCAACTAGAACTATTTTAACACTTAAAATTTCAAAGAATTAACTAAATAATTATTTATATTATGATACAACGCATTCAATCCTTATTACTTTTATTAGCAGCTATTTGTTTAATTATAGCCGTTTTTATGCCTATTGCAACCATTACAACCGACAACGCCCAGTACTTATTTACATCATGGTCTTTGCGACTCAACATTGAAAATGGTGATGTTATATTTCCAACCTACTACATTGGTGTAATGCAAATTATACTTGCAGCTTTAAGTTTTATAACTATTTTCTTTTATAAAAATCGAGCAACACAATCAAAAATGTGTATAGCAGGTATTGTTATTAATTTTATATTGTTGATACTCATACTTTATGTTTATCCCGATAATTTATTCGGCAAGCTATATTTATTAAAAGACAGTCAATTGGTTTATAGTCTGTGGACTATTTTATCAATAGCTTCACTTGGATTGCTGTTCCTTGCTAATAAATTCATTAAGAAAGACGAAAAAAAAGTAAGAGAAGCGGATAGATTACGATAAAATAACTGCTGTTTTTTTCGTTTCAATTCACAACAACCACATGCTCTATGGATTTTCAATTACAAGCACCCTTTTCACCTTCGGGCGACCAGCCGGAAGCTATAGAACAGCTTGTAAAATCATTGAATCAGGGAGTTAAAAATCAGACACTCTTAGGAGTAACAGGTTCGGGAAAAACATTTACCATTGCCAATGTATTGCAAGAAGTAAAGCGTCCGGCATTGGTTATAAGCCACAATAAAACATTAGCAGCTCAATTATATAGCGAGTTTAAAGAATTTTTTCCCCATAATGCGGTAGAATATTTTGTCTCTTATTACGATTATTATCAACCGGAGGCTTATATTCCCAGCACCAATACATACATTGAGAAAGACCTTTCTATCAATGAAGAAATTGAAAGGCTAAGATTAAGCACCACTTCTTCCCTACTCTCAGGCAGAAAAGACATTATAGTAGTATCTTCCGTTTCCTGTATTTATGGAATAGGAAATCCCGAAGAGTTTGCAAAAAACACCATACATTTGCATCAAGGCTTTACGATAAGTCGGAATCAATTGCTACACCAACTTGTAAGCAGTTTGTATTCTCGAACGGAAGAAGTTATAGCGAGGGCAAAATTTCGTGTAAAAGGCGATATCGTAGATATTTTTCCCGCTCACGGCGAAGTTGCTTATCGTTTGACTTTTTGGGGCGATACGATTGAAAGCATTGAAGCTATTGACCCTCTCAATGGACATCGAATAGAAAGTTTAAATGAGCTGACCATTTATCCTGCCAATATTTTTGTTACTTCTCAAGATATTATTCATGAAGCAATTAGAGAAATACAAATAGATTTAGAGTTACAAAAAAATTACTTTAAAAGCATTGACAAACATTTGGAAGCCAAACGACTTGAAGACAGAGTAATTTATGATATAGAAATGATAAAAGAATTGGGTTATTGTTCGGGCATCGAAAATTACTCTCGTTATTTTGACAGACGCCAAGCGGGCATGCGTCCTTTTTGTTTATTGGATTATTTTCCAAAAGATTTCCTACTTGTCATTGACGAGAGTCATGTTACTATTCCGCAAATCAGAGGCATGTATGAAGGCGACCGTTCGAGAAAATTAAATTTGGTGAACTACGGCTTTCGTTTGCCGGCAGCGTTGGATAACAGACCTTTGCGTTTCGATGAATTTCAATCTATCATTGGACAAACCATTTACATATCGGCTACCCCTGCCGATTTTGAACTCAATGCTTCCGAAGGTGCTATTGTGGAACAAATTGTAAGACCGACGGGCTTATTAGACCCTATTATAGAAATAAGACCTTGCACTAATCAAGTAGATGATTTATTGGAAGAAATAGATAAAACCGTAGCACAGGGCGAACGAGTTTTGGTAACAACACTCACCAAACGTATGGCGGAAGAATTGACAAAATACTTAAAACGTATTGATATAAAAACTCAATACATACATTCCGATGTTGAAACTCTTGAACGTGTTGAAATACTTGATTGTTTACGGGAAGGAATTATAGATGTGATAGTTGGCGTTAACTTACTAAGAGAGGGACTCGATTTGCCGGAAGTTTCCTTAGTAGCTATATTAGATGCCGATAAAGAAGGTTTTTTACGTTCGGAACGCTCGTTAACACAAACTGCCGGCAGAGCTGCTCGCAATGTAAATGGAAGGGTTATTTTTTATGCCGATACCATTACGCAATCAATGCAAAAAACAATTGACGAAACCAATAGAAGACGTGAAAAACAAATTGCTTATAACATAAAACACAATATTTCGCCTACTACCATACAACGTTCACGCAAATCCTTGCAAAGCAAAGACAATGTCAAAACTTATGCTACAGACGGCACTAACAACACACAAATAGCTGCTGAAGAACCGAATACCAAATACCTATCGACAAAAGAAATCAACAATTTGATTAAATCGAAAGAAAAAGCAATGGAAACAGCCGTCAAAGCATTGGATTTTCTCGAAGCTGCTCGTTTGCGTGATGAAATCAAAGAGTTAAAAAAAATGAGATAAAAGTTTTTACTTATTACACAATGCTTTAACCGGTTCTAAGCCCATATAAGAACCTTCTTGAATAGCTTTTAAAACAGCACCCCCACCCGTAAAAATATAATATTTCGGATTATCAAGTGCTGCAAGATACAATCCCGGCAATAAGCGTTTTAATTCTTGCATGGTATCGCCACCGCCATAGAGTTTTACTGCCTCTTTATTTTTATCTATTAGCGCATATAAAGCAATGGTTCCTTCATCAAAATGAGGCATATAACCCATCACTGCATTCACAAAAATCGTCTTCGCCTGAGAAAAAACAGCAAGTACCTGCTTTTCTTCAAACGATTTTCCGTCAACGTCCAACACATAATTAAGGCTATCGCCTTGTTTTAATCGGCGAATATCTCTTACACGATAACTTCCTTCTTTTTTATCTTCTACAATATCGGATTCAATGATATAAGGCATTTCGATAAGCTTTTCGGGATATTGTCGGCATGTTTCAACAAATTGTTTTGCCTGTAAAATATCTTCTTCTTCTATTCCTTTGATACAAATGCCGTATTTAGCACATAGATAAGCATTATAAATAACGCCACCTAAAACTAAATAATCAGCCGTTTTTAACAAGGCTGTGAGAGAATCTATTTTTGTATTGAATTTATTTCCGGCAACTACGGCAACAAAAGGATGTTGCGGATTAAAAGTTTTATCGAGATTTTTCAGTTCTTTTTGCATTAAAAAACCGGCATAAGAAGGCAAATATCGGGTTACTCCGGCTGTAGAAGCATGGGCTTGCCATGAGCCAAAAGCATCGTTGACAAACACATCGGCTAAACTCGCTAATTGAGATGCAAATTTTTCTTGCTCCTCTCCTTTTGCTTCTTCGCCCGAAAACCATCGTGTATTTGGAAGATAAATGCCGTCGATTTTATTTTCTTTCAAATCTTTAATCATATAATTAATAGATGCTGCAATGCCTGAATAACCTTTATTATCAACAGCTTCAAAATTAGGAACACCCAATCGAATATGTAGTTTCGATTCTAAATAGCGAACTATAGGCAATACGGAAGTGCCTTCATCAATCGCAATGCTGCCCGTTTTTTTATCTTTGGGACGTCCGACATGCGTCATTAAGATAAATTTTCCTCCTTTTGCAAGAATATAAAAAAGCGTTCCTATCGTGGCATCAATGCGGTACGGATCGTGAATAATCCCTTTTTTCACCACATTATGGTCAACACGCACTAAAACTATTTTGCCTTTTAAATCAGCCTCTTCTAAACTTTTAAATGTGTTCATTCTATCTAAAATTTTTATTTTACGGCACTTCCATTGGCATGCATAGAAATATTAACACTTACTCCCGGCAATACTTGCGAATAGCCATAGGAATAACTATAAGTAAGTGTATTTTTGTCTAACTCAGCCTTCATATCCGACACATCAACATCCACCACTATTTCTCCATATTTATAAGGAAGTTTAAAAGGAAGAAAAGTAACTGTTTTTTTAGAAACAGTACCTATAGCTTCAAAGTGTTCATCTTCATCACCGGCGACTTGTTTTAACAGTATTTTATTTTTTCCATCTCCTTTGCTTATAACAAATCTGACGGTTTTGGTTTCTGCAGGAATTTCTTCACGTGTATCCATATAGCCTTCTATTTTAGCTCTAAGAGTTCCACTTGTTGTGGTAACTCCATCATAAGTACCGACAAAAACAGTAGCTTTATTGCATGAACTCATCTGCAAAACAATGATTATCAATAAAGACATCATTAAATATACATTTTTTCTTTTCATTTGATTGTAATATTTTAAAGATTAATAAACGATTTTGAATTAAATGCAAAAATAAACTTTTTTTATAAATTAAAACACTATTGTTTGATAAAAAATAAATACATTTTCAAAGTGAAAATTTTAATGAAAAATAATTAACGAATGCTGTATTTTTTGTTTCATAATATAAACAAAATATTTTAAAGACTTAACCGTTTTATAGAGAAAATAACAACAACAATGAAAACTAAAATCATTCGAATAATTTTACCGACAACACTCGGAATAGTAACAGTGCTTGGACTGTTAGTAATATTTAATCTTCTCGTACACAATGGAGATGCTTTTAATTCTTTCGATAATAATTTTTTTAAACTATTTGTACCGATAGCAACAATTATCGCATTGATAATTCAGTTCGCCTTGACACTTCCCTTTTGGAAAAAATTTAAATCTCGGAAAAAAATTATGGGATTGACACTTTTTCAATTTACCGCACTACTATGTATACTATCAGGTTTAATTTTTGGATTGGTATTTTGGGAAAGAGACTTAGGATATAATGAATTGATTTTTATTTCTCTAACAGGTATTATAGCTTTTTCCGTATATTGGACTGTCAATTTGCTGACATTACAACAAATTGACAAACTACAATAGTGATAATAAAAGCAATACACTAAAAAACAGCGATATATTTTATAGCTGAGTTATTACAACAATCAACGACTGTCCGCCAATCCGTCTAAAAACCTCTCTTTATTAATGATTATTTTTTAAAATCAAATTTTATAAGGGTGTACATTTAAAATAAAATACTAAATTTGCAAAAATATTAATGTTAAAAGTTATTAGCATGAAACGGCTGAAATTATTAGTAACATTTATCGTTTTGACAAGTTTATTTGCTTGTGAATCGCGTATAACTTTTAGCGAACCACAACCGACCGATACGGATAACTTATCTAAATTTCCAAAACGTTTACAAGGACAGTATGTGAGCCTTGCCGATAATTCCATACTTACAATTAGCGAAAAACTAATCCAAAGAATTTACGACTTTGACTATAAGTTTCATCCAAACGAACTTGACAACACCTTTCAATTTTCGGGCGACACACTTATTGACCTCGTAACCAATGAAAAGACAATTGTAAAGCGTGACGGAGATAGTTTACTATACCACGTTTATTACGTTGATACATTGTTTCAAATGGACTACGACAATGTTGTTAGAAAATTCAAAGGATATTATTTCCTAAACACTCGTTACAGCAAGACAAGTTGGTATGTCCAAAAAGTTCAATTGCTAAAAGGACAACTTGTAATAAGCAGTATCTCAACTAAAGAAGAGATTGAAAATCTAAAGGAAGTTACAGAAACAATCGACACTATTCCACCCTATCAATTTACACCGAAAAAAAACAATTTAAAAAACTTGTAAAAAACGACGGATTCAGCAACAATGAAATATTTGTTAAACAGAATAAAAGCTCTCTGTAATAGCTGTTTGTCATTAGAAAGGGTAAAACATTAAATAAAACAACAACAATGTCAATAGCAAGATTTATCAATCGCAAAAGCATAGCAAACATAACGCCCTTGCTGATACTGCTTGTGCTGTCTTGTTTTGCCGTTTTCAATAATTTGGGTAAGTCTCAAATTAAAATGTGGGATGAAGCAACTTATGCCAACAACTCACTTGATATGTTACTTAGCAGCAATAACATACTCGTAGTTGAACACCTTGGAAAACCCGATTTATACAATACCAAACCGCCTTTTGTGATATGGATGCAAGCATTAAGCATGAAAGTATTTGGTATCAATGAATTTGCGATTCGATTTCCATCGGCTTTATTTGGTTTGCTATGCGTTCTATCGGTTTATTTTTTCTGTGTCCGTATTTTAAAAAGCAAGCTTATCGGCTTTATTTCCGCAATGATTTTAGTAACGACAAAAGGATATGTCGGTTACCACGTTGTAAGAACCGGAGATTTGGATGCTGTTTTAGTGTTTTGGCTAACATTAGGACTGTTTACATTGATTGATTTAGTAATAACAAAACCGAAAAATTCATTCTATCATTTTTTAATACTTAGCATAAGTTGTATTGGCGGTTTTATGACAAAAGGAATAGCAGGCTTCTTCTTTGTACCCTTTATGCTCATAATTATGTTTTTGTATAATAACCATCAATTATTTAAACAAAAATCGCTATACATTGCCGCTTTCGTTACCCTGCTTTTTTGTTCCGCTTATTATTTTATTCGTGAACTCTTAGCACCGGGCTATATCCAAGTTGTTGTAGAATCGGAAATTCTTAGATATACCCATAAGGTAATGACTTGGCATGTACATCCTTTTAACTTTTATTTCCAAAACTTAAAAAGTCAATTTCATCCGTTCTTTTATATTTTACCCATCGTCTTACTAAATCCATTTATCCTTAAAGACAATAAGTTAAAGACTTCAATTTACTTAACAATAGTAGCCGTCGGTTATTTTTTATTGATATCCTATCCTACCATCAAACTTGAATGGTATGTTGCACCCTTGTTCCCTTTATTATCTATTTTGATTGGCTTATCTTTTGTTGAAATCGGAATTTTCATTTTCAAAAAACTGAATATTAGGTGGAATCCGTTCCCGATAAAATCTTTACTGTTAGGAATAGCCTTAATTTTCTTATTTAAACCTTATAAAACTATAATTGACAGCACGAAATACCCTACAAACTACTACATCTTCCCAAAGGAATTGGATGGAGCATATCTAAAATATTTAAAAGAGAATCGTCCGGATATTAAAACATTAACTGTCTTTAAGCAAGAAAATCATGAGAAAAACTACAACCAAGTTCTATTTTATAAACGAGCCTATGAACTGCAATACAACTATCACATAACGATAACCCAAGAGATGGATTTTAAAAAAGATGAAATAGTAATGGTTTGCAAAGAAGCTGATAAAGAACGCATACAAAAAGATTATATCGTCGAAGAAATAAATAGCTGGCGAGATGGAACATTGTTTTTAATAAAAGATAAGGCTTTATAAACACTCTAAAAAACAGTTTTCAATAATTTTGTTAAAAAACTATCAAAGAAATTACTATTAATTCGCATAAAAGTTGTATTTTTGCTAAAAAATCTAAAATTTATGGGAACAGATATACACGGTTTTGTTGAATTTAGAAACAAAGAAAAAAATGAGAAAGAATGGCATTCTTTTTCATACGATGAGTTATTCCTTAGGAGAGACTATGTTATGTTTTATATTTTAGCAAGAGTGAGGCCACATGCCCCACACTCATTTAAACCGAAAGGGAAAATTCCGGTTGATGAGATAAGTGACTGTGTTAAAGAAGCAAGAATGTTTTATATTGAAGATGATATAAGATATAGCTCGCTTAGAAGTTGTACTTTAGAGGATGCACTTGAATATAAGAAAAAGTATGGTTGTAGAATATATAAACGCGACAAAAAACCTTACCTTGTAGATGACCCTGATTATCATACGGATTCTTGGCTTAGTTTCTCAGAATATGAACAAGCGTTGAAATACTATACTGATTATACCAAAAAGAAACCCTTTGTTGATTACGTAGCTGTTTATGAGATAATGAAGGTGTATGAAAATGAAAATTACGAAACTCGATTTGTATATTTCTTTGATAATTAATGCCAACAAGAAATAAACCAAGAAGTAAAGATATGACAAAAACAATATTTCATAACGCACCCTCACTTATAACCAAAGTTTTTGGTAACAATATCAAACTTTTACCAAGTGTAGATGAATTGTTTGAGTTGGAATTGGCTTATTTAGAGTTTAATTGTCTTTCAAAAGAGCAACTCATAGAACGTTCGGCATTTATAAAATCTATTGATAATGAATACACAAGGCATTATTTGTTGTATTCAAATTATAACGAGGCAATAAACGAAAATAGGTCGGCACAGACTCAAACATATTTTGAAGAGGGACAATTTTCAACAGGTTACGCTACTCACGGTCTTTTTCCATATCGCGGAAAATTCCACCCGCAACTGATTAAAGGATTATTAAACATTTTGGGAGTAGAAAAAGGTGAAACAATTTTAGACCCAATGGCAGGCAGCGGAACGGCAAATGTAGAGGCAGCTTTAATGGGGATAAATTCAGTGGCTTGTGATGTTAGTCCGTTTTGTCAATTTATGATAAAAGTCAAATACGAATCACTGATGATTGATTTAAATTTATTGGAAAACACTCCGCTTGACCATAAAAAGTTATTCGATTTTTTCAAAAAAGGCAATGTTTTACAACGAATTACAGAAATAAAAGATACCAAAAAACAAAAAATCTACAATCTTGCATTTTTGGCATGGTTAGATGCTTTGGGATATTCAAAGCGTGTAGTACGTTCCAATCATGAACAACTGTTTGAAAAAGTTTTGACACGTTATGTAGAAACCGTAAAATCAACTTTGAGAAATCCATATTATAATCAATGTGAAATTGGAGTAGTTGAAATTTTACCCGATTCGGAAGCTCTTAACATAGAATTGCCTGATGAAAGCGTTGATTGCGTGATAACTTCACCACCATATTCATTTGCAATAGATTATATAGAAAACGACAAAGACCAATTGGAATTTCTATGCTATGATACAAAAGAGTTGAAAAACAAGTTGATAGGATTAAGAGGTAAAAATAAAACAGAAAGACTAAACAACTATTTTGACGATATGGATAAGGTTTGTGCTGAAATTTCGAGAGTACTGAAAAAAGACAAGTATTTTTGTATGATTATAGGCTCAAATACAAATCAAACAGGAGGAATACGATTAGAACAAACCATTATTGACTCTGCAAAAAAATACGATTTACCATTGGTAAAATCAATTCTTAAGCCGATAAAGGGAATGAGAAATACAATGAAAGATGAATATATATTAATTTTTAAAAAAACATAAAAAAATGAAAAGCGTTGAAGATAAATTTACGACTGTTATTCAGAAAAACACCTTTTATTTCTTCAATCAAAAATTTGAAGAAAATTACGAAGGGTATATTAACTCATTAAAAGAAACCTTATTAATAGTTAAAAACAAAATAGAAACGGAAGGACTTAAAAAAGAGACTTTTGAATGGCTACTGAAAGAAAAAGAAAACGGATTGAGAGCTTTATTAGCCTTAACAGGATTTTCAAATGAATATCTAAAACGGCTAACCACTATTATACGTATAGTTAATGACCCTGAACTTAATTCACTTGTATATAAAGACAAGTGGTATAAAGAAAAAAATCCTGATAATATTCACGAATGGTCGGATGGAAGAATATTAAAGAAAATTCAATCTAATGAATATTTCCGCAAAGGTTTGGTAAATCTTTTCTTTGAGGGTGCATCTATCCCATTTTTAGCGAATACAATTCCGCTGTTTGAATTAAAAAAGTTGAGTATATCTAAACTCAATTTTGAAATTCCCGAACTGATTGACACAATTATTCGATACAAAGAAAAAGGCAGTTATTCCGGAATGAAAGGTAATAATCCCGAAACAGTCATTGCTGATATTTTGGAGAAATTAGGATTGACTTACGAAACTGGCGACTTAACGGAATTGATAAGTAATGCCCCTGACAATAAGAGAACAATGGATTTTATTATTCCCAACAAAGAAAATCCACTTATCATTGCCGAAAGTTCATTTTTGGCAACAACCTCTTCGGGGCAGGGCGACAAATCGAAAACAGAAATCTCAATTGATGCCTTAATCAAAGAACATTACCCAAATGCAACTTTTGTAGGTTTTGTTGATGGTATTGGTTGGTATGTTCGCAAGAGCGACCTAAAACGAATGGTAACGGCTTATGAAGACGTTTTTACGTTCCATAAAGACGAACTACAGAGATTTGAGAAACTATTAATTAAAACATTTAAGAAATGATAGACAAGTATTTAAATAGGATTATTCAAGGCGACTGTTTAGAGCTTTTTAAAAATATCCCTGACAACTCAGTGGATATGACTTTTGCCGATCCACCTTTTAACTTGCAGAAAAAATACACAAGTTATAAAGATAATTTGGAATTTCAGGAATATTTGAACTGGTGTGAAAAATGGATTGCCGAGATGGTACGGGTAACTAAACCGACAGGCTCAATATTTCTACACAACATTCCAAAGTGGCTTACATTTTACGCCACCTATTTAAATAAATTTGCTCATTTTAAACATTGGATTTCGTGGGATGCACCTACAGCACCAATGGGAAAATCATTACAACCGGCACATTACGGTATTTTGTTTTATACAAAAGAAGTAAAAGGAACGAAAATTTACGAATTACGTTACCCGCATAAGCGAGATAGAAAGCAAGGATATTTATTGAAAGATTACGGCGGGAAGAAAGACGGATTGCATCCGTTTGGACCTTTAGTTTCAGATGTCTGGACAGATATACACCGTATAAAGCACAACTCAAAGCGTGACCCGCACCCTTGTCAGTTACCTTTACATTTGTTAGACAGATTAATATTACTTACAACAGACGAAAACGACATTGTACTTGACCCATTTTCAGGAACAGGCACAACAGCCATTTCTGCCAAGCGATTAGGCAGAAGATATATCGGCTTTGAAATAGATGAAAAATATGTTGAAATATCACAACAAAAATTAAAGCAAGTAAAACCTAATTTTAAGATTGGCGAAAGTTGGGTAAGTTTTTATTTAAAAGATATTGCAACAATCAGAAACAATGATTGGCAAAACCTTGAGACTTATTTTGATGTCCCTAATCCAATAAAATCAATTGATTTTCAGAAAACCACTCTAAAAAAGAATATAGTTATTCCAAGTGATTTTGAATATCATAACGAAGCAAAAAACAAAATTGCTATTGAACAAACAAAAGAAGAAAAAACGCCCTTATCCCCTATTAAAATACCTGATTATTCTGAATTAAATCCAAAAGTTGTGGCTTATGCTGCAAGGACAAATATAAGTAAAACAGAAAAGATAGAAGCATAACACAAATATTATGAGACACATCATATTAACAATCACATTCGGACTATTAATAAAAAATTCTGTTTTTGCAACAGCACAAGTTCCCGACTACTTAATTTATAAAGGTGACACAGTGGCAATTTTTTCTAATCCATTAGAACAATATTTTGAACGAATAGGAAAAAGAGAACTTATAGACTTCGCAGGTTGCAGTTCAACTGCTTGTTGGCGTGGTTACATAGCAATCTGGGAACTCAAAAATGACAGTTTATTTTTAAGACAGATTAGAAGTTGTTATAAAGACTGTGGATTTGAAACTAAAAATGCCGACCTAAAAAAAATGTTTGGAACAGACGACGTATTTGCAGACTGGTTTACCGGAAAATTGATACTTCCACAAGGCAAACAAGTGTTATACGTTCATATGGGCTATGAATCAATATATGAACGAGAACTTCATATTTCTTTCAAAAATGGCATACAAACAAAAGAAAAAACTATATCTAATAAAAAAATAGCAAAAAAAGTCGAACTTAAAAACAAACAAAGACAGATTGCTAAATATGTTCAAGACACTCTTTTTTATCAAATCCAGCAAAAAGTTGAGTGGGACACAAATAAAACACCTTGGTATGACTTATGCTATTACAGCTATATTCTTACCTACAATAAAAAAGGAAAAATAAAAAAAGTTTGGATAGACTGGAATGCTGGAACAACATGTAGAGACAAACTTGATGATTGGTGGTGGAATATGACTGACGACAGAAAATGCAGAAAAACTATCAAAAAAGCTCTGAAACCACTCAGAATTTCTTATATAGACTTGCCTAAACATAAAATAAAAATCCCCTTTAATATCCTTTACGACAGAGAAACAGGAAAAATAAAATTATTGCAACTATATTAAATGGGAAAAGAATAATTATGACTAACAATAACTACCAGAAAGTGGTAACTCATTGCTTACACCAAACTTCGTGCTTCTATTCAAGTGCAATACGAGTTAACAATGATGAGATGCTTCACCAAGTCTAAATTTTTAACACAAATATTATGAGACATTTAAGTGCAATCCTGTTAATATTTATTAGTAATGTTAGATAAAAAAATTCATTGCTGTCCGATAAAACTATATAAGTGTAAAAATGCATATATCAATTGCTGATTATCAGTGGTTGATGTGTTCTTTTAGATTTTCCAAGCCTCCCTCAATCAAAAAGTGTTAGTTGAGGTGGAGCTTTTGAAGTATTTTCCAATAAAATTTTCCAATCTTTATCAGGCTGATTGAACAAACTATAAAAATCAACGTAATACATTAGTGTTATTCTTAACATCGTAGCTAATCCGGAGAAGCTCCATGAACGTGTCAGACCTTTTTTCATAAGTGTCAGTAACAGATTGGCAATAAGCGTAACCCATATCTGTATCTTAATCGCATTGGCACTCTCTCCGTAGAAATATTTTAGCGGGAAGTTCTGCTTTATTTGTTTGAACAATAGCTCTATTTCCCATCTTTTGCGATAAATAGCTATGATATCGGAAGGGTCTGAGTCCATATCGTTAGTCAACAGTGATATAAGTTTCGGTTTTTTCCCGTCAATATAAGTTGTAATACGAGCATGATGAGTAAGAGTCTTACCATCTTTTAGTCTCTTAGAAAAAGTTACATGCTGCATACGTGTCTCCATCAGTCCGTCTGGTGTCTGATATATAGCATCTTGTAGAATGTTGTAGTTGAGATTTTTCTTCATTTTAGTAACGTAAATAACACCTCGTTGAGTAAGTTCCTCAAACTTCTCATAGTCTATATAAGCACGGTCAATAGCAATAATATCTTCTTTATTTAGGTTTTTAGGCTGTAACATAAAAGAGTCATTTGTTGCTGCTGATGAAAACTCAATATCTGCTGGAACATTCTCATTTGCATGGGTTACAGCGTGAACTTTTACACCGCCTTTCTTTTTTCCTATTTTCGGATGACGTCCAACCCCTTTAAATATTAGATTTGAGAATAAAGTAATGGTTGTAGAGTCGATTATTTGTAGTTTTTTCATCCATTTAGGCTCTCTACCTTGTCGGCTGTCCGATAAAAGTCTATGACGATAGGTAGCATATAAATAGCGATATATAGCCTCAAAAATAGCTTCCGGACGTCTTCTGTTAGCATCTGACAGCGTGCTGCGTGAAGGCATCATATTGATTCCAAGATGATGAAGCTTACGAGCTTCTGCTTGCAAAGAGAGTGCTATTTCCCGTAGAGAGTCGAAACGCATGATGACTGCATAGAGCATTACAACTAAATGAGTCCACGCATCAAAACGTTTAATATAGCGTTCGCCACCATTTTCAAGGCTGATTTGAAGAATTTTTGACTTATTCATTAATTTTATTACCTGATTATATATCGGCTGTCCGATAAAATGTGTACTTTTGCTCATATTGGTTAATTGTTATTTTTACAGTTGCAAAATTAACCAAAAAGGGGCTAATTCAAAAAAGAATTAAGCCCCTTTTTTACTACCCTAAAAAAACTTTTATCGGACAGCAATGAAATATTACAGACTCATTTCTAGATAAACTAGAAGAAATTGAAAAAAAACTTGGGAATGATTCCCTGATTAATCAAGGTTTATTCTTAATGATTACTGCGTATTTTGAGGACTCAATAAGAGAACTTATGAAAATTGTTTTAGTCGCTCTTCCTGAGAAACTAACTAAAGAATCCTGTACAATTTCAAGGGAGCAAATATGTGCAGTAGCAGATAAAGGACATAGTATAATAATTGACAATGAACTTTATTTTTTATTTAAGGATGGAGTTCGTACTCAGCTTGAGAAATTGTTAAAGATTCTTTTCAACAAAGAGTATAGAAATGAAAAAAAAATTAGCAACAAAAACTCAATTAGCGAAGAAGAAAAGGAATCAATAATCAAATTGGAGGAAATTTCGCTTTATAGAAATGCTTTAATTCATAATGGAGGAAAAGTTAGTATTGAAATCAATGAAAGGGCAAAATACTTTAAACCCCAATCAAATAAAGGTTTAAGTTTTGATTCTGAACAAATTAGATTGTTTATCAAGGAATATGTAAAATTTTTTCAATATTTAATCAGTGAGATTAATAACACTTTTAGTTCTTACCAGCAATTATCTGTAATTGAAAAAACAGAAATTTTATGGAAAGACTGTTTTTCCAGTCCAATATTACAATTTAAAGATTATTGGGACATTGATAATGAACATGATTTAATAACCGGTATTAAGTATCCTGAGATTGAAAGCAGTATTAGCGGTAGCGAGAAGGTTTTACTCTCAATATGGAGACACCAATTTGATGATTCAATTAAGACAGAAGAGTTTTTACTTTGTAGTGTCGACTATCATAAAATCTATGAGCTATATAAAGGATTAGACAATTTGAGGTTTTATCATATGAAACAGAAATCTGAAACAAATAACAGGGCATAATATCTATAATGGGGTCAAGCGTTTACCTAAAGCATCCTGTCCTGCATTTTTGCTTTTGTAACGGCAGACAATGATGAAGCCCGCAGTCCCCAATGCTTCACACAACCGTTAGGGGCAAGGTTAGAAACATACTACACAATGAATTTACTGAAAAAATATACGGAAATATTTTCTGAAACATTAGATTTCAGTTACTATAGTAGCTTAAGACATGAAGAAATGCCATTCATTGATTATAAAGTTGGCATTAACTTTATTAAAGAACAATTCAAATTAGGGAGTAAAGATAATGTATTTGACGCTGATTTTGAATTTGATAAAATTAGAGTAATCCATACATTATCCACATATACTTTAGGATTAATTTTAGAGCCATTATTTCAGCTAAACCACAATCTTACATTAAAGTGTAAAGAAGAGCCAAATTTTAAGTATTTCTGGTTTCTCGCATGCCTTTATCATGACTATTGTTACTTTGTTGAAAACAGGAAAGGTATTTTTGCTACTAAGCTTCAATTAGGAGATGTTTTAGACAAATTATCTGTTGAATACAACCTTCTTGAGGTGGCAAAGAAATTAACTTATAAAAAAGAAACAATTGAAAATTATTATAAATTTTGTCTTGAGAAGCATGGATTTCACAACCATGGCATAATCGGGGGCATTTTATTATACGATAGATTAAGAAAAAATTATTTATCTGTAAAAAATGAAGCTCTTGGTCAAAATATTGTGAATGTAGAAAAAGACGATTTTATTTATAAAGATTTGCATTGGTCAAAAGACCATGAAGAATTTTATGAGATAGCTGCAGACGCAATTATTTCTCATAATATTTGGTTGTCTAAGGATAAAGACCAAGATACAGACTTTAAAGAATATAGTTTAAATGAATTGCTTTCAAAGAACAAAAAAAAGATTAAATGTGAGAGATCATTATTAGGGTTACTGGCTATTTGTGATACAATAGAGCCGACTAAATCCTTTAATCAGTTTGAGACAAAGTGTATTTTAGAAAAAATTGAACTTTCAATATCCAAAAGCGACAAATTGATTTCTTTGAAAATAGTTGATAATTGCATAAACCCTGAACATTGGTTTAAAAAAATAATGGATTTGAATACATGGATTGAAGTTGAAGTGAAAAAAGATGAGGAGTTTGAAAATACTATTCTTATAAAACTAATTGGTTAAACCCAGCCTCAACAGCCGTTTGGCAAAATGGCAGAGTAAGTGCTAAATTGAGCATTATTATTGAGTTGTAAGCAAATACTTTTAAATCAACTATTTAATTAAGCTACAAAACGTTGTATGGCAACCTTTACTCACTAATCTTGATTAAATTAATAAAAGAAGAAAAAAAGAAAAGCAAACAAGACGATAATTTTCACAAAAATACTTTTAATTTTTACTAAAGGTAATAAAATAATTTATACATTTGCAAAACGAAGATTTTAATTGTAAAAAACAATAAAGAATTTTATCGGCAATTCGGCATAAGAACGTAATTATAGTGTAATGATAGATTTGAAAAAACACTTAGTAGAAGAAAAGCAGGCAAAGCACAAGGGCGGCTTATACCATAAAACCCAAGTGAATCTTGCTTATAACTCTAATCGCATTGAGGGTAGCCGACTGACTGAGGAGCAGACCCGCTATATTTTTGAAACACGTAGCATAGGATTCAAAGAAGAAGAAGCCATACCGATAGATGATATTATCGAAACAGCCAATCACTTTGTTGCCTTCGATTTTATGATTGACAGCATAGAAGCGCCGCTATCTAATGATATTATCAAAACCTTTCATCGGATTTTAAAGTCAGGTACTGCCGATGCTAACAAATCTTGGTTTCGTGTAGGCGATTGGAAAAAATTAGCCAACGAAGTGGGCGGTATGGAAACCACCTTACCGCAAGATGTAGATGCCGAAATGAAACAATTGAACACATGGTATAACGATTTGCCTGCTATTGAGTTAGAAACCATTGTTGAATACCATTATCGTTTTGAACAAATCCATCCCTTTCAGGACGGTAATGGCAGAGTGGGACGTTTAATTATGTTCCGTGAATGCTTGCGAAACGCTATCGTCCCTTTTATTATTGACGAACGACACAAACAATTTTACTACAGAGGATTAAAAGAATTCGGCTCGCTTAGAGGCTATTTGCTCGACACTTGTCTTTCGGCACAAGATACCTATAAGGAATGGATTCAATATTTTTATGGAGAAATTAATAAAACAAAATAGCTCGGAGGATAATGAAACGATACCTAATAATAATATTGACACTAATTTCAACAACATCAATTAGTTTTACTCAAACCACCACCGACACTACCGGCTTATATTTGGAATTTCCACTGTTTGACATCCCCTATCAAATTCATGCTAGCAAAACAACCGGAAATTTTTTCTTCGGTTATGCCAATCCAAGCATGAACCTAGCTTTGGCAATGTCGAACAATCTGTATGGTTCGGCACATTGGGGAATCACTAAAATCATTACAACCAAAAGCGAATTCAAAAATATTCTTTTCTGCAACCTGATTGCCGTCGGATTCGACTTATTGACGTTTTACACGCCCTTAGGAATGGGCTGGCTTCATGAAGAATACCACAGAGCCGTAATGACTCGCAGAGGGATTAATAGTTTCAACGATATGAACTGTTTTCCTGTCGGAAAATCGTTGGTTTATGTCAGAAAGGTAACGGATGAAAATTTAATCATGTTATCGGATTATTACAAGCAAGATTTCAGACGACTTATGATTGCCGGAAATGAAGGGCAGTTTCATCAAATTCAAACATTGCAAAAAAACAACTTCTACCTTAATCAAGATTTGCCCAATATCGCCTTGTATTGGATGAGTAGCATGATTAATATTGGCTATCTTAACAAATCGGGTAGCGATGCTTTTAACAAAACCATAGATGAATCCAATAAACAAGACGGAGCAGATATCGGTAAGCGAGATTTTACAGGTGCCGACTTCACTGCTTGGGCAGATGCTTTGTTCTATCCCGATAAACCTTACAGCGATAGAGGAATACACCCGTCGGGCGTGGGCATCAATCGCTACATTAAGCCCTCACAACTTTCAAGTGAAGCCAGAAGTTATCTTCGCAAACAAGGACATCTGCATTGGTTGAACCTATTATCACCGCACTTGGTCGGATTCCCAAAAATCAAGTTAAAATCTACCGAAAAGGGAAATTATTACGGTAATTTTGCAATAAGGCATCTGTTGACACCCTTTGGTAACGACATCGCCCTTGATGTTTTCTACCAAACGCCGGAATACAATTTCTTCTTTGCATTGCATAACTACAACAACCTGCATAAATCATTTTTCGGACTTGAATGTGCAATTATTGATCAGGCATTTCTTCAAAACAAACTTTTGATTAGCGGTCGAACTATGCTTTGGATACAACCCAAAGAGCAAGCATTTTTAGCAAAAAAAGCAAGTTTTGGAGGTATGCTGGGTTTTCGTGCTTCCTATGGTATCAAATGTTGGTATCCTTACATTGCAGTCGAAGGAAAAACAGGCGGTTGGCTAATGGGAAATCCGTTTTTAGAAAAAAATATCAGTATGAATATGGGAATCTCATTAAGGATAAAATAAAAAAATACGCTGTAATTCATTACTATTGATATACTTAATCTTTATAGCAGATAAAAAAAAGACAACTGACAGATAATTAAAATGACAAAAAAGCTTAAAAATATTATTTCACTGACATTGGTGTTCTTTTTAATGTTCCCTATGACAATTAAGCTTTTAGATGGATTTTTCCACCATCACGACCATTTTCATTGTACTGCAAAAAATGAAAAGCATTTTCATGAACATCACAAAAAATGTCCAATTCCGAATTTTGAATTTTTCCTTTTTATAGTCAAAAAACATATACCAACTACGCAAAAACACTTTTACTGTGTAAAACTACATGACAATTACCATTTTATATATTGTTGTAATCATTCAAAGTATTCATTTTTATTACGAGCACCTCCTATATTTACAAATAACACAAAGAAATCATTAGTGATTTAAGTAATTTATTTGTAAATTTTTAAAGTTGTAATAAAATGAAGAAAATCGTTTTCATTTTCTTTGCGTTGTTTCTTTTCATAAAAGTAAACGCTCAAAATTACATAAAAGGCAAGGTAACAGATATTAACAACAAACCATTGATAGGTGCATCGGTTTTTTTGCCCGGACTCAATAAGGGAACTATCACTAACCAAGAAGGAGAATATTTGATTAACAATATTCCTAACGGAAAAATACAAATTCAGTTTTCTCATGTAGGCTACAATACCGAAATTAAAACAATTGACGTTTCGCAATCCGAACATAAAAACGTAGATATTGTATTAACGGTAGCTATTATCCAGTCGCAAGAAGTCGTTATTACAGGTGGCTACGTGAACTCTCAACACGAAAATACGATAAAAATTGACGTTATAACAAACAAAGATATTGCTCTATCAGGTACGTCTAATTTTATGGAATCATTGACTAAAGTGCCGGGTGTTGATATGATAGCCAAAGGACAAGGCATTTCGAAGCCTGTTATACGTGGTCTTTCAATGAACGACGTTTTGGTTATGAATAACGGTGTACGAATTGAAAACTATCAATACAGCGAAAATCACCCATTAGGCATAGATGGCAACGATATAGAAAGAGTGGAAATCATTAAAGGTCCCGCTTCTTTACTTTATGGTTCAGATGCAATAGGGGGAGTTATCAATTTTATAAAAGAAAAACCTGCTCCCATTGGCAAAATTCTTGGAGACTATCGTATACAATTACATTCTAATACTCTTGGAATGAACAACTGTATCAAACTAAAAGGAGCTTCTAAACATCTTTTCGGCGGATTGCGTTTTGGACATAAAACCCATGCGGATTATTTACAAGGTGGAGGCGATTATGTGCCTAATTCTCGGTTCAACGAAATGACTTTCAATGCCAACACAGGATATACAGGCAAAATTGGAACTTTTAAGCTTTTCTACGATTATTTTAAACAAGACTTAGGTATGACTGTACCTGTTGTAAAACCACTAATAACAAAAAAGGGACGAAAAAATGAAATTTGGTTTCAGGATTTGGAACATCAGATTATTTCATCTCAAAACAGTCTTTACTTAGGTAAATTTAAATGGGATATAAATACGGCTTATCAAGCTGCTCATCGGAAACTTCAAACAACACTTGAAGTCCCTTTCGTTGAAATGAAATTAAATACCGTTACCTATGAATCTAAATTGCATTTTCCTTCCAGCAGTAAATCAGAATATATTATCGGATTACAAGGAATGATACAAAATAACAGAAACCTTAACAATCGAGCTTCTCAATTTTTACCCAATGCCAATATTAATAGTATAGGATTTTTAGGATTTGCACAATATACCTTTTTCAAAAAACTAAAAATACAGGGTGGATTGAGATTTGATATGCATAAAACCGAAACTTTTGCGTTGGGAACAAAAGGCACAAGCGGTTATCATGCTCCGATAAATAAAAGATTCTCCAATCTTAACGGTTCTATCGGTACAACATATACTATTAATCAAATAATAATAAGGGCTAACTTTGCAAAAGGCTATCGTGTACCCAATTTATCCGAACTTACATCAAACGGAATGCATGGAAATAAATATGAAATTGGAAATGAAAATTTATCTCCGGAAAATTCATTTGAAACAGATTTAAGCATACATTATCACGACAAGTTTCTATCCTTTGATTTAGCGGGATTTTATAATAATATTAATAATTATATTTTTATTTCGCCAACCAAAGAAACTACTTCAACAGGTGTTGGTATTTATTGTTTCTCACAAACAAATGCATTTCTTTATGGTGGAGAAGCCGGTGTTCATTTTCATCCTCAATCGTTGCCATGGTTACATATAGAAGGAACTTATTCGTCGGTTATCGGCAAGCAAAAAAACGGTAATTATTTACCATTTATACCTGCTCAAAAATTTCGTTATGAAATCAGGGCTGAACGTGAAAAAATCGGATTTTTAAAAAATACATCTATCAAACTTTCAGCACTAACTGCATTGAAACAAGTCAAACCATCTCCATATGAAACAACAACAAACGGATATACTCTTGTAAATTTTAGTATTAGTACGGATTTTCATATTGCTCGACAAACATTAAATTTGAGTGTATTTGTAAACAATATTTTTGACACACAATATTTTGATCATCTTTCAACATTAAAACCTTTGCCTTACTATAATCAAGGACGAAATATAAGCGTATCTTTGATATTTTCATTTGGCATAAATAAACAGTTGAAGCGGTTATCTTAAAATCACTGTTTTGCTTCGACATTCATATCAGCAGATATGAACGAAGCGTACAATTTTGATATTGCAACCACCTTTTACCATAGCAATTTTCAATGAAGATTGCCAAGTAGAATTTGGTCGGTAAAGTATTGAAATCTTGGCAAAAAACGGAAAATCTTGTCCAAGTATTTCATTATAGTAGAGCAAGTTAGGCAACAAAAAACAAATAAAAATAGTTTTTTATCAAATAGTAATAAAAAATAATATACATTTGCAAAAATATGATAAAGAAAAAATGTTATAACAAAACTTAAAACAAAATGACAAAAGAAGAACAAATTGAAATTCCATTAAGCAAAACTAAAATGATACTAACCTTATTAGGTTCACTAATGTTTGTTGGACTTGGAATATGGTTTTTAACAAACCTACTGAAAAGTAATCATTGGACATTTGGAAACCCAACAGTAATTTTTATTGCAGGAATTGCTTCTGTGATATTTTTTGGACTTGTAGCAATAATAATATTTCGCAAGTTTTCAGACAAAAAACCTGGACTAATAATAAACAGACAGGGAATAATTGACAATTCAAGTGGCGTCTCTGCGGGACTAATTCCTTGGACAGACATTCAAGAAATTAAAATATCCCTAGTTATGGGGCAGAAACTTTTGTTGTTTATAGTTAAAAATCCAGAAGACTATTTGGAGAAAGTAACAAATCCGTTGAAAAGAAATACTATAAAAATGAATTACAAGATATGCGGTTCGCCAATAAGTATTGCTTCAAATGCTTTACAGACCAACTTTGACGACTTATATAAATTGTTAATTGACAAATTAAACGAATACAAATCGTAGAAAAACAACGAACCGCCAACACCGGCTTTGCCTCAGACGGGTTCATAGTGTAAATTAGGCGCTTCGGTTCCGCACACGCCCCTACCCGCTCAATGAGCAGTAGTAAAACGAATAAAAAAACACAACCAACAAACCGATATTTTTACGGAAATATTTTGATTTTTTTACCGAATAGTAATAAAAAATAATATACATTTGCAAAGTGAAATTTTAACGATAAAAAATAATACACAAATGTTTTATATCTGCTTTGTACATTGCACCTTAGCTTTATGCAAAAATACGATTGCAAACATCGATATATGTACCAATATT